>Ga0214471_10000460_pt1 | contig 35155 bp, 34 predicted proteins | sample RVTome_5_FD_207665 | JGI IMG/M metagenome (GOLD analysis project Ga0214471, IMG submission 207665) | Soil microbial communities from uranium-contaminated site in the Upper Colorado River Basin, Wyoming, United States - RVT142D155 | ecosystem: Environmental > Terrestrial > Soil > Contaminated >... | reverse complement strand
CGTCGAATCCGGGCTGCGGGCAGCAGTACATGACGCCTGGCCTCTGCTCACCTCGGTCCTGCTGATGATGACCGGGAGCGGGCTGCTCGGCTCGCTGCTAGGTGTGCGAGCCGAGCGCGAGCAGTTCGGGTCCGGCGCCATCGGCCTGGTCCTCGCCCTGTTCTATGTCGGCTATGTAGCCGGGTCGGCCTGGGCTCCGGGTCTGATCCGGTCGGTGGGACACATCCGGGTGTTCGCCGCGCTGACATCGCTGGCCAGTGCGACGGTTCTGATCCACGGGGTCTGGTTGTTCCCGCTCGGTTGGATGGGTCTCCGGTTCCTCACCGGGGCGTGCATCGCCGGCCTCTTCGTCACCACGGAGTCGTGGCTTCAGCAGGTGTCGACCACCCGTACTCGGGCCACCATCCTGTCCGTCTACAACAGCGTGGTCACCGGGGGCCTCGCCGTCGGCAGCCTGCTGCTCAACGTCGCCGATGTAGGCGGCCTGACGCCGTTTGTGCTCGGCTCCGTGATCGTGTCGGTGGCCGCGGTACCGATCGCTCTCGCCCCACGCGAGTCGCCGGTGCTGCCCGAGCACGCACCGATCTCCCTCGCCAGGATGTTCCGGTCCGTGCCGCTCGGTGTCATGGGGGCGTCGCTGTCGGGGATCTGCACCGGGACCGCACTCGGCTTCGGCGCCGTGTACGCCTCCCGGGCCGGCTTCGACGTCGCCCAGATCTCCCAGCTCCTGGCTGCCACCCTCGTCGGCGGCACGCTCGGCCAGGTGCCGCTGGGCCGGTGGTCCGATCGGACCGATCGCCGCGTCGTCATGCTCGTGGCCGCCGCACTCATCTCGGTCGGTGCCGGCGCGGGGATCGTGGCCACGGCCGGAGACGCCTTCGCCGGCGCCGCGGTCGCCGCCGCCGTGGTAGGAGCCGGCGCCTTCTCGTTGTACGGGATGTCGTTCGCGCACGTGGGCGACTACCTCGAGCCGGGCGCGATGGCCGCCGCCGGCGCCCACCTGCTGCGGGTCAACGGCCTCTCGGCCGCCTCGGGCCCACTGGTTTCGTCGCTCGCGGTCACCTTGCTCGGCGCCGAGGGGTTCTTCGTCTGGCTCGCCGCCGCCCCGATACCGTTCTTCGCCCTCACCGCGGTCCGACTGGTCCGTCGTCGCGCCGTGGACGAGCATGAGCGGGCCTCCTACACGGCCGTGCCCTCCACCGCCACCATGGCCGTGGTCGAGGAGACCATGGCCGAGGTCATTGGGGTGGAGCCTGAGGAGATCCGTCGTCGGGCCCGCCGATTCCGGGTCGGCAACCGGCTGCTCGGCAGGCACACTGCCCGGCGATGACCACAGGGCCCGACACGGCAACACGACGGACCGCGATCCGGGCCGGGATCGGTCCGGCGGCACCGCCGGGCTCGCCACCGACTGCCCCTGACCTCCTGACGCGTCAACGGACGAACGTGAAGAGGCGCACCTCGGGGGCGAGCGGGGCGGGCTCGGCGGCCAGGCGGTGGCAGCCCACGCCGAAGGCGCCGGAGCCGGGGCTGTCGAACGCAACTTCCTCAAAGCCCGACTCGGTGAACCAGCGGCGAATGGCCGGTGTCAGGTCGGGCGGCTGGCGGTGGCGGGTCCACATGACGGTGGCAGCCGGCGCGCAGAGCATGGGCAGGCGGGAGATGGTGTGGCGCACGTCGTCGTCGGTGAGGTTGCCGAACACGCCGCACACCATCACGAGTTGGGCTGGGACGGAGCTGGCGTACGCACTGGCTTCGGCGGCGTCGGCGGTGAGCACCTCGACGCCGGTCAAGCCAAGGTCGCGGGCCCGCTCACGCGCCCGTTCGGCAAGGCCCGGGTCGCGCTCCACGAGCCGGCCCTCCATGTCGCCCCGCCGGGGGTGTTCGGCGAGCACCGGGAGCAGGTCGCTACCCTCGCCCGCGCAGAGGCAGACGGCGCGGATCGGCCCGTCGGGGGCGGTGTCGAGCGACCGCCGGATGTGGGCCTGCACGACGGTCAGTCGCCGACTCAAAGGCGAGTCGGGATCGGAGTAGGCATCGTGCCACTGCGCCCACTCGACGGGCTGGCGGGCTGCCGCCAGGAGGTCGGGCAGTGCGTCGGGGTCGGCGCGGGCGAGCGCGCCGCCGGTGTAGCGGTCGTCGGCGGTGACGTCGGCGACGGCGAACTCGGGAGCGGGGAAGGCTCCCATCTCGTCCACGTCGACGAACGACGCTTCGGCGAGGATCAGGCCCTCCAGATGGCCGTGGAAGAAGTCGACAGCCATCTCGCACCCGTCGTGCTCGAGCCGGAAACGGGTCTTCTCGAGCCAGGCGGAGGGGACGGAGGTCAACGTCGAGTGCTCAGCCTCGGAGAGGTAGATGTTCGTCATGAGCACCACCGACGGGTCGTCGGAGTTGGGCCGAACCTTCTGGCCGAGCTTGTGGATCAGGCGGCCGTTGCGGGCCCGCATCCGGCGGAGGCGCAGGGTCGTGCCATCGAGGTAGCGGTCGGTGATCTCGACGGCGGAGTGGGCCGACGGCGGAACGCGGGCGAGAAGGAACCGCCGTTCGCACTCCGGGTAGGCGTAGCGGCTGGATCCGGGAGTGCGGTCGAGCACGCCTGGACCGATCTAGAACCGGAACTCGCGGTACCAGGCGTCGAGCGCCGCCGGATCGCCGAGCCGCTCCACCTCTCCCAGCGGGGGCCGCCCGTAGAGCAGCAGCTCGAGGTCGGAGACTGCGCCTCGCAGGGCCAGATCGCCCTTGGCGTGGGACTCCAGCACGTCGATGGCATCAGGGAGGAGGGTCAGCAGCCACTCGGCACCATCGACGTCGGTGCCGTGGACGTGGATGGTCTGGCCGGTTGCCAACCCGGTCCGGGGCCGGGTGAGCAGGAGCGGGCCCACGAGCTCATCGATGCCATCGGCCGCCAGCGGGGCGTCGATGGGTTCAGCTGATCCCCGGGCCGACTGCGCGTCGTAGCGGTGAACAGCCAGCTCATGGGCGGCCCGGCGGGCGACGAAGGCAGCAGTTTGGTCAGGCTCGTACCAGGTCCACACGGGTGTCTGGGGCGGGGTGGCCCGGAGCTCACCGACGAGGTGGTCGCCCGCGGCCTTCAGCCAGTCCGCCACGGCGTCGGGACCGGCCGGCTCGGCGAGGTCGGCCTTCCCACGGCCGGTTCCCTCGCACAGCACGTGGGCCCAGAACCCGCAGAACTGGCTCACATGGGTGGCGAGGTCCAGCACTGCCCACCCGTCGCATGTAGGGACCGCTGCGGTCATTTCGTTGGCGGCCACGGCGTCGTGGAGCGCGGCCAGCTCACGCTCCACCGCCTCGACGTGGTCGGCCGGCGTCACTGCTCCTCCGCGGTGAGGCCGTCGGCGGCGATGCATGCACCGCATTGGAAGCAATCGAACTCCATCGGCGCAGAGCGTAGCGATGGGCGGCGCGCGCTGGTGCTTGGGTGACTCATCGACCCTGCTCACTGGTACCGTATGAGATTGACCCAAGGTCAAGGTCAACGGGGAGAAGATGTCAGCAACGATGACCGTCGGACAAGCAGCCGCCGCGAGCGGGCTCACTCCCAAAGCGATCCGGCTCTACGAGACACGCGGGCTCATAGAACCCGCGGCGCGTACCGAGTCGGGATACCGCACCTATGGCCCCGACGACATCGCACTGCTGAACTTCATCCGCCGCGCGAAATCGCTCGGGCTTCGCCTCGACGAGATCCGCCAGATCATCGACCTGCAACGGGGAGGCCGCCAGCCCTGCACCACCGTGCTCGGACTCGTCGATGGCCGCATCGCCGACATCGACAACACCATCGCCGACCTCCAAGCCCTCCGCACCGCCCTCGCCTCCGTGCGCCGTGACGCCAAGACGGCCATGCAGGAAGGCCGAAACGCGGTTGTCTGCACCATCATCGAGAGCACGACAACCCGCGGCCGGGCTCCAAACCAACTCAGGACGGGCGGGCCCGATCGATGAGGGCTCGGAAGTCCACACCGGGCGGGAGCGTGCCGAACGCTCGTCCGTTGTCGCCGCTGAGACGCCCGGCACAGTAAGCGTCGGCCACCGAGGCCGGCGCGTGGCGCACGAGCAGCGAGCCGCACAGCACGCTGCCCATCTGTTCCACCAGACGCCGGGCTCGTGGCTCGGCATCGGCGAGGTCGCCGAGCTCTTTGCGCAAGGCACCTACGGCGTCGTCGAGGCGGGCGTCGGCGCCCGCGGCCAGGTCGATCTCGGCCCACCAGGCGTCGAGTGCCTCGGGGGTCCGGGCCAGCGCCCTGAGGACGTCGAGGCAGATCACGTTGCCTGACCCCTCCCACACTCCGTTGACCGGACTCTGGCGGAACAGCCTCGGCAGGTCCGACTCCTCCACGTACCCCACGCCGCCCAGGCACTCGAGGGCCTCTGCTGCGTGCATGGGAGCGCGCTTGGTGGTCCAGTACTTGAGCACTGGCGTGCCCAGCCGCTGGAACAGCTGCTCGTGCTCGTCGGTGGGGTCGGCATCGAACGTCCGGGCCAGACGGAGCGCCGCGGCGGTGGCTGCCTCGGACTCCACCGCCAGGTCCGCCAGGACGTTGGCCATCAGAGGTTGGTCGTCGAGCAGTCGGCCGAACGCGGACCGGTGGTGGGCGTGCCACGTGGCTTGGGCCACGCCGTGGCGCATGATGGCCGTGGAACCGAGGATGCAGTCGAGGCGCGTGTGGTTCACCATCTCGATGATGGTGCGAACCCCCCGGCCTTCGTCTCCCACCGGCGTGGCCCACGTCTCGAGGAGCTCGATCTCGCTGGAGGCGTTGGAGCGGTCGCCGAGCTTGTCCTTCAGCCGCTGGATGCGAATCGGGTTGCGGGTGCCGTCGGGTCGCCAGCGGGGAACGAGGAAGCACGACAGGCCGCCGGGAGCGTTGGCCAGCATCAGGAAGGCATCGGACATGGGGGCCGAGCAGAACCACTTGTGGCCGGTGAGGAGGTAGCCGTCACCGCCGGGCTCAGCCACCGTGGTGTTGGCCCGGACGTCGGAGCCGCCCTGCTTCTCGGTCATCGCCATCCCGCACGTTGAGCCTTCCTTCTCGGCGGCGGGGCGGTCGCTCCGGTCGTAGGAGGGTGAGGTGAGGCGCGGCACCCACTCCGCCGCCACCTCGGGAGCGTGACGAAGGGCGGGAACGCTCGAGTAGGTCATGGAGACCGGGCAGAGGTGGCCACCGTCGACCTGGTACCAGACGATCACCTTGGCCGCCCGCAACACATGCGCGAACGGGCGATCATCGGCCCACGGTGCGGCGTGGAGGCCGTTGCCGACCGCGAGCGCCATCAGCTCGTGGTAGGCGGGGTGATAGCGGACGGCGTCGACCCGGTTCCCGTAGCGGTCATGGCTCCGCAGCACGGGAGGGCTCTCGTTGGCCATGCGCCCGAGCTCTTGGACCTCGGCCATTCCCGCCCAGCGGCCAAGCTCGTTCAGCTCGGCCACCCCCTGACCGGCACCCTCCCGCTCCACTGCCTCCCGCAGCGCCGCATCGGCGGCGAAGAGGTCGTAGCCCGAAAGCGGCGGAGGCTGGTTCGTGACCTCGTGGGTCTCGAAGACCGAGGACATACGTCAGATTCTAGAGGCGACCATCGATCCAGCGGCCTCAGCCCCGCCAGTTGGCTCATAGGGGCACGATCAACCCGTTCGGCGTGCCGGCGCGCGGCCGTGGCGACCATCCGCCCTGTGCAGACCCGCACCGCGGCTACCCTCACCGCGGTTCGAGAGGTGGAGGTGCCCATGTCGCTGTTTCCCGTGCGCGCTGGTCGCAACATCGCGCTGATCGTGTCGCTGGTCCTGCCCGTCGCTTGCGGTGGAGGCGGCGATGACATCGAGGATTCCACGGCCGCGACCTCGACGACAGCCGAACCTTCCGAAGCCGCCGAGTCATCGGGGCTGACATCGGCGGCCGTCGATCTCGACCTCCCCCGATCGGCGGTCTACGCCAACCTCGAGATCACCCTACGATCGGTGACGGTCAGCAACGCCACGCCCGGCACCTTCCTCGACGACGAGCCTCAGGCCGGCGACACGACCTACGCCTACTTCGAGACCACCGTCGAACACGAGCTCACCGATCCCGGGGACCGGCTGGCCGTCGACACCTTGGCGCTCGAGCTGGTCGACGGGTCGCTGGTCGATGCCGAGGGCGTCGACTTCGGGTCCGGGGTGGCGATCCAGCCCGGTGTGGCCAACGAGCTCACGGTGGCCTTCCCGGTCGAGGATGAGGGTGATCTCGACGGCGCCAGCCTTGTCATCGCCGAGGTGGGTCGGGTCCCGGCCCGGCTGGCTCTGGTGGGCCCGCCAGCCGACGATCCCTACCCCGTGGCCGTGGCGGTGTCCGGCTCCGGCACCGTCGACTTCGAGGGTGGGTGCGGCAACGCGGTGGGCACCTTCGAGGTCACCGGCGCCGATCTCGATCTCGATGCCGGTGCCGATCATGACGACAAGGCCATCGAGCCCAACGAGTCGAAGCGGGCCAAGGTCGACGAGCGATGGCTGCGGATGACGGCTCGCGTCGTCGCCGAAGAGGGCACGTGCGGTGGCACCATCGCCAACGGCGACGCGTTCCGGCTCATCATCGACGACCTTCCGACCGCCCCGCTCAACCGCAGCAACGAGCTGTTGAAGAATGGGGCCGGCACCGAGTTCGTCTGGGGCTGGATCGTGCCTGTCGATGCAACGCTCGTCCTCCAGGTCGGCCTGGCCGGGGGGGTCACGGTCGATGTCCCCATCGAGCTGCCCGCAGACCTCCCCTAGCGCGCCAGCAGTGAGAGGCGACACTGGTCCCGTGCCAACGCGGGACCTCGTGAAAGGACGGCACCCGTGAGCCGCAACATCCTCTTCATCACGACCGATCAGCAGCGCTATGACTCCCTCGGATGCAACGGCGGCGTGGTTGCCCGCACGCCAGTGGCCGACGCCCTCGCCGCCGGCGGGATCAACTTCCACCGCGCCTACAACCAGAACACCGTGTGCATGCCGGCCCGGAGCACCATGCTGACCGGCCAGTACGTCCGCACCCACGGCGTGGTGGCCAACGGGGTTCCGTTGCCCGAGGATGCGCCCTCGATCGCCGGCTACCTCAAGGAGCATGCCGGATACCGCACCGCCCTGCTCGGCAAAGCCCACTTCGAACCGGGGTTCGACCTTGACAACAGGTGGGAGGAGAACCGTCGGTGGCGACGGGGCGACACCGGACCGTGGCGAGGCTTCGACCGGTCCGTCCAGGCGATGCACGTCGCTGCCTTCAACGGTCACCCCATCGGTCACTACGGTCGCTGGTTGGCCGAACACCACCCCGAGCACCTGGGGAGCTTCGCGCCGCTGCTCGGCGCCACACCCGGCGGCTACACCGATGCCCCCGAGACGAAGAACAACCCCATCCCGCGGGGCTTCTACCACACCGACTGGGTGGCCGATCTCGTGGTCGACGAGCTCGATCGGTACGGCGACGACGACCGATGGTTCGTGTGGATGTCGTTCCCTGATCCCCACCACCCGTGGGACCCACCGGCCACGGAGCTAGCCCGGATCCCGTGGACCGACCTTGATCTCCCCGCGGGCCATCCCGGCTCCGACGACGAGATCCGGGACATCCTCGCCCGTAAGCCGGCCCATTGGCTCGGCTACTACGACGGGACGTTCGTCAACGCGGAAGGCGGCCCGGCCGTCTTCCGCGTCCCCTCGCTCACCCAGGACAACATCCGCGAGATCAACGCCAAGGTCCACGTGATGAACGAGCTGATCGACGAAGCGTGCGGCCGCGTGCTCGGTCACCTCGAGGCCAAGGGCTGGCTTGACGACACCGATGTCTTCTTCACCACCGACCACGGGGAGCTGCAAGGGGACTACGGCCTTCTCTACAAGGGTCCGTTCCACACCGATGCCCTGATGCGGCTGCCCTTCATCTGGAAGCCGGCCACCTCGGCCGGGGTGACACCGGCCGAGGTGAACGATCCGGTGGGCCAGGTCGACCTGGCGGCCACGTTCTGCCAGATCGCCGGGGTCGAGGTTCCCGACTGGTGTCAGGGCACACCGCTTCCCACCGCCGATGGGCAGGGTCGTGAACGCGTGCTGTGCGAGTGGGACAGCCAGTTCCCGGCCTGGGGCATGCACCTGCGCACCATCTATCGCGACGGCTGGCTCTGCACCGTCTACGAGCCGAGCACCGGAGGCGAACCGAACGGCCTCGAGAAGGTGAAGATCGCTCAGCAGCTTTTCGGCGACGCGCTGATGACGCCGATCGACATCCAGTACGACGGCACCGAGGGCGAGCTCTACAAGATGGACGAGGACCCGCACCAGTGGTGGAACCTGTGGGACGACCCGTCCTACCGGGCCATCCGCGATGATCTCGTCGATGACCTGTACGCGTCGCTGCCATCGGAGGTGCGCCACCTCGAGGTGGAGGCTCCCGCGTGACGGAGACCGGGCCCGTGCCGAGCACCGTCGGCTGATCCGGTGACCGTCCACCTCCTGGCCAACCCTGCCGCGCGCGGTTCGACCGCCGCTGACGACCGTGCCGCTGCGGTGGCGGCGATCCGCTCCGCCGGTCACCACCTCGTCGACGTCACTGCCGAGTCGCCATCGGGATCGCTCACCGCGGCCCGAACAGCGGTGGCCGACGGCGCAGATCGCCTGGTGGTTGTCGGCGGCGACGGCCTCGTGCACATTGCCGTTCAGGCGCTGGCGGGAACGCAGACGGTTCTGGGGTTGGTGCCCCAGGGGACCGGTAACGACTTCGCCCGTGCTCTCGGCCTGCTCGGGGCGGATCTCCCGGCGACCATCGAGTCGGCGCTCGCCGAACCGGTCGCCGTTGATGCGCTCCGGACGACCCATGGTTGGGGAGCGACGGTTGCCACGTTGGGGTTCGCCGGAGACGTCAACGCTCGGGCCAACGCCATGCGCTTCCCCCGCGGTGCGACCCGCTACTCGCTGGCCACGCTTCTCCAGCTGCCCCGCCTCCGACGCTTGCAGATCACCGCGACCCTCGACGATGAGACGTGCCGGCTGGACACGACAATGCTGTCCATCGGCAACACTGCGTTCTTCGGCGGAGGGATGAAGACCTGTCCCGGCGCCCAACCCTTCGATGGCGAGATGGAGATCGTGGTCGTCGGTGCGATCTCCCGGCGGACCTTCCTTCGGGTCTTCCCCAAGGTGTTCGGGGGTAGCCATGTCGACCACCCGGCCGTGTCGGTCATGCGAGGACGATCGTTGCGACTCGAGTCGCCCGACGAGGTGATCGACGTCTGGGTCGATGGGGAGCTGCTCGGTCCGCTGCCGGTCGACATCGAAGTCGTGGCCGGTGCGTTGCAGGTTGCCGGAGTCACCCGGCCGCCCGGGCGGGCAGACTTGTCACCATGACCCTTTGGACCGACACCCGCCACGGAGCTGTGGCCGTACTGACGTTCACGAACCCGCCGCGCAACCTGATGCCGATGGCGGGCATGACCGAGCTGCGCGAGCACCTCGATCGGATCGCCACCGACGATTCGGTGACCGTGGTCGTGCTCATCGGCGGGATAGACGGCTACTTCGTCGCTCACGCCGACACCGCAGATCTCGCCAAGCTCGGTCATGGCGAACCCGTCGATGGCGATCCGGCGGACTGGTCGAGAGCGCTGGCCCTCATGGCGGAGATGCCCCAGCCGGTGGTGGCCGCGGTCGACGGACAGGCGTGGGGTGGTGGGTGCGAGATCTCCCTCGGCGCCACCATGCGGGTGGCATCGACGGCCGCCCACTTCGCGCAGCCTGAGGTGGCGGTCGGGATCATCCCCGGCGCCGGTGGCACGCAGCGGCTGTCACGCCTGGTCGGCACCGGCCGGGCTGCCCGCATGGTTCTCACCGGCGAGCCGATCGACGCCGACGATGCGCTGCGGATCGGCCTGGTCGAGGCCGTCCTGCCCGATGACGGCTTCCTCGATCATGTTCTGACCTGGGTGGCTCCGATGATCCGTCACCCCCGTGGCGCGGTGGTGGCGGCCAAGCGGGCCGTGCTCGAGGGGAGTGAGAAGCCGCTGGCCGAAGGCCTCGCCCTCGAGACCCAGATGTTCATCGAGCTCCAGATGACCGAGGAGGCGGTCCGCCTCGAAGGCGAGGTGTCGGCCGCCTACCAGCGAGGCGAGGATTGGTCGCTGGACTAACCGCGGAGATGCCGGTCACGAGTAGCGCGAGATGTAGCCCCGGTCACGGAAGACGCGCATCATCCGGGAGATGAAGCCGACCCCGAGCGCGGCGAACACTGCGAGCCCGACCATCGCCCAACCCAACCGGTCCCACGGCAGGGGATGGCCGTCGAGCACGGTGCGGGCCGCCTCGAACGCATGGGTGGAGGGCAGGGACCGACTCACCGGTTGGAGCAGGTCGGGGAGGGCATCGATTGGGTAGAAGGCCCCCGAGAGGGCGATCACGATGAACAGCACGCCCCAGGCCAGGATCTCGGCACCGGTCCCGAATCGCAGCACGAGACCGATGACGTACAGCGCCATGCACCACCCGACGAGCATGAGCACGCCGATGATCGGGACGGCCGCCCAGCCGATCTCGAGCAGGTTGAACGAGTACAGGGTCCACGCCGCCAGGGTGACCATACCCAGCCCGGCGGCCAGCTTCACCAGACCGACGATGATGATGCCGGCCAGATACTCGACCTCACGGATGGGAGTGGTAGCCACGTTGATCAGGTTCCGCGACCACGTCTCCTCCATGAAGCCGGTGGCCACGGCGATGTTGGACTGGTAGAGGACGTGCATCAGGAGGATGCCCACCAGCATGTAGGCCGCGCCGGACCGGGCAGCTCCGCCCTGCTGGTCGACGTAGAGGCCGATGGATCCCCAGATCACGGTGTCGACGACCGGCCACACCGCAACGTCGAACCAACGGTGCCAGCCGCGTCGCTGCACGTAGGCCTGGCGCCGCACGACGGCGCCGATGCGTTGGTGGTTCAGTCCGAGCGTGGTTGCACTCATCAGAGCTCCTCCGATGCGAGGTGGAGGAACACGTCCTCCAGCGACGGTCGACCGAACTGGGCGGCGACGTCGGCCGCGGTGCCGTCGGCCACGACCTTGCCGTGGGAGAGGAAGACGACGCGATGGCAGATGCGTTCGACCTCGGTCATGTTGTGGCTGGTGACGAGCAGCGCCGTCCCGTCGGCCTCGCACAGCGACTCGATGCCGGCCCGGGCCCGAAGGGCGACATCTGGATCGAGCGACGCCGTCGGCTCATCGAGGACCAGGAGTCGTGGGTGGTGCATGGTGGCCTTGGCCAACCCGACCAACGTCCGCTGGCCCGACGAGAGCTCCGACGCCATCTGGGTGGCCAACGGGCTGATGCCGAACCTGCGGAGCGCTCGGTCGCCGGCGTCATCGGGATCGGGCAAGCCGTAGAGGCGGCCGTACACGCCGAGCAGCTCCCGGACCTTGAGCTTGTCGGGAAGCGGGAGGTACCCGGCCGCGAAGCCCACCCCGAGCATCGCCGTGCTGCGCTCGTGTGGGAGCAGGTGGCCCAACATCTCGATGGTGCCCGCATCGGGGGTGATCACTCCCAGCAGCATCATGAGCGTGGTGGTCTTGCCAGCGCCGTTGGCCCCGAGCAGGGCGACCCGTTCCCCACCCTCGACCCGCAGGTCGACGCCCATGACGGCAGGCGCGCCGCGGAACGACTTCTCCAGACCGCGAGCAACGATTGCCGATTCCACGCTGGAATGGTGTCAGATAGCTGTGCCGCAAAGCCCGTGAGTTGGTTTGCTCAGCCGCCCTCAGGGGGCGGCTGAGCAAACCAAGGACGGGCCAGCCTGCTGGGCGGTGCAACGTGGGGGGCACCGTCACCGGAGGTGTCGATGGTGATCGCCTCGTGCCATGGGTCAGCTCGCTCAGCCAGCAGGTCCACCACATCGGGTGATGCCTCCGAGAGGCTCGCCCCGGGGGCCCGCCGGGCGACGCGGTCTCGGCACACGTCCATCGGTGCGTCGCAGCGGAGCTCGATCAGATGTGTGTGAGCTGCCGATGCTGCCGCCCGAGCCTTCCGCCGTTCCTCCTCCGAGGTCCAGGTGGCGTCGACCACGACGGAGTCGCCGCGCGAGATCAGCTCCGATGCTCGGTGGACCAGCTCGTCGTAGACCGCTGAGGTGCTCTCGGGCCGGTACGCGTCGGTCGCCTCGAGATCGACGGAGCGAAGGCCGAGGTCGCGGCGAACGGCATCGCTCGAGAGCACGACCCAGCCGAGCTGATCCGCCAGCGTGTCGGCCAGGGTCGACTTCCCGCTCCCCGGCGCACCTCCCACCAGAGTCAGGTGGATCTCGGCTCGTCGGAGGTGATCGAGCGCCAGAGAGCTCAACGGGCCAACCGCGTCGGCGGCGGCGGGATCCTGCTGCGACCGCAGGGCACCGACCTTGGCCCGCACGAGGGCGCGATGGGCGATGTAGAAGTGGGCGAGGGAAGCCGGATGTCGCTCGTTGCTGAGCTCCCAATAGTCACCCAACAGCTGATGAGCGAGGTGCTCGGACCCGAGGCGCTCGAGGTCCATGGCCAGGAAGGCGACATCGCTGAGGACGTCGCCGTGGCGCAACGTGGGGGAGAAGGCCAGGCAGTCGAGGACGCGCGGCCCGTCGTCGAGGCAGAAGATGTCGTCGGCGAGGAGGTCGCCGTGGACGTCGCGCACCATGCCGGATCGGATCCGCTCCTCCAGGAGTGGAGCCCGACCGGACAGGTACGTTGCCGCCCGGTCACTGATCTCGTCGACAACCTCGGTGTCGACCAGGCCGGCACCGATCTGGCGGAGACCGGCGACGTCGACCTCCCACCGCCGTCGCAGCGCGCCCTGGCTGGCCACCCGCTCGGCGGCCGATCTCGGCAGCGGCTCCAGCCGGGCATGAAACGAGGCGATGGTTCGAGCGACGGCTCGCACTTGAGTCGGCGCCTCGGGCTCGCCGAGCAGGGCCGACAGACGGCGTGCCGACGGCATCCGGCGCATCACGATGACCGGTTCGATGGACTCGCCGTCGAGACAGATCTCCCCCACGCCCTCGTAGACGTCGGGCGCCAGACGCCGGTTCAGGTCGACTTCGAGCTCGCAGGCGTGGCGACGGGCATCGAGTGATCGATGGTCGAGCACGTCAGTGCGGAGAGGCTTGAGCACCTTGATGGCGTGGTCCTCTGTGAGCAGCACCCAGGAGATGTGCGTCTCAACGAGCGCGGCGGCTGGCGGTGGCACGGAATCGCATCCTCGAGGTCGTGGATCGGAGTCCACCATCTCTCATCTGGATCTGCGGTGCCAGGGTCGTTGGTCCCGCCGCGGGTATGAGAGATCGGTGGGCGTAGCGTGGCTCGATGCCTGACCGCACGATCATCGAGCCCTTCCGCATCAAGTCGGTGGAGCCGCTGCGGTTCACGACCCGTGCCGAGAGGGAGGAGGCGTTGGCGGCGGCGGGATGGAACCTGTTCAACCTTCGTGCCCAGGACGTGATCATCGACCTGCTCACCGACTCGGGCACCGGCGCCATGTCCACCGACCAGTGGGCCGCGGTGATGCGGGGCGATGAGTCCTATGCCGGGTCGCGGTCCTACGAGCGCTTCGCTGAGGTGGTGAGCGACCTCACCGGCTATCGCCACGTCATCCCAACTCATCAGGGGCGAGCAGCCGAGCGGATCCTGTTCCACCAGATGGTGGTCGAGGACCAAGTCGTCCCCAACAACACGCACTTCGACACCACGCGGGCCAACATCGAATTCCAGGGCGCGACTGCACTCGACATCCCGTGCGCCGAGGCAGCCGATGTCGCGTCGATGGCACCGTTCAAGGGAGACGTCGACCTCGACGCCTTGGAAGACGCGCTCACCGACCACGACGTCCCACTCGTCATGGTGACGATCACCAACAACTCTGGCGGCGGCCAGCCGGTGTCTCTGGCCAACCTGCGATCGGTTCGTTCGATCTGCGACCGATACAACACGCCGCTGTACCTCGATGCCGCCCGCTTCGCCGAGAACGCGTGGTTCATCCACGCGCGGGAGGACGGATGCGGTGACCGTTCTCCTCGGGAGATCGCGGAGGAGGTGTTCCGGCTCACAGACGGCTGCACGATGTCACTGAAGAAGGACGGCTTCGGCAACATCGGCGGGGTGCTGGCCACCAACGACGACGACCTGGCGGCACGCTGTCGCACCGAGCTGATCCTCACCGAGGGGTTCCCCACCTACGGCGGTCTGGCCGGCCGAGATCTCGAGGCGTTGGCGCAGGGCCTCCTGGAGATCACCGACCCCGACTACCTCCGTTACCGGGTTCGCACCGTCGCCTATCTCGCCGAGAAGGCGAACGCGGCTGGCGTACCCACCGTGCAGCCGCCGGGTGGCCATGCCGTCTACCTCGACGCCGCGGCCCTGCTCCCTCACATCCCGCCACACGAGCTCCCGGCTCAAGCGCTGGCCAACGAGCTGTACCTCGACGGGGGAGTGCGAGGGGTGGAGATCGGCACCCTGATGTTCGGGCGTCCCGGTACGGGGGGGCAGCCCGACGAGGTCGCGCCCCATGAGCTGGTCCGCCTGGCACTGCCCCGACGCGTCTACACCCAGAGCCATGTCGACTACGTGGGTGAGGTGATCGTCTCTGTCGCGTCGCGGGCCGAATCGCTCCGGGGCTACCGCATAGCCGAACAGCCCAGGTGGCTGCGGCACTTCACGGCACGGCTCGAGCCGATCGGCTACAACGACCCTCCATGACCTCTCGGACGCGCCAGCTACGGGTCGCGGTGATCGGCGCCGGCATGGCCGGCATCCTCGCTGCCATCCGCCTCCGCCAGTGGGGCATCACCGACGTCGCCGTCTACGAGAAAGCCGACCGGATCGGGGGGACGTGGCGGGAGAACACCTACCCGGGCGTGGCGTGCGATGTGCCGTCCCATCTCTACTGCTACTCGTTCGAGCCCAACCCGGAGTGGAGCCACCTGTTCTCCCCGGGGGCGGAGATCAACGACTACTTCCAGCAGGTGGCCGACGGCTACGGCGTCACACCGCTGATTCGCTTGGGTGACGAGGTCACGTCCGCCTGCTACGACGACGGTCGATGGCGCCTGGAGACAGCGGGCGGGTACCACGACGTGTGCGATGTCATCATCGCTGCCACCGGAGTGCTCCACCACCCCAACGTCCCCCACTTCGGTGGCGAGGATTCGTTCACCGGAGCGCTCTTCCACAGCGCCCGTTGGGACCACGACGTGGAGCTCGACGGGCGCCGCATCGGTGTGATCGGTACCGGCTCTACCGCGGTTCAGATCACCGGTGCGCTGGTGGAGCGAGCCGAGCGCTACTCGCTCTTCCAACGAACCGCTCAGTGGGTCCTCCAGACAGACAACCGCCCGTACACCGACGACGAGAAGGTGCGGTTCCGCCAGGACGAGGCACTGCTCCACAAGGCGCACGACGACCTGTCGAAGCTGTTCGCCGACAACTTCTCCAACGCGGTGGTCGATGCCGACTCTCCGCAGATGAAGCTCATCGAGCAGCTGTGCGAGGCGAACCTCACCGAGAACGTGGCCGACCCCGACCTCCGGGAGCTGTTGCGGCCCGACTACCGCGCCGCCTGCAAGCGACTGGTCATCTCGCCGGACTTCTACGCGGCGGTGCAACGTCCCAACGTGGAGGTGGTCACCGCAGGGATCGAACATCTCGAGCCTGGGGGCGTTCGCACCGCCGACGGCATGCTGCACGAGCTCGATGTCGTGGTGCTGGCCACCGGGTTCCAGGTCGACCGGTTCATGCGGCCCATGGACTTGGTGGGGCGCGGTGGTGTCCGGCTCGACGACGTCTGGGCGGAACGCCCGACCGCCTACCTGTCGGTGTCGATTCCCGACTTCCCCAACCTGTTCATGCTCAATGGTCCCAACGGGCCTGTGGGCAACTTCAGCCTCATCGAAGTGGCCGAGCTCCAGATGGACTACATCGGTCAGCTCATCGAACGGCTCCGCGCCGGCGAGGTCACCGAGATCAGTGCCTGTCCTGAGGCGACGGCCGAGTTCGATGCGCAGCGCGTCGAAGCTGCCAAGAACACGGTGTGGACCACGGGATGCCGTTCCTGGTACCTCGACGATCGTGGCATTCCGGCCACGTGGCCGTGGACCTTTGATCGCTTTCGCGAGGTCATGGCCGAACCTGAGCTCGACCACTACGAAGCGATCTGAGCTGCTTCGTAGGCGCCGAGCCGCGAGGCGTGCCACACTGCTCGTCCGGCGGGCGGAGGGAACGGGAGGAATCCGTTGCAGCTCCGTGACCGCGCCCTCGGTGTCAGCCGCCGACGCCGCAAGGTTGCCTACATCAGCCTCTACGCCGGCTACAGCCTGCTGAAGCCGGCCTTGGTGCGGGTGGCTGCCGCCGGCGGAACGTTCGCCGTCATCGGGCTGCTGTCGCTGCGGTGATCGAGCGGGTGCCCGTGGCGGGCCAAGATGGCGGCATGGCCCATACCCACGGCACTGCTCTCGTCACCGGAGCCAGTCGCGGGATCGGCCGCGCCGTCGCCCTTGAGCTGGCCCGCCGGGGGTTCGAGGTGGTGGCAACGATGCGCGACCCCTCCGCCGGGGCCGACCTCCCCGACGCTGGTGAGGGGCGCATCTCGGTCCAGCGGCTCGACGTCACCGACCCGGCGACCATCGACCTGCCTGATGACCTGAGCGTCCTCGTCAACAACGCCGGAGTCGAGTGCGAGTACCTGCCCATCGAGCACGCGCCGATCGAGCAGTGGCGCCGGGTCTTCGAGACCAACGTGTTCGGTGTGGCCGAGGTGACGCGGCGTGCGGTGCCGGTCATGCGGCGCCGGGGCGGGGGCGTGATCGTGAACGTCACGTCGTCATCAGTGCTGGTGGCCATGCCCTTCTACGGCATCTACCGGGCATCGAAGGCGGCGGTCACGGCGATGGGGGAGTCGCTGGCATCAGAGGTGGGCCGGTTCGGCATCCGCGTTGTCGAGGTGATGCCGGGGCCGATCGCCACCGACATGCTGGCCGGCTCGGCCCGCATGCCCGAGGCCGCGGCCCACGAGGGCTACCGCGACCTGGCCCAGGAGGCCTACGAGGGCCGGATGGGCATCGAGACGATGACCACCGATCCCGCCGCCGCCGCCCGCGACATCGTCGACGCGGCAACCGATCCCGACAGCGGGCTCAAGGTCGGGTGCGACGATCTCGGTCGCCAGCTCATCTCCACGTGGAGGGTCGACCCCGAGGCGCTGCTCAGCTTCGGATAGTTGAGCTCAGGTGGCAGGTCGGAGCAGCACCGTGATCGACCGGTCGACGGGGTAGAGGTGGGCGGCGAGGTCGCGCACGTCACCAGGAAGGATGGACGCGGCCCGCTGGCGCCGGTCGTACACCCGATCGGGGCCGAACGACTGGTCTTCGAGCATCTGCAACAGCGCGTCGGCTAGGAACAGGTTGTCCCAGAACTGCAACGACTCCAGGTACTGGGCTCGGGCTCGCTGGAACTCAGCGCCCAACGGTCCGTCACGCCCGAGCCGGGTGAGCTGATCGCGGATCGCGACCTCGATCTCGGTGAGGCGGTCGGGCTCGGACTCCACCACGATGAGCGTCTCGGCGATCGGGTCCGGCTCGTCGGCCGTCTCGATGGAGATCAGCGCGCCGTAGGTGGCGGAGAGGTCTTCGCGCACGATCTGGCGCAGCCGGCCGTCGAGGACCAGCTCGAGAAGATCGACCTGCTGTTCGAGCAGGGCGTCGGCGATCGGGGGCAGGGGCACGACGGTGGCGATGGTGACCGACCCCTTCGGATCGCTCCCGGCCCGCACCGTGCGCCGGACGTGTCGCGGAGGCGGATCATCCTGATGGTCCATCCAGACGTCCTCGGTGCCGTCGCCGGGCAGGGTGCCGAGATAGCGGTTCGAGAGCGACGCGGCCTCGGTGGTGTCCATGTCGCCCACGATGGCGAAGGTCCACCCCGTCGCGTTGCCGAAACGGTCGTCGAGCACGCGTTGCACGGTCTCGGAATCAACAGCGTCGAGTGCTCCGAGCTCGGAAACGTAGCGGTAGCGCGGCTCGTCCCCGTAGCGGGCGCTGAACAGCGCGTCCCAAGGCGCGTGGTTCGGGAGCGACGCCACCTCGGCGGCCAGCAGACGATGCTGGGCCAGCACCGACGACACCGCGGCATCGGTGGCGCGGGGCTGGGTCAGGTAGGCACGCACCAGTGCCAGCATGACCTCGAGGTCCTCGCTGGCGGCCGTCGCCACCAACCCCTCGGTGATGTCGTCGACGAACAGGTCCACTGACACGCGGTGGTCGGCGAGAACCAGGTCGAGCTCGACCTGGTTCAGATGGGCGACACCGCTCCGGGCCGCCACCTCGGCCGCGACCCGTCCCGCGACCACGTCGGCGTCGGCGAGGACCGACAGCCCACCGTAGGACCTGGCCTCGATACGAACCTGACCTGCTTCGATCGACGACTCCAGCAGGCCGACCCTCGCGCCGTTGGGATAGCCGGCGGCGGTCGCCCCCTCGAAGCTCAGGTCGTCGACGCTCGTGGGCTCGATGGCGGCCGGCGGTTCGGGAAGGGAGAGATCGGAGGGGTCGAGATCCGGGCGGGGTTCGAGCTCGGCTGCTCGGGTGGCGGCGAGGATCTCGAGGAGATCACCGGGGGTGGGCACGCCGTCCGATGAGCGCGTCGACAGCATCAACCCGACCGACTCCGTACCGAACATCTCGGCAAAGGCGCCGCTGACCTCGTCGACGGTGATCCCATCCAGGATGGCCAGATCGATGTCGTGCTCGGTCTCGTCGTCGGTGTAGGCCACGCCCGTTAGGAAGTGCTCGACGTAGCGGTCGGCGCGCTCGTGATCCTGGGTGGTTGACGCTCCCTCGAGACGGGCCCGTATCGCGCTGCGCATGGAGCTGAGAACCCGGTCGACCTCCGACGGGGCGAAGCCATGACGTGCCGCTCGCTCCACCTCTGTCGCCAGCTTCGCCACTGCTGCGGCGACCGGGGTGTCGGCGCCAAGGGTCAGGAAGGTCTGGGGGACAGCAAGAGCCCTGACGGGTTCGTCGAGCAGCGCGCCGGCTGACGTGGCTTCCAACACCCCGAGAGCCACATCATCAGCCAGCCGGTTGGCAATGGCGTCGAGGGCGACGAACCGGATCCAGTCGGAGCGCCATTCGTCACGCGTGGCTCCTCGCCGGGGCTCATCGGCGGCGAACATCACTACCGACGGGTTCGAGATCTCACCGTCGCTGACCGTCACCGCCAAGGGCTCAGGCCAGGGGACGGCCTCCGGTCGTGGTCGCGGCAGGGGGTCGTCGCCCGCAAGTGACGAGAACCGATCACGGATCTCCGTCACCGTGTCGTCGACGTCGATGTCGCCGACCACTACCACCGCCATCAGGTCGGGTCGGTACCACTGCTGGTAGAACGACCGCAGCTGCTCAGCGGTCAGCCGCTCGATGGTCTCGAGGGAGCCGATGGGGCTGCGCTTCGCATAGCTCGATCCTGCGAGGATCGCGTCGTGGTAGGCCTCTACCACCCGGCCATCCCCGCCAAGCCGTGAACGCCACTCCTCGATGACCACGCCCCGCTCGGCGTCGACGTCGGCGGGATCGAAGGTGACCTCCGACGCCCAGTCAGCCAGCACCTCGAACCCCAGCGAGATGGCCGCGGGGTCGATGGGAAGGCTGAGCTGGTAGCTCGTCTCGTCATGGCTCGTGAATGCATTGATGTGTGGACCCAAGCTGGCCCCGAACCCTTCGAGGCGGGTGAACACCTCGTTGCCCGGGAAGTTGGTGGTGCCGTTGAACGCCATGTGCTCCACGAAGTGGGCAGCCCCGCTGATCTCGTCGTCCTCGAGGAGCGATCCGGCATCGACCACCAGCCGCATCTCCACCTTCTGCCCCGGGGCCTCGTTGTGGCGCACGTAGTAGGTGAGGCCATTGGGGAGCGTTCCGGTCGTGACTGCGGCGTCGGGCGGGATCGATCCCCCGTTGCCTTCGCGGTCGGCGCCACTCGAGCCATCGGTTCCATCGCTGCCGCCGGTGCAGGCGGCGGCAACGAGGACGACTCCGAGGAGTAGGGCGGCGAGTCGCCGGAAGGGTGGGATGGTCATGGGCGGGGGAGTCTATGGAGGTCGTTGCACCCGCCGACATCGGCCGTAGTCTCGTGGTCATGGCCGACGTGGTGTTGGAGACGGTGCCGCTGGGTTTCCAGTGGCCGACACTGGACCCGTTCCTGTTCTGTGTCCACCACCTCGACGCCTATCCCGCGGGGACACCGGAGCTCGGTCCCGATCCGTCGCTGCTCACCGGCCGCGAGCTGGGCATGGACTTCGAGCCCCGTGACGGATGGCGCATGTACCACGGGCAGACCATCCCCGGTTTCCCCCAGCACCCCCATCGCGGTTTCGAGACCGTCACCTACGCCCGGCAGGGCTTCATCGATCACTCCGACTCGCTCGGCGCGGCGGCGCGATTCGGTCGCGGTGACGTGCAGTGGATGACGGCGGGCCGAGGCATCGTCCACTCCGAGATGTTTCCCATGCTCAACCGCGCCGAGCCCAACACCACCGAGCTGTTTCAGATCTGGCTCAACCTGCCCGCCAGCGACAAGCTGGTCGAACCCCACTTCGCCATGCTGTGGGATCACGCCATCCCCCGCCTGGTCAACAACGACGACGACGGGCGGCGCAGCGAGGTCACGGTGATCGCCGGCCGCCTCGGCGATCTCACCCCACCGCCACCACCTCCGCGCTCATGGGCAGCACGCACCGACAACGACGTGACCATCTGGCACATCACCATGGACGGCGGTGCAAGGTTCACCGTCCCCGCGGCCCATCATCCCAACTCCGCCCGGATGCTCTACCTGTTCGACGGCGGAGGGCTCGAGGTCAGCGGCATGACCCTCGGCGAGCGAACGGGAGCGGCTGTCGACGCCGCCGCACCGCTCGTCCTGGTCGCCACCGACGGACCGATCGAGGTACTGGTGCTAGGTGGGCGGCCGATCGTGGAACCCGTCGCTCAGTACGGTCCCTTCGTGATGAACACCCGTGCCGAGATCGAGACCGCCTACCGCGACTACCAGGCCACCGGTTTCGGTGGATGGCCATGGCCCGACGTCGGGCCGGTACACGGAACCGATCCTGCTCGCTTCGCCCGCCACGCCGACGAGCGCCTGGAATACGCGGAGGTCGCACATGGAGGCTGACACCACCCGGGTCGACCGACCCGTCCGCATCGCCGTGCTCACGGTGTCCGACAGCCGCACCATCGACGACGACACATCTGGTGACACCCTGGTCGACAGGCTCGTGTCGGCTGGTCATGCGCTGGCCGATCGCCAGCTCGTGGGCGACGACATCTACGCCATCCGGGCGGTCGCGTCGGCGTGGATCACCGATCCAACCGTCGAAGCCATCATCACCACGGGAGGCACGGGCCTTACGGGGCGCGACGGCACGCCCGAGGCAATCGCCCCTCTGCTCGACAAGGAGATCGAGGGGTTCGGCGAGATGTTCCGATTCCTGTCGTACGAGACCATCGGTGTGTCCACCCTTCAGTCGCGCGCCCTCGCCGGAGTGGCCAACTCCACGTTCGTCTTCTGCCTGCCCGGCTCCACCGGTGCATGCAAGGACGGGTGGGACAAGCTCATCGCCGACGAGCTCGACATCGGCACCGGCCCGTGCAACCTCGTCGAGCTCATGGGGCGCCTCGACGAGCAGTAGGTAGTAGGGCTGGCAGACTTCGGCGCATGGCCGGCGACGCGCTCGTGGTGGAGGCCGCCGGCCGCCAGGTGCGCATCACCCATCCCGACAAGGTCTTCTTCCCCAAGCGCGGCGAGACGAAGCTCGACCTGGTCCGCTTCTACCTCGGGGTCGAAGAACCGCTGATGCGCGCCATGGGCGGCCGACCCACCTTGATGCAGCGCTTTCCCGACGGTGCCGGCGGCAAGTCCTTCTTCCAGAAGCGGGTACCCAAGGGCGCCCCCGACTGGCTCGAGACCACGACCGTCATGACGGTCAACGGCACACCGTCCAACGCGATGGTGGCGACGGACGTGGCGCATCTGCTGTGGGCGGTGAACATGGGCTGCCTCGGCTTCCACCCCTGGCCCTACCTGGTGACCGACCCGGACCACGCCGATGAGCTGCGCATCGACCTCGATCCCCAGCCCGCGGTGCCCTTCAGCGCCGTCCGAGAAGCGGCCGCGGAGGTCCACTCGCTGCTCACGTCGGTCGGGCTCCGATGCTTCCCCAAGACGACTGGGAGCCGGGGCATCCACATCTACGTCCGGCTGCTGCCTCGTTGGGACTCCTATGACGTGCGCCGGGCGGCGGTGGCGTTGGCCCGGGAGGTGGAGCGCCGGCGACCCGACCTGTTGACCGCGGCCTGGTGGAAGGAGGAGCGGGGCCGACGGGTCTTCGTCGACTACAACCAGAACGCTCCACACAAAACCGTGTTCGGTGCCTGGTCAGTGCGTCCCCGGGTGGGAGGTCAGGTGTCGGTGCCCTTTCGATGGGATGAGCTGGAGTCGATCGAGCCCGATGAGCTGACTATGCCGGTGGCGCTCGACCGGGTTCGGCGGGCCGGCGACCCGTGGGCCGAGATGGTCGAGCATCCGCAAGACCTGGCACCCCTGATGGAGATGCATGAGCGCGACCGGGCCAACGGGCTCATGGACGCCCCGTGGCCGCCGGTCTACCCCAAGCAGCCCGATGAGCCGCCCCGCGTCGCTCCCAGCCGCGCCCGGCGCGACCAACCCTGACCGCGGTGTGCCACGTTGGAGCGTGCGCGAGCAGCTCCGGTCTAGATGTTTGGTCTAGATGCCAGCGGCCCCCAACGCGTCGACGGCCCGCCGCAGCGCGTCGGTGAGGGTTGGGTGCTCGGCCTCGAACTTGGTGGCGGCTCCCTCCAACGCGTCGCCCAACCCCGGTTCGTCGTCCTTGTCAGGATCGAGCTGGCGTTGCACCGCCGCCATCAGGGACCGGAGCTCGTCGCGGTTCTCGTCGCCATCGCGGACACGGTCGATGGCGGCATCGAGCTCGTCGAGCAGCTGTTGCAGAGAGGGTTCCACGAGCGCCAGGGTACCCTGATCGCCAGTCAGTAGTGCCAGGGGAACGGCGACCAGTCAGGTTCCCTCTTCCCGAGGAAGCTGTCGCGCCCCTCGGCAGCCTCGTCGGTCATGTAGGCCAGCCGGGTTGCCTCGCCGGCGAACACCTGTTGTCCGACGAGTCCGTCGTCCACCAGGTTGAAGGCGAACTTCAGCATCCGTTGTGCTGTCGGCGATTTGTCCATGATCCTTCGAGCCCAGTCGAGCGCGGTGGATTCCAGCTCGCCATGCGGCACGACCCGGTTGACCATGCCCATCCGGTGGGCGTCGTCGGCGGAGTACACCTCGCCCAGAAAGAAGATCTCGCGTGCGAACTTCTGGCCGACCTGGCGGGCCAAGTACGCCGAGCCGAACCCACCATCGAACGACGCAACGTCGGCATCGGTCTGCTTGAACCGGGCGTGCTCCCGGGATGCCACGGTGAGGTCGGCCACCACGTGGAGGCTGTGCCCGCCACCGGCGGCCCACCCGTTCACGACGGCAATGACGATCTTGGGCATGGTGCGGATGAGGCGCTGGACCTCGAGGATGTGCAGGCGCCCGCTGCGACCAGGGTCGATCGACTCGGCGGTGGTGCTGGCGGCGTAGCGGTAGCCGTCCTTGCCTCTGATGCGCTGGTCTCCCCCCGAGCAGAACGACCACACGCCGTCCTTCGGCGAGGGCCCGTTGCCGGTCAGGAGCACACAGCCCACATCGGAGGTCTGGCGGGCGTGGTCGAGCACCCGGTACAACTCGTCGACGGTATGGGGTCGGAACGCGTTGCGAACCTCAGGCCGATGGAACGCCACCCGAACCGCACCCACCTCGACCGCTCGGTGATAGGTGATGTCGACCAGGTCATCGAATCCGGCGACCGGCATCCATGCATCGACGTCGAACGCCTCGCTCACGAACGTGTCATCGACAGCCATGGCCGCTGTTCTAACCGCCCTCGGCGCGGGCGGCGAGCCGCTCGGCCTCGTAGGCCGCCGCTCCGGCGAGGAACCCGTCCATGTTGGCGAGCTTCCCGGTCGCGATGTCAGAGAACCACTCGGGCACGTATCGCTCGTAGCCGCCCTCGGTGCAGGCGGCGACAACGGCATCGGCCACCGCGGAGGGCGCAAGCTTCTCCATGTCGTCGGCAAGCAGCGGATCGTTGTTGGGGATGTTGAACAGCTCGGTGTCGATCAGGCCGGGGTGGATCACGTGCACGCTCATCGGTTCGTTCCACACCTCGATCGCCAGGCACTCGAGGAAGGCCACCAGCGCCGCCTTCGACGCGCTGTAGGCCGCTTCACCCGGCGGGGTCACCCGGGCCGCAACCGACCCGATGCCGACCAGACGTCCCCCTTCGGCGCGCAAGTGAGGGAGCAGGCGCCGGGTGAGCAGCGCCGGTGACGAGTAGTTGATGGCCATCACCGCGGTGATCTCGTCATCGCTGAGCGCCTCGACCCGCCGCCGTTTGGGGATGCCGGCGTTCAGGACGACGACCTCGGGGTTGCCGAGCTCGGTCTGCACACGACCGACGAAGGAGTCGAGCCTGCCGAGGTCGGCCAGGTCGACGGTGAGCGCCACACTGGCTGGGGTGTGGACCCGGCAGCGATCGAGCACCTCAGCGAGGCGGTCGGGTCGCCGAGCGCAGACGCCCACGGTCGCCCCCTCCGACGCCAGTCGCTCGGCGACGGCTGCCCCGATGCCACTCGACGCGCCGGTGACGAGTGCTCGCTTGCCCGAGAGGTCAAAGGCCATGGACTGCACGCTACGGTGCCCGGCCGTGGACCTCCATGCCGAAGTGCTGCACCTGCTTGCTCGCTACTGCCACACCGTCGACGGTGGGTTGTGGGACGAGTTCGCCGAGCTGTGGTCGGCCGACGCGACGTTCAGCGCCGTGGGCAACACCCGCCAGGGCCCTGCCGACATCGTCGGGTTCCTCGAGGTCGCCCAGGCCCCGGGTCAGCGCGGGAAGCACGTGACCATCAACACCGCGGTGTCGGTGGAGGGGGTGTCGGACACGGTCAGCGCCGTCAGCGACTTCCTGTTCGTGGCGGCGGGCGAGGGACCGCAGGACTGGCGCATCACCCAGGTTGGTCGGTACCTCGACGCGTTCGTGCGCGGCACCGATGGCATGCTGCGGTTCGCAGCCCGTGAGGTTCAGCTCGGCCTGCCGAGCGGCAACTGAGGAGCGTCGTTGTCCGACGTCGAGTTCAACCCCGAGTGGTTCCCGCAGCATGACATCCCCCCCGGGGGTCGCAGCGGGTTCGTGCGCGTCGATGGCCGGCAGGTCCACTACCTTGAGTGGGGACGCGGTGGCGACGACGGCGTCGTGTGCCTCCACGGCGGAGGGCAGACGGCGTACATGTTCGAGGAGCTCGGTTCCGCCCTGCGCGGCGATGGCTTCCACGTGTTCGCCCCGGATCTGCCCAACCACGGCGACAGCGGCAGGACCGACGACATGAGCCGCCAATCGCTGGCCGCGACCGTCGGTCCCACGCTCGACGAGATGGGCATGGACCGCGTGCACGTGGTCGGCGCGTCTCTGGGCGGCATCACGGCGATCACCTTCGCGGCGGCGGCTCCCGAGCGGGTGACATCGATCAGCCTCATCGACATCGGCCACCAGCTCGAGGACGAAGGCGTCAAGAAGATCATCGACTTCATGAGGGCCCACGAGTCGTTCGCCACCCTCGACGAGGCGGCCGAGGCCATCGGTGAGTACCTCCCGCAGCGGAGGCGGGTCGACCCGTCGCGCCTCACCCGCAACCTGCGTCAGCGTCCCGACGGCCGCTGGGAGTGGAAGCACTCCTACGGGAGGCGCCTGCGGGCGGCGGAGGAGACGGGCGGGGCCCCTGCCGACGGCACCGGGTGGCGCACCCTGGTGGAAGGCATGGATGACGACCTGCGTGCTCTGTCGTGTCCGGTGTTGGTGCTGCGGGGCGGCAAGAGCGACGTGCTATCGGGCGAGGGTGCCGAGGCGGTTACGGGATTGATCCCCGATGCCCGGCTGGAGGTGGTCACCGATGCTGGTCACCTGGCCGCGGGCGACAATCCCGACTCCACCGTGGGGATCATCCGCTCCTTTCTGACCGAGGTGCGCCGGCGCTAGCTGCCGAGCTCGATCCAGGTGGCTCGCGCCCGGGCGATCAGCCGGCGTCCGGCGAACACCGCGGACCCGCCGAACAGTTTTCGGCCTTGACGCGGCCCGGCCTGCCAACCGGTGACCACCAGCGGCTCGTCGTCGGCGGAGCTCGGACAGGGCGCGACGAGCTCAGCGGTGATGCGGCCGAGGACGTAGGGGGCGTGCTCGTCGCCGTTGAGGTACGCGAAGACAGATGGACAGTCGAGCGCACCCCACACCACCTCGGCAACGACGTGCCCGGCATCGTCGACCATGTCGGGCGGCGGGTTCCACCGGCTGGCGACACGCGGTGAGAGCCCCTCGTCGATGAACCGGGGAAACAGTCGCAGGCCGTCGTCGCGGGCACGGTCTGGGCCACACACGAAGCAGCCGGGGAACGGGTGGGTCAGTGCATAGCCGTCGAGCACGCTGGCGGCGTCGATCTGATCGAGCGCAGGTGGTGGCAGCACCGTCATGTCGAACGGCACCCGCTTCGCTTCGGCCACCAGCTCGCCGTTGCCGTCTCGCATCGTCGCGCCGGCGCCGTCGTCGACCACGGTGATCGACAGGGCGGCGCCGAGCGGTGGCGGGCGCCGGAGCGTGACCTCGATGCCGTTGTCGCCCGGGGTCCGGTCGACGTGGGCGGCGAGTAGCCCGCAGGTCACGCCACCGTTGGCCGAGCTGTCGGGCCCCCGGAACCGGGGAGTGATCGTGACCGTCACGTCACTTGGTGATCCGAACGATGAGCGTGAAGTCGACGTCCACCACCGGGTCGCCCGAGGAGGCATCGGCCCATGACGTACGGGTGACGTAGAAGTGCATGTCTGCCCTGTCGCCGGGCTTCTCGTACACGTCGAGGACGGTCTGCCGGCCGACCAGCGTGTCGCCCACGCGTGGATCGCGGTGGTAGGTGAACGCCTGCTCGCCGTGGAGGATCATTCGCCCCGGGCCGCGGAGCCTGTCGATCGGCAGGCCGACGGCTCCGCCCTGGCCCGTCGACCCCCAGAAGGGAAAGACGAACGGAAACGTAGGTGGCACGGTGGCGCCGGGTTGGCGGTAGGACGTGCCGGTGTCGGTGACGGCCTCGGCGAACACGCGCACGGGGCCGGCCTCGATGGTGACGCGAGTCTCGCCAAGGTCTTGTCCCTTGAGCTCGGTCAGCAGTGTCATGGGGGATCTCCGGTGTGGCCGCGGCTATTCGCCGAAGCCCATAGGTGGGATCTTCGTTGATCGGTCGCCGAACAGCTCCTCGCTGCGTTTGATGAGCTCGTCGATGTCGAAGCGACCGGGGCTCTCGATCTTCGATGCCATCGTCCAGCCCTCCATCAGGTAGAGCTTGTTGCCGAAGATCACGAACGTCTGGCCGTTGATGTGGGCGCTGTCGTCGGTCGCCAGCCAGCCGACGACGGGGGCGATGTTGTGCGGGTCCCAGGGATCGAACTCGCCCTTCTGGGGGTTGTGGAACCCCTCGAGCAGCGGCGCGGTCATCTGGGTGAGCGCCCGGGGAGCGATGGTGTTGACGGTCACGCCGTACTTCTTCAGCTCGCGGGCCAACACGATGGTCATCGAGGCGATACCGGCCTTGGCCGCCGCGTAGTTCGCTTGGCCGGCATTGCCGTAGAGCCCGGCCTCCGAGGCCGTGTTGATGATGCGACCCGAGACCTCGTCACCGGCCTTCGAGCGTTGGCGCCAGTGCTGGCCGGCGAACTTCGAGGGTGCGAAGTGTCCCTTGAGGTGAACGTTGACGACGGAGTCGAACTCGTCCTCGGTCATCTTGAAGCTGACGGCGTCGCGCAGGATGCCGGCGTTGTTCACGAGGATGTCGAGCTGGCCGTAGTCGTCGATGGCCTGGGCGACGAGCGCTTCGGCACCGTCGAAGGTGGCGACGTCGGCGCCGTTGGCGGTGGCGGTGCCGCCGGCGTCGTTGATCTCGTCGACGACGGCCTGAGCATTGGTCAGATCGTTCACCACGACCTTGGCGCCCTCGGTGGCGAGGAGCAGCGCGTGAGCGCGCCCGATACCACCCCCGGCCCCGCTGACGACGGCGACTTTGCCGCCCAACCTTCCATCTGAGAAACCTGACATGTGTGTCAGGATAGTGTGGTGACTGCTGCCGTCATCCTTGCCGCCAGCCGCACCCCCATCGGCACTGCCGGGCGGGGACTGGCTCACGTGTCGATCCACGACCTGGCCAAGGTCACGGTGGCCGAGACCCTGAAGCGCAGCGGGATCCCCGCGGGCGACGTCGACGATCTGATCCTCGGCGAGGTGCTGGCCGGCGGGGGTGACGTGGCCCGCTACGTGGTCATCGACCTGGGCTTGCCGCCGGACACGCCCGGGATGGCCATCAACCGTCAATGCGCCTCGGGCATGACGGCGGTGGCCGTAGCCGCTTCCAGCATCATGGCGGGCATGGACCGCGTCGTCCTGGCCGGAGGAGTGGCCTCGATGAGTCAGGCACCGCTCACCCTGATGAAGTCACCGATGCCGTTCGGCAACCCCACCGAGTACATCTCGCCCTCCCATCCCGATACCCCCGACGCGCCCAACCTCAACATGGGAGTGACGGTGGGGGAGAACACCGCGGACGAGTGCGGCATCACCCGCGAGGACATGGACGAGTGGGCGCTGCTCTCGCACCGGCGAGCCGTAGCCGCCATCGACGAGGGACGATTCGCTGAGGAGATCGTGCCGGTCGAAGTTCCGGCAGGACGGGGAGGGGGGACCGCGCTGTTCGACACCGACGAGCACCCCCGGCGCACCACCACCCTCGAGAAGCTGGCCTCGCTTCCCGCCATCTTCAAGCCCGGCGGCCGGGTCACGGCGGGCAACTCATCGGGCATCAATGACGGCTCCTGCACGCTGGCGGTGACGTCGTCGGACTACGCCACCGCACACGGGCTCGCCCCCATGGCCACGATCCGGTCGTGGACGTCGGTGGGCGTCGAACCCCGCCGGACCGGGATGGCCCCCACCGTAGCCATCCCACGCGCCTGCGACCGAGCTGGCGTCACCCCAGCCGACCTCGACCTGGTCGAGATCAACGAGGCCTTTGCCTCGATGACCGTCGCCGGCCACCGGACGCTCGGTCTGGACCCCGACATCGTCAACGTCAACGGTGGAGCCGTCGGGCTCGGGCACCCTGTGGCGTGCTCAGGCGCCCGCATCGTCACCACGCTGCTCCACGAGCTGAGGCGACGGGGTGGTGGGCTCGGCGCCGCGGCGCTCTGCGCTGGCGGTGGCATGGGCGCGGCGATGGTGCTGGAGGTAGCGCCGGCCTGACCGCCCCTCGGGGTCCGCGCCCCGTCAGGATTCCAGCGGTGGCGGGGCGACGTTGCGCCACAGCATCTGCTGGATGGCCGTGGCCGCTAGTCGGCCGTCGGCCGTCCAGGTTCGGCCCAGCGCACCGACGAGTCCGCCGGCGGAGACCGGCGCCTCGCCGTCGAGGAACAGCCACTCGTCCTCGCCGACGGGTTGGTGGAAGGTGATGGCGAGGTCCATGTTGGGGGCGATCCAGTCGCTGTCCTCGCCACCGGCGAGTGCTCGCACCGCCGCAGGCCAGCCGAACAGATCGAGGAGAACGGTCTGGCGGCACGCATCGAGCCACGGGTCGCTCAGGTCGCAGTCCTCGGTGAGGGCGTACCACGCCTGCACCCGCGGCGCTCCGGCGGCCCGGGTGCTCCACTCCTCGTGGGTGAGCCACTCGGGGCTGCGCCAGTGCAGACGATGGTGGAACGGGTAGGAGGGGGCGTCGTCGCCCCGATCGCGGCGCGACTGGAACGACGACGGAGGGGGCAGATCGGGGGGCGTGGCGCGGTCGAAGTCGACCCCCGTGGTGCCAGCGACACCCCACACCAGCGCCTCCATGACCGGGCGGCCGTCTTGTGTCATCCGCAGCCGGATTGACGAGGCGCGCCGACCCTGCTGCACCACCTCGGCCGTCACCTCCGCGGGACCGGCGTGGCCGGCTCCGACCAGATGGCAATGGAGCGATGCCGGTCGCCCCAGGCCCGTGTGCTCCGACGCCGCTCGGAGCAAGACGGCAGCCAGGTAGCCACCGTTGAGGGTCCAGATCCGCCATTCGTCGGAGAGCTCGGCCCGCCAGCGGCCGTCGCCATCGGGGGTGAGAGCGGTGTCGTCAGCGAGGGAGGTCACCATCGGACTGTAGGGCGGAGCAGGCCGGTCGATCCTGCCGATTACTCCCCGCCGATCGGCGAACCGTTCGCGTGCCAAGGGGTACGATCCTCGGACCTGTCGGCGTGGAACGGCAGGGTTCAACAGACAGAAACGAGTACCAGCAATGCCTACCGGCACCGTGAAGTTCTTCAACGCTGAGAAGGGGTACGGGTTCATCGAGCGCCCCGACGGCGACGACGTGTTCGTTCACTTCTCGAACATCGAAGGGGCGGGCTACCGCTCGCTCGAGCAGGGCCAGAACGTCGAGTTCGAGGTGGCCCCCGGCCGCAAGGGAGAAGAGGCCCAGAAGGTTCGGGTCATCTGACCAGCAGGTAGCGGCCTGCAGGCGAGGCCGGACCATCCGGCCGAACCTCACGGCCTAGGTGGCTGGTGTCGAACAAACGGGCGTCACTTGACGGCTGGTTGGGGCTGGTGAGAGTCATGTCGGCTAGCCCGGCACCAGCCAGGTTCCAGCCAGGTCATGGGCAGACATCGCCAACAGCGCGGCGCGAAAATGGGCCGCGGCACCACCAGCGCGCCGCGCTGTCCGATCCGGAGGGCATCACAGGGCCGAGAGCCGGCGAGGAACGGCGCCGACAGCGGGCGGTGCACGGGCCGGGATCTCCGCCGAAGTCGAAGAACACCAGCCATCTAGGGTGTCCAAGGGCCTAGGGTGCCACGCCCATGGAGACCACGGTCGGGCTCGACATCGGCACCACCTCGGTGAAGGCGGTCGCCGCTGACGGCGACGGCCGGGTCGTCGCCCGGACGCAGGTCCGGCACGCGGTGAAGGTCCCCACTGCCGGACGGTTCGAACACGATCCGGGCGAGGTGTGGCGCGACAACGTGTGGGTCGCCCTCCGACGCCTGGGCGACCCCACCGACCTGGGGGTGAGGGGCGTCAACGTATCGGCCATGGTCCCCTCCCTTGCCGCCTTCGGAAGCGGCGGATCGAGCGAACCGTTGAGCCGTGGACTCCTCTACGGCGACGAGCGGGGATCGAGGTACAAGACGCCCGACAATGACGAAGGCGAGTACCAGGCCTTCCTCGAGACGCTCGCCGGCGACCACCCCTCCTCGGCCCACTTCTGGCCGGCCCAAGCCTGTGCCAACCACGCGCTGGGAGGTGTGGGCGCCATCGACACCACGACATGCGCCACCACCACGCCAGTGTGGTTCGGGACGTCATGGAACAGTCGCGTGCTCGATGAGATCGGCGTTCGGGCTGCCACCATGCCCCAGGTCGCTGAGCTCGGAGCGCAGATCGGTGCGCTCGGGGACCATCCCGATGTGGCGCTGGCCGCGGGATCGATCGACGCCATGGGCGAGCAGATCGTGGCGGGAGCCGATGAGCTGGGCGACGTGCTCGTCATCTTGGGGACCACCCTCATCACGTGGGCCGCCATCGACGACTGGCGCACCATCGACGGCCTCTGGACCATCCCGTCGATGACGGCCCCCAACATGCTCGTCGGCGGGCCGTCGAACGCCGGCGGCCTGTTCGTCGGGTGGGTGCGCGATCTGGTCGGGGATGGACCCGGCGACGAGCACCACGGCCTCGATCCCGCGGCCATCCCGCTGTGGCTCCCCTACGTGCGCGGTGAGCGGGTGCCGTTGCACGACACCGGGCGTCGCGCCGAGCTGCACGGCGGTGACCTCTCCCATGGGGCGGCGGCCGTGCGCCGTGCGGCCTTCGAAGCGTCGGGGTTCACCGTGCGTCGGGTCCTCGATCAGGCCGTGGCCGGTGGGGCGTTCGGTGACGGTCCCAGCCCCCGTCGAATCGTCGCCACCGGAGGTGGTGTTCGGGTCCCGGCGTGGACCCAGTCGTTGGCCGACGCCACCGGATTGCCCGTCGACGTGGTCGAGGTACCCGAGGGGGGCGCGCTGGGTTCTGCCTGGTTCGCCCGGATGGCGGCCGGCCTCGAGCCCGACGGCATGGCTGGCGCGCCGAGGTGGGCTCGCCTAGGAGGGCGCGTCGAGCCTGATCCGGTTTGGGCTGCCCAGACCGCAGACCGCTACACCCGGTGGTCGGCACTCGTGGATCGCTCGGTGTCCTAACGTCTGAACCATGTCGGAGACGCCCACCACACCAGCGGGCTGGTATGCCGATCCCACCAACCCCGGCATGGAGCGTTGGTGGGATGGCCAGGAGTGGCACGAGCGGTTCCGGCCGGCGGAGGGAGTCGGCATCAGCGGTGCGCCGGGAGTGCCGGGGCCGGCTCAAGGGTCCTCGGTCAACGGTCTGGCCATCGCCTCGATGGTGCTGGGTATCGTCTGGCTGTGGTGGCTCGGCTCCATCCTGGCCCTGATCTTCGGCTACATCGCCAAGCGTCGGATCGACGAGTCGCAGGGTCGCCAGACCGGCCGGGGGATGGCCGTCGCCGGGATCGTGCTCGGGTGGATCGGAGTGGCATTCCTCGTGCTCATCATCGTGATCGCCATCGCGGCAAGTGACTCCACGGTTGCCTCCGTCAACTGATCCGTCGCCGAAGTCTCGGCTCGACGGAAGGATCGCCCTCATCACCGGGGGAGCGTCTGGTCAGGGGCGGGCTGCCTCGGTCCTGTTCGCCCGAGCGGGCGCCACCGTCGTGGTCGCCGACATCAACGACGCGGGGAGCGACGAGACGGTCGAGATGGTGCAACAGGCCGGCGGCGCGGCCATGGCGGTGCACGCCGACGTGGCTCAACGTCACGACGTGGAGGCGATGATCGCGGCAGCGACCGACAGCTTCGGCCGGCTCGACGTGCTCTACAACAACGCCGCCGTGCAGATGTCGGGCACCCTCGCCGCGGCCACCGTCGACGATTGGGACGACACGATCGCCACCAACCTCACGGCCATCTTCTGGGCGTGCCGGGCCGGGATCCCCGCCATGCTCGCCGGTCCCCCCGGGGCGGAGGGTGGCAGCATCATCAACACCTCGTCGGTGCTCGGCTTGGTCGGGAGCGAGGGCTACGTCGCCTACGGGGCCGCCAAGGCAGCTCTCATCGCTCTCACTCGCCAGATCGCCCTGGAGTTCGGGCCTCACATCCGGGCCAACGTGATCGCTCCCGGCAGCATCGACACCCCTCGCTTCCGCAAGGTCGCCGACGATTCCGGTGATCCCACCGGCTTCGTCGCCGCCGTCCGCCAGCACATCCCCCTCGATCGGCTCGGCACGGCCGGCGACGTGGCGCGGGTTGCTCTCTTCCTGGCGTCCGATGCATCGGCCTACACGTCGGGCGCCATCATCCCCGTCGATGGGGGACTGGCGGTGCTTCGATGACCGCTCCCACACCAACGCCGGACATGGTGGCGGCAGGCTACGAGGGCCGGCTCGCGGTCGTCGTCGGGGGTGCGTCCGGTCTCGGCACCGCCATCTGCCGCCGGCTCGGTGACGATGGCGCGCACGTGGTGGTGGCCGACCTCGATGAGGTGGGCGCGCAACGAGTTGCCGATGGTCTCGCGCATGACGGCGCCGTCGGTCATGCCCATCACGTCGACGTCCGTGATCCCCGGTCCGTGAGCGAGCTCTTCGCGGCCATCGACGGCATCGGAGCGGACCTCGGTGTCGTGGTGCTGTCGGCGGCGGTCGAGACCCGAGCGAGCGTCGTCGACTGCTCCGACGAGGAGTGGAGAGATGTGATCGACACCAACCTCAAGGGCCCGTTTCTCTGCATGAAGGAGGCAGTTCCCCGGATGGTCGAGGCCGGGGGAGGGTCCATCGTCGCCCTCGGCTCCACGCTCGGTCAGGTGGTGGCACCCAAGTACCCGGCGTACTGCGCCTCGAAGTTCGGCCTCACGAACCTGTGCAAGCAGGTGGCCATCGAGCACGCCAAGGACAACGTGCGGGTGAACATCGTCGCTCCCTCGGCCTGCGACACCGGTCTGTTCGTCCGTATGGCCGAGGAGTCCGCCGACCCAGACGCCATCCGGCACATGGTCACCAGCAACGTCCCGATGGGCCGGCTCGGTCGAGCGGACGAGGTCTGCGATGCCGTGGCCTTCCTGGCGTCTGATCGATCGAGCTACCTGAGCGGGGCGGTGCTGCCCCTCGACGGCGGCCTTGCCGCCCGGCGGACGTGATGGTCCCGGTGCTCGATGCAGACGGCCACGTCGTGGAGGCTGGTGGGCTCTTCGATCGGTGGAGCCCGCCGGGTTCGGTTCCGCTGGACGTTCCCGACACCACGCCGATGGTTCCCTGCGGCGACTTCGACCTGGTTGCCGATCAGATGGCCAGCGGTTTCGACGCGCCCAGCTACCTACGGGCGCTCGACGCCCTGGGTGTCGATGCCGCCGTCGTGTACCCGAGCATCGGGCTGTACGTGCCGTTCCTGCCCGACCTCGCGCCGGCCGAGTCGGCCGACGCCTGTCGCGCCTACAACGACTGGGTGGCGGGATGGTGCGACCACGCACCCAACCGGCTGGCCGCCGCCGGCCTGGTGCCATTGATCGACCCGGACCGGGCGGCCAAGGAGGTCGAGCACTGCCGCCACCTCGGGCTGGTAGCCGTTGTCGGTCGCCCCAACCACCTTTACGGCCGCAACCTCGGAGACCCGGCCTACGACCCGATCTGGTCGACCTGCGCCGAGGCCGGCATCGTGCTGGCGGTCCACGAAGGGCTGGGGCTCAAGGGTGGCTCGACGACCGGCATGGAGCGGTTCGACACCTTCGCCGCTCGCCACGCCTGCTCCCATCCGCTCGAGCAACAGCAGGCGATGGCCAGCCTCGTGTTCGAGGGCGCCCTCGAACGTCATCCGGATCTGAGGGTGGCCTTCCTCGAGTCCGGCACCGGGTGGCTGCCCTGGTGG
>Ga0214471_10000458_pt1 | contig 35230 bp, 29 predicted proteins | sample RVTome_5_FD_207665 | JGI IMG/M metagenome (GOLD analysis project Ga0214471, IMG submission 207665) | Soil microbial communities from uranium-contaminated site in the Upper Colorado River Basin, Wyoming, United States - RVT142D155 | ecosystem: Environmental > Terrestrial > Soil > Contaminated >... | reverse complement strand
GATTCGCTCGAGGAGGTCGAGCGCTCGCCCGACCTGGGGGGCGGGCCCTGGTGGCCGGGGGGCGTCGCCGTCCACGCCAACGGCGATCTCTACGTGGTGTTCGACCATCACGCCCACCGGCTGGCGCCTGACTGCTCGGTGGTGGCGTCTCGCCGGCTGCCGCGTGATCGGCCCTATAACTCGTTCGTCGTCCTCGACGACGGGACCATCGTCACCAAGGACTTCGGCAAGGACACCGACGAGCCGGCCGAGTTGCTGGCGCTCGAGCCTGAGGGTCTCGAGATCGTCGACCGGCTGGTTCTTCCCGAGCGCTCGATCGCCCGGCTGTCAGCCCATGGCACCACCACCTACGTGGTGGGGGACCGGTCGCTCCTGCGGGCCCGATGGGATGGCGCCACGCTCGCCCTCGACGACGGGTTCTCGCCGGTCTACGTGACCGAGGAGGGCCAGACCTATGGGTGGGACGTGGTTCTGGCCGCCGGGGCGGGATGGCTGCTCGACGACGGCGAGGGCACCGAGGGCTTCCAGGGCTCGTTTCGGGGTGTGAGCTCGTCGCCCGGGCCACTGCACCTGGTCCGCATCGGGCTCGACGATGCTGCGGTGACGCTCACCGAGGTGTGTGGACGGCCCAACGGCATCGTGGCCAACCCCCCGCTGGTGGACACCACGCGCAACCTGGCCGTGGCCTTCGACTCGGCCAACGCGGTGCTCGCTGCCTTCCGGTTCGATGGCGACGGAGTGGTCGACCCGGCCCCGGTCTGGTCGCGGTCGCAGGGTCACGGCGCCCACTTCCTGCTGTACCCCGACACCGGCGAGGTGGTGACGATGGACCACGAGCCCGACCGGGTAGGGGAACACGGTGAGGAGGTGGTCGTGGTCGACATCGAGACGGGAACCGAGCTGGTCCGGGCCGCGACCAACAGCCCCCTTCAGTCCGTCGTGTTCCCAGCGCCGGCGTGGAGTGGGGGCGTCCACACGGTGTCATTCGCCTCGCTCACCTGCGTCCGCCCCGCTTGAGGTTCCAGATCCCGTGGCGTCGTCGATGTCGTTCGCCGAGGTTGTCGCGGCATCCTCGGCTGTCGGAGCGACGACCAAGAGAACGGAGAAGATCTCGACATTGGCCGATGTGCTGCGCCGGCTCGCGCCCGACGATCTCGACGAGGTGGACGATCTCGACGAGGTGGCGGCGGTGGTGGGAATGCTCACCGGTCTCCCTCGGCAGGGGCGCATCGGTGTGGGTTGGGCCACCGTGTTCGATTTGCGTCCGCCGCCCGCCGCTCAGCCGTCGCTGACCGTACGTGATGTCGACGAAGCGATCAGCGAGCTGGACGCCATGAGGGGCGAGGGAAGCCAGGGGGACCGTGATGCTTGCCTCACCGGGCTGCTGGAACGGGCGACACCGGCGGAGGCCGACCACATCCGGCGGTTGTTCGTGGGCGAGCTCCGCCAGGGCGCGCTGGAAGGCGTGATGGTCGAGGCCGTGGCCAAGGCGGCCGATGTGCCCGCGGCGGCGGTTCGGCGGGCCACGATGCTGGGTGGCGACCTGGGGACCATCGCCGGTATCGCACTCTCGGCCGGTGGCGAGGGGCTCGACGCCATCGGCCTCCAGCTCGGCCGACCCATCCGACCGATGCTGGCTTCGACCGCGCGAGACGTTGCCACGGCCGTGGCTGAGGTCGAGGTGGCTTCGGTGGAGTGGAAGCTCGATGGCATCAGGATCCAGGTCCACAAGTCGGGTGACGCGGTCGCCGTGTTCACGCGCAACCTCAACGTCATCACCGATCGAGTTCCCGCAGTGGTGGCCGCGGTCCGAGCCCTCTCCGTGCACAGCCTCGTCGCCGACGGGGAGGCCATCGGGGTGGGTCACGACGGCCGTCCGTGGTCGTTTCCCGACACCGCCGGCCAGGTCGGCAGCCACGACGAGGCGTCGGGCGCCGACCTACGACCGTTCCTGTTCGACCTGCTGCACGTCGACGGCCGCGACCTCATCGACGAACCGCTCTCGGTCCGCCTCGACGCGCTGCGGAGCGCGGCACCCGAGCTGATGTTGCCGGGCCGGATCACTGACGACCCTGCCGTCGCGCAGTCGGTGCTCGAGGAATCCCTCCAGGCAGGTCACGAGGGCGTGGTGTGCAAGGCGGTCGGCTCGCCGTACATGGCCGGGCGGCGAGGCAAGTCGTGGCGCAAGGTGAAGCCAGTGCGCACGCTCGACCTGGTGGTGCTGGCCGCCGAGTGGGGCCACGGTCGGCGGACGGGATGGTTGTCCAATCTCCACCTCGGGGCGCGTGAGCCCGAGACCGGCGGGTTCGTCATGGTCGGCAAGACGTTCAAGGGACTGACTGACGAGCTGCTGGCGTGGCAGACCGAGCGGTTCGGGGCGATCGAGACACACCGCCAGGGCCATGTCGTGTTCCTGCGACCCGAGGTCGTGGTCGAGATCGCGCTCGACGGCGTGCTGAGATCACCGCGCTATCCCGGCGGCGTCGCCCTGCGCTTCGCTCGAGTGCGGCGCTACCGGGAGGACAAGGCTCCGGCCGATGCCGACACCATCGATGATGTCCGGGCGTTGAGGAGGTGACGTCCTACGAGGGACCGAACCGCCTCACCACGAGGTCGAGCCCGCGCTGGGGGAGCACACGGCCAAGGGTTCCGAGCACCTTGGCGTCGACGCCGACCAGGTACTGGGTCCGATGAAGACGGTGCTCACGGCGAGGGACCCTATCTGTCCTCTGGAACCGGCATCGACCAGAGGTGTATGGCGGCGTGGGCCCGGCGCGGCCGCCAGATCTCCGCCACTTCGTCGAGGTGCGCCGGTGTGGCCTCGTCGATGCCGCACCATCTCGCCAGCCGCCGTCTCAGGGCGAGGTCGCCTCGCGGGTAGGCATCGCCATCGCCGAGACGCATGGCGACGTAGCCCGCAGTCCACGGGCCGATGCCCGCAAGGCCGGTCAGCGAATCATGGAGATCTCGGCCGGTCACCGAGCCGTCGATCACGATGTCGCCCCCGACGACTGCCCCGGCGAGCCCGGCGATGGCTGCCGCCCGGGATCGGGGGAGCCCGCAGGATGCGATGGCATCGACGCCGGCCTCGGCCAGCACCTCGGCCGTGGGGAAGGTGGCGGTGAGGCCCATCGGTACCAAGCCCCCCACCGGTGAACCGAACCGCTCGACCAACCGGCCCATGATCGTGGTCGCCCCCCGGACCGTGACCTGTTGGCCGGCGACGGCCCGCACCGCGATCTCGGTGGCCTCCCATGCCCCGGGCACCCGCCGACCCGGCGACGCGTGGACCCCAGAGCTGACGATCGGGTCGTCGCCCAGCACTGCGAGCACGTCGGCGGGGTCTGCGTCGAGGTCGAACAGTCTTCGTGCCCGCTGGTTGAGGTGGGTCAGCCCATCCCAGCGCGGTAGGTGCCAGGTGATGAGGAGGGCGTCGCTGGTCGGTGGTCCCGCCGCGAGCACACCAGGTGCTCCGCCCACCGAGATGGTCCGAAGGTAGATCCCGGCATCGACGTCGACCGCCTCGACACCGGGCGTCGCCCGCTCGGCGAGGAAGCCGAGCAGGTGCGCCCAGTCGAGCGGCGGAGCGAACGGGAGTCGCAGCCGTAGTCCGCCGTCGGCGACCAGACGATCGGCGTGTCGTCGTTTGGACCGCAGCTCGCTCGGTCCGGCGCGGAAGACTCGGTTCAGCTCGCGGGCGAGCTGACGGCTGCTGCCATATCCGGCGGCGGTGGCTATGTCCACGACCGGTAGGTCGGTGTCGTCGAGCAAGCGCCGAGCGAAGTGGGCCCGCCGGCTCCGGGCGAGCTGGTCGGGAGTCAGACCCATGTGCGTCTCGAACAGCCGGCGCAGGTGGCGGGCGCTCACGCCGAGCCGAGCAGCGAGGTCGATCTCCGTCGCGCCGTCGAGGGCGCCCTCCACCACCATCCGCACCGCTCGGCACACCAGCTCGGGCGCGTCCAGCCACGTCGCCAGGTCCGAGGTGCGGTAAGGGCGGCACCGGTGGCACGCCCGGAAGCCGGCCGCCTCGGCCGCCGCCGGGTGCGCGTAGGTCGAGACGTGGCGTGGGAGCGGGCTGGCCGAGCAGTCGGGGCGGCAGTAGATCCCGGTGGTCGACACGGCGTGGACGGGAGCGGTCACCCCTCGGTTCTACCCGCGCCCGCACCGGTGATGTAGACGGATTCGGACATAGAGACGGATGCGCACGTCGGTGTCCGGATCCGTCCGACCCAACGGTCGGAGCGGGGACTATGAATGGTGCCATGGACATCGCAGCCATCGAGACACCGCTGGGCTATCTGGAGCTGTCGGTGGCCGATGACCACCTCAACGCCGTCGACGTCGTCGACACGCCCACGGTGGCGCCTCTCGGCCGGCACGCACCGGGTCCGGCTCGGGTCGCCGCGCTCCTGCGGGCGTACTTCGACGGGGATCTCGGCGCCATCGACGAGATCCCCGTCCGGCCGCTCATCGGAACGTCGTTCATGCGGGACGTGTGGGCGGCCCTTCGATCAGTCCCCGCCGGCGAAACCTGCTCCTACCGAGAGCTGGCCGAGATGGTTGGGCGGCCCACTGCGTTTCGGGCCGTCGGCCAGGCCAACGGCCGCAATCCCACCGGCATCGTGGTCCCGTGCCACCGCGTCATCGCCTCTGACGGGAGGCTCGGTGGCTACACCGGCGGGCTTGACCGCAAGCGCTGGCTCCTTGCTCACGAAGGCGCCCAGGTCAACGGCGAGACCTTCGTCTGAACCACCCCTGACAGCGCGGACCCGGGCCCGGCCCATCAGGGGAGCGGGTGGATCACGCCGGTGTCGAGGCCGTTGGTGTGGGCGGAGTCGTTGAAGCGGACGAGATGCCACTTCGGCAGACCGAACCTCGCGGCGTCGCGTGATCGGAGCGACCACTCGGTGAGCGAGACGTAGTCGGGGCGCAGCCAGACGCCGCCCCCGAAGTGACCGAGGCCGGCCATCGACACCATCGACGCGCCGATGACACCGCCATGGCAGACGACCACGACCGTCGTGTCGCGATGCTCGATCGTGAGCTCGTGGAGCCGTCGCTGGGCTCGCACCTGGAACTCGGCCCACGACTCGTCACCGGCGGCTCGGTGGAGGTAGGGATGCCACCCGGTTTCGGGGATGGGATGACGATCGGCGAACTCGTCCCACGTCAGGCCGTCAGCGTCGCCGAAGCGCCACTCCTCGACCTCGGGATCGATGTCAAGGTCGAGGCCGGGCCCGATGGCCGGCGCGATGATCTCCGCCGTCTCCCGAGCACGGGGCAGCGGACTCGTCACCAGCGCCCCGACGCCATCGAGCTCGTTGGTGATGGCCAGGCGATCCCGCAGGGCCTCGGCCTGCCGCACGCCGAGGTCGGACAGCCCGGTGTCGCCCTGCGGGCCGGGGATGACTCCCTCGACGTGGGCCTTGGGCTCGGCATGGCGGATGACGACGAGCCGGGTGACGTCGTCGGGATCGGCAGGTGATGGGTCGTCAGCAGGGTCGGTCACGGTCCCCATCCTGTCCTGCCGAGCCCCGCTGGGCGCTCAGGTGGGCCAGGCGGGGTTGGCTACGGCGACGCGCCGGGCGGCGGCCTGCCACATCCGGTCGAGGACCGCTCGGTCCGACCACGTCACCGACCTGTCGGCGATGGCGGCGCTCGTCACATCGTCATGCGTCCAGTCCGCAGCCTGCGGGCGGTCGCCGGGCGGCGTCGCGGAGCTCGCCGGGGAGCGGGTCGCGGACTGGTCGGCGTGGCGGAGCTCGCGGGCGACGATGGCCAGCGCGTTGGCGGCGACGCGGGCCTGGTAGCGGGCGCGTCCGCTGGCTTCGGTGCCGAGATCTCCCTCGACGAGGAGGTGCCGCACCTCCTCGACCAGCTCGATGGCCGACGGTGCGTGATGTGGGGATGTGGGACCGGGGTGGAGATCGGTGCACACGGGCTCGGGTAGTGCGGGTTCGCCTTCGGGATCCAACAGGAGGAGCAGATCCCACTCCGTCTCACACACCCGCCGGCCGATGGCGGCCAGCTCGAGTGATCGCTCCCGGCCCGACAGGTGGCGTTGAGCCTGCACCATGCTGATGAGACCCCACCGGAGCGTGCCGTGCACCTCCCACCAGTGGACGGTGGCGGGAGCGACGACAGGACCGCCTTCGCGTTCGAACGCCGCCCACAGCTCGCTTCGCTCACCGACACCCCCAGCAGGTTCGGCAGCGCCGAACCGCCACGCCCGGACGCACAGCCAGGCCAGGTCTTCGACGGGATGGCCCAGGTGGGCCAGCTCCCAGTCGAGCACGGCGGTGAGGCCACTGTCGTCGACCAGCACGTTTCCGAGCCGGAAGTCGCCGTGGACGACGACTGGTTCGTCCACGGGATCAGGCCTGTTGACCGACAACCACGAGAAGGCGGCCTCGAAGGCGGGCGGAAGTGGTGCCACCAGATCGGCCACGAGTCGTAGGTCCTCGATCGGTCGATGGAGCCGGAGCCCGCGGACTGAGGCGGGGTCGATCGAGGCGATGCGCGCCGCGGCCCGACCAAGGTCGGCGACCAGCCCGGTGCGCATGGCGTCGTCCGACGCGGCGCGCCGCAGGACGCGGCGGGGGATCGCCTCCCCGGCGACGTAGCTCATCAGCATCCACGGGGCGCCCAGGCCGTCGTCGCGCCCCGAGGCCAGCACTGCCGGGACGGGAACACCGGCCTGCCCCGCGGTCCCGAGCAGATCAGCCTCGGTGTCGATGTCGGTGGTGACGCCGAGACCTCCCGGACTGCGCCGCTGGAGAACGCACCGGTGCTCGTCGCCGCCCCGAACCACGATGTCGATGGCCCAGGTCTGGCGGGATGCACCCGAGGAGAGGCGGGTGATGCTCCGCACCGACGCCCCGTCACCGAATGTCGCCGCCGCCACCTTCCCGATTGCACCGGCCCACGCGGGCGGGGTCATCGGGCCGTCCCACCGCGGGCCGAGGCCGGAGGCCTCCGCTGACACCTCACGTCGAGATGAGTGTGCCCACCCGGCCGGTGTCGCCCCCCTCGGCGGCGTCGGGACCCGTGGGCATGCCGTCGATCATCTGGTCGAGGTACTCGCTCATCCCGTAGCCGACGCGACCATCGAGGGTGAAGCGGGTGAAGCCCTCGGCGATGCGGGTCTGGAGGGTGACCCCGTCGTCGCGCTGGCGACGGTGGCGGAGGGGGATGCACGAGAGCACCTCGCCGGTGATCTCGTAGCGCCGGCTCGGCGTGCGAGCGTCGACCCGCACCGTGGCGGGATGGCCATGGCGGTCCCATGTGGTCTCGATGTCGGCTCCGGTGAAGGTCTCGTAATGACCGTCATGGTGAACCATGCCAACGCCACGGTGGATGTGATCGCCCGAAGCGCGCAGCGACACCGTCATTCCGAGGTCAGGGCCGAAGGCGATGGGTAGCCAGCGGTACCAGTCGATTGACTGCCATGATCGGGGTCCCCACGATTTGTCTCGCAGACCCAGCCCACCGGTCATCTCCATGACCTCGTCGCCTACGGTGATGTGGCCATCGGCTCGAACGTGCTGCTCGTAGTGCGCCTTGGCGAAGCCGGACTCGGCCGTCCCGGCGTCGAAGCTGCCCCCGAACACCTTGCTGACCCCCTCGAACTCCAACGACGCAGTGGCCTCGACGTGGGGGTTGGTGGTGAAGGCGGTGCGCGGATCGGCCATCTCTTCGGGATGGTCGAGCAGGCAGAGCTTTCCCGCGTAGGTGACGCGCAGCCGGTGGAGCGGCTCGAGCACCTCGATGGTGAGACCTCCGGCGTCCATGGCGTCGTTCGAGGAGATGGCGGGGCGACCGAACATGAAGCCGACGCGTCCGTCGGCCAGATAGGTGCACACGCTCATCTCGGCGTAGCCCTCGTTGACTCGGTTGCCGAGCCGGAACCAGCCCCCGTGCGCCCGCGTGTGGTCGAACACGTTGAGGTACATCGACTCGTTGTAGTTGGGAGCCGCTTCGGGTTGGTGGGGGTACTCGTCGTCGGGTTCGAGCACGAAGCGGGCGGTCGGATCAGCCATCGGGACTCCTTAGGGGGATCGCACGCGGCGAGCGGATCGCACGCGGCGAGCGCGTCGGCCGGATGTTGGTGCTGGTCATGGCACCGATGATTCCAGCATCTCGAGGCCGCTGGACATGTCAGCGACGAACCGCGCCGGCTCGGGGTGGAAACCGGCGGTGAGGACCCCGACCGAAACGGCGCCATCGTAGCTGTACATGGTGACGTTCGGTCCCGAGCTGCCTTGGAGGATGGCGACGGACAGCCACTCGACGATGCGTGCTCTGCCGACCCATCGCTCCCGGGGAGGGCCCGCCACGTTGGCGGTCACGATGTTGGCGAAGACCTTGGGCGATCGGTTGACGATGGCCACCAGCGCCCGCCCGGCCAGTGGATGGGCGAACTCGGCGAGCCGCCCGGCGGTGGGCAAGGTCTCACGGCGGATGATCTCGATCAGGGGGCGGGCGGTGTCCCGCACGACCCCGAGCCGTTCGACAGGGTCGGCGACGTGGACGTGCATCGGCAAGTTGGCGGGGGTGATGCGGTTGCCCCACAGCCGGTCGATGTCGGTGTCGCTGGCCACGCCGAACGCCGTCATGAACACGTCGGGTACCGGTTCGTGGCGGCGGATCAGCTCTCGCCGGCACGCCTCGGCGACCATGGTGAGCAGCACGTGGTTCACCGTGGCGGCGTGGTGCTTGGCCACCGACCGGATTCGCTCGAACTCCCACGTCCCACTGGCGCAGTGCCGTGTGGAATCGATCGAACGGGGATTCAGCGACGTGTCGGGCCCGATGATCCGAGCGGAGCGGACGCGGGGTTCGGACCTGGCCAGCGCCCGGCGAGCGCGCCGGGCGCGCACCCCTTGGCGAAGCGACCCCGGGATGTGACGGACCGATCCGACCCGATGGCCGGTGCCGCCGAGCAGCATCTGTCGCCGCGTCGGCTGACCTGGCTCGACGGAGACCACCGGCGCCGACCCCTTTCCGTCGGGCTCGGGCGAGGTGAAGGCCATGAGGGCGTTGACGGCTCCCACACCGTCGGTGATGCAGTGGTGGAGGCGGGTAACGACCGCGACCCGATCGCCGGCCAAGCCACAGAGCAGCGTGGCGTCCCACAGCGGCCGGTCCTTGGGCATCGGCGCGGCGGCAAGATCGCTGAGCACGGCATCCATCGCCGCCCGGTCGCCAGGAGGATCGATGCCGCGCACGTCAAGGTGGTCGTCGAGGCGAAACGACTCGTCGAGCACCCACCATGGATGATCGAGGTCGCCTGGGGCGTGGACGAGCTTCTGGGTGAAGCGGGGGTAGCGCGACAGTCGCGCCGCGAAGGCGAGGCGCAGGTCGTCGAACCCGATCGTTCGCTCCATGGCGGAGATGTCCAGCACACAGACCTTGAGGGTGTGGGCCGAATCGAGCCGCTCCAGGTACAGCAGCATGGCGTCGCTGCCGGTCATGCGCTCCATCGTCCCCGAGTCTGTCGCGTCTGCGTCGGGCAGATTGAACGTGACCTTTGGACCTAGCGCCTGATGGTGCACGCGATGGGGAGGGAGGCGAGACCGCGGATGAACATTCGGGTGTTCCACACGGGATCGCCGGCGAGCTCGACCTGGTCAAGACGGTCGAGGATGGCGGCGAAGGCGATCTCGATCTGCAGCCGAGCCAGGTGCGAACCCAAGCAGGCATGGGCCCCGGCTCCGAACTGGAGGTGGCGGCTGGCGTCGGGGCGGTCGATGACGACCCGGTCGGCGTCGTCGCCCCACCGGCGGGCGTCGCGGTTGGCCGAGGCCGGGCTGGCGTAGACCACCGCACCCCCTGCCAGCTCGACCCCTGACAGGACGATGGGTTCAGTGGTGATGCGGCGCACGAACTGGTTGGGGCCGTCGAAGCGCAGCAGCTCGTGTATGGCGTTTCCCAACAGGTGCGGTTCGGCCCGCAGCTTCGCCAGCTGGTCGGGCTCGCGCAACAGGGCGAGCATGCCGGCAGAGATGAGCGCGGCGGTAGGCTCGTGGCCGGCCAGGTAGAGCGTGACCAGTTGAGCCATCAGGTCGTCGTGGCTCAGACCCTCGCCGTCGACCTCGGCGGTGACCAGGTGCGACATCAGGTCGCCGGTGGGGTTCTCCCGCTTTCCGGCCGCCTGCTCTTCGAGGTAGCAGTACATCTCGTCGAGCCCGGCCAGGCACTCGGTCCGCTCCTCGTCGGTCATCACTGGATCGACGGTGCGGGCAACGCACTGGGTCCAGTAGCGGAACTTGGGGTGGTCTTCGTCGGGAACGCCCAGCATCTCGCTGAAGATCTCGACCGGCAGCGGGTAGGCGAACTCCGCCACAAGGTCCAACGATGTGGGGCCTGACCCGTGCTGGTGGTGGAGGCGGTCGAAGGCAGCGTGGACCCGCTGGGTGATCGATTCGCGCAACCCGCCAACTTGCCGGGCGCGGAACGGTTCGGCCATGAGATGGCGGGTGCGGGCGTGGTCGGGGTCGTCTTGGAGGACGACGGTGCGGGCGGCCCGGGGCTGGCGACCAAGCCGAGCCAGCTCGTTCTCGGTGAGCGGCGTGGGGGTGGCGTTGTGGATGCTGCTCGAGATCGTCGGGTCTCGAAGCAGCCGGCCGACGTCGTCGTGGCGAGTCACCACCCAGCCAGCCAGCAGGTCGGAGTGCTGAACCGGATCGGTCTCTCGGAGGGCGGCGTACTGCTGGTAGGGATCGTCGACAAACCCCCCGGCCAGCGGGTCGAAGATGAAGCGGTCCTCGCCGGTGGTGGTCATGGGGCTGCCGTCGGCCACGTCTCGATGCCGATGATCGTATGCGGCTGCTCGATGATCAGGCGGTCGCCCGCTCCCCCGAGCTGCGGGTCTGCTCGACGGACGCCGCCGACGCCAGCTCGGCGAGGGCGTCGGCCAGCAAACCGGGTGCCTCCATCGGGAGCATGTGGGAGCACCCCTCGGCCACATGGAACGAGGCCCCGTCGATGAGTTCGGCGATCTCCTCGTTCCATGCCGGGACGGTGAGCGTGTCCTTGCTTCCCACCACGACCCGGGTCGGCCATGAGAAGTGCTCCAGGTGGGCCCGCAGATCCATCTCCGTCATCGCTCGGGCCAGCGGGCCTCGCACCTCGGGGGGCGTGTTGATGGTCATCGAACGGATGGCGTCGAGGGTGGCGGCGGAGGCGACGTCGCCCACCTGACGCCGGACGAGGGCGCGGCCGAGGACCGGCCGTGACATGTTCCAGGTGAAGCCCTTGCCCGAAAGGACCGCCTCTCCGATGTCGCCGTCTCGCTTGGTGAGCGACTTGCGGCGGGCACTCGTGGACGACAGCACGCTGCCGGCCACTCGGCGGGCGGCATCCTCGCGGTGGCGACCGGCGTAGGCCATGACCGTCATGCCGCCCATCGAGTGCCCGCCGAGCACGACGCGGCCGAGCTCGAGGGCAGCCAGGATCTCGGCCAGATCGTCGCCGAGCCGCTCGATCGAGATGGGGTCGGAGCCGAGGGTCGACTCGCCGTGACCGCGCTGGTCGTACAGCACCACGTGGTGACCGTCGTCGGCCAGGCGCTGGGCAACGTGGCCCCACACCTGCCGGGCACCCATCCAGCAGTGCGAAAGGACCACGCTGGGTTCGCCGGGACCGGGTTCGCTGGGACCGGGTTGGCTGGGGCCGTGCTTGCCGACGTGAGTGAGGGCCAACGTCGCGCCATCGCTCGTGGTGATCTGGGTGTGGTGACCGTCGGGCAGGTACCACGGATCACCGTTGGTCGCATCGACGCTGCGCTCCCAGCGGGCGTTGGCGCGTCGCAGGGCGGTGCGGGCGCCGATCGCGGCGGCGCCACCGACGGCGAGGGCAGTGCGGAGCTTGGATCGGGCCATCCCCAAGCGTTACCGATGGTTACACAGTGTGTCCAGACCGGGAACGGCTCACCGCCACGCGCCGGGCGCATCGCTGGTTGCCATAAGGTTCACCAGGTGGCGACAAGCAGGGTGACGGCGCGCATCGGGGTCGATGCCGACGTCGCTTGGGCCGCCATCTCCGATGCAGAGGCCATCGCTGAGTGGTTCCCCAACATGGCGGCTGCCGCGGTCGAGGGCGACGTTCGCACCATCACCTTGGGGAGCGGGCTGCCGATCACCGAGGACATCGTCACCAACGACGCCGACCTTCGTCGGTTCCAGTACCGGATCACCGGACCTCTGCCCACCGAGTACCACCTGGCCACCGTCGACATCTTCGATCTCGGGCCCGGCGACTGCCTGTTGGTGTACTCCACCGAGATCGTCCCCGAAGCCATGAGCTACGTCCTCTCCGGTGCCATCGACGCAGCCGTCACCAACCTCAAGACCCGGCTCGAAGCCGGCGACCGATTCGGGAGCTGACATGGGCCGCAAGATCCTCTTCATCACGACCGATCAGATGCGCTACGACGCGCTGGGCTGCAACGGGGGCACCGTGGCCCGCACACCGGTGGTCGACGGGCTGGCCGCCGACGGCATTCGCTACCAGCGGGCCCATCCCCAGAACGTGGTGTGCATGCCCAGTCGCGCCACCATGATCACCGGCCAGCACGTCGGCACCCACGGCGTGTGGATGAACGGCGTGGCCTTGCCGGTCGACGCCCCGAGTGTGGCCCGGGTGCTGCACCGGGCCGGCTACCGAACCGCGCTGGTGGGGAAGGCCCACTTCGAACCGTTCATCGACCCTTTCCTGCGGTTCCCCGAGAACGTGCTCGGCCGCGACGCCGACCCTGATGGGAGCCACGCCCCTCACGAGGGTGAGCCCCACCGGGGGTTCGATCATCTCCAGCTCGCCACCCATGGCACCGGGCTCTTCACCCACTACGCGGACTGGATGGGCAAGCACGCCCCGGGCCACATCGCCGACTTCTACTCCGTTGTGGAGCCGGCGTCGATGGAGGTCAGCTCGGTGCGGGGCGGCGACACCGACTGCGTGCAGGTGGGCATCAACAACATGCCGCGCGGCGTGTACCACACCGACTGGTGCGTGGACCGCGCCATCGACTGGCTCGACACGCTCGATCCCGCCGACGACTGGTTCTGCTGGGTGTCGTTTCCCGATCCCCACCACCCGTGGGATCCGCCGCAGTCGGAGATGAGCCGCGTCAGATGGCGCGACCTCGATCTGCCCGAGGGGTATCCGGCCGACCGGTCCCAGCGGGAGGCGCTGCTCGATGCCAAGGCTCCGCACTGGCGGCAGTGGTACGACGGCGCGCTGGTGTCGAACTACGAGGCGCCGCGGGATTGGGTTCCAGCCACCCTAACCGATGACCAGGTTCGCGAGGTCAACGCCCGGGTTCACGTCGAGAACGAGCTGATCGACGAGGGAGTGGGTCGTCTCCTCGCCCACATCGACGGGCGCGGCTGGGGTGACGACACCGATGTCCTCTTCACCACCGACCACGGCGAGTTCCAGGGCGATCACGGGTTGCTGTTCAAGGGCCCGTACCACGTCGACTCGCTGATGCGGCTCCCCTTGATCTGGCGCCCGGCTCGCTCGTCGGGTCCGGTCACGGGCGTGTCGGTCGCAGAACCGGTCGGTCTGGTGGACCTGGCACCGACCTTCTGCGCCATCGCCGGTGTCGAGGTGCCGGAGTGGATGGAGGGGCAGTCCCTGCCCCGAGACGAGAGCGAGGCAGCAGTCCAGAAGCGCCAGCGGGTGCTCACCGAGTGGGACTCGGTTCATCCCAACCGCACCAAGATCGGCGTCCGCTCGATCTGGCGCGACGGCTTCCTGTGCACCTCCTACCTGGCTGGAACCGTGCACGACGGCACCGAGGGGGAGCTCTATGACTGCGCCGAGGATCCGCTCCAGCGCATCAACCTGTGGGACGACCCTGCACGCCGATCCATTCGCGACGATCTCGTCGCCGACCTGTGGGTCTCGCTTCCGCCCATGCGGGAACCGCGTCCGATCGTCCAGGCCCCGGTGTAGACCGCGACGGTGGCCGTTGCCGACGCGGACCAATAGCGTCGCGGCCGATGGATCAGGCAACGAGGTGACAACGTGAGGCTCGCCACGGTGGTCATGCCCGCTGCCGACGAGTCGCCGGCAGCGGCGGTGATCGACGGCGACCAGGCGGTCGTGCTGCACCGCGCCGAGCCGACGCTGCCGCGTTCGATGGTGGCCCTGCTCGCCGCATGGCACCAGGGCGCGGGCGACCTCACCCGCGGGGTCGTCGACAGTGGCCGGGGACGGGTGGGGCTTGCCGACGTGCGATTGAGGGCACCGATCCTGCGCCCGCCGTTCATCTGGGGTGTCGCCAAGAACTACCCCGACCACGCCTCTGAGCTGGATTCCGAGGTGCCGTCGTTCCCCGCGCTGTTCGCCAAGGCACCGGGCGCGGTGATCGGTCCGGGGGACGCCATCAGCATCCCAGTGACCGAGCATCAGCCGTTCGTGGATCACGAGGTGGAGCTGGCCGTCGTCATCGGTCGGCGTTGCCACGGTGTCACGGCAGCCGAGGCACCGTCGGTGGTGGCCGGCTACACGATCTGCAACGACGTCACCGAGCGGGTCTGGCAGAAGGCATCGACGCAGATGACCCTCGGCAAGTCGTTCGACACCTTCGCTCCGATGGGGCCGTGGCTCGTCACCGCTGACGAGATCGACGATCCTCACCGGCTCCGCCTGAGCTGCCAGGTGAACGGCGAGACGATGCAGGACGCTTCGACCGCCGAGATGATCTTCGATTGCTGGCGGCTGATCGAGATCATCACGACCGCCGCCACGCTCGAGCCGGGTACGGTCATCACCACCGGGACTCCGGCCGGAGTGGGCGCGGCGCGCGGCGTGGCCCTTCAGCCGGGCGACACTGTCCGATGCGAGGTGGAGCGGATCGGGGTGCTCGAGAACCCCATACGGGCTCTGCCGTCACCTTGACCAGGGACCAACGAGGGCCCGACAATCACGCAGTGCGCACCCCCCGCCAACCGCCCGGCCGGGGAGCGACCCTCGGTGAGCTGGTTCGCTACTTCTTCACGAAGCCATCCCCGCTGGCGATCGGCGCCGTGTTCGCGTCGGCTGTCGTCGCCCGACTTCGCATCGGGCGCCCGAACCGCTGGGACATCGGGATCCCGGCGATGGTCGTGGTTCTCGAGCCGTTCACCGAGTGGCTGGTGCACACGCGCCTTCTGCACTGGAAGCCCACGAAGGTGGGACCCCTCACCATCGACCCCGTCACCGCCCGCAAGCACCGCGAGCACCACGCCAACCCCCGCGACCTCTCGGTGGTGATGGTGCCCTTCCAGGCGTTGTTCCCCGCCGCTCCGCTGTTGATCGCCCTGGCGGTCCGCCGCCTCCGCCCACCACAGGCCGCGGCCGCCATCGGCTCTGGATTCGGGATGCTGCTCTACTACGAGTGGATCCACTACCTGATCCACTCGCCGTACCGACCCAGCAGTGAATGGTTCCGTCGCCTCTCGCGCAACCATCGTCTCCATCACTTCAAGAACGAGCACCAGTGGTTCGGGGTCACCACGAACATGGGTGACCGTCTGTTGGGCACCAACCCCGACGAGAGCGACGTTCCCACCAGCGATACGGCACGCACCCTCGGAGTCGTTTCGTAGCAGCCGGCTGCCACGGACCGTCGGGCAACAGGTAGGTTCCGATCCAGCCCATCGCCACCCGGCGGCGGTGGCCGCGCCGAGAGACCGTCCAGGAGGTTCACCGTGCCGAGCAACGCAGAGACTGCATTCGAGCTGTTCAAGGCCGATGTCGGCAAGGACGAGGGAACCGGCGACTGGCTCGAGATCACTCAGGAGATGATCAACGCCTTCGCCGACGTCACCCACGACCACCAGTTCATTCACGTCGATCCGGAAGCGGCCAAGGCGACGCCGTTCGGTGGCACCATCGCCCATGGCTTCCTCACCCTGTCGATGCTCACCAAGCTGGTGGGCAGCGTGCCCCAGGGCGACCCGGCCCGGTTCGCGGGCATCGCCATGGGCGTGAACTACGGCTTCGACAAGGTGCGGTTCGTGGCGCCGGTCCCGTCGGGCAGCCGCATCCGTGTCAGCACCACGCTCGCCAACGCGGTGCTGAAGGGCAACAACATCGACATCACCCGCACCTGCACGGTCACCGTCGAGGGCGGTGACAAGCCGGCGCTGGTCGCCGATTGGATCACCCGCGTGGTCTACTCCTGAGGGCGGTGGCGGAACCCGTTCCCCTCGCCGAGCCGCCTGCCTCCTCGTTCCACCCTCAGGTCGGAGCGAGACGACCGGCGGCTCGGGGCGAGAGATGCCCTTCGGAGGCCAGCCATCCGATGGCGTCAGCGATGGTCTGGCGCGTCGGCCGGTAGGTGACGCCGAGCTCGTCCAGGGTGGGGCCGTCCTCGGAGGGGACGGCCTTCACCATGAACTCGGCCGCATCACGGGTGAGGGGGTACTCGAAGGGCCTGACACGCTTGGCCAGGTCGATGGCGCTGCCGAGGGCCAGCATCATCCGCGGCCGCACATTCAGGCGACGCGGCCGGACCCCGGTCACCTCTTCGCAGATCTCAGCGAAGCTGGCCCACGGATGGAACCGGCCACCGGCCATGAACCGCCGCGGGCCACGACCGGGCTCGAGTGACCGGGTGATGACTTGGGCCAGGTCCCGCACGTCGAGCACACCGACTCCACCCGAGGGCGGCATGGGGAAGGCCTTATCGAGCGCCCCGACGATGCCCTCCATCCCCGCGTCGAGACTGGGCTGATCGGGCCCGTAGACGCCACCGGGATAGATGATCGTCACCGGCGCGCCTTCGGCTTGGAGCGACCGCACGTACTCCTCGGCGGCGATCTTGGACCGGCCGTAGGGATTGCGGGGCGACGCCAGTGGTGAGTCGGGGGTGATGACCGGATCTGGGGACGGGATGAACACACCGACGGTCGAGAGGTGGACGACGGGGTCGCATCCCATCTGGACCGCTTGACCGATGACGTTGCGCGCCCCGTCGACGTTGCCGGTGATCACCCTGTCGGGCTCCGCGCTGGTCACGCCGATGGCGGCTGCCGCGTGCACGCATGCTTCCCGCCCCTCGAGAGCGCGGGCCAGAGACTCGGGATCCACCATGTCGGCGATGACGAGGTCGACGTCGTCGGCCGACATTCCGCGGGCAGCCAGCACCTGCTCGGCTCTCTCGACGCTGCGCACGGCGAGGCGCACGTCATGGCCAGCATCCACCATGGCTTCGGTGGCATGGCTTCCGACGAACCCGGTTGCTCCGGTTACGAGCACGCGCATGGCCCGCATGCTGCCATAGGGTCACGTCGCGTCAGGTGGCGCCATGGCTGCTTCGGTGACCTGGCCGGTTCGCCGCTAGCGTCACCTGGCCATGACCCGCCGCCTGGATCCCGACCGGTTGCATCGCGCCGTCGACGACCTGAGCCACCGCTATGTCGATGCCGCTCGCCTGCCGTTCACCATCACCCAGGTCACTCAGCGCGGCGAGGTCGTGTTGCGTCACAGCTACGGTTTCGCCGACCACGAGCGGACCGCGCCGATCGCCGCCGACGCCATCGTCCGCATCTACTCGATGACCAAGCCCGTGACGTCGATCGCCATGATGCAGCTGGTCGAGGCGGGCCATGCACTGCTGGCGAATCCCGTTCGGCGTTGGATCCCCGAGCTCGGCGGCCTGTCGGTGTGGGCGGGAGGAACCAAGGAAGCGCCGGAGGTGGTACCGGCGGAGCGCGACGTCACCCTCCACGACGTCCTCACCCACACCGCCGGCTTCACAACGGGATTTCAGTACCAGCACCCTCTCGATGCTCTTTACCGAGACGGAGCACTCGGCGACCTGTTCCAGTACCCCCGCTACTCGCTCGAGGAGGCCATGAAGCTGCTCGGCGAGCTGCCCCTCGTGCACCAGCCCGGCGCTCGATGGACCTACGGAATGAGCACCGAAGTGGTCGCTCGCGTCATCGAGGTCATCAGCGGCCAGTCCCTCGACGAGTACCTCACCGAGCACATCTTCGAGCCGCTCGGAATGCACCACACGGGATTCTGGGCCGATGATGACGATCGGGTGGCGCGGCTGACGCCGAGCTGGACCCGAGACAAGGGCAAGCGGCTTCGAGTCATGGATTCGGGTGACCCGGGCTCGGGCCGGACGCGCCGTCCCCACTTCTTGAGCGGCGCCGGTGGCCTGTTGTCCACGCTCGATGACTACCAGCGGTTCTGTGACGCCTTGTCGGGGGGAGGGGCAGCTCACGGATCGCGCATCATCGGCACCCGCACCCTGGAGCACATGACCACCAACCACCTTCCTGGCAATGCCACCACCGCGGAGATGGCGGCTGGCCAGTCGGTGTCGACCGCCGAAGGCGAAGGGTTCGGCCTCGGGTTCAGCGTCATGATCGACCCTGCTCTGGCCAGACGCCCGTCGTCGGTCGGCGAGTTCCACTGGGGCGGCGCGGCCAGCACCATCTTCTGGATCGACCCCGCCGAGGAGATCACCGCGATCTTTCTGACCCAGCTGCTTCCCAGCGGCACCTACCCCCTTCAACCGCAGCTTCGTTGGGCGGTGTATCAGGCGCTGGTCGACGACTGATCGATCCCGGTGCGAATAGCGTCGGGTCATGCCACCCCTTCTCGACCTCTCACCCGACGAGCTGCTCACCACCACCCGCGCCGTGCGCAGGCGCCTCGATCTCGAACGACCCGTCGACCTCTCACTCATCCGCGAGTGCCTCGATGTCGCGGTGCAAGCACCCACAGGGTCGAACAAGCAGGACTGGCACTTCGTGGTGGTGACCGACGCCGCCAAGCGCGCCGCCATCGCCGAGCACTACGGCAGGGCCTGGGACGTCTACCAGTCCATGCCCGAGGCCGCAGCCAACCTCGGGTTCGATGATCCGGCCCGCGCCGCCACTCAGGAGCGGGTGATGTCGTCGGCCGAGCACCTGGCGCATCACCTCGGCGACGTCCCGGTGCACCTGATCGCCTGCCACACCGGCCGAGTTGACCACGCCCCCGCCTTGATGTCGGCCAGCATCTGGGGGTCGCTGTTCCCCGCAGTGTGGAGCTTCATGCTGGCGGCCCGGGCCCGAGGCCTCGGTACCACGTGGACCACGCTGCACCTGGTGTACGAGCGCGACGTGGCCGAGGTCGTCGGAATCCCCTACGACGAGATAGCGCAGGGCGTGCTGGTGCCCGTGGCCCACACCGTCGGAACCGAGTTCAAGCCCGCGCCGCGAGACGATCTGGACTCCGTCATCCATTGGAACGAGTGGTGATCGGAAATCCGCCGCTCAGGTCGCGCCGTGAGGTTGTCTAGACAGCAGTGACCTCCGTTGCCGTCGCGGGGCCCAACGGGCGCCGCACGTTCGTCCTGGACACCTCGGTGCTGCTCGCCGATCCAGTGTCGATCGAGCGGTTCCACGAGCATGATGTGGTGCTCCCCGTCGTGGTCGTCTCCGAACTCGAGGGGAAGCGACACCACCCCGAGCTCGGTTGGGCGGCCCGCTCCGCGCTCCGCCACCTCGAGACGCTGCGTCTGCGCTACGGCACGTTGACCGACCCGCTGCCGGTCAACGACCAAGGCGGGACAGTCCGGGTCGAGCTCAACCACCAGGACCCCTCGACGCTGCCCCCGGCCTTCGCCTCGTCGGAGAACGATCATCGGATCCTGGCCGTCGCCGCCAACCTGGCATCGGAGGGTCGAGCGGTCACCGTCGTCACGAAAGACCTACCGCTGCGCCTCAAGGCCACCATCGCCGGTCTCGCCGCCGACGAGTATCGCAACGAGCAGGTGCACGACGACGGATGGACGGGCTTCGTCGAGCTCGCCGCCTCGAGCGCCACCATCGATGCCCTGTTCTCCGATGGTGTCGTCGATCTCGACGAGTCTCGCGACCTACCGTGCAACTGCGGCGTCGCCGTGTCGTCGGGCAGCCAGTCGGCCCTGGCCCGGGTGCACGTCGACAAGCGCCTCCACCTCGTTCGGGGCGACCAGCGCCTGTTCGACGTCACCGGTAGAAACGCCGAACAACGCATCGCCCTCGACCTCCTCTCCGATCCCTCGGTTGGGATCGTGTCGATCGGAGGAGCAGCGGGCACAGGCAAGTCGTGCTTGGCCCTCGCTGCGGGTCTCGACGCCGTGCTCGAGCGGTCCACCCACCGGCGCGTCACCGTGTTCCGGCCGCTGTACGCGGTGGGCGGTCAGGATCTGGGGTTCCTCCCAGGTAGCAGCGACGAGAAGATGAACCCCTGGGCGGCCGCCGTCACCGACGTGATGGAGGCGATCGCCGGGCCCAACGTTCTGGACGAGGTGGAGGCCGAGGGCTTGCTCGAGGTGCTTCCCCTCACCCACATCCGCGGCCGCAGCCTCACCGATACGTTCGTCATCATCGACGAGGCCCAGAACCTCGAACGGGGTGTGCTGCTCACTGCACTGTCCCGGCTTGGAGAGGGCAGCCGGGTGGTGCTCACCCATGACGTCGCCCAGCGGGACAACCTGCGGGTCGGTCGCCACGACGGCATCGTGTCGGTCGTCGATTCTCTTCGCGGCCACCCGCTGTTCGGCCACGTCACCCTCAGCCGCTCCGAGCGCAGCGCCATCGCCGCTCTGGTCACCTCGGTCCTCGACGGCACCGACTGATGGCCCCGGGCGCCCGTCGACGCTCGCCTGATCTCACGACGTCCTGAGTCCGAGCGGGTCAGCGGGGCAGTCCATGGGCAGCGAGCCAACACCGGCCTCGGCGATGAAGTCGAGCATGTAGGCATCGACGATGCCCGCCGAGAGCCGCAAGTCGTTGTGGCCGCGGCCGGGGAAGGTGCAGTCGAGGAGGACTGAGAGGTTGTCGGCGGACCTCGACCAGCCGTAGCGCTCGGCGACGGGGCCCAGGGCAGGGCTCTGGGCGTAGGTGGGCCCGAGGTAGGCGATGTCGGCCAGGCCGGTGCCGTCGTAGACGGTCATCACCGCCGTACCGCTGAACTCGTCGGGCGAGGCGTTCAGCTCGTCCAGCCAGTCGGAGCCTTGTTCCAGCTCGTCGCAGCTGTTGAGCAGGTGGCTTCCGTCCTCGTCGAGGTGAAATCCCGAGCCCGGTGGGCACGGCGTCGTGCCGTCGTTGGCGCCGGCGATGCCGACGAAGGCCACCAGCGAGCCGCTCACCAGCGAGCCGCTGTCGTTCAGCAGCTCGAGGGCACGACGGGCGACGGTGACCCCCAGGCTGTGACCCACGATGCTGAAGCGGCGGGGCGTGTTTCCTGAGTTGGCCTCGGTCCAGTCGAGGACTGCCTCGATGAACCGCGCCACCTCGTCGGCGTTCACCTCGTTGGAGGTGTTGCGAGCCGTGCCGTCGTGGCCGGCGCCGGCGTGCTCGGCGTCGCGACGGGGATTCGGTGTGCCGCCGGCCGATCCCGAGTCGTTGCCCATGCCGTTGTAGGACACCGCCCACAGCTCGTCGGCCGGCCAGCCGGCTCGGATCATCTGATCGCGCACGGGATACCAGTCGGCGTGGTCGACCACGTTGCCGTGCACGAAGATCACCGGGTGGTGGCCGTCGGGTCGGTCGGCATCATCACCGGCGAAGGTGGCGTCCCAGTCCTCGTCGTCGTCGAGGCTCCCACCGAACCCACCCACCAGATACGGCTCGTTGTCGGAGTCATTCAAGGCGTCGCACTGCACGTCGACCGGGAGCAGCTCGGCGAACCCAACGGGGAACCGGGCCGGCGCCCGGATCTCGCCGCAGTCGTGGAGGAGCGCGTGGTCGGCCCGTGACGGCGTGGCCACCGCCACCAGCGAGGCGACCAGCACCGTCGCCGCCATGAGCGTCGTCGGGCGGATGCCGGTCATTCCGCTGCCAGCTCAGCGCGTACCAGGGACGCGAGCGCATCGCTTCCACGGTCGCCGATCACGATGGTGTAGTGGTTGACGTCGTCGATGGTGGTGTGACGGAACAGGTCGCGGTGGTGGGCGGCGAACTCCTCGACCGTCTCCTCGGAGTAGAGCGGATCGGTGTTCAAGATGCCCCGGGGTGCTCGAACGAACAGCGACGGGTGGCGCAGGTTGGCGAGGGCCTTGGTCACGTCGTCGCGCACCAGCTGGCTCTCGGTGTCCCCGATGATCGCCTCCTTGCGCGGTGACGGCTTCAGCTGGGGTGGTTCACCCATCAGGTCGTAGGCGATGTACTGCTCGACGAAGCGGTTCCAGTCGCCGTCCTGGAAGGCGGGATGCACCTTCCAGCTCTCGATGTACTGCTCGACGGATTCGAACGTGAGGTCGAGCCGGGCCATGGCTGGGCCGATCACCGCGCCGATGAGCTCCTCGGTGGGCAGCTGTGCCACGGCGTCGGGCAGGTCCAGCGCGAGCCCGCCATCGACGTAGACCACCCGGCTGACCCGGTCCGCATGGCGGTCGGCCAGCACGGCGGCCACGAACCCGCCCATCGAGTGACCGAGGACCAGCGCGATGTCAACTCCGAGGTGATCGAGCACGGCGACGGCGTCATCGGCGTGATGGGCCATCGAGAACTCGGTCCCGACGTCACGGCTTCCGCCCCGACCGCGCAGGTCGGGAGCGACGATCTGGGCCTCGCTGGCCAGCCGCTCACCGAGGGCCGCGAACTCGGTGTGGTTGGCGGTGATGCCGTGGAGGCAGAGGACGATGGGGCCACCGGTTCCCCAGCGGCCGACCCGGAGGATGCCGTCGGGCACGTCAACGTCGAAGGTGTCATAGGTGGGCTCGGGCATGTCCATGACCTCGCTAGGGCAGTCGGATGTGATCGAGCTGGGTGCGGAGAACCTTCTTGTCGAGCTTGCCGACCGACGTCTTGGGGATCTCGTCGACCACCTCCACCGCGTCCGGCAGCCACCACTTGGCGAAGGTCGGTGCCAGGAACTCCCGGACCTCCTCCAGGGTCGGTGCCGCCGCACCGGGCCGGAGCACGATCGCCGCCACCGGACGCTCGTCCCACTTGTCGGAGTGACAGCCGACGACGGCGGCGTCGCGCACCGCCGGGTGGGCCAGCAGCGACCCCTCGAGCTCGACCGATGAGATCCACTCACCACCCGACTTCACCAGATCCTTGGCTCGATCGACGATCTTGAAGTAGCCGTCGTACTCCATCCATGCCATGTCGCCGGTTCGGAGCCAGTCGTCGTGGAAGCGCTCCTTGGTGAACTCGGGGTTCTCGTAGTAGCCAGAGGCGATCCAGGGCCCCCGGACCTCGAGTTCGCCGACCGACGCACCGTCCCACGGCAACGGCTGGTCGTCTTCGTCGACGATGCGTGCCTCGACCCCGGTCAGGATCGTTCCGGTCTTCTCCTGGATGTCGAGTCGCTCGTGGCGGCTGAGTCGCCCATGGCGGGGTCGGGGACGCGACGCGCAGGCCAGCGGTCCCGTCTCGGTCATGCCCCACACCTGGAGGTACTCGATGCCGAGATCCTCGTAGGACTCGATGAGCGCCCGGGGCGAGGCCGAGCCCCCCACGAACACCGTACGTAGAGCCGAGTAGTCGATCTCTTTGGCCTGGAGTAGAGGAAGCAGGTCCTTCCAGATGGTAGGTACGCCCGCGGCCAGCGTGACGTGCTCGTCCTCGATCACCGCGCCGAGCGCGTCGGCGGAGGTGTCGGACCCGTGGAGCACCAGGCTGGCACCGGTGAAGGGAGCCGAGTAAGGGAGTCCCCAGCCGAAGGCGTGGAACATGGGCACCACGGGAAGGATCCGGTCGTGCTCGCCGATGCCGATGGCGTCGGTCATGCAGGTGGCCATGCTGTGGAGCCAGATCCCGCGATGGCTGCTGAGGACTCCCTTGGGCATCCCGGTCGTACCCGACGTGTAGCAGATGCCGCAGGCCGCGTCCTCGGGTACGTCGGGCAGCTCGGCGATGGCCATAGGTGTCGCCGAGTCGAGGAGCTCCTCGTATCCGGTGGCGCCGAGGCCGGTCCCGTCGCCGTCGCCCCAGCGGATGTAGCCCTCCACCGTGGTGAGCTCGCCGCTCACCTCGGCGAGCTGGTCGGTGAGATCGCCATCGACGAACACGAACCGGTCGGCGGCGTGGTTGACGATGTGGGCGATCTGCTCGCCGAAGAGTCGGATGTTGACGGTGTGGAGGACGCCGCCGAGCAGCGGCACGGCCCAGTAGAGCTCGAAGTGACGATGGGAGTTGAAACCGAAGCTGGCCACGCGATCGCCGGGTTGGAGGCCCATGTCGCGCAGGACCGTGCACAGCCGGAGCACCCGGTCGGCGAGCTCGGCATAGGTGTGGCGCACGACGGCGCGGTCGCCGCCGGCGACGCTGCCGGACACCGACACCACCGAGCTGTCGGGATAGATGGCGCGCATTCGATCGAAGATCGAGTGCAGGGTGAGTGGCGTTGGCTGCATGAGGCCGGGCAGGGTCATCGTCTCCCCTTGGGATTCCGCTTCTTGGCCGCCGCCTTCTTCTTGGCGACAGGCTTCTTCTTGGCCGCCGAACGGGACCGGCGCGCCCGTGTCGGTGACCGGCGGATGGTGCCGCCTCCGAGGGTTGGCGTGGCGGCGGAGAGCATCCGACCGATGCCCAACAGCTCGGCGACGCGATCGGTGTCGAGGCTCTCGGTCTTGCCGGAGTAGACGACGCGTCCGGTCTGGAGGATGTAGGCGGTTTCGACGAGGCGCAGCCCGAAGCTCACGTTCTGCTCCACCAGCAGCATGGTGACACCCGACGACGCGACACCGTGGAGGATGTCGAACAGCTCGCTGACGACGGTGGGCGCCAACCCGGCGGAAGGCTCGTCGATCAGGAGCAGTCGCGGTTGGTTCACCAGGGCGCGGGCGACGGCGAGCGATGCCTGCTGGCCACCGCTCATGGTGCCTGCCAGCTGGGAGCGTCGCTCACCCAGCACCGGGAACTGCTCGAAGACGCGGGCCAGCGTGTCGTTCCATCCGGTTCGGTCGCGCCGGCGGGAGGTGTAGGCACCGAGTCGCAGGTTCTCCTCCACCGTGAGGTCGGGGAACACCTGGCGGCCCTGGGGGACGTTGCCGATCCCCAGACCGACCCGATCCTCCACCGACAGACCGGTGATGTCGGAACCGTCGAGGTGCACCGAGCCGCTCCAGAGGGGCACGAGCCCCGAGAGGGTCTTCATGGCCACCGACTTGCCGGCGCCGTTGAGTCCGAAGACCCCGGCGATCTCGCCGGAGTGCACGGTCAGGTCGATCCCGTGCAGCACCTGGTTGGCGCCGAAGCCACAGATGAGCTGGCGGCCTTCGAGCAGGACGTCTGGGGTCGCGGCTGTCACAGTGCTGGCTCTCCGAGGTAGGCGGTGACCACCGCCGGTTCGCTGATGACGTCGGCGGGAGTGCCGTGGGCGAGCACGGCCCCGGCGTCCATCACGTAGAGCTCGTCGCACACGTCCATCACCAGCGGGATGTTGTGCTCGATCAGCAGCACCGTGCGGCCGAGATCGTCGCGGAGGTCAGACAGGCGCTCGGCCAGGTTCTCCACCAGGGCCGGGGCCATGCCCGCCGACGGCTCATCGAGCATGACGAGCTCGGGTGCCGTGACCAAGGCGGCAGCGATCTCGACGATCCGCTGCTGCCCACCCGACAGGTTGCGCACCGGAGTGTCGGCGAACCGCTCGAATCCCAGCGCCCCGAGGGCTTCGTCGGCCCGGGTACCCAGCTCGGACTCGACCGCAGGGGCTGGGCCCAGCCCGATCAGTCCCCACCCGTCGGCGTAGCTGGCGACCTGGTGCTGGGCCAGCAGCAGGTTCTCACGCACCGAGATGTCGCGGGCCAGGCCGATGTTCTGGAACGTCCGGCCCAGCCCGCGCCGGGCCCGAACGTGTGCCGCCAGACCGGTCACGTCCTCGCCCAGCAGGTGCACCGATCCATGGTCGGGAACCAACACGCCAGTGACGAGGTTGAACACCGTGGTCTTGCCCGCTCCGTTGGGGCCGATCAGGCCGACGATCCGGTTGGGCGGCACCGACAGGCTGGCGTTGTCGACCGCCCGCAGCCCGCCGAAGGAGATGGACAGGTCTCGTACCTCGAGTACCGGGCCCGTCGTGTGGCGCCGCTCGGGGAGCCCTGAGGGTCGAGGCAGATCCGGAAGGGCCGGCATCTCCGGTGACTCGTCGTCGGCATCCCCGGCGGTCTCCTCATCTCGGCGGGCGGCGATCGATCTCTTGAGCTGGCGCTGCTCCCTGTCCTCCCGGGCATGCCGGACGCCCTCGGCCAGCCCGCCGGGGTTGCGGGCCACGGTGAACAGCAGCAGCGCGGCCCCGAGGATCAAGTCCCATCCCTGCGGATCGGCGGCGTTGGAGAGCGGTCCGGGCAGGTCCTCGATCAGCGAGGAGACCACCGAGGTGTTGACCAGGCTCTCGAACAACACCGGGAGAACGCCGAAGAAGGCGGCGGCGGTCACGATTCCGACCCGGCTGCCGACACCGCCGACGACGACCACGATGACGAGGAGTAGCGACTTCTCGAAGGGGAAGGTCTGGAAGTTCACGACCCCGATCTGGTGACCCAACATCACGCCTGCCAGACCGGCGTAGACGCCGGAGAGGGTGAAGGCGGTGAGCTTGTAGCGAGCGACATCGATGCCGAACGACGCGGCCACGTCCTCGTCGGCCCGGATCCCCTGGAAGGCGCGTCCCAGCTTGGATGCGGTGAGGTTCGAGTCGACCCACCACACGATCACCACGATCCCGCACAGCAGCGCCAGGTAGTGGGCGCCGGAGGAGAGCTCGAACGTACCGATCCAGGGGCGGGGGAGCGGCGTGCCACCGGAGCCCTTCGACAGCGGGGCGCTCTGGAAGAACCCCTGGTCCATGGCGAAGTGGAAGCCGATGGTGACCACGGCCAGGTAGAGCCCCTTCAGCCGGAGCGCCGGGAGGCCCACCACGAACCCGAGCGCTCCGGTGCACAGCGGGGCCAGAACCGCGCCCACGGCGAACGGCAGTCCCAGCTCCACCGGATCGGTGAACTTGGCGGCCATGAACGCACCGAAGCCGACCAGGGCGTAGTGGCCGAGCGACAGCTGGCCGGCGTATCCGAGCAGGACGTTGAGAGCAAGGCCGGCGACGGCAGTGATGGCACCGATGGCCAGAAGACCGGAGCGGTAGTCGTTGAGGATGCCGAGCCCGCCGAGGACCAGCGGGACGACCACGGCGATGGCCAGCGCGGTGGCGAACCGGGGCCAGGTGGTGGGGGTCATGCCGACAGCGGTCACGCGGCCGCCCTCGTTCGTGACGCGGCGAAGATCCCGCCGGGGAGAACCAGAAGTACGAGCAGGACCATGACCACCAGACCGACCAGGGACGCGTTCTGGAACGCGGCGCCGGCGAACACGTCGTTGATGGCCTGCTCGACCACACCGACGACGATGCCTCCGACGACCGCCCCGTTGAGGTTCGAGAGCCCACCGACGACGGCGGCGATGATGGCCTTGACGAACAGGAGGGTGGCGAAGCCCGGTGCGAACGTGCCGATGGTGGGCTCGTTCAGGAGCGCGGCGACGGCGGCCAGCACGGCCCCGAGTCCCCACACGAATGCCGTCACCCGGGCGAGAGGGACGCCGACCAGGCGGGTGGCGTCGGGATCCTGCGCGGCGGCCAGCACCCCGAGACCGAAGTCGGTCCGGCGGAGGGCGGCGCCGAGCCCGATGGCGCTCCCCGCCAGGACCACGAACGACAGCATCTGGGTGGGGCTGACGAACACGTCGAAGATCTCGATGCCCCGACCCCCGATGGGGGCGTCCACATGGCGCGGCGAGGCACCGAAGAACTTGAGCTCGAACGCCAGCAGCAGGGTGAGCAGCCCGATCGTGGCGACCGTGACCGTGGACCGCGAAGCCTGCACCATGCTGCGAACCACGACCCGCTCGAAGCCCACTCCCACGCCTCCCGCCAGGGCGAGCGCTCCGAGGGCGCCGATGAACCATGGAAGACCCAAGTCGGTCGACAGCCACCAGGCCGCGAACAGCGACAGCGTGCCCAGCTCACCTTGGGCGAAGTTGATGGTCCTCGTGCCGCGGTAGACGAGCGCGATGCCAAGGGCCATCAGCCCGTAGATGACGCCGTTGAGGACCCCGATGAGCAGCATCTGCTCGGGGCGGTCAAAGAGGGCGGTGAGATCCATCAGGCGTAGGTGGGTGCGAAGCTGATCGTCAGATGAGGTGCTCGACGCACGTGTGGATGTTGTGGAAGTTCACGTTGCCGTCGGGTGCTCGATAGGCCTGGAGGACCGAGAGGTCCCACCCGCCCCGTTTGTCGTTGCCGGGACCGGGGCGGGTGTAGTCGAGCGTGCACACCGACGTCGAGAGCTTCTGCTTGAACCCGTGGAGGAGCTCGACGAACCGGTTGCGGGTGCAGTCGGGGCCGCACTGCACCAGCAGCTTGTGCAGCGCTTTCTGCCCCTGCCAGTTGAGGAAGAGCAGGTCGCCCCCGACGCCCCCGATGTCGGCGCTTGGCCGGTGCTCCGCATACTGGCGTTCGAACTCGTCGAGATCGTCGGCGTACCTGGCGAACTCACCGGAGCGGTCGCCGAAGCTGTAGCCGTTGAACATGGCGACGCCCATGAGCGGAGGGTCGAGGGCATCTTCGCCGACGGTCTGCGTGATGAGGTTGAAGGGGAAGACCAGGAACTGCGGGCTGTAGGCCTGGTTCTTGGCCTGGAGGATGAACTCGGTGGTCTCCAGCGCGTTGAGCCAGATGAACGCCACCTCGACGTCGGCATTGCGCAGGGCGACGATGTCGTCGAGGTAGTTCCCCTTGTTCACCTGAGCCGATCGCTCGACCGCGATGTCGACGCCATGCCGCTCGGCCAGCGCCTTGAACCCTACGATTCCGGGCTCCCAGTTCTCTGACGCCCGCTTGATGATGCCGACGCGCTTGCCGGCGAACTTGGAGATGACGACCTCGGCGAACATCTCGCCCGTCTTCTCGGTGGTGGGCAGACCCGTGTAGCTGTACTGCTTGCCCTGGGTCCCGTTCACGGTCGCCGTGTGGTGGAAGTAGAGGACCTCGTTGGTCTCTGCCCACTCCCGCACGGCAGGGATCTGGTCGAACCCGATTCCGCCGATGATCATGAACGGGTCGTGGTTGTCCTTGCAGGCCGACGCCGCCTGCACCGCGGTGTCGGGGCTGTAGTTGTCGTTCTCGTACTCGACCCGCACCGATCGGCCATGGACGCCCCCCTGGCTGTTGATCTCGGTCCAGTAGACGTTGAGGTCCTCCTCGCCGGTGTTGAACGCCGCTCCATAGGTGAGGGCGGCATGGGCGCAGATGACGATCTCGTCGTCGGTGATGCCCCGGGTGTCGTCGCGGCCGCTCCACAGCGTCGAGGTGAACGCACCGGGGGACGCCGAGGTTGTGGGCGTTGCTCCGGTCGTGGTCGGCGTGCTGTCGCCGCCGCTGCGGCCCGAGCCAGAGCCGGAGGACGAGCCGCTGGACGTGGCAACGGTGGAGCCGGTGGTCTCCGTGTCGGCCTCGCCGGGTTGGTCGGTGCCGTCTTCCACGCCGTCGTCACCGGTGGTGGCCCCCGACGTCGCGGTTGTTCCGGTGTTGCCGGTGGCCGCGAGATCGGTACCGGGCGCACCGGTGCAGGCGGCCGCGATGAGTGCCAAGGCGGCGGCGGCCGCGACCAACCTTCCCGTCATGCGTCCCTCCCCTCTGAACGTCGTGTTTCGTCGGTTGCTCCAAGCGTTCACCATGTCGAAGCCTGATACCTTCCCGGTTCGCACGGATCCAGCCGCCAAACTTTGTCAGATCCACAAGCATTGAGGAGAGGACTGGGGTAGACCGCATGGCGCATCAGGCTGGCCGCCCCCCGTCGAGCCGGGAGGCGGCCAGGGCCACGACCAGCCGAGCGGCATCAGCGGGCACTCGAGGATCGAGGCCGGTGATCTCCCGCACCCGCCGGAGGCGGTAGGAGACGGTGTTGGCGTGCACCACCAGGTGCTTGGCCGTCTCGGGAATCGAACCGCTCGCCACATACGACTCGAGCGTCCCCATGAGCACGCCGCCCCGGTCCGCGTCCTTCAACGGCTCGATCAGCGTGCGGAGGAGTCGGTGGCGCAGTCGCTGGTCAGCCAGCAGCAGCCGCTCGATGACGTGCGCGTCCCCGTGTATGACGCCGCGGGTCCCGAGGGTGTCGGCCGCCTCGGCCAGCCGCTGGGTCTCGGTCACCTCGGCCCGCAGCTCGGGGCCGGCTGGGGCGGCATCTCCGACGGCGACCGTCGCTCGCTCGGCGACATCGGCGATGGGCGAGGCGTCGAACGACGTCGATGGCACCAGCAGCACCACCGCACCGGACCGGAAGCCGCCGATCGTCCCCGACGGAGCAGCTGCCATGAGCTGGTCGATCCGGGTGGCGGCGCTGTCACCCCGCACCACCACCGGTCGGTAGGCGTCGGCCAGCGTCGTCGCCATCCCCACCGCGACAGCGGCCACGTCGGTCTCGTCGGCCGCCGCGAGGATCGACTCGAGCAGCGCCCCCCGGCGGGCATCTACCCGACGCAACCGTTCGTGGCTGGCCTCCAGATAGGCGTTGGCCGCCACCGACGACGCCCGGTCCATGTACTCCATCCACGCACCGGCGAGCTCGGCGAGCGCGGCTTCCTCGCCCGGTCTGGCCGCGGCCACGACCGCGTCCCAGGTGGTACGGGCAGCGATGCGGTACACGTGCAGCATCGGCTCGAGCGGTACGCCCATCCCCAGCCGCTTGCGACCCATCATCTCGAGGTCAGGCACATCGCTGGGGCGAGGTTCGCGTCCGGCGACGACGGCATCGAAGAAGGCGGCCACGATGACCCGGCTCACCGGCTGCACCTCGCCGGCGATGACCTGCTCGCCGAGCGCGGCGTACTCGGGGACCTCGGAGATGTAGGCGGCGCCGAGCCGCTCGACGAGGGCGTCGATGCCGTCGAGCACCCGCTGAGCGATCTCGGCCGTGACGCGGGTGCGATCACGTTCAGCCATGGCTGTAGGTTCGTGCTCCCATGGGCCACCTCCTGTTCGACGTGACACCTGAGCGCCTCACCGACGTGTGCGGCGAGTCCGCGGGGTGGATCTGCGAAGCGGTGCTCGAAGCCACCGACAGCGACGGGTTCGCCCGGGCCGCCGACTTCCTCGTCGCCCGACCCTTGAAGATCACGCTCATCCTGGTCGGGGCCTGGTTCGTCAACCGGCTGATCCGCCGGGCCATCCGCCGATTCGTTAGCGACCTCCGGGGCGAGCGTCTGAGCCGGCGCTTGGGTCGGGTGCGCGAGAGCCGGGCCACTGCCCTGCTCCGGACCAGCGAGACCCCCTCCACCCGGTCGGCGCAACGGGCCGAGACCATCGGTGTGGTCCTGCGCAGCCTCTCGTCATTCGTGGTCTACGGGTTCGCGCTGCTCATCGTGCTCGGTGAGCTGGGCATCAACCTCGGGCCGCTCATCGCCGGCGCCGGCATCGTGGGTGTTGCCCTGGGCTTCGGTGCCCAGTCACTGGTGCGCGACTTCCTGTCCGGCATCTTCATGCTCATCGAGGACCAGTTCGGGGTGGGCGACATCATCGACGTGGGCGAGGCCACCGGCGAGGTCGAGGGTGTCAGCCTGCGCACGACCAGACTCCGCGACATCAACGGCACGGTCTGGCACGTGCCCAACGGTGAGATCCACCGGATCGGCAACATGAGCCAGAACTGGGCCCGCGCCCTCGTCGAGATCGACGTCGCCTACGCCACCGATCTCGAACGGGCCAAGGAGGTCCTCGGATCGATCGCCCAGGGGCTGGCCGATGACCCGGACTGGAAGCACAGCTTCATCGATGCCCCCGAGGTGGTGGGAGTCGAACGGCTCGGCGCCGACGGCATCAGCATCCGCGTGTGGGCCAAGGTCCGACCTCTCAAGCAGTGGGAGCTCCAGCGGGAGCTGCGCCAGCGCATCAAGGCCGGCTTCGACCGCGAGGGCATCGAGATCCCCTTCCCCCAGCGAACGGTCTGGGTCCGAAACGAGCCCTGATCGGCTTAGAGGGCGCGCGAGTAGGTGACCATCCACCGGTCGTGGGGTGGCCCGCGTTTTGATCGCGGGTGCTACCCACCCCCAACGACCAGTGGAGGTTCCCATCATCATGCGCGCGTTCGATCCCGAGGTTGGCGATGCTGTCTGGGACGCGATCCGAGACCGGCTGCCGGTGCCGCCCGACACCCATCCGCTGGGCTGTCACAACCCCCGCATCGACGATCGGGTCTGCTTCCAGGGGATCCTGATTCGTCTCGTCGTTGGCTGCTCGTGGGTCGACGTCGAGCGACTTCTCGATGGTGCGGTGTCGGACACGACGCTGCGGGCCCGACGCGACGAGTGGATCGCGGCGGGGGTGTTCGACGCGCTGGCCGAAGAAGCCATCGCCGCCTACGACCGCATCATCGAGCTGGACCTGGCTGAGGTGAGCCTGGACGGCTCTCAGCACAAGGCGCCCTGCGGTGGGGAAGGCACCGGCCCGAACCCCACCGATCGGGGCCGTTCGGGCTGGAAGTGGTCGATCATCGCCGGGTCTGACGGCATCCCGATCGGGTGGGCCACCGACGGCGCCAACCGCCACGACATGACCTTGCTGGCACCGACCCTTGACGCCGCCGCCCGCCGCGGTCTGCTCGACGACCTCGAGACGCTGCACCTCGACCGGGGCTACGACAACGGCGTCACCCGCAGCCTGTGCGACACGTTGGGCATCGACGATCTCGTGTGCGCCCGCAAGCGACGCGCCGGCGAAGCAAACGCGACCAAGAAGATGGTGCCACTGGGGATGCGCTGGCCGATCGAACGGACCAACTCGTGGCTGTCGAACTTCGGTCAGCTCCGCCGCAACACCGACCGCAAGATCAGCCACCGACTCGCCCAACTCGCTCTCGCCATCACCCTGCTCATCACCGCCAAACTCATCGACTGGCGAGACCGCTGGAGCCCCGTCCCCACAGCCTGACCTCACCTACCCGCGAACGCTCTTACGCCAATGAAGGCACCGGTCAAGAAGTGGGCAGGGATCACCAGCGCCGTGGCGGTGTCGCTGGCCCTCATCGCGTGAGCAACAGCCCACGCAGTCGGGGGCGTGACCCTGTTCCACATCACCGGCACCGTCATCGACGCGCTCGGCCGCCCCCTCGACGGAACCGCCGTCTATTACGCCGTGCAGGCCGGTGAGACCAGGGACCCCCTTGGCAACACTACGGCTAACCCGGCGGGCGCATCGAGCGCATGGCAGTGATCGGCCGACCGAAATGCCTACGAGCCCGGCGCCGCTCCGACCAACAGCGCTGTTCAGCTGCTCCTCGGAACCCAGTTCTTCGAACCCTCGGGCAACGAGCCCAACGGGTACTCGCTGACCACAGTCCTGACCACCCAGATGGTGTTGGAGTTCTCATGCTCATGAAAATTCGAACCGCGGTCGCGGCCGCCGCACTCGGCTCGCAGTTGGTGTGCCGGTCATATCGGCTCCTGAAGCGTCAGCCGGGCCCGCAGACGTCTATGACATCTATGGCTCGGTCACCGATGTGCTCGGAAACGAGCTAGCCGGGGTCACCGTGCGAAACGGTGGCCAGGTCACCGCTACCGACGCCGCTGGCGATTACCGGTTGGGTCAGACAGCGACGGGCACATTTACCTTGCGGGCGAGCCGCTCCGATCTCGCCGCCGCCACCCGGACGGTGGACATTTTGGTGCCCCAGGACACCAGAGCCGACTTCGTCATGCTGTACGCGCACCAGCCGACGTTGTCACCAAACCTCCTCTCCACCGCTGAGCAAGCCGTCACCGTGGCGGTGGAGGTGACCGGCACCGCGCCCGATCCCGACGACACCTGTGTCTGGCTCCGCCATGGTGACCAGGAAACCCAAGCCGCTCAGATTCCCGGCGTGAGCCCGCCCCGGTGGGAAACCGAACTGGTCATCCCCCAAGGGACTGCGGAGGGGCTGCATCGCGTGGACCATTGGGCCGAAGTCTGCTCCACCGGTGAGGTGATCTCATGGGTCGGCCACGCCAATTACGAGGTCGACAACACCGCCCCCACACTGAGCGCGCCAACCCCAACCAGCTGGACGAAGCCCGAGGCAATCATAGGCGTGACGGCCGGTGACCTCGTCGGGGTGGATACCGCGCGCAGCTACCTCGAACTCGACGGGACACAGCTCAATGGCTCCTGGACCGGTTACCGCCTTCAGGCATCCACCAGCGCTCTCGAACCAGGCACGCACACCGCCCGGGCTGTGATCCGCGACTACGCCGGCAACACCAACGACATCACCTGGACGTTCACCGTCGATCCCGACGCCCCCGAACTGACCGGACCCAGCCCGACCGGCACAATCGAAGGGTCTCAAGACTCAACCCCCACCCTGTCGGTTCATGCTGAAGATCGCGCCTCGGGGATTGCCTCCTCAAGCGTGCAGATGTGGATCAGTCGCGGCCCGCTCCGGACCCGCGTCGATGCCGTCTACAACCGCGCGAGTGACGCGATCACCTACCAAGTGCCCGACCAACCGCGGGGAATTGGCGTCGGTCAAGGCCCCCTCCTTCCGGGCAGCTACACCGTCGAGGTCCAGGTCGCCGACAGGGTCGGATGGACAGCCGCGACATCTTGGACTTTCGAAGTGGAGGGTCCGCCGCCGGTATTTGGTTCCGAGCCGCGCGTCCTGTCCGTGATCTGAACACGCTCTGGGGGGGACTCAAAGGGTTGCGGCGGCGCCGACCTTGACTACGGCGACATCATCGAGGCCGGATTCGTTGGTGGAGCGTTTTGCCGCCGGACGCGAACACTCAGCGCCGCCAGGCTCGGTGATCCCTCACTGCAGGGGCCCCAAGAGCGCCAGTCCGGCCTATCGCCGGTGCAAGCGAGCCATCGAGCTCACGAAGACCGTTGCTGGTCGCGCCGCGTCAAGGCCCTACGTGAACAGTCCGCTCGTGGTCGACGAGATCACTCGTGCGGCCAGGCCGATCCCAGATCCGGGAGGCTTGGCGAACGGGTGGCGCTGGGACGTCCCTGGGTCATGGAATGGATCGCAGGGGACTTGGCAACCGGTGCTCGACTTCGACGCGAACCGGATCATTACGTCACGACCCACGACGCGCGAGGGCTGACAGGAACGGCAAGGCTGCGGCGGTGGCAGCGTTCAAGGACGAGATCGGCACCGAACTCGCACGGCGGCTGGCCAGCGAGCTCACCGCCGCGTGGCCCGACTTCCCGCGGCGTCGGTTCCTGTACCGACTCGCGGGCGCCCTCGAGCCGCTGGAGCTGCTGGCCCGGGTCGATC
>Ga0214471_10000457_pt1 | contig 35242 bp, 34 predicted proteins | sample RVTome_5_FD_207665 | JGI IMG/M metagenome (GOLD analysis project Ga0214471, IMG submission 207665) | Soil microbial communities from uranium-contaminated site in the Upper Colorado River Basin, Wyoming, United States - RVT142D155 | ecosystem: Environmental > Terrestrial > Soil > Contaminated >... | reverse complement strand
AACTAATGTCAGACCCTCAAGTCTATCAATACAGCGTGAAAATCAGCCAGACTGCCAAGGGAGCCGCAACAGTCGATGCACATGTTTTTTCAAACAACCTGGAAGCCGCGCGGGTTCAGGCTGTTCAGCTCTACGAGCAGACAATTACTGACCTGAAATCAAAGAATTTGGCTGTAGCATCCCCTGAGGCAAAAGCATGAAAAGCTCTCTTTCTTACGGGGTCACCGTCAACCGGGGGAACTATGAAAGCACCAGAATAGACTATTCGATACAATTCGACACCGCGAACAAGACCCCCGAAGACGCGTATAAGGAAATAAGGGAGTTTGTCTAGGCTAAAGTAATGGTGGAGAGAACAAAGTAATGGCATCTAAAGGACGGGTAATAGAAGTGGATTTCCCCCCACTCGTGCTCCCACCTCCAAAACCTCCGAATACTAAGGGATGGCGCGACAAAAACCCTGGGTTAAGGCAAGTAACTACTTGTCCAAGCTGTCATTACCATTGGGAGTATAGGTCCAAGAATGAAAACAACTCGCGGACTTTCTCTACATGTCCCGGATGTAGGCGTAATATCAACATCGAACGGAATACGAAAATCGTGAAAGCACGGTCTATACTACAGAAAAACGCGGGGAGTGGGATTTGAACCCACGTGTACCTGGAGAGGAACCGGGGATCATAAGTCCCCCGCAATTACCTAGCTATGCGACCCCCGCACACCTTAACGCTTTTAAAGGGGTGGGTGGATTATTAGCATAACCCTAAAACCTGGAGAGGAATTGGGGAGCCACTTAATCGCTTGTGTGGTTGAGTGGCACTTCTACTTTTTCATCCAATGTCGGTGGGGCTTCAGCCCGGTTTTTCTTTCAGTCCTAGAAACTGACTGCCTATCTATGGGTTGTAATTAACCATAAAAGGACTTGTCCGGGGGCTTGGGCATGGCGTATGTCAGGTTTTTTTTCATCGCCTCATACCAGTCCTCGACTTCCTTTGTTATGGACGGCCTTGCAGCCTTTAACGCCTTGGCAAAGTCCTGCCCTGAAACGATGTCCGCCTTGTTCTGCATGGCGCTCACCGCCGCTTCCCTGCACAGCGCCACCAGGTCTGCCCCGCTAAAGTTCTTTGCGGCCTGCGCTATCGACGCCAAGTCGATGTCGCCGGCAAGAGGCATCGGCTGCGTTATTATTTTCAATATTTCTAATCTTGCGCTCTCGTCGGGCTGACCTATGTATACTATCAGGTCAAGCCGGCCAGGACGCAAAAGCGACGAGTCGACCAGGTCCGGCCTGTTCGTGATGCCCACTACAATTACCCCCGAGTTTGCCGCGTCGTCCATCTCAGTCAGTATCTGGCTCACGACTCGCTCGTTGCCTGACGAGTCGTCGCCGTGACCCCTAGGCCTTGCAAGCGAGTCGAGCTCGTCGAATACCACGATGCACGGCGACGAATTCTTGGCTTTTCGGAATATCTCGCGGATAGCCTTTTCAGATTCTCCGACCCACTTTGACAGAACTTCCGGACCGCGTACTATGATGATGTTAGCGCTGCTTTCTGTCGCCAGTGCCTTTGCAATCAATGTCTTGCCTGTGCCGGACGGACCGTACAGTAGCGCGCCCTTGGGTGGCTTGATCCCCATTTTCGCAAAGTTCTCCGGCTCTTTTACTGCCGCTATGAGGTTGTCGTGCAGCGTCCGTTTTACCTCCTGCAGGCCGCCCACCTCCTCCCACTTTACCTTTGCAACTTCCACGTAAAACTCCCTCATGGCCGTGGGCACTATTTCCTTGATGCCCTCGCGGAAGTCTCGCGAGGTAATCACCATCAACTCGAGCATTTCCGGCGATATCTTGTCGCCTTCTAGGTCGAGCTCGGGCAGGTAGCGCCTAAGGGCCTTCATGGCGGCCTCGCGGCAGAGCGCCTTGGTGTCTGCCCCCGTGTAGCCGTGAAGCTCGGAGGCAAGATCGGCAAGATTAATGTCTTCGGCAAGAGGCATGCCCCGCGTGTGTATCTGCAGTATCTCAAGCCGGCCTTCCGCGTTTGGCACACCTATCTCTATCTCCCTGTCAAACCTGCCGGGGCGCCGCAGCGCGGGGTCAAGGCTCTCGGGCCTGTTGGTGGCGCCAAGGACTATCACCTGACCTCGTTCCTGCATGCCGTCCATGAGCGCCAGCAGCTGAGCGACGACGCGCTTTTCCACGTCGCCAAACGCCTCCTCCCTCTTGGGCGCGATGGCGTCGATCTCGTCGATGAATATTATCGAGGGCGACGACTCTTTTGCCTCCTTGAAGATGTCGCGCAGGCGTGCCTCAGTCTCGCCATAGTACTTGTTCATTATTTCCGGCCCGTTTATTATGAAAAAGTTGGCCTCCGACTCCGACGCAAGTGCCTTTGCAATCAGCGTCTTGCCTGTTCCCGGCGGGCCGTACATCAGGATGCCTGAATGCGGCTCAATGCCGAGCCTCGCAAACACCTCCGGGTGGCGCATAGGCAGTTCCACTATTTCGCGCAGGCGGCGTATCTGCTCCTTCATGCCGCCTATCTCTTCATATGTGACGCGGGGTCGGCGGTCGCTAGTAGTCTCCGCGATTATCGCAAGCTTTGTTGGACGCTCTATGCGCACGATTGCCTTGGGCGAAAGTTTTTCTACCTTAAAGTCCATCTGGTTGCCGAGAATGATCACTGACACCTCGTCGCCCTCGCTCACAGGGAATCCCTTCAGCCTGCTCTTGACAAAGTCACAGAATTCCTTGTCTACCGTCATGTTGCTGTCGCCAATCGGGCTTAGCGTTATGCTCTTTGCGGGCTTGCTCTCTGCACGCCTGATTGCCAGGAGGTCGTTCAGGCCGACGCCGGCGTTCTTCCTCGTCTGACCGTCTATCCGGATAATGTCCGTTTCCTGCTCCTCGTCGTCGGCCGGCCACGCCGTGACTGCAGTTTGCCTCTTGCCCACAAGCTCGATTATCTCGCCGGGCTGTATGCCCATCTGCTCCATATAGTGCGGGTCAAGGCGCGCCCTGCGCTTGCCCACGTCGCGGTGCTTGGCCTCTGCAACGCGCAGCTCAATCTGCTGAGACTCGTCGGCACCTGCCTTGGCCTTTTTCACCCTGCACCACCCTCCGGAATAACGCGCATTAGCCTTACTTCATCTTGACAAAAGCGCGGCTGATGTTCATCACTTCAATCTCGCCGACGCCCTCGACAGCTTTTATCGCTTCCTCGAGCTTGTCCATCTGCCCTTCAGAATCGTCCAACATAAAGTCGCCAACGATTGCGTGCAGGCCAAACGCTATTGGCTCTTTTGCATACTGCTTCAGCTCCATCCCTTCTGGCACGCTTTTTTTGAGAACTTCGGCAACGCCATCCAAGTTTATCTCGGCGTCGGCAGGCATGACCTTTACTCTAACGACTAGGCGCGCCATTTCTACGGCCCCTCAAAACCACAGCCCACGCATTTGTAGGCCCGGGCAAACTCGCGGCATGACTCGCATCGCCACATCAGGACATATCCGCAATTAGGGCAGTAGTATTTTACGCATTCATCGTTAGGCATTATCGGCCTGCTGCATGAGGTGCAGACCGGCAACTGCAACGGCTTTGACATGCGGTTCCAAGAACGATATCGGAATTTATATCTATCTAGCCGTCGAGAAGACGGCGGATTTCGTTGCCAATAAGCGCCTTGGCCATCCGGGCTGCGCTTTTTACGCTCAGGACCTTTGACAGGGCGGCGGAATGAAAGTCAAAGTCGCCCGTCGACGACGCCTCCTGCAGCTCTTCCGGCGGGACTGCTGCAAAGAGCTCGCCTATGGCCCTGTTGTCAAGCCTTTCAAAAAGCCGGCGCGCAAGGAGCATTTTTTCAAACTCTTCTCCAAATATTGACGCCCAGCCGGGCTTGTAGTCAAGTCTCTTGTCGCTTCCCGATATTGCGCCTACAATGGCCCTGCCTGCGAGTATGCCTCCCATGCCACAGGTGTAGATACCGCCGGCAGTGGTAGGCTTGGTCTGCCCCGCCGCGTCGCCCACGATCACGGTCTTGCCGTCAGTGAAGTGCTCCAGGGGGCCCCCGACCCATATAGGCGCGTATACTTTGCGCACAACAGAGTACGATCCTTTGGCATCCATGTACGACTTTAATGCTGACGCCGCGTTTATCGCCCTGCCAGCAACGCCGACCTTGCCCCTGCCCTCGCCTGTAGGTATGACCCACGCAAAAAAGCCAGGGTACTTTTCGCTGTCAAACGCCACCGCTATTGTGTCTCGGTAAATCCAGGGCGCAAACACCTCGTACTGGGCCGACGAGAGCACGCCTTCTCGATTGCGATTGATTATTGATGCGACTCCACGCGCATCCACGAAATAGTCGCACGTTACGTCGCCTTCAGACGTCTTGATAATGTAACTTGGGCCATCGCGCCGGAAAGAGCGCACCGAGCATTTCACTCTTATTTCTGCGCCTGCTCGCTGTGCCTGGAGCGCTGCTTGCTTGTCGAGCGCGCGTCTATCAAGCACCACGACCTTTTGCTTCTCGGCGTTTACCTCAAAGCCGGCAAATGGCGAGACAATCTCTGCCTTCTTGACCCTATCGTTTTCAATCGCCGCTGCATCTGGCACCATGGCCAAGTTCTTCATCCCCTCCATGCTGACAAGCCCGCCGCAGTGCTCCGGCGTGCCTATCTCGGTGTCCTCCTCGAGCACCACTACGGAAGCTCCGCCCGCGGCGGCCTCTCTTGCAGCAAGGAGCCCCGAGATGCTTCCGCCTGCGACTGCAACCTGAAAGCCCGGCATGAGAGAAAGTCCAGCAACGTATTTCTCACTCTGCTAATTAAACTATGGGAGCGTGGAATTCAAGCAGGTGATGGTTGTAAGGCGGGATCTCGGCATGGGGACTGGCAAGATTGCTGCTCAGGTGGCCCACGCTTCGCTTATGGCCGCGAAAAAGGCCGAGGAAAAAAAGCCAGAGTGGTTCGCAGCGTGGTTTGAAGGCGGACAGGCAAAAGTCGTGGTCAAGGTGCAAAGCCTTGAACAATTGATGGGAGTAAAAAGGCACGCAGAGAGCCTGAAACTGCCCGTCGCCCTCGTTCAGGACAGCGGGCGCACACAGCTCGACCCCGGGACTTCGACGTGCGTTGGTATAGGCCCGGCCCCTGAGGAGCTGGTAGACAAGGTCACGAACAGTCTGAAGCTGCTCTAGCGCCGGCTCAAGAGAAGTATGCCTGCTATTATCATGCCTGTTGCCACGCCCTGAAACAGGGTTATGGTCTCTCCAAGCACCAGCGCGGCGATTGCAATCCCGAATATCGGAGTCGTCGAGAACACGGACATCGTCTTTATGGTGCCGATGTGTTTGATGCCCTGCAAGAAGAACAGGAGCGCCGCCCCAAAGCCCGACACCGCAAGCCCGGCTACGATGAGCCACATGTTAAGTTCAAGGTCGGCTATCGCGCCCCACCTGCCGGCCGCGACAGTCACGCCGAGCATGACAAGCCCGCCAAACAGCGACTTTAGCATCGCTATCTTGGCGGGGCTGATGTCTGAAAACGTGAGGAGTCGGCGGCTGATGTTGTTGTCAATTGCCCACATCAGCATCGAGGCAAGTATCAGGATGTTGCCGGCATTGAACTGCAGGATGGTGTCTGACAGCTCCATGTTCGTAGTTGCAATGAAAAGCCCGATTATGACAATTCCCACAGCGGCCATGCCGAGCCTCCCCTTTGGCCTTTCCCCAAAGAAAAGAGACGACAGTATGATGGTAAACAGCACTTCGCCGTTTGTCAATATCGACGCGTCAGAGGCGCTTGTCGCTTGCAGGCCGTAAAGCAGAAGCATCGGTGCAGCTAACGCGCCAAAGCCTGTCACTGCCACCATGTAGCGCAGCTCTCTACGCGACTTTAGCCGGAAGGACGCGCGTGCAAACGGTATGAGCGATATGCCTGATATGACGTATATCACCGCCGCAAGCGCAAGCGGGTCCACAGTCTCTAGAGGCACCTTGGCTACCGTGAACACAGAGCCGAACAGCGCGGATGCGGCCAGCACAGATAGGTAGCCGAACCAGTGCCTTCCAGCCTGCTTGGGTGCCGGGCTCTGCTTTGTCAAACAGCGGTCATGTACGCAGGCCACATTTAATGCCTGCTTGAACCGTTGCAGACAAGAGATATATGTGGAAAAACGAGATCGGCGATCGTTGTCCCGCAAGGGAGGAACTGCCAACAAGAGAATAATTCTTTACGTGCTCATTGGCATACTTGCAGTTTCTCTTGTTGCTCTTATAACGTTCGGAAGAGGTGGAAACGCCAAGACCCCGGAGGAACTGGCAAAAGAATCCGAGCAACAGAGAATCGCGCTTGCCAAGGTGCAATTCTGCGGGCTGGAAAGCAATGCCAACTCCAATGCGTACGTCAGCGAGTATGTGCTCCCGTCAGAATGCGAGATGCCACTTGGCATCGCCGTAGACAACGACAGAGTATGGTATCTCTCCACAAAGCAAGGCACGCTTGGCAGCTACAGCCTTGCGGATGGTAAGTTCGAGGAATTTGCCATTCCCTCGTGGCCTGCGCGCTCAAGCCCAAGCCCAAGCGTGTTTTCCATGACTTGGGACGCCAAGACTGACAGCTCAGGAAACGTGTGGTTCACAGACGATAGCCAGAGCCTGCTATGGAGGTTTGACAGGGCAAATGGCAACTTTGACAGTTTCAAGTCTCCAGGCAGTAAGCCCATATCATTTGACTTTGACTCTGACGGAAACATTTACCTTGTAGGCGTCAGGTCCAAGTCGCTCTACTTTGGATACGTTTCAGAGATGAAGCCCGGGACATTAGAAGGGTTCACTGAAATCAAGCTGCCGCTCGACGCGTTCTCAGGCATCGAGGATTTCAGAGTCAGCTCCGGCTCGGTAGCAGTTGACCTCGAGAGGAACGTGGTGTGGACGTCGCTACTTGCGTTCGAGGAAAAAGGGCAGATTTACAGGTACGACGCTGATGCAAACGAGATTTCAGTATATGACCTGCCGCAAGAGCTCACCTCTCCTGTAGGCACCACGGTGGACAAGGAGGGCAACCTATGGGTCACGGACCATGGGACGAGCATATTTTTCATGGTGGACCCTAACGATGGCAGCTTGACAAGGTACGTTACGTCAGTCCTGTCATCAAAGATCACGGGCGCGCCCGCATCTGCAGACGCGTACACGCTGCCCTACTGGATACAAACAGACTCTGACGGCAACATTTGGTTCAACCAGCACATAGGCAACAAGATAAACAAATTCACCCCGTCGACACAGACGATGGTCGAGTACTGGATACCCACACAGAACAGCGACTGGGCCAACTGTGCCGAAGGCGCTACCGACTGCGGCCTAGCAAACGCCCTCCAGTTCTCGGTCGGACCCGCAGGCCAGATCTGGTTCACCGAGTGGACAGAGAACAAGATGGGCACGGTAAGGACTGAGGCAGAGGTGCCGCTCTCGGTGTCGGCCCCCGGCGAAATAACAGTGAGAAGGGGCGACAGCGCGGACATCAGAGTTGACGTGAGTTCTGAAAGCGACCTTAACGTGCGCATGGTGGCATCAGGCACCTTTACAAGCACGGGCGCGCTTGGAAGCTCGACAGGAATATTCAGCCAGCAGTCCATAAGCGTGGAAGCTGGCAGCTCCTTGCAGGTCTCGTACGTGTTTAACCCGGCAGCCAGCCTGGCCCCGGGCCAGTACGTCCTGATGCTTGGCGCTGACCAGGGCGACATTACCGTGCTCAAGGCAGTCAGGGTAAACATTGTATAATTAAATACGGCTCAGGACCAATCAGCGATTGATGTCCGGCGAATATCCTGTTGCCGTAAACGAAGAGGGCATCAAGATCAAGGCAGAGAGCATGGAGCCCGAGCGCCTTTACCACTGCGTCTTTGAAAACAAAGTGTACCTCTTTTACAAAGACGAAATGGGATTACTGAACTGCTACGAGATAGAAGACCCGGAAGCAGTGAAAGAGATTTCAGAAAACCCCGCGGACCTGGAAGAGATACTTAAAAAGCGCGCAGGATTTTAGGCAGATCTTTCATCGATAAACGTTATATGCCACCATCCCAAATAAGGCACACCATTGTCTACCAGCACCAGCACGACCAGACCACCAAAAGCAAGCAACGAAATTTTTATCGGCAAAAAACCACTCATGGTCTACGTCACGGCTACGTTGGTCCAGCTGGCAAACGAGCCGACGGTACTCATAAAGGCAAGGGGCAAGAGCATAACAAGGGCAGTCGACGTGGCGCAAATCATAGTCAAGAGGATGAACACCATAGGCTACAAGATAGGCCAGATAAAACTCGGCTCTGAGCAGCTCATGTCTGAAGACGGTAAGCCCAGGAACGTCTCTACTATCGAAGTGCCCATTTCTAGGACAGCCTAGCCAAGGCCGCTTGCCAAGAATTGCCCGCCATTGTACGCAAGCACGTCAGCAAGCCCCAGCATCAGTATTTTATAGTATTTCGATCCAAGGACCGAGCTCCCCTTTGACGCAAGTTACGCGACGGCGGAAAGCCATGCATAGTCCATCCACACGTGCATACCGAACATAAAGGCCACGCCTGCGACTGGGCCGAACCTTGACAAGTCTGCAACCAGCTTTAGCCCAACCGTGAGCCACCAAACCAGAAAGAACGGGTTGAGCGCGGTCAGCACGATGCCGATGGCAAAGGGGCTCTTGTTTTGCGCGATGGGCGCCTGCTTGCCATTTTTCAAGACAGAATAGACCTGCAAGCCTGCAAAGCCCGGGACGGCCGCTTCACCCAATATGGCGATAGCGCTTGCGTACTGCACCACAAATGCAGGGGTGGAAAAACAGCCCGGCGGCAATCGCCGCGATGACTGCTATCTCGACGACTGCATGGCCGTGCGCCACCCTGATTCCGGACATTGCACCTCTACGCGTACCGTTTAGCATGTTCGCCACAAACAGCGGCCCGGGCGCAAGCACGCCCGAGGCAGACACAGCCACCACCTCGGCGCCAAATGCCAGTACATCCACCCCGGGTCTTTGCGCTTGCCCTGCGTGTTAACTTTGCGCGCACAAGGCAGAAATACGACGGCGCCCAACATGAAAGAAATGGTGGTCGACACCATCCGCACGCTAAGGCTGCTTGGCAAGTGGGGCGCGAACAGGGCAGTGGGCAGGAGGCGGCCGGTCATAGCCGTGTTCTCAATGACGCACTATTGCAATTTTTACTGCCCCATGTGTCCCTTTGGAGACTTGAATAAGGAAGGGCAGATAGCCCTTGCAAGGAGAAACGACCTGACGACTGAGCAGTGGAAGCAGGTGTTTGACAAGGTGTCTAATCACTGCGTCTGGTCGATAATAGAAGGGGGCGAGCCTACCAGCAGGCCCGACTTTATGGAGCTCGTGCGCTATTTGCACTCGCTAAAGATGCCCATCACTCTCATCACAAATTGTTCATTATTGCACGTAATCGACCTTGATGAACTGAAAAAGTACATCCAGTTTGTCACGTGCAGCATCGACTCTGTTTTTGAAGAACCGTACTGCAAGGTGCGCGGCGTGTCGCCGCAGGTGTACAGGCGCGTGATGGACAACCTGAACCTGCTTACGGAACACGAGGTGCCACACTACTTCAACAGCGTCATAACAAAATACAACACGCAGGAGTTCATCGACCAGACCTACTTTGACCGCGCAAAGGAGCTTGGCGCAAACGCGGTCTCATTCACGTTCGTAGAAGACAGGTCCGACGTCAACTATTCGCTCCTGCCCGACAGGGACACGATGAATCAGGTATGTTCAAGCATCCTTGACTACATGGGCAAGAAAAAGAGCCCGCAGGTCATGATACCGCCGGAATATTTCCAGCAGATTCTGGCAGACGGCCGCGGACACTTCAACGAGTGTGGCGTGTGGAAGAGCATCTTTGTAAACGGCAACGGGACAGTGATGGTGCCTTGCTGGAAGTTCAACGGCCCTGAAAACACGTACAGCCTGCTTGAGCACTCTGTTGATGAAATCTGGAGCGCACCGCAGTGGGACATCGCTAGGACGTGCCACGACTGCGAGGTGCTTGGCTGTATCTGGTACTCGTCGCAGCCCGTGACAATGTTCGCAAGGAACTACATGCGCGGCCTTGGCAAGATGATAAGCCGGGAGCGGCCCGAGCTCGCAGAGGCAGTCTGAACGCTTGAAGATATATTAAGCAGACCAGAATGCAAGATAGCAATGCGTAAAAAGGTCAAGGTTGCCATCTCCGGCGTAGGCAACTGCGCCTCTGCCCTCGTGCAAGGAACGCGTTACTACCGCGAAAATCCCGAAGCAAAAAAGCAGGAAAGCGACTGGATAGGCCTCACCGCCTACAACCTGGGAGGCCTCGAGCCTTCAGACATTGAGTTTGTGGCAGCATTTGACGTCAACGCCAAGAAAGTGGGCAAGGACCTCTCTGAGGCGATATTTGAAAAGCCCAACAATACCGTCCGCATCGTAAAAGAGATGGACAGGATGGACATCAAGGTGCAAAAGGGCGAGGTCTACGACGGTATAGGAAGGCACCTTTCACAGAAAATCAAGGTTGCAGACGGACCTGCCGTCAACGTTACGCAGGTATTGAAAGACACGGGCGCGGAAATGCTACTCAACTATTTGCCGGTCGGAAGCAGGCGCGGCACGCAGTATTACGCGGAGGCGTGCCTTGAAGCTGGCTGCGCGTTTGTCAACGCGATACCGGTGTTTATAGCGTCGACTCCAAAGTGGCAGCAGGCTTTTGCCGGGCGCGGGCTTGCGTGCGCAGGCGACGATGTGATGAGCCAGCTTGGCGCAACGGTGGTCCACAAGACGCTTGTAAAACTGTTCGTGGACAGGGGTGTTAGGGTCAATGAAACTTATCAGTTGAACATCGGAGGCGACATGGACTTTTACAACATGCTTGACGAGGACCGTCTCGAGGACAAGAGGGTGAGCAAGACGTCAGCGGTAGCCGCCATGGCGCCTTACGAGGTGCCGATGAGGATAGGGCCTTCGGACTATGTCGAGTTCCTGGACAACGACAAGGTGTGCTACATCTCGATAAAGGGGCAGTACTTTGGCGGCATCCCAGTCGAACTCGATGTCAAGTTAAAGGTCGTGGACGCATACAACTCTGCAGGCGTCATGATAGACGCTGCAAGGTGCGCCAAGATAGCCATCGACAGGGGCATTTCCGGCCCTCTTGAGAGCATCTCGGCCTACTGCTTCAAACATCCGCCCATCCAGATGCCCTATTCTGTGGCAAAGTCCAATTTTCTCGAGTTCGTTGAGGGCAAGCGAGAGCGCTAGCTGCTAAAAAATACTTGACAAAAAGGAGCTGTAATGATCGCTAATACGCATAATTAACACCTCGAAAACTCAACACAGAAGGCATTGGTTCACATCAAGAAGCTCGAAGTGTATGGGTTCAAGTCGTTTGGGTTCCGCAACACCGTAGTGCACTTTGAGAAGGGGTTTGTAGCCATCACGGGTCCAAACGGCTCGGGCAAGAGTAACATACTGGATGCCATCATGTTTGCGATAGGCGAGAACAGCCCCAAGGCCATGAGGGTTGACAAGTTCCAGTCATTATTCCACGACGCCCAGAACCCCGGCCATCGGCTGGTCAGGGTGAGCATCACGTTTGACAACCTTGACCGCGGCATCCCGATAGACGAGGACATGGTCACACTGACGAGGGAGATGGAAGGCCTGACAGGCGACTCGCAGTACCTTCTGAACGGCAAGAAGGTATCAAAGACCGCCATAATGGAGCTGCTCGAAGTAGTGCTGTCGGCGCCAAACAAGCTGAACATAGTCCAGCAGGGCATGATTACCAGGATATCGGAGCTCAATTCTGAGGAGCGCCGCAAGATAATAGAGGACATCGTCGGACTGTCGTACTTTGACGAGAAAAAGGCAGAGGCGATGAAGCAACTAGACGAGGCCGACAGGCGGCTTGAGATCGCGTTTGCAAGGATGGGCGAGATCCGAAAGCGCATAGACGAGCTCGAAGCCGAGCGCAACGACCAGCTGCGCTACGAGCAAATAGGTTCTGAATTAAAGCGGTTCAAGGCGGTGCAGATATCAAACAACATCAGAACGGTAAGGAACAAGCTTGCGACGAGTACCCAGATGCTTGACGGCAACAACCAGCTCTCCTCGCACCTGACAAAGCAGATAGATGAGCTCAGGCAGGAAATTGAAAGCCTCGAAACCGACAAGGCCAAGTTCATGGAAGAAGTCGACGCCGCAAACAAAGCCAAGGCCCAGATTGCGACGAGGACCGCTACCATAGTGCACGACTCAGAGCGCGCAAAGGCGATGCTCGGCGAGTCTCAGAGGAGGATTGCAGACATTGAGAGGAGGCGGCCTCAGATAGAGTCTGGCAGGCAGGAGATAGCCGGCAGGGGAGATAGGATGAGGGCAGAGACCGAGCTTTTGCGCGCCAATAAGGAACAAAAGCAAGCTGCTCTTGAATCTCTCAAAACAAAACTTGAGGGCATTAACGCGGACATTGAAAGGATAACCGACATCATTGCGCGCTACACGAACGCGAGGCAGAAACTTGAAGGCAGAATCAAGCGACTGTCGGCGCTGAAAAGCAGCATCGAGCTTGCGGCGGCTAGGACCGAGGAAAAGATCAAGACCAGCAGCTACAAGACGAGCGCAGACGACGCGGCCATGGAGTCGCTGCGGGCAGAAATCGACGGAGCAAGGACGCGCATTTCAGATATAGAGCAGGCGCTTGAGAAAGACAATGACCGACTCAACGATTCTGCAAAGGCGATAGACAGCCTGAGGGAGACTAAGGCCACTCTGGAGCACGAGCTCGCAGGCTCTGCGACGCTTCTTTCCAAGGCTGACACCATGGCCATCAAATTCGAGGAGAGAGCAAGCGTGGCCCGTCACGCCATGAACGAGGACTTTGCAATAGCCGAGCTTACAAGGGATAGCAAAAAGTTTGGCATAAGGGGTCTGGTCAGGGACCTGATACGCTACGACGGGAGCTACGAGCGCCCCGTGCTGGCGGCAGGCGCAGATTGGATGAAGGCCTTCGTCGTAGACGACGTCAAGGCCATGATGGCAGTTGCGGCGTATGCAAAGGAAAAGAGGCTGCCCCGCTTGCGCATAATCCCCCTGGACATAGTCGACCGCTACAGGCCCGGCCACAGGGACACGGGCAGGGACACGAACGTCATAGGGAACCTGTCCGGCGTCGTCTACAGCGAATACGAGAGGCTCCCAGAGTTTCTATTCTACGACACGATACTAGTCAGGAACTCGTCGTCGGCGTACATGCTTGCAAGGCAGGGCTTTCGCGCAGTGTCGGTCGAAGGCGAGTTGTTCGAACCGGAAGGGGGCTCGATGGCGCTTGACTTTGGATCAAAGATATCCGACCTGACAAAGGCTATACTGCTTGGCGACTCGGTCGAGGGCCTGCGCTGTATGCTTGGCAAGCTCGCAAAAGTAGTGGAGAAAAAGAGCGCACATCTGCGCGATGCTGCAGAGCACCTGGCGGCGGCAGAGGCAGAAAGGATAAAGCTCGATCTTAACGTGTCAAACAACGAGGTAAGGCTCGCGTCAGAGCAAGAGACGGTAAGAGCAAAAGATAGAGCGCTGTCGGAGCTTGTCTCGCGTGCAGGCCTGCTTGCATCCGAGGAACAGTCGCTCGCTTCGGAACTTGCACGATGCAACAAGAGATTGGAGCTCATAACGCCTTCTATAGAGCGCGTGTCGGCGCGCCTGCAGACCATCGACGAATCGGCAGCAAAGGCAGAGCTTGCGTTGATACAGGTCAAGCGCAACCAGGTGGTTAAGCAGGCGGATGGCGCAAACATCGAGCTGAACCAGATAACAAATTCGCTTGGAGGAATAGAAAGTAAGCTAGAATTTGATGGGCGCCAGCTGGCACAGATGGAAGAGGAGCAGACGCGCCTTTCGCTTGAACTAGAGCAAAGGAAAAAGCAGGTCGACGAATTGCAGGCAAAGTCGCAGTCGCTAGAGGTGGAATTAAAGTCGCTCAGGGATCAGGAACAGCAGATAATCGACTCGTCAGGAAACGCCTACGGCGTGCTGCAGGATTACGAGCGCAAGATAAAGGGCCTCTCCGACGACGAGCGCAGGCTAACAAAGGAGAACAACATACTGGAGCGCGAGTCGGCGCTTTTGAAAAAGGACATTTCCGACCTGACCGAGAGGGAATCCAGACTTGCTAACGACCTTGTATGGCTGGGGTACAAGAGCCTTCTCGACTCTATGGACGCGGAAGGCGCCATCATGGAACTTTCTAAGGAGTACGAGGGCGTAAAATCCCGGATAAACCTGCGCGCCGACGAGGCGTATGTGCAGGTCATGGAAGGCTACAGGGGCATGTCGAGTAGGCGCAACCAGCTTGAAAGCGAGCGCAACTCCATCGTCTCGTTCGTAGAGCAGATAGTCAGGGAGAAGAAAGAGATGTTCATGGACGCCTACAATAGGGTCGACTCTGACATCAGCGCGACATTTTCGAGGCTCACAGGCGGCACGGCGCGCTTGGAACTTGAAAACCCCGAAGATGTGTTTGCCGGCGGCGTGATGCTCCTGGCGGCGTTCCCGGGCAAAGTCGCCCGCGAGTCGACCGCTCTTTCGGGCGGCGAAAAGACCATAACGGCAACGGTGTTCTTGCTCGCCCTGCAGTCGCTCAAGCCGTCGCCTTTCTACCTGATGGACGAGGTCGACGCCCACCTTGACGCGCAGAACACCGAGCGTCTATCAAAGGTCCTGACCGAGCGCTCGCAGAACAGCCAGATAATAATGGTGACCCTGAAAGACTCGACAGTCGCCAAGGCCACGCTCATCTACGGCGTCTACCCGAGGCAAGGCGCCTCTCAGGTCGTGAAATACAGGAACCCCTCCCAAGTCCCGCTTGCGCAGATAGCCGCCGAGGGCAGTTGAAAAGCTAAAGGTCGTTTATATGGAATTTGGACATGCAGCCCGTGCATTCGTAGATTTCGTCTCCCACGGGTCCTGAAACCTTGAATTTGACAATGGTCGTGCACTTGGGACATCTACCGTCAACCATGGCGGTTTTTTTCATCGGCCGGGCGCTGGACTTTCTTCTTCGGCTCCCCATTACACCAGCATGGCAGCAGTCCCGTTTTATAAACCAAATTTCTTACGGGATTTTGCACTTAAAATAGACTTCTGCTTCACAATAGGGATTTTTCCCAGCCCGCTTCAAGTCGGGACTTTTTGCTTCAGGCAGGGAGCTTTTATACAAGAGGACATGACCCTCGTTTATGACACGTGAGACACTGGGCGTGTAAAAACCAACAAGCTATACCAAGGAGCGAAGGCAGTTGGAATACAGTTAGATTCCGTGCAGGCATTGGATCTTGCCATACAGATACTAGAGGCAACCAAAAGCGGGCGACCGATTGACGTAACCATATTTACACACAAGAAAAAAGACGGTACCTATCACACGACGGTAACATACATGGACAAATAATCATTCGCCGAGGAATGTAATTCCAATGAACAGATACGAAAGTGTCAAATTCCTAACCAAGAAGAAGGCTAGACAAGATTGGCTTTGTGCTAGATGCGATAGATCAATTAAGCCTGGTGAAGAATATTATCGCGAAACCTTAGGCAGGATGAATCCAGGACGAAAAATGCAATTCAATGCTTATTGCTTAGACTGCGGCCCAAAATCAGGGTCACCGATTATGTAATTCTGCATTCATGAACTACTCTCAACCTTCAGCTAGCAGCTTAATCCAAGAGCTTTCCTTGCCGTTTGATAGCCAGTTGATTTTCTGCGCACAGGTTTTATACCGAACATGACAAGCCACGCCCATGCTTTTGCCCGAGTCTTGCTCTGTAAAGGTGGACGGGGTCGAGTGCAGGCTGCCCCCTGCCCATGTCGTTTCCGTCCAGTCCAAAGACGGAGAGTACATGCTTGCAGTGGTATGCGACGACCACATAGCGGGGCTCAAAGGCAGGCTGCGCGTATTGCAAAAGGAAGGCAAGATGCCTCTAGGCAAGATACGCTTCCAGCCAGTCATTGCAGTCGTCACCGACTGCGTCACCGGCATTGAAGAAGACTATGTTGAAATAGAGCTAAAGCGCGGCGTCGACTCGGAACGAAAAGCCTAGGATTTTTCTTCTTCGTCATCGTCCTTGAGGGCCCAGGGGAACCACCGGCCAATTATCTTGCCCCAGTCTACCTTGAGTGAGTAGTATATCACCACGCCCATTATCGCCACGCTTGCCACCGTGAGTATCACGAGAGTGGCTGTGTCCTGCGTGTTTGTGACCACGTCCTCCACGAGAGGCCTGCCGAGGAAAATCGCGCTCCACACTATCACCTCGTTCATGGCGACCTTGCCAGCAAACGTCGCTGTCACAAACTTCCAGGGGCTGTACTTGGCAAGCCCGAGCGGTATATAGACGACATCGTCGGGGACCGGAGTTGCGGCCGCTACGAACGCGCCTGGCCAGCCGTACCTGCTGACCAGCCTTTGCAGCGGCAGCATGCGCTTTCTCGTCTTGGTGCTGAGCAGGCTCCGGCCATAGTAGCTTGCGAAAAAGATTATCGTCTTTGCAATGACGGCGCCGGCCGCGCTTGAAACAGCCAACACGTGCGGGTCAAGCTTGCCGCTGAGGGCCGCCGCGAGTAGCACGGGGACGTATGGAACCGGAATGAAGACGATGATGCTCCCCACAAAGCTGATGAGGAGGATGCCAAGGTACCCAAGCTCGTTGCTGAACGGGAAAAGGTCCCCGAGGCTGACCAACCTGACTAGGTCAAAGCCTTTCCTTTATTAGTATGCTCTTCCAAAAAGGGCCAGTTTTTTCGCCGGCTGGCCGCAGTAGACGCATTTTTTCGGCATGCCTGCCTGGTCAAACGGCATAACCCGGATGTCTGCGCCCGTTTCCTCTTTTATCTTCAGCTCGCATTCCTGCGCGCTGCACCATCCTGCAGTCGCAAAGCCGCCCCTGCCGTCCATCGTGGCCTTCAATTCCTCGTATGTCGTAGGCTTGCTCATGAACCCGTCAAGCATCGCCTTTGCGCGCTCGTAGAGGCTTTTCTGAATGCTCTCAAGCAGGTTGTTTGCGACTTCGACCAGTTTTGCCCTGTCATGCTGGACCTTTTCGCGGCTGTCCCGTCTCACGAACTCGACTCCGTCCTTTTCGATGTCGCGTGCGCCTATGTTGACGCGAAGCGGCACGCCCTTCATCTCCCACTCGTTGAACTTCCAACCGGACGTGTACTCGTCCCTGTCGTCGACGTGCGCCCTGATGCCTGCCTGGTTCAGCTCTTGCGTTATTTCTGCGGCCCTGCCCTTGACAAGGGCTGCATCCTTGTCCTTGTGTATCGGCACAACGACTACCTGGATGGGCGCGACCTTTGGCGGAATTATCAGTCCCTTGTCGTCGCCGTGCACCATTATCAGCGCGCCAATAAGCCTCCACGAGACGCCCCACGACGTCTGCCAGGCAAAGTGCTCTTTCGTGTCCTTGCCCACGTACTTTATCTCAAATGGCTTTGAAAAGTTTTGCCCTAGGTGGTGCGACGTGCCCATCTGCAGTGCTTTTCCGTCTGCCATCATGCCCTCAAGCGTAGTCGTATAATTTGCTCCGACAAACTTTTCCTTGTCGCTCTTAAAGCCCCCGACTGCAGGCACCGCTAGGTATTCCTCTATTAATTGCCGGTAAATTCCAAGTATCGTCATGACTTCCTGCTCGGCCTCTTCCGCCGTCGCGTGCACGGTGTGGCCTTCCTGCCAGAGGAATTCAGACGTCCGCACAAAGGGCTTGGTCGCCTTTATCTCGGCACGAAGAGCGCTGTTCCAAAAGTTGATCTTTAGCGGCAGGTCGCGGTAGCTTGATATCCACTTAGCAAAAATCGAATATGCCAGGGTCTCCGACGTCGGGCGCAGCGCCAGCTTTTCGCCGATATCGTTGTCGCCGGCCTTTGTGACCCAGAACACTTCAGGCGTAAAGCCGGCGAAATGATCCTCTTCCTTTGAGAGCAGGCTCTCCGGTATCAGGACCGGCAAAAAGCCGTTCTGGTGGCCAGTCTCCTTGAATCGCCTGTCAAGCAAGTCGCGGATTGACTCCCAAATGGCGTAGCCGTAGGGCCGAAGCACGATGAACCCTTTTACCGGCGCATAGTCAGCAAGGCCGGCCTTGAGCACCACCTGGGTGTACCACTCGCTAAAGTCCTCGCTTTTCTTGACAGTTATGCCGACTGCTTCCTTTGGAGGGGAGCTCAATCACCAGCAAACAACTGCGGAGGGTTTATGAAGTTTTGCGCTAGAGCGGCTCGCCTTTGCAGTATACCTGTCCGGTTACCCGGCTGTGGAAATTCTTGCAGACGTAGCACTGCACAAAAGCGATCTCTTGATTGAGCACGGGGCAGTCAACCGCCTCCTGCTTCATGCGCTTGAGCATCTTGGGGCTCACGCCTTTCAGTTTCAGCTTGCCCTTGTCGTCCATCATCCCCACGCCCTGCAACTCCTTTTTTGCCTGGTCCGTGAGTTTCGGCGCCTTTTCGACCGGCTTTATCGTTACGAGATGCTTGATGCCTTCAGGGAGAGCGTCGCTCATTGGCATGGCTTCGTTCTGGAACTATATGACCCTTTGCGTCAGAAATCAGTTATCCTTGTCTGCGACTTGAGCGACCTGCACAGCTGGCTGCGCCGGGCGATTTCAGCTCTTGACTGCGACATGGTCGAGCATGCAAACGCAAGGGCATTGTCTAGCGCGTCAAAGTTTGCCGGCTGCTTCTTGAGCGCCTCCCGCACGCCCTCCCTTATCTGCCACACGCCGACAGGCATCACGTACTCCGGATGTATTTCCCGCAGCACCAGCGCCGCGGCCTTTCTGCCCCTGCGCGACAGGTGCTCTGCGACGGCAAGCCTTGCTGCAAAGTACGCGCCGGCAATCGAAGGGTAGTGGTCAAGCACCCTTGCATCTTCGAAATCAGCGCCAACCGCCATTTTCCCGTCGCCGGCGTACCATGACTCTATCATCTCAAAGCTCCACAAGCTGTCAGGTATCAAGATGACTGAATAGTAGTTGCCAAGGTGCGAAAACTGCCTAACTTCAAAGAGGGTTATCTCGACGTTTGTCTCGTTCTGCTTGACGAGCCTGCTTGAAATCATATCGTCGGTTGCAGTTATGCTCCAGCGCGTGGGCACCAGCTTGCGGTTCTTTTTCATGCCAAGCATGCCTACCGACAGCACGCGGTGTATCCTGCTTACCTCGACGCCTTTTTCGTAAAGCTCCATGACGGCGTCTGCGGCCTTTAGGTCGCTGTCGTAGAACGCGGTCTCGATCTTTTGGTCCGCAGACAGCGACGAGGTCTTGAACGTCTTGATGGGCGCTGCAGGCCCAAAGGGAGCGGCCTCGCTGTTCAGCCTCAATTCGCGGGCAAGGTCGGTGTCTGCAAGCGGGCGTTTTTCAAACGTGGCTTCGCTTTCCGCAGGTTTTTCAGACATGGCAAGCTCCTGCAGCTGCTCAATGTAGCGGCCTTCTGTCTGCCCCACGCTCAGGCTTGCGACGCCGCGCACAAGCGACAGCCTGTAATTGGCTATCTCCTCCAGGGTCTTTCCGACCCACATCTCGCTCTTGTCGTAAACAGCCGTGTCGCCATGCAGCGGAGGTATCATCGGCCCGACCCGGACCTTTGGGTAACCGTACCTGCCGACGAACACTGAGGGAGGGCTTGCACCGTCAAGCGAATCCATAGATAGTTTGGCCGAGTTTGCCTTCAGAAACTCAAGCCAGTTCTGCTCCAGGCGGCGCTTTATCTCTGCCGGCGTCGACAACATACAAAGATGGCGCAGGTTGCTTATTTGCTTAAAGTTTATTATCAATAATCAACCGCAAGCATCCGATGACAGAGAATTTCCCGGAAAGGATGCTTTCGATAGTAAACGACGGCATGCTCTGCCTCATGACAGGCGTGGGGCACAAGGTCGGCCTTTTTGACGCCATGTCTAGGATGGAACCTGCAACAAGCCAAGAAATTTCAAAGGCCGCGAGACTCAACGAGCGCTACGTGCGCGAGTGGCTAGGCGGAATGGTGACTGGCAGGATAATAGAATATGACGCCGCGACTGGCAAGTACAGTCTGCCGCAAGAGCACGCAGCCGTACTGACCAGGATGGCAGGCATAGACAACCTTTCGGTTTTTGCGCAGTACGTTGCACTGATGGCAAACGTTGAGGAGAAGGTAGTAGAGTGCTTCCGCAAGGGCGGCGGAGTCCCGTACTCGGCATTCCCCAAGTTCCAAGAGCTCCAAGGAGAAGAAACAGCGCGCGTCTTTGACGCAAGGCTTGTCAACCAGATACTGCCGCTTTCGGGCATGGTCGGCTGCCTCAAAGATGGCGCAGATGTTCTTGACGTCGGCTGCGGCCAAGGGCACGCGATAAACCTGATGGCAAAGGCATTCCCGAAAAGCAGGTTCTACGGCTATGACATCTCAAGGGACGGGCTAAAAGCCGCGAGGGAGGAGGCAAAAAAGATGAAACTTGCAAATGCTCACTTCAAAATAGCCGACGCGGCCAAGCTGGAGGACCACAACAGGTTTTACCTGATAACCGCGTTTGACACGATACACGACCAGGCAAAGCCGGCAAGGGTGCTCAAAGGCATAGGCAGAGCAATTCGAAAGGACGGCGTGTTTCTGATGCAAGACATCGCGGCGTCAAGCAATCTGCACGAGAACATGAACAATCCGCTTGCGCCGACGCTCTACGCGATTTCGACCATGCACTGCATGACAGTCTCGCTTGCCTACGGAGGCGACGGCCTTGGCACGGTGTGGGGCCGTAAGAAGGCCATGGAGATGCTTGCGCAGGCAGGCTTTGGGCGGGTGGAAATAAAGAGCGTGGAAGGCGACATACTGAACTACTATTACGTCGCAAGGAAATAGTTGCGAATGATTTATAGCGTTATGCAAACCCACAAGCACTACCACGGGATATAGATGGATCCGGTAGACAAGGCAGTGCTCGCTTCTCTGTACGCAAGCACGCTAGAGCCCTTAGTTCCAGCGTATGAGCGGATGAAGTCTAGGCTTGCGGTGAGCAGGGAATTCTTTGACGAGAGGATTGTCAGGCTTGCAAGTATGGGCATGGTGGAAAAAACCGACCACTCAAAGCTGACTTTCATAGGGCGCGACGCGCTCAAAGTGGTGCTTGTAGGCGGAGTGTTTGATCTGATACACCCTGGCCACATCCACACGCTAATGGCTGCAAAGGCGGCGGGCGATTTTCTGGTGGTCGTAATCGCAAGGACTGCGACTGCGCAAAAGATCAAAAAGGACCGCAAGATCTACCACGACGAGAACCTGCGCAAAGAGCTGGTCGAGTCGTTAGGCTTTGTAGACCTTGCCATCATAGGCAGGGAAGGCACGCTCTATGACACTGTCGAGTACGTCAGGCCAAACGTTATAGCACTCGGCTACGACCAGGCGCACAGCGAAAAGGACGTTGCAGAAAACTGCAAGAAGCGCAACCTCGACGTGCAGGTGATAAGGCTCTCGACCCCGATACCGGGCTCCAAGAGCTCCAAGATGAAAGAGGAGCTTGGCGACAGCATCTACGGCATCTGAACGTGCACCCGGACTTTTGCCCTGTCGCCTAGCTTTATTCCAGCAGAGTCTTTTATCGACACCGGCGCGATTACTTCAAGCATGCTGTCGTCATAGTGCGTGCGCTCCAGGACAAGGGCCGCCGCATTTTGTACGCCGTCAATCGTTGCGCGGTAGCACTTGACCCAGCCGTACGTCCTTGTGCCGTCGCTAAAGCCGTCAATGAATATCGAAGGGTGGCTGCCAAGCTCGCGCCGTGCAGTCATGTAAAGCGGGTCGACGAGCCTGATATTGAGCGTACCCGGGTACGGCTCGTAACCCAGCTTTTCCTTGAACTGTTTTTTGTAGCCTTCAAGCGACATGTAGTATGCGCCCTCGCCCATCCCTGATACGACGGTTCCCTCAAAGTCTATAGCGGCAGGCGCGGACTCGAGCGCAGACTTTAACGATGTAAAAAGGCTCTGGATTTCAGAGTACCCCTTGTCAGTCACGCGCACGCCAAACTTTTGGCCCCGCCGGACGCGCTCGATGTAGCCCGAGTTTTCCAGGTCGAGCAGGTGCTTTGACGCCGCCTGCTGCGACCTGCTGATGTTCTTGCCAAGGTCCCCTGTTGTTACTTCTACAAAGTTGTGGCGCGCCCCCTTGGCCAGGAGCTGCACCAGGGTCAGTATGTGCTGAAGTCTTATTTCCGGCATTTAATTCGTGATGCCCACGTCGCCGAAAGTCCTGACCTTTATCTCGGCGGCCTTGGTCACGCCGGTCGTCCTGTGGCCCACGATGTACTCGATGCCGGCCTTGTCCGCCGCATCGACCAGTCGTTGGGTGACGATGCCGTCTATGACCAGGTACTTGGCGCCTTCCGCCGAGTCGAGCCTCTTGATTACCTCAGATACCGGAACTTTCAGCAGTTGCTTCATCGAGCCGTCGAGGATGATTGCCTCGAGCGTCTCGTTTATTTGCGGGTACACATCGCGGATGGCTGTAAGCACTTCTGGCGCGTCGTTTGCCGCTGCAGCGGATGGCAGGCCTGGCGTCACGGAAGCCTGTTCCGGCTCTGGAGCCGGTACGTACTCCTCGCGTGGCCTGTCGTAGTCGCTCCTCTCGCGGTCGCGGTACCTGCCTCCTCCGCGGTAGTTCCTGTCGCGGTCGCCGTATCCGCCACGGTCGCGGTACCTGCCTCCTCCGCGGCCCCTCTCCCTGTAGCGGTCGTCGCCGTCCCGGCGCTCATTCCTGTGTTCTTCCTGCGCTGGAGGCTCCGCTCTTGGCTGCGGGACTTCTGAATACGCGTCTCTTAGTATCTCCGTAATCTCAAGCGGCGTGCACTCTTCTACCTCCCTGCCTGCCGGCGCGCGAAGCACCTTGTCTACCTTGACGACTCCGACAAGCTCCTTGAGGATGAGGTCGCCAGCCCTGTCGCCGTCAAGGAAGGCAATGACCTTCTTGCCCTCCGTCAGCTTCACGACCGTCTCGTCTATCCTTGCGCCTTCGATTGCAATAGAGTTGTCGTAGCCGGCACGGAGCAGGTTGATGACGTCCGCCCTGCCTTCCACGAGTATTATCCACTCTGAATCAAAAACTCCGGTTCCGCACGCAAGCTGGGCCTTGCCGTATGAGGTCAGTTTCCCGGGCTTGCTTGCATCGTAGACATCTTTTAACATCTCCTCACCCTCAGAGATGGTCTTGGTGGCCCAGTCCTGGACTATTTTCTTGGCCCTGTCCACTATGACCTTCTTCTTGATTGCGCGGATGTCGTCGATGCCAACGAGCTGGAACTTGGCCTGGAACGGCCCCACCTTGTCGATGCTCTCGATGGCTGCCGCTATCAGCGCGGCCGTCGAGATGTCGGTGCTCATGGGTATCAGGGCGTCACCCTTGGCCACGTTGCCCTTCGTCTCGACGTTCACCTCTATTCGTCCAACCTTTGACACTTTCTGCAACTCGTTGAGGTTCATCTCTGGTCCAAGCAGGCCTTCGGTCTGTCCAAAAATCGCACCGATTATGTCGGCCTTCTCGACCAAACCATCAACTTCAAACTTTAGCTTAACATGATACTTTACGATTCCTGTGCTAGGCAATTTTTCTTCAATACCTCGTTAGTGGTTTGTTCGTTACTGGCTGAAATTCAGCCTTGCTTGGATATAAGTGCTTTTATGTATAGAAATAGAGATCCTTGCGGCTTCCCGTGATGCCGGACATCTGGGGCGCAAATATGGTCAGATCTTCGACGTGCCTCACCTTGCCATTTGTTATCTTTGCCAGCGCGTGCTTGTAGAAGAGCGTGACATTTTTCCTCCGTGTCTGCAGCTGCGAGACGAGCTTGCTTGTGAGGTACTTGCCGGTCCTGTCCATGTCCAAAAGAAGGATTATCTTCTTTCCGGTGTGGCCGTGGGTGTCGACAAAGTCTGCAATGCCCTTGAAGTTGTGGAATATTGCAGGGTTCCCGGTAAATCCTATGCGGAAAAGCGCCTCGGCGTCACGTCTGCCTTCGACCACGACGACGGAGCCCTTTTCGGATTCCTCGTTCAGCTGGCCAACAAAGCTCCTCATCTTTTCCAGTACCAGTTCGTCTGAGGCGGGGTAGCCCATCGGCAGCTGTATCTTGAGCTTAGAGCGATTTAACACTTTTGCCGGCGAATAAATACCGCCCGTACAGACTTGATTCGATTGAAAAAGGTCCTGTCGGTGCAGAACATCGCCTGCGAAACGCTGGGGACGCTTGAGCGGCTGTTAAAAGCCGACAGCTTTGAAATCGAAAAGAAAAGGGCGCAGGATTTGGAATCGGCAAACTCTGCCGGCTACTCTGCAATCGTCATCCTTGGTGGCCCGATGGCAGTCTACGACGACCTCCACTATCTGCAAAAAGAGAAAGAGCTCGTGTGCGACGCCATCAGAAACGACATCCCGGTTCTGGGCATATGCCTCGGCTCCCAGCTGATAGCGCAAGCGGTAGGCGGGCGCGTATTCAAAGGCTCGAAGAAAGAGATCGGCTGGTTCGATGTCTCGTTCTCTGACGAGGGCAGAAAAGGCCTCTTTGCAGGCCTTGAAACGCAGATGAAGGTGTTCCAATGGCACGGCGACACGTACGAGCTCCCAAAGGAGGCAACGGTGCTTGCGTACAGCGACCTCTACCCGCAGGCCTTTCGGGTGGGAAGCGCCTACGGCATCCAGTTCCACCTTGAAGTCGACAAATCCATGATAGGGTCTTGGATTCAAGAGTACGGCGTAGAAGTAAGGGCGGAAAACCTTGACAAAAACGGCATAACGCCAAAGGCAGGCGAAGTTGAAAAACTTGCCGAAATGTGTCAGCTGATGTATAGAAACTTTGCACGGATGGTGAGGTAACTTTAAAAGAAGCTTGAGGGGCTTTTTTCAAGAACAGACATGGCCAGTCAAAAGGTCCAAAACATATTTGATGGCGTTTTCTCAACCAAGGAAAAAGTAATCACGGAAGAGTTGGCTAAGCAGGTCTTGACTGAATATGGCGTCAAGGTGCCACCTTACGCGCTTGTCAAAAGCGAGGCTGATGCCGAAGCCAGGTCGAAGCAGATAGGCTTCCCGCTCGTCGCCAAGATAGTTTCGCCCCAGATCCTGCACAAAACTGACGTCAAGGGCGTCAAGGTGGGCCTGCAGAACGAGGCGCAGGTAAAAGAGGCTTTTGCAGACATGCACGGAAGGCTTTCCAGCCAGTACAGCGTCAAGGGAGTCCTGCTTGAAAAGATGGTACCGCAGGGCGCCGAACTTATCGTGGGCCTGCAGAACGACCCGCAGTTTGGCCCGATAATCATGGCCGGCATAGGCGGCATTTACACTGAAGTGTTCAAAGATGTCGCATTCAGGGTGCTCCCGATAACAAAGGAGGACGCCCTTTCCATGATCGAAGAACTGAAAGGCAAAAAGATACTCGAAGGCTTCCGCGGAGCTGCTCCGGTGGACAAGAACATGATAGCAGACGCGCTTGTCAGCATCGGCAACTTGGGCACCGACATGGCAACGTTCTACGAGAGCATCGACTTTAACCCAGTAATATTCTACGAGAAGAGCTACTACGTCGTTGACGCCAAGATAATCCTGCGCCAAAATGCCGATCCAAACGCGATTTCAAGGGCGCAACCCGACTCGTCGTTCATGGACCTGTTCTTCAATGCAAAGTCAATCGCTCTTATCGGCGCGTCGCCGGAAGCCGGCAAGGTCGGAAATTCCGTATTGGAGAGCATGGTCAAGCACGACTACAAGGGCAAAGTCTACCCTGTAAACGCAAAAGGGTATCCGGAGATAATGGGCATCAAGGCGTACAAGAGCCTTGATGACATTGCTGACCCTGTCGAGCTCGTCGTCGTCACGGTTGACTTGAAATTCGTGCCAGAGTTGTTAAAGTCGGCGGCAAAGAAGAACATCCACAACTTTGTCGTGATTTCCGGAGGCGGCAAGGAGCTTGGGGGCGAGCGCGCGGCCATAGAGGCGGAGGTCAAGCGCTTGTCGTCCGAATTGAAAATAAGGATAATCGGCCCGAACTGCATCGGCATGTTCAACGGAGCTAACAGACTCGACTGCGCGTTCCAAGGCCACGCAAGAATGCTTAGGCCAAAGAACGGCAACGTGGCGTTCCTATCGCAGTCGGGTACCGTTGGCATCGCGTTCATGGAAAGCTCGGACGTCTTCGGCATGTCCAAGATGATCTCGTACGGCAACAGGTCAGACGTGGACGAGGCCGACATGATATGGTACTTGTCAGAGGACCCCAACACCAAGGTGATAGGCCTCTACGTCGAAGGCCTTGGAGACGGACGCAAGTTCATGAACACCGCCAGGAAGGTCATCAAAGAGCGCAAGAAGCCGATAGTCATGTTCAAGAACGGCAGGTCCGCAAGGGGTGCCAAGCAGGCCGCGTCGCACACTGGCTCGCTGGGCGGCTCGTTTGGCGTCGTCAAGGGTGCAATGGAGCAGGCAGGCATCATTTCAGTCGACTCGTATGAGGAGCTGACGGCGTCGCTCAAGGCGCTTGACTGGCAGCCGGCCCCCAAGGGCAACAGGGTGGCGCTTGTTACAAACGGCGCGGGCCCCATCATAGCTGCGATAGACAACTTTGAGCGCCTCGGCCTCCAGGTCGCAGAGCTTTCAGAGCAGACGAAGAAGGCGTTCAAGGAGCACTACCCAGCGACCTACGTCATCGGCAACCCGTGCGACATCACAGGGTCCGCAAACGCGGACGACTATAGGTTTGCGATACAGGCGTTCATGGACGACCCCAACATAGACATCATCATGCCTTGGTTCGTTTTCCAGGACGATCCGCTCGAAGAGACCATCGTTGACGTGCTGGCGTCGTTCCAGAAGCAGGCCAAAAAGCCGGTGCTCATCGGCGCGATGGGAGGCCCATTCACCGAGTACATCTCAAAGCGCATAGAGGCTGCAAATGTGCCGGTCTACCGCTCTGTCACAGAGTGGGCGACTGCGGCCGCCTCGCTCGCCAAGTGGACCAGGGTGTCGGGACAGGCCAGGTAAGGCCCCCTTCTTTTTACTTTAAATTAGCAACTGCTCCACCCTGCACCGTTGTCAAATCCTGCGCTTGAAACTAGGCGCGCGTTTGGCGTGCTTTTTGTCGGAGTCGCCGTGGCAGTGTTTGCGGGAGCAGTAATGTCTGAACTTGCCTTTCTAAATAGCGCGCCCGTTTATTATTACGCAGTAATATGGCTTGGGAGTTTCGGCGCCACATTTGGGGCCGCGTGGCCCCAGTTCAAAAAATCATTGCCAGCGATACGCGGTAGGATGAAAAACAGCGGGCACTGGTCACAAGGCGCAAAGGCACTAAACGCGGTCTGCTGGGCCGGCCCGTTTGCAAGCATCGCCGCGTTCCCTGCGCTTTACCAGTACCTCATACTGCTCGGCATAGGGCTTGGCAACCTGGCAACGTACGTGATGATGAAAAAGTACAGCGGGCCTGACAACCGCGAGCAGCTAATAGTCGCTGCCGTATCGCTTGCCGCGCTCCCCGCCGCCCTAGCGATAGACACGTCGATTTTTGCAGAGCAGCAGGACGTCGCGGTCATGCTGTCAAGGATGCTCATAGCTCTTGCGTATGGGGCAGGCGGCGCGTACGCTATTGCGGCAAGAGGTTAGGCGGGCCCGGTGGGCTTCGATCCCACGACTTCCGGCTGTCTTCAACAGAATTTAGAAGGCAGGCGCTCTATCCATGCTGAGCTACGAGCCCGCAGCCAACGCTGGCATGAAATGGCGGGGCAATTCCTTTATAAAATGTTTTTTAGGGTCAGCGTGCATTGCAAATTTGATATTTGATATTATCACCCAGCCTAACATCAGTGCAATTCTGCAATTGTGGAAGGTGTGGGTTTTACAGGCCATAGTATAAATATTACATAAACCATCCCGATATTATGCATTTTCTCTATGGAGAAACTATAATAGTTTGCCAGTGGACTCATAGGTTAGTCAATAATAGAAGGTATTAGCTATGCAAGATAACAACGATAACCCGCCTGCCGGCGTGACGCCGGAGCAAGCTACCAAGATGTTAGACGCCTGGACGGAAGTTCTGAAACTCCCCACGATAGGACCGATGTACGCCTTTTCCAAGGATTTTGCTTCTTACGCCGATGAGTTTGCAAGACTGGGCAAGATAATGGCAGAGATGAAGGGCCACCTTGACGTCTACTGGGGGCTCGTCAGCACGGCATACGCCAAGGCGGCAAAGGACACCGCGGAAAAGTCGCCAAAGCAGTTTGCAACAAAGGAGGACTTTGACGGTTATCGCAAGGCTATAATAGAGTCTTTCGAGGACGCGTTCACCGGCCTCTTTGCTTCGGCCGAGTTCTCCTCAGTCTACGGCAAAGTGTTCAGCAGCCAGATGGACATGTCAAAGGCTATGCAGACCATCACAGAAAAAAACTTCAAGGCGCTGAACCTGCCGACCCGAAGCGAGGTTGACGAGATATTGAAGGACATGCACGAACTGAAAAGGGCGGTCAGGGATTTGAAAAAGGGCATGGAGGCTCTAATGAATGACGCAGCAAGAGTTTAAGCCAGAAAAATCAGAGCAGCCCGCTTCGCCGGTTGAAAATAAAGAGAAGAAACCCGCGGAAGGTCTAGCGCGCGACTTGGAGGAGAACTACCGCAAGCTGGAAAAGACCCGTTCCGTGCTCCACACGGCCGGCAAGGTCGAAGTCGGGCAGACACCCCACGAGATACTTGCAGAGACAAGGGCGTACAGGCTCTTGCACTACCAGCCGCTTGCAGGCAAGACTGCCCGGACGCCGATCCTAACGGTTTACGCGCTGATAAACAAGTCCTACGTGCTCGACCTGCAGCCGGACAAGAGCTGGATACGTAGCCTTCTGCAGCAGGGCTTTGATGTCTACCTGATAGATTGGAAGGACCCGACGAGCGTAGACAAGTACGTCTCGTTTGACGACTATGTCAACTCCTACATCGACGACTGTGTAGACATGGTGCTCAAGAAGAACAAGGTTGACAAGCTGACGCTGCATGGCTACTGCATGGGCGCAAGCATGTCCATCATGTACACCGCGCTGCACCAGGAAAAGGTGCGCAACCTAGCAGTTATCGCGCCTGTCATCGACACCGAGCGCGACTCAACGGTAATCGGCAACATGGCCAAGAACATGGATGTCATGAAAATGCGCGACACGGTCGGCAATCTGCCGCCCGAACAATTGTATGCCTGCTATTCTGCGCTAAAGCCGTTCAAGCAGGGAGTCGCCAAATACTTCAACCTCGTCCAGAATATCGACAACGAGTCGTTTGTCGGCAACTTTTTGCGTATTGAAAAGTGGCTCTACGACACGCCGCAGATAGCAGGCGAGACTTTTAGGCAGTGGATAGCCGACATTTACCAGAAGAACCTGCTTGCGAAAAACGAATTCATGCTGGGTGACCTTGTGGTGGATCTGTCAAAGATAACGGTCCCGCTGCTCAACCTGGTCGCCGACGAGGACCACTTGGTGTCGCCGGATTGCAGCACCCCCCTCAACGACATGGTCTCAAGCCAAGATAAGAGGCTGATGAGGTTCCACACCGGCCACGTCGGGTTGATTGCGAGCTCGTACTCGCAAAACAATGTCCTGCCAAAGGTCGGCCAATGGCTAAAAGCGCGCTCTGACTGACAGCCTGTTTTTGTGCGATGATACATAGAGATAACTACCGCCCAATGCGGTCTGAGAAAAGGCAAGGCGTGTGCCAGTTTTTTCGGCGAGCAGTTTGACAGCGCCGAGATGCTTGCCACGCACGTGCAGCGGGAGCATCTGAACAAAAGCGACGAGGACTAGAGAACCAAGTTTTCCAGTTCGGGCATCGTATATACCACAACTACTTCCGAGAGCATGAAGGGTTAGCAGGCAAGACACCGGCTGAAGCCGCAGGAATAGACCTCAGCCTTGGGCATGACAAGATAATAGACCTGATAGCGAAAGGTGCAGAGGTCAAGAGCAACTTTGCCGTTCAACTAGGAAAAAGGATAGAGAAGGTCAACATATCAAACGAAAAGGACTGCATCAAGGTGTACTGCAAGGGATGGGTGGAAAAGCAGACTTGGCGTGAGATAAACGACATTCTCAGGATAAATCAAGTTGGATGGCTTTCCAATGGCAAAGATAGTTGCTGGATTAGAATGAACTAACGGAATCTTTCGGTCATCGCGTTGCTAAAATACGATGCCGACTATAGGATGTGACCGTAGATTGAACCTACTCAGCGTAGCCTGTCTATTCCTTGCAGTAATCATGCTAGCGTTTGCTATTAGATATCTAGTCTTCTTAATTGTGGCAAGACGAGTAATTTCAACGGTCAACGCACCCAGATTACTTTCAAAAGACCTGTCTAAACCGTATCTTAGCAGTTTCTCATTCGACGATAAACCACATGATAGTCAGATGCGGCGAAGACCCCTGGCGAAAAAACCATTCATCTCTATACTTGTGGCATCCTACAATGAAATTAATGTTATTGATAGACTGATGAAGTCATTCTCAGCGCTGACATATGGATTTGAAAATTTCCAAGTTATCGTGGTGGACGATTCAGACGATAGGACACTTGACAAGTTACAAAAGTGGCAAGAGGACATACCAAACATGAAGGTATTACATAGAAACTCACGGAAAGGATGGGAGGGAGGGGCACTCAACTTGGCAATCCACGAGATGGATAGGCGAAGTGCATACGCACTGGTAGTGGATGCAGATCACATAGTTGATAAGGACTTGCTGGAGAAATTTGTACAATACTTTGCTAAGGACGAAAAGTTGGCTGCGGTACAAGGCTCTCCCATTCCATCGATAGGTGCACAGAGCGGTTGGGTTTATCGCGGAATCTGCTTCAGACTAGCACGAAGGAATATGATAGAGTTTGTTGCAAAAGAGGAGATGGAACTTCCACTTCAGATAACGGGTAGCCTCTTCATGATACGTGCAGACGTATTGCGAAGGACTGGATTTTCCCACGACCTTACTGAAGACTGGGATCTTACCCTTGCGCTTCACCTCCAAGATCATGGATTAAGTTACAAAAGGATCCTTTTCCACCCTTCCCTAGTTGCCTACTGCGAAGCTCCTTCAAGATTATATACATACTTTAGACAAAGATCGCGGATAAGTGAAGGACACACTCGTGGTTTTAAGAAAAGATTTTCAAACATCCTAAAAGGCCCGTTATCAATCAAAGAAAAGATAGAGCTCTTCTTTACAGGGATGCAGTATGCAAAATTCCTACTGATTCTGGCTTTATTGGTGGTAACTTGCGCAAGGTTATTCACTGATGATATTATACCTATAGGGTCAACTTTATTCTTTGCCACCTCGCTTGTGATCCAAGCAGTTGCTCTTTCGATTTACGTGGGAAACAACATAGTATCAATCTACGTGCTTGGTAGCCAGAATTTCAATTACAAAGATATGCTGTTCCTCGTTGTCCTCAACGTGTGTACCTTTTCAGCCTTTGTGGTTGGTTCACTACGCGGATTGTTGAGACAAAAGGGTACGTTTTTCAAGACCGAAAGAAGTGGAAAGTAGCTGAAAACGAGTCATCACCCTAATTCACCACTTTATGACCCGAAATCAACACCGACCTACTTTCACCCGAATTTTCACCAGTGTCTCAGTTTCACCCGAATTTTCACCAGTGTCCTCACACAGGGTTTAAATTACAAATCAGCAGCTAGTTAGGCTTGCCTAACATTTATGCAGGCTTTAAGAAGGATACGGGTTGGCATCGACGTAGGGGGGACGTTCACCAAGGCAGTCGCCATCGACATGGCCAGAGGCTCCATAATAGGGAAGGTGACAGTGCCTACCACCCACTCGTCGTCAGAGGGAGTATCTACAGGCATAGTGCAAGCCCTAAAGACACTAATGCAAAAGCACGCCATCCAGAACTCTGAAATTGAACTTATATCACACAGCACCACCCAGGCGGTCAACGCGCTTTTGGAAGGCGACACAGCGCGGGTGGGCATCGTCGGCATGGGAGTCGGCCTTGAAAAGTCAAACGTGATAAAGAGGACAAACGTCAGGAACGTGGAACTGGCGCCAAACAAGTACCTGCACACAAGCTACCGGTTCTTGGACACTTCCAAGTACCTTGACGACTCGCAGGTGGAGCAGGCAATATCTGGATTAAAGCAAGAGGGCGCGGAGGTCATCGTCGTGAGCGAGGCCTATGGCGTCGACGACCCTTCAAATGAGCTTTTTGTCATGCAAAAGTCCGACGTGCCTGCGACCGGCGGTCACGAGCTCACAGGCATCTACGGCCTCGAGATTAGGACTCTCACTGCGGCGATCAACGCAGGCATCCTGCCCAAGGCAATGGGCACGGCAAGGTTTGTCGAGTCTGCCGTGCGAAACGAAGGGATAAGCGCGCCGGTGCTCATCATGAAAGGCGACGGCGGCGTGACCAGCATGTCCACTTTTCGCAACAAGCCAATCATGACGGTACTGTCGGGGCCGGCGGCAAGCGTTGCAGGGGCGCTCCTGCACCTGCGCGTCATTGACGGCGTGTTTATCGAAGTGGGCGGGACATCAACTAACGTCTGCGTCATAAAGGATGGCAGGCCGGAAGTCCGCTACGTGACTATAATGCAGCACCCGACGTGCATCAGGTCGCTTGACGTCAGGGTCGCCGGCGTTGCGGGGGGATCGCTTGTCAGGTGGTCCGGGCGCAAGATAACCGACGTGGGGCCGCGGTCGGCGCACATCGCAGGACTGCCATATTCTTGCTTTGCCCAGCCAGAGGAGCTCGAGGGCGGGCAGGTAATCACCTTCAGCCCCAAGGAAGGCGACCCTATCGATTACGTCGCGATAGAGGCCGGCGGCAAGCGGTATGCGATAACAAATACGTGCGCGGCAAACGCGCTTGGGATCGTGCCGGAAGGCGACTATGCACGTGCAAACCAAGAATCCGCGAAAACAGCGCTTTCCATACTTGCAAACAGGCTCGGCACCACCATGGAGCAGGCAGCAGGCATGATCCTTGACATTTCCGCCAGGAAGGTGCTCGACATAGTCGAGCCGATGATAAAGGAGTACAACCTAAAGCGTGACCGCATCGTGTTTGTAGGTGGGGGCGGAGGCGCGGCGGTGCTAGTCCCCTACGTCGCAGAGAAGATGCAGTTGTCGCACAAGATAGCCGAGCACGCAGAAGTCATATCGTCCATCGGGGTCGCGGCGGCCATGATCCACGAAGAGGTTGAAAAGACGGTGAACGACCCGAGGCCGGAGGACATCTCGGAGCTTGCGGAAGAAGTGAAGAAGGCTGCGCTGGAGAGGGGCGCGCTGCCAGAGTCGATAACCATTCAGTCAGAGTTTGTCAGCGAGCGCTCGCTTTTGCGCGTTACTGCGATGGGCAACGTCTCACTTGACATCGGCACTGCAAACGCGCCGGAGATAGGCGACAGCGAGGCCCACGTGCTTGCCTGCGAACTGTTCGGCGTGAACGAGGGCGTGCAGCGCATATTTGACATGAAGAACTACCACATCTTTGCCTGCGAGATAAACAAGAAAAAGTTGTTCCTGAAATCAAAGAAGCAGCCGGTATTGGTCCTGGACAAGTACGGCAGGGTCAGGCTTTCTGTCGACAACGCTGCCATCTTCAACGGCTCGCCGGACAGCGTCGCTAACAGCGTCGACAGGGTCCTACGTAGCTACAGGGACTCGGGCAAGGACCTCGCCCCGCAGGTCCACATACTTGACGGCGTGAAACTGATGGACTTTTCAAGCCTGACGGCGCCGGAGCACGTTGCAAAGGCGGTGAGGGACGAGCTGAAAAGCGCGACGTCAAAAGACGTCGCGGCCATAGTCAGGCTTGATTGAATTGCAGACGCTTGATTGCACGGACACTGGAATTGCAGAGTGCACCCGGATAGTCACTAGCGGCGGCGTGGTGGTATTTCCGACCGACACTGTCTACGGTATAGGCTGCGACCCATACAGCGACCCGGCGGTCAGGCGGGTGTTTGCAATAAAGGGCAGGGAAGAGAAAAAGCCGCTACCCGTGCTAGTCGGAAGCATCAGCGACGCCGAGAGCATTGTCTCGCTTGGCCCAAATGGCAGGGCGCTTGCGGAGAGGTTCTGGCCGGGCGCGCTCACTATTGTGGCCCCGCTCAAAGATAGGAACATATCGCCGGGCGTCACCGCCGGGAAGAGCAATTTAGCTGTCAGGATGCCGGCAAACAGGTACATACTATCCGTGCTAAAAACCTGCAAGTACCTGGTAGGCACCAGCGCAAATGCGTCAGGAAAAGGCGCGCCAAGAGACGCACAGTCAGCTCTGCAGTCGCTTTCCGGCTTTGACGCGATCCTAGTCGACAAGGGCCCGCTTGGTGGCAGAGAATCCACTGTGGTCGACGTGTCCGGCCCCAGCCTAAGAATAGTCAGGGAAGGCGCAATAAGCGCGGGCGCAGTCAGGAAAGCGATGAGAGATGAACGACTTTAACCTCGTAGTGTCCTCGTCCCGGTTCAGGGAAGAGGACGCCTGTGACGAGATCCTGGACCTCCTGGACTCGTTTGGCGACCCGGCCGCAGAAGCCGAGATGACTGAGGTCAAGGGGATAATACTCGCAAAAACTGCACTTGACCCGTTAAAGGCCGTCGAAAGCCTGAAGAAACTTGCGGCTGACGAGCCCTGGGAGATCCGCTACGTCATGCGCGTCATGCCGGTCGAAAAGGTTGTTCCTGCAGAGCTGGAAGACATACAGGGCGCGGCGACAGACCTGGCGGCGCGCATCGGACCCGACGATTCGTTCCGCGTGACTGTAGAAAACAGGCACAATCCGCTTCACTCCATTGAGATAATAGAGTACATCGCAGGGGCAATCAAGCGCAAGGTCAACCTCACAAAGCCTGACTGGGTCATTTTGGTAGAAATTGTTGGCAAGCATGCGGGCGTGTCAGTCGTAAGGCAGGAACAGGTATTTAGCGCGGTCGTCGAAAAGCGCGGCGGCTAGCCCCGTACCAGAATCGCGGCGCGCTCGAGCAAAAAGTCAAGGCATTCGCCGTCGTGCATCTTTGTCGGCGGGATGCCGAGCATCTTTGCGAGCCGGGCCTTTTTGGCCCGTGTCGGTGACAGGACCGAGTCGTCCAGCTTGAACTCTTTCGCAAGGTGCTCACTAAATTTCTTGAGCGCTCCTG
>Ga0214471_10000456_pt1 | contig 35257 bp, 32 predicted proteins | sample RVTome_5_FD_207665 | JGI IMG/M metagenome (GOLD analysis project Ga0214471, IMG submission 207665) | Soil microbial communities from uranium-contaminated site in the Upper Colorado River Basin, Wyoming, United States - RVT142D155 | ecosystem: Environmental > Terrestrial > Soil > Contaminated >... | reverse complement strand
GGCTTTGCGCTCCGAGGTTATATATCTCATCAGGACATGTATTATAGATTAAATTAGTAAGCTGCCCCGAGTCGGTAAGGTCACCGTAGTGTAGGAACAGCCTAGCGACTGGACTATGAGGATCGACGTAGATGTGATCTATTCGCTGTGTATTAAAGGTGCTTGCTCTTCTTATGAGACCGTGAACCTCATAGCCTTTGGAGAGCAGAAACTCTGCAAGATAAGAACCATCCTGACCGGTAATTCCGGTAATCAATGCTCTTTTAGTCATAGAATCTCACTCCTTGATCGTTGTGATACGCACTTTAATGACTACCCATCTGTCGATCGTTTCAAGAGTATCCATTATGTTTGAATTATTCTTTTTTGAGTTTATTGTGAAATCATCAGCTCAGTAGCACAGTTTTTTTAAGGATCAACTGCGCTATGTCCACTTCTCGCTCTAGTACTCAGTCAGCTCGATTAAATCGGGGATACCAAAGTTTTTCGTAGGGAAACAGATTTTGATTGGGCGATTAAGCTATCATACATTTATCTGTGTAAAAACCCGATAAATCTAGTACCTTGTGTCTCTAAAAATCAAAAAATACATCATGCCTCTCATATCTACTTAAGAAGATACGGTCCCCAAAAATCCCGGTCGTATCTATACCATGCGTGACAACCAAATGGGAGTTTATGATTGTTTAATTCAAAACATAGCCTTGGAGCAACCTCAAAAGCAAAGCGAAGACCCGTCTCGAAAGAGGCGATCTTAAACTCGGGATAGTACTTTACAGCTTCGTCAGACCAAAAGATATCCGAGTTGCGCTCAGCCTTGAGCCACCTAAATATCTCCCATCTAATACCATTAAAAATCTTAAGGCGCTTAAGATATTTTCTAGGGAGGTTCAAATATTGAATATATCTAGGATTCGAAGCACAAAAGTCTTCCCAGTACTTGGCGGGTTCGACACGATATCCCGGAGAGTAAATAACCTTTAGAAAACTCTCTATCTTCATTAAGGAAAATCCGCTGTTTCCAACTCTAGGAACCTTAACCCAGGGTGAATCTGGACAATTGAGCCAAGGTGGACCTATGTAATCTAAATCCGTTTCACACCAGTCTATAAGCTGATCTGAAAATACTAGACTATCAAGGTGATAGAGTAGTATGTATTTGTATTCGGTGAAAGCCCCATAGAATTTGGGAGAAAGCATCAATTTGGCATGAGCTGCTGGACTACCAAAAAATCGTTCATCAAATCGCTTAATCCCGAAATCGGGATTGTCTACTTGCAGACTCTTTGGAACCACTAGGTATTTATCGTATTTGCCAAGAAAGCGCATTAGATGTCTGAATGAAATCCCTTCTTCTGTTGTCAATTCTTTTCTATCGGATAATGGAACAACAACCGCCACGAGTCTTGATGGTTGATGATTACCAACAGCACTTCCATTTGACATCGCTTATACTCCAACCTTCAAGTAATCCGTTAGCTGCCTTTCGAAACAACTAAAATTTTAAGCATCGACAAGAGTGAACGTAACCATACTCATAAATCCCTATATAACCATCTTCCCCAAGACATAGTCTTGATGAAGATTATAAAGCACTTCCGCTACACGTTTATGCCCCCGCTCATTCCAATGTACATCATAGTCCTTGTGATCCTTCACCCCTAGGTAGTCTTTAAAGCTGAGAGTGTGCACAGCCAGTTTGTCACAAATCTCCCTTATCTTTTTGTCCGGTAGACCAGGATCGAAACATTCCGGGATTGGTGCATGCATAGCCAGGGTTTCCATGCGGACTTTACTGATCTGGGTAATGTCGGGTATCGTCATGACTACCAGTTGTGCACCTGATTGCTTACAGATATCGCTACCCTTACGTATTAAAAACTCACAGGCAGAGTAAACACGGTCGGCAAGAAAAGTCGGACTACAAATTTCGGCCAGCCTTTTATAATAGTTACGCTCGGGATTTAACGGCCACTGATTTTGGCTTATATGACTGGTTACAATTTCCCAATTCCCGGTCCCATTGACTTTCCGAACAAATGGCATTCTATATCGGTAAAAGTTGGGCTGCAGATTTTCATAAAGATCGTTGCCGAAATAAATAAACCAAACCACCAGCTTGCCTTTAAGTTGTGAAGATAATTTGCTCATTAATAGAATTTCCTGAACCATATTATATCCAGGTGCACCAATAGCCTTAATGCGAATATTTCCATTGGGTTGCGAAAAAAAACACTCCTTAGTATGTACTCCATAACCAAATGCAAAAGAGTCCCCGAAAACTACAACTTCGCTTTCGCCAAGCGTTGCTTTACCTGGCCACCCCTCCGAATCTGTTATAACGCTAAATATTCCATCCTCGACAGCAGTGAGATAGAATGCATTGAGGTTAGGTTTTGGCTTCCAACCAATAGTTGGCGTGAATTCAATGAGCTGTTTCCAGGATAAATACGGTCGTTCAAACAGTCGAGAAAATACCCTTGTGAGAGATGCAATGCCCCAAAAAGGCAGTCCAAGAAAAATAATAGGAACTGCTAAAATCATTCCAAACAGCGAGACAATTCCCGCTATTATAAGGCGAATACTAGCCAATCTAAACTCCTAGAATAGCGAATAGATATTATTGGGGAAATTGCTTTCCTCTTCAGTCTCAAGAAACCTCAGTAGAATCAAAAAGGGTAATAAGCAAAACGCCCAAAAGTTGCCCGATTGTGCAGCCCATGAGAGAAAAGTAGGGATCCACCCCCTCTGAGGTAACTCTTTCCTTGACACATTATATTGGTGGGGATACCCGATAGGTTGAAGTGTTTTCCGAGGAACCCACATAGATCTCCCGCTAGTCGGACGAGCTAGCCCTAGCGATGATCCCGTACGCCCCACCGCTACAAAAATAATGTAGAAACATATGCCCATAAGAACTATCCTTGCCACCCTAGTAAACCGCCGAGCAACTCTGTTCCATGCTTCGTACACTATGGATGCTACTTGTCGTTGGAGGAAGCCAAGCAAGGTAAACATCAGGGCCAGGATTACAGTTACACCAGACAATATGGGACTTACTAGCAGTGCCAAGAGAGAACCGATCAGTAATCCTCCGGCAAGGGTCAAGCCTAACCAAAAACCCATGAGCCATGCGGGGCGGGGTCGTGATGGTAGGATTATAATAGACATTAATCTAGAGAGTATTGTGCTCTATAAGCTTCTGCGTCCTGCAATAAGCTTGAAGGTTGATAGTTTTTCATTAGTAAATAGTTTTCAAGTACCAAACAATCAATATCTGTTGCCATAAAGCAACGATAGGCATCTTCGGGAGTACAAACTATAGGTTCTCCCCGTATGTTGAAACTTGTGTTTACGATCACTGGACAACCCGTCAACTCATAGAATCGTCGCATCAGGCGATAGAAACGACCGTGTCGATCAGGATCAACCGTTTGAATCCTGGCCGAATAATCAACATGTGTTATCGCTGGTAGTCTTGATCGTGGTACGGACACACGGATCCTTAAATCAGGATCCCGCAATTTTCTTAGATCTTCTTCACTCAATTGCGTTCGCCAATCTTCTCTAATTGCAGCTACGAGTAACATGTAGGGGCTATCCTCGTTAGGGCGCATCTCAAAGACTTCATCTACGAATTCACGCAGAACACACGGCGCAAAGGGGCGGAACGATTCACGGAACTTGACTTTGAGATTCATCATCTGTTGCATAGTGGTAGAACGGGCGTCTCCTATTATACTGCGGCAACCAAGAGCCCGAGGACCGTATTCCATTCGTCCCTGAAACCAGCCTACAATCTTTTCCTCGTCCAACAAATGAGCCACACGATCAACCAGTATACTTTCATCATCGATATACTCATGGCTGGCACCAACCGAGTCAAGGAACAAGCCAATCTCATCATTGCTGAAGGCTGGTCCCAATAAGGATCCATTCTGACTGTCTTGCGGATGGGCTTGGCGTGGTTTGCCAAGCATTTGATGCCAAACCAGTAATGCCGAGCCGAGAGCCCCTCCTGCATCCCCGGCAGCAGGCTGTGTCCATATATTCTCAAAGGGCCCTTCACGCAGCACCCTACCATTGGCCACACAGTTGAGGGCTACGCCGCCAGCCATAACCAGAGTCTTTATTCCAGTTAGCTTATGCGCATATCTGGCCGCACGCAGCATAACTTCTTCACATACGCCCTGAATAGAAGCTGCTAAATCCATATCCTTCTGAGTGATAAGGCTCTCGGGACTTCGAGGCGGTCCCCCGAAAAGTTTATGGAACTTCTCAGAAGTCATGGTCAACCCTTGGCAATAATTGAAATACGACATGTCCAGCCAAAGAGAGCCGTCTTCTCGAATGTCTGCAATCTTCTCCAAGATCGCATCCACATACTTGGGCTGGCCATATGGTGCAAGCCCCATAAGCTTGTATTCACCAGAATTCACCTTGAACCCAGTATAATATGTGAACGCCGTGTATAGCATCCCTAAAGAGTGAGGAAAACGCATTTCGTGAGTGACGGCAATTTGATTGCCACGTCCTACACCGACCGAACTCGTGCTCCATTCACCCACCGCATCTAGCGTAAGAATGGCTGCTTCTTCAAACGGAGAAGGAAAGAATGCACTGGCAGCATGAGACTCATGATGATCCGTGAAGCAGAGTTGTCCACTGAATTCAGCGCCAAGTTCATCTAATATTGCTTTAGGCATATCCAACTTATGATTTACCCAAAGCGGCATCGCTCTCTGGAATGATTCAAAGCCCCTTGGAGTAAACGCAAGATACGTTTCAAGTATACGATCAAACTTAACTAAAGGTTTTTCATAGAAGACAACATAGTCAAGCTGACTAGAATTGATCTCACCTGCAGTAAGACAGTAAGCGATGGCGTTGCGGGGGAAATCGGGATCGTGCTTACGGCGAGTAAAACGCTCCTCTTGGGCGGCCGCAACAATCTCACCGTCTCGTATCAAAGCCGCAGCAGAATCGTGAAAGAACGCTGATATTCCTAGAATGTTAATCGTCATATTACCTTACTTTGCTCTCATGCTCGAGAACTCACCGATCGTGGGCACATACTGTCCAGAACCCTTTGGGCAGCGTTCTCCCCGCTAATAAAAGACTCATCAGTCCAATGATGCCCCCATTCGCCGTATCTTCCACAATAAATTACTCCTATATCGTCAAGATATCCATGGACGGTTGCCAAAGCATCTGCACGGTCAAGATCAAATATAACGTTCGCATATGGAGCAATCGTGGCCCCCCTGTACAAGATCTTGTCATCCCCGCGGATAAGTCCACAGCGCTTAAGGTCTGAAATAACAGGATGAATGCACTCCCCAGGAGATCGATCCAGAGGGCGATATTTTTTTGAATAATAAACCTCAGCCTGAATACTTCCTGCTCCGTGGGGAACATTGTTTGGCGAAAGCATATGTGGAAAGTTCAACCGAGTAAAAAAGAAATCCGGGTCATAGAAATAAGTCCAGTGCGCTTCTGAAATATCCTCACGGTTAACACCAATATTGACAACAACGACTGTACTATATGAGAGTCTCTGAGAAGCCTCTATAACATCAGCCGGAACTCCAGAGATCAACGGTATCAAATCTGGCAATGGTATGGAGGAAATAATATATTCGTAGGAGCACATGACTGAATTTTCAAAATAAAGCTTTCGAGCACGTGGATCAAGCTTAATGAGTCCATGATTTAGACGAATATCAGTCTGAGATGGAAACTTATCAAGATAAGATACAAAGCCATTGTGCGATGGGTAACGGAAATGATCGATGTAGTGAACATCTGGGGTTACTGGAGACAATGCACCCTGCGATACCTCGTCCAGATTTGGTCGATACACCCTTTGACCGAGCCAGTCTGTGCTCATATTGTCTGCTTTCGTCGTGTGGTACTTTAGTCCGTATTCCATTGGAAATGTTTCGGAAAATGTTTTCCCGAAACTTGCATAGAGCCAGTCTGCATAAGTCTTGATTTCACCATAGTGGTTGTTCTGAGCATATATAAAATCGCGCAGGACATCTACTATGAGGTCTTTGGGCAAACCATAGAGATTACATTGAACGGGATGTTTGATCCAGTGTCCTTGCCAGTAATTATTTGTGCGAGCCTGAATAGTTTCAAATTCATTATTAACACTTTCAGCAAAGATCTTCTGTATTCGTTCATTCTTCGTAAATGAAATGTGTGGTCCATCATCAAAGATAAAACCACTATCGAACTTGAAGGACGCTGTATGGCCTCCATGATAGGGCTTTTTCTCATAGATTACGGATCTAACACCTTCTTTGAGAAGCCGGTTCGAGGCCCCGAACCCCGCCATGCCTGCCCCCAATATTGCAATCCTTGTCATATTTTCTTCTCTACCTCGTACTTCAGCTGGCTTTTCCACCACTGGATTGTCTGCTCCAAACCATGATCCAAATCGTATTTTGGTCTCCACCCCACTTCGTCAAACAAACGATTAACATCAGCCACTACCAGAGCAGCTTCGTTTGGGGAAACCGGCAGCTCACCCAGTCGAATTAAATCCTCTCTCTTCAATTTTCCAGCAATTCTAAAAATAATTTCTTTCAGAAAAACTGGCCGTCCCGAACCAACATTGACTGGACCAAAAACTTCGCTTTCTAACAACGAAACAAATGCGTCCGCAACATCTTCGACGTAAAGATAATCACGGATCTGATTGCCATGGGAACAAAGGGCTGGCTCGCCATGGAGAATAGAGCCAATAACCGATGAGACAAGGCGCGTCGAATATTCGTGGGGACCATAGACAAAAAAGACCCTTCCCCAGGCACTGCTTAATCCGGTTTCAATGGAATATGCATCAAGCAAAGTTTGTAACGAATTCTTACACTTACCATAAAAGGTAGCTGGAACCCTGGGAGTAAGAAATTCTGAACAATATCCATAATTCCAATCGTATTCGTAACAAGACCCAGCCATAACAATTCGCTTTCCACCATGCTCTTGAAATAGTTGTAATAAATCCAAGCTTGTCTGAACCCACTGTAAATTCTCACTGGCTTTGATCAATTTTCCAGGAATCACATACCAGGCAAGATGAAGAAGGTGAGTCGGTTGGAATTTTAATATTAATTCTTGAAGCGGTTTCAGATCCAGCAGATCAGCCACGTGCCATTTTACTCTAGACAGAAATTTCCCTGATTTGTTTGATGTAACAGCATGAACCTCGTATCCTCTTTCTAAAAGTAATGGTAGACAGTGCCGGCCGATAAAACCAGTCGCCCCGGTAACTAAAACCTTATTTGTCATAAGAGTAAGAAAAATTTATATTGACCTAATCATAGTTATTAAATCAACGTTTTCATGAAAAGAAGTCGGGCCAGTCTTTATCCTTATCTGAAATAATCAGTGAATCCGTTATTGGCCATTCTATGGTAAACGTTGGATCGTCCCAACGAATGCCACATTCAGATTCTGGCGAATAGAACTCTGATACAGGGTAAAATACTTCAGTATTGTCCTCTAGTGTTTTAAAACCGTGTGCAACTCCACTAGGCACATAAAGCATTTTATGATTATCCGCTATCAATTCGACTCCCATCCAATGCTTGTAGGTATGCGACTCAGGTTTAATGTCAATAATCACATCATAAATCGCACCTTTGGTGCAACATATTAGCTTAACCTCTTGATGTGGTTGAACTTGATAATGTAAGCCCCTGATTGTTCCTGCCTTCCTGCTACAAGACTTGTTAAATTGAACAAACTGCGAGATTAAACCGTGAGACTCAAATTCCTCTTTGCACCATATGCGGAAAAAGGAACCACGTTCATCCTCTAACTTATCAATCTCAATAAGGAAAGCACCTTTGATTTTTGTTTCTGTGAAAATCACGAGTAAACCTTAACTTCGGGTATAGGAACGATAAATCTACCCCCCCATTCCCGTATAAAAGCCATCTGTTCCATGATTTCAGCCTTGAGATTCCAAGGCAGTATTAACAGATAATCTGGTTTCGTCTGTCTAATTTTAGACGGATGATGGATTGGAATATGGACTCCAGGCATCATATAGCCCTGTTTATGATGATTGCGATCAACCGTATAGTCAATAAATTCAGCCCGGATGCCACAGTAATTCAAAAGTACACAACCTTTCCCCGGTGCACCATAACCGACAATGGATCGACCCTCACGCTTAACCTTTATCAAAAATTCTAATAACTTATTTTTGGTTGCCTGTACCTTATCTGAAAAAGAAGCATAAGTCTCGATATTGTTGAGGCCCGCCGTCAATTCCCTTTCTTTTAAAATCTGTACCCGCTTAGAAATAGACTTCGAGTCATCCTCTATATGACTGGCAAAGATTCGTAACGAGCCCCCATGTGTGGATAATTCTTCAACATCAAATATGGTTAAGCCATGTTTAGAAAAAATCTTGTTCACAACAATAAATGAAAGGTATGAGAAATGTTCATGAAAGATAGTATCAAATTGATTGTCATTAATTAATTTCATCAAATGGGGGAATTCCATGGTGATAACGCCTTGACGTCTAAGCAGGATTTTCAAACCTGCGACAAAATCATTTATATCTGGTACATGGGCTAGGACATTGTTTCCCAACACAAGATCTCCCTTTATCCCCGTGGAAGACAATTCTTTAGCGGTATTTACGCCAAAAAATTTCGTAATCGTTGGTATACCTGCAGTCTTAGCCACCCTTGCCACGTTTTTAGCGGGCTCAATGCCTAATACTGGCACTCCCTTTTCCTTGAAAAATTGCAGCAGATAACCATCATTACTGGCGATCTCGACGACCTGATTTCCAGAGCTAAAGCCAAACCGCTCAATCATATATTCCACATAAGCTTTTGCATGTTGAAGCCAGGATTCCGAATAGGATGAAAAATATGGATAATCGCTAAAGAGCTGCTCTGGTGTTTGAACCTCTGGAAGCTGAACCAAATAACAATTTTCACATACGTAGACGTGAAGTGGATAAAATGGTTCCATTTTTAGCAGTTCTTCCGGCTTGATATAAGAACTAACAAGCGGGCACATTCCCATGTCAATAAATGTGTGATTCAAAACTGTTTTGCAGAAATTACACCTCAAAATATTCATGACTAATCAAACCATAGTCTTCAAAATATCTGAAGTTACCCGAGAGTCCTCACATTTTCATTTTCTTGATAGCTGCGTCATCAGATAGTTTGGATTTCTCATGACCAACAGCCCCATAATTTTCATAGCGATTTATCTGAGCTTCTGTGAGACTTCTCATATTGTTATGATTTTGATAGCCCCGATACCATTCAGCAATCCAATCCAAGGCAGTCGAGATACTCAGTCTCGGTGACCAATGAAGCAAGCTTTTTGCCTTTGAACAGTCTAATTTAAGATAATTGTCTTCATGTGGATGATGAGCTCCATCTAACTCCCATCGAGCATTACCTTTCCACTGGTTAATAAGATAATCCACAATCCATGCGACAGATCTAACTTCTTCATCGTTTGGCCCAAAATTCCAACTCTGAGAGAATTGAGGCCCTAGATTCCATAAATGTTCAGCCAGAACTAGATAGCCTCTTAGCGGTTCCAATACATACTGCCAGGGACGAATGCTATTTGGATTGCGAATAATTACAGGCCTTTTGTCCATAAGAGCTTTCATAATGTCAGGGATAAGGCGATCACTGGCCCAATCCCCACCCCCAATTACATTGCCAGCTCTTGTACTTGCCAATGCTACCCGGTGATCTCGATCCTCCTCCGCAGGGAAATAGGAGTTACGATAGGCCGCTATAACCAACTCCGCACATCCTTTACTACTGGAGTAGGGATCGTGTCCACCCATAGGCTCGTTTTCTCTGTATCCCCAGTGCCATTCTTTGTTTTCATAGCATTTATCACTGGTAATGCAAACTACGACGCGCACACTATCAGATTGTCGCACTGACTCAAGTACGTTGACCGTACCCATGACATTAGTAGCGTATGTTTCAACAGGATTGATATAAGAATAGCGCACCAATGACTTGGCAGCCATATGGATGATGATTTCGGGTTCGTATTTAGTGAAAACCTTTTTTAGATGTTCCAAATCACGAATATCTCCGACAATCGATGTCATACCCTTGGCTACCCTTGCTATTTCGAACAAACTCGGTTGTGTCGGCGGTGGAAGAGCGTATCCTAAGACATTCGCATCCAAGCTCTGTAGCCACAATGATAACCAACTTCCTTTAAAGCCGGTGTGACCCGTAACCAGGACATTCTTGTCTTTCCAGAATCTTTGGTTCATTATCAAATCTTCCAAGGTGGATTTTCAGAAGCCCAAAGCTCTTCAAGAACGTACTTGTCTCTTAAAGTATCCATAGGTTGCCAAAATCCTTTATGCCTGTAAGCTGATAGTTGGCCGTTTTGTGCTAACCTTTGCAGCGGCTCCAGCTCCCACACAGTCGAATCATTCCTTATGTAGTCTATTACACCTGGTTCCAATACGAAAAACCCACCATTTAGCCACGCCCCCTCATCTCGTCGCTTTTCCCTAAAATTCGAAACTTTAGTTTGTTCTTCCCTCAAAGTGAAAGTTCCAAATCGACCTGGCATCTGAACTGCTGTTAATGTAGCCAAGGTATCTTGCTTCCTGTGAAATTCTATTAGCTGTTTTATATTTACATCACTCACACCATCGCCATAGGTAAAACAGAAAGTTTCCTTATCAAGAAATTTCTCAACACGTTTAAGTCGTCCGCCAGTCATTGTCTTTTCACCTGTATCGACTAATGTAACCCTCCAAGGCTCAACTCCATTTCGATGAACTTCCATATTGTTATTTTTCATGTCAAACGTAACATCGGACATGTGGAGGAAATAATTGGAAAAGTACTCTTTGATGACATAGCCCCTGTATCCACAACAGATGACGAAGTCATTGAAACCGAAGGCAGAATAGATTTTCATGATATGCCACAAAATCGGTCTGTTTCCGACTTCCACCATCGGTTTGGGTTGAACGCCACTCTCTTCACTGATGCGTGAGCCATACCCACCAGCAAGGATTACTACTTTCATCAGAAACCTCCCCCCCTTTTATTTAATGTATCCCATAAACCAGACAAATATATTCATTCGATGGGTCATTGATATTCACTTAAAGCTAGAATTTAACGACAATGATTTATTTTGGTTAGTAAATCGAAGTGACTCTGTTCTTTAATAAATTATAGGTGAGATGCCTATAGATTATTCACTATCAGGTCAAAATGAAGGCTAGATGGTATATGAAAGAATCTCTTTCCGGGATTTGCTAAGTTAGTTAACCAAAACAAAGTTAACATAATTTAGATTAAAGCCACCTGTGTCCATTTCTATCCTCATCACCTGCTCACCAGCATTTAACTGCACCCCTTCTACCGTTACAGTCTGCCAGCTTTGCTCTCCACCCGTGTTGGGTACTCCTATTGCACCCGTCTTATCTACTCCATTAAATTTGATCCGAAAGACATTACCACTCTCCTCCGAAGCCACACGCGCTTCTATCCTGTAAGTGCCCGAGGAAGTAACACTCACGGTGTATTCCAACCAATCCCCAGGCTCTGTTCCCTTAATATTAAAACCCCCTCCTACGTCTGTAGAATCCTCAAGATTCAAATTTGAGGCATCTACCCGATGCGTTGGCCAAACAGTAGGGAACGTATTAAAAAAGGCATAACCTTTCCCACCCCAGTCAAAGTCTTCCGCCTCAATAACACCTGGAATACTAGCAGGTGTATCATAAAAGGGAGCCTGTTGTACTACCGTTCCACTATATGCCGCAGGGTTTGATAGGACTCGCCACCATTCATCCGTTGCTATAGATTTACTAGCGCTAGTGACTACCAATGCGTTACCATTAGGATCATCTTTGAAAGCTGGTACCTTCGAGAAAGGATTCCCCCATGAATTGGTTGCATCTATCCAGTGACTGAACGAAACCCGTTTGGTTGTGAGTACATAATCAGTCCTCATTAAAGCTATGGCAGGCGGTACATCAATATCAACATTGTCAGGAAGATTAACACGAAGCTGGTCCTTATCAACCATAAAACGCTTTAGCTCATTCTCAGGTATTTCTGTTCCTCCCAGCCTTGATTTAAAAACGTCTGGAGCATTGTCTTTAGATACCTTAAATTGTACATACCTAAACTTTTGGAGCACTATAAAAGCAGCCCATCCGTCTAACTGCCCATTATAACCGTTCATGTCATTCTCTCTCTCAAAAACAGAAACAACTACGACTTTGTCATCAATACTGTTGTCCAACAGATAAGCATCTGCCACTGCGGTCAGAGGACCACCTGTAACTATAACCAATGGGTTTTCTGGTGTAGCTTTGTTTGCTTGTTGTACGATCAGGCGACTGCCTGGGGTATCAATAGGTTCCGTATCTTCAATTGTGTCAGAGACAGGATGCGCAAGGGGTCTTGCAGGACCTGCAGCAGGATCGGGGATATTGATCATCCCGCTTCTTCGCGCCTTGCCTACTATGTCTGTGTACATAGTAGTTTCCCAAATATCGGGCAGGCCCGGCCTTCCGCCAAATGCTGAATCTGGAATAATTCCTACTAGATTAATCTCTCCAGCGCTTGCCAGAGCCATTAAATACTCCAATGTATAACAATCCATATTGCCGTCATTTGTGTGAATGATAGGGCTTGTACTGCCGCTTGGTAACGCAAGGTCTGGAGTGTCTCCGGGTTGAGGGTTTCCTGAAAGCGAATCGCGCCCATTGCTTTCTCCCCCTCCGCTACAGGATAGTAGTATTAACAAACTCACATTAATTAGATTTATGTAAATTATTTTTGTTGTTAGAGCCATGGTCGATTTACCTTCCTTTAACAAATGTAAATACTGAAATTACCTACTCAACAGCGTTGAAGAAATTGCCTTTCTTATTGGCCGTGGGATAAAAGGCGACACTTTGCTATGGAGCCATCTATAAATATTCTGAGATTCAGATTGCTTAGGAATAACTACCTGCTCAACAAAAAACTGGTCAGCCTCGCTGTTTCTCACAACATAGGGTGGGTGCTGGAGTGGGAAGATCATCTCGCCGGCAGGAAGATTGGCAAGTTTATTGTTTGCAGATTTTGTGTGAGTGGCTTCCACACCAAATCCAACATTAGAAATGAGTGTTGTGTTAGGCAAGATCGAAAGTCCATTCTGAGACCAACAGGCAAAGGTCCATTGGTAATCCCAATAGTCAATATTTCCGGCGCTAGCGTAGGCTCGATCAAATTTATCTTGCCAATAAGCAACAGCTCTTAGGTCCCCGACAATATCGAGCAACCATGGTGAATTACGAAGCATGGGCCATAGTTTCAATCCTATATCAAAATGCCGCCAAGCTCTGCGCCAGGAGGCCCAACCCCAACATATGTTATGCCAAGAAAAGAAGTAACTAAGGGAGCTCCGTCTCTTGCCGAACTGGAAATTATTTCCGCAAATCTGTACTATCCTTTCATCATCACGATATCTCTTCAGTAGCTCCTCACAATAACGGAAAAAAGTAGGATGTGGTACACAATCATCCTCCAGGATGATTGCCTCCTCTACATGCTCAAAAACCCAGCTAATTCCTGTGGCGGGCCGTTTCCCGCACCCTAAATTTATATCAGAATAGTCCTTGAACAGCTCACATTTCCAATCTATGCGCTCAATAATGGAACGCGCCGCAGCGCATGTTTCCGCGTCTTCGGGATGATCATCCCGCGGCCCATCAGCTATGACTAACAGCTTCGACGGCTTGGCCCGGGCGATTTCCGCAAATACCCGCTCAGTAGTATCTGGACGATTGAATATTATAAAAGCTACAGGAGTATGCATAATTTATAAGATTTTATCTTGGATCGAGGTATGCTAATTGTGGATTAATATATAGGGAGGATCTAATAAAATCTTCGATCCTTTTTGACACTTGAGCTTTGTCACCAATAAGCTCCTCTATCGGATACATCTGTTTCCTTAGGTCTGTACTTATCAGGCATATCTATCCGATAATCATTAAAGTATTTCTTTTTCGAATGCCACCGCTCTCGCCACCTTTTCCCTATTACTCCGAACAAAACCTGTAAATGACCACCTTGGTGAATACCGATTTTACCAATACTTTTGATATAAGAGGCGATAGGTATCGCTAGTCCTGCGGCAGCTATTATAACAATATCGAAATCTTTTTTTCAATTTCAGTTGTTATATATTTAAATAAATCTATAGCCATGGAATACTTTTTATGTGTTTCATTGGCAAATCCGTAGGGGAATTCAAGTGCATCCACTTCTTTGGAATAAAACCACTTTTTCCCTATTTTAGACCAAACCCCTTCAAATATTTCCTTGGTCGCCCTCTTTTGAAGAATCCCCGCGAAAGTACGCACGATGAGCAGTCTCTTGCCCTTGAAAAAAGGCAGATAGCACGCTTCATCGCTGCTCGGAATTGAACGATCTGGTTCTTGCCGCACGTAGTTGATCAACTTGTTATTCACTTTGTAGTACTTCAGAATCTCCTATTCCATCGGCGTATCGAGAATAATCTCTAAGCAATCCAGATTCCGTAAATGTGGCATATAGAACCGGTTAAGCTCAAGATAGAACGAGGGCTGGTCAGGAAAGACCCCTCTTACCGAGCGCGTATCCCTTGCGTTGTTCAACAGCGACCGGTATGTCCTCTAGGAGGGCGGGGCGCCCTATCTTCGATTAGCACAATTCACAGGCCTTTCGCCAAAGATATTGCTTCCAGCGGCGTGCAATACACGACGTACTAGCACCTGTTTAGGCCTCGCTGGTCGCTGCAATGCCACCTCGGCCTCCGAGCTCTGACTATGAACTCATCGATCTTTCATAAAATGTTCCTAATATGGCGTCATTCAGAGCCGGTAGGCCGAACGACGCAACACCGTATATAGGTACATTACTTATTACTTATTCGCCATGCCCGTGGCTCCTGGGTTGCACTTGCCAAAATACCGGACATGAACTGCTCTAGCTGAGCACATGCCACCTCAGGGCTGTAGCGACCGAGAGACCTCTTGCCCATCTCCCCCATCCTGTCCAGTTGGCTGTCCGGCAGCGCCCACAATCTTAGCATTGCGTCTGCCAGTCCGTGGTGGTCGCCGGGCTCGACGAGGAAGCCACTCTCTCCATCGACCAGCAACTCGTCGAAACTGGCTCCTCGCGTTCCGATTACCGGGCGGCCCAGCGCCATTGACTCCAGGCAAGCATTCGGTAGATTATCAATCAGTGATGGCAGAACGACGCCCCGGGAATGCCTGATGATGGGGTAAAGCTGTGGGTGGGGCAGTGGGCTAAGGTAGTGGATGCGCTCCGCATGGGGAGGTAGAATCTTCTGAACCGCTTCCCACCGAGCCTGCCCTACGAAAACGAAATGCATATCTGGACAGCGTGGCATTACCGTACGCAACGCCTCAACCAGTACGTAAAGGCCCTTGAGCCGAGTAATCCAACCAAAGAACAGGAGGTAACGTAGGTTCGCCAGGTTCCGGGCGTAAACCGACTCGTCCGTCATTTCCGTCTCTATGAACATAGGCGGAGGTATCACATCTATACTCAGTCCCACGTGTTCACGGATGACTTGCGCCAAGCATCTGCTAGGAGAGTAAACACCGGCGCTGCGGCGCATTGCCAGAAGCTCCAACCATTCGGACAATCGGCGGTCTAGTGCAGGTAGGGCTCCCTCTGCCTTACGCCACGCCGGTTCATAATTGGATATGCGGGTTACCACTGGAACCGGGCTATTCAAGGATAAGAACAGTCCAGGCGCATTGAACTGGGGCACCTGGACCACGTCAAAGGGTGCTTCCTTGTGACGGCGTAGGAACACGCTGCGAAGTCGGTGAGCGACTCTCAGAGTAGCAAGGGTTCTCGGGATGCGAAACCGCCGGGGGAACAGATCGAACAGACGCGTCAGCCACTGGGGAACTTCGGAACGGACGCGGTGCACCGGGATCCCATGGTGGGTGCTTGTTCCATCGCGTTCTGCACGGGTAAAAATCTCGACCTCATGGCCGAGCCTAGAAAGTGCGGCGGATACGCGGTTCAAGTAGTTCCCAATACCACCACCGTCTAGGTATTCGGTAACAAACTCAAGAGTTAGAAATGCAATCCTCATGACTACTATGCTCTGTAATGCCTGGCCCCTGCTATGAGCTTACGTCCGGCCCAACTCAAAGACCAGCCGGCCAACCACGGAAGCATCATCGTCAATCCCAACTCTTCCTTCATTTCCCTCAAACGCTGGCCCCGGGATTTAGGCTGCAGCGGGTTGCCGCCGTGAACGATGGTCTCCTTCCTCCCGCTGGCCGCGAATCGCTCTAGAGCCTCGCCAGACATTGTCCATTCGGCTAACGTCGCCTCAATCACTCCAGGTGTTATCTGGCCGGGTTCTAACGCTCGCTTTTCCGTCCATTTCTCGTCCGCCACCCATTTGGAGAAGCCGTAGTCACGACGCACATCAACCTGTATGTCCCCGGTATCAACGATACCGGCAGCGAGTCCAAAGAGGGCCACCCGGTAGTCAGGGTCCCGAACCGCCACCCGTCTCCAGTATTCGACTAAGAGATGCATTTGCTCACCGAATTTACGCGCGTGGACGTAGCACTTCCGGAAAATATCCCGGTAGTACTGCTCGAAATCGTGCAGCCCGAGCACCAGTGGCGTCTCCACCCACGGATGTCCCTGCTCCGCCATCCTGTTCAGCGTGTAGTACTCCGGGCGGACGTCTTCCCCTTCTGGTGGTATCAAGTCGAGCGCCTTAGGCAGCAAGGACGTGCGGTACAGGTGCGAGCCTGCGGGCCGACGCACTCCAAAGAACTTGTCCAGCACCATTCCTTGTACCTCGCACACCTCTGCGGGCAGATCACAAGCTACATTCAGCAGTTCCGAAACTACGTAGGGTCTCACCAGCACATCGGCGTCGATGCACAGCGTCCACGGAAGCTCCCGCTCGATGCCAGCCCGGTAGGAGTCCGCAAGAGTCGCTGAGAACGGAGCATTGCTCACTGTGATGAGGTTACACTCTGGTACCTGCTGGGCAAGCAGATTTCGGCACGCCGCCTCCGTCCGCTCCCCCACCGAGCGGATCACCACGGTCACTCCGGTTACAAGGGTATTAGTTTCCATAGCAGCATAGCCAAGACGTTTCGTGAGTGGAAACCGGATCATCGGTGCGGTGAGCTGGCGGCACGTCAGTACTCACGTGCCTTCATTTGACAGCAGTCACAACATATCCCGTCGTCATTGCATCGGTCTGAACGAGCTTGCTCAGAAGGACAGTCAATGGCCGCTTAATATAGAAGATGAACGGGATAATGAAGTAGGACGCGAGCTTGGCGGAGCTCCCATTTTCGATCAACAGCCGCACCCACAAGACATCTATGGCCTCAAAATAGGAATTCCGCTCTTGCACTCGAACGTTACGAAAGTCCTGCAATAACAGCTCGAGGCCGTAACGAGTGAACCTGAAGTAGTCGTTGGGTCGATCGTGCAATGGCAATATAAAAGGCGTTGAAAGTACCAGTTTACCATCGTCTTTGAGTATGCCGTGTATTGTCTTCAATCCAAGCGACGGTTCCGTCAAGTGCTCAAGAACCTCACTGATCACGACAACATCGAACTGTCTTCCCCCGAAATCATAGCTACAAATATCACCCACGATATCTGGTCCTCGAGCGACATCGATATCAAATGTTGTAACCTTAAACCCGTTCCTTTTCGCGACGTTCAGCAGTAAGTCATTGACCTCTCCACCAGCGCCGATGCTCAACACGTCGGCTTGACGCGGAATCGCAGAATATTCTCGCTCCAGGAACTCATAGAGGCCTTGGCGTGATCGACGTTTTGACTGCCGAAGAAGCCAGGGATCTAACCACCGACGCATACGCATTTGTTGAAACCTCAGCTAAGTATCAAGCTGCATCCCTGTAGCATCCCTCGCAAGATCCTCGGCAAGCCTTCCAGATCCAGATTTGCCTGCATCTCCCACAAGGGCAGGAGGTTGGGGGGGAACGCCTCGCCGCCCGAGATGCTTCTCGGGGGGCATCAACAATATTCGGCACCTGATCACCTCCTTGAATCACCCACTAAAAACCCGGAGGAGCCATTTTTACTATGATTCGCCCCAGGCCTCACAGCCATTCGGATACGCTTGAGAATGCCTTTTACCAATGCCTCCTTACGAACTGTAAAACCCCGCGATTGATGCGGGCTAACACAAACACCGGATAGTGCCTGGCTAGGGCTATGAAGCTTTTAGTGCGGTGAAGTATTGGTGTGGCTTTGCAGGAATGGTCCCTTTCGGACTCAGCTTGAGTACTAATCCTCCCCAATTGATATAGTTCGTTGTATTCGTGATTTCTTTTTGCGACTCAATTCGGAACCTCGAGCCAAGGACTTTCAACACCGGTCCGGGCTCTGCCATGTCCAGTACCTCGTAATTGCCCAATTTAACGCGTCCCAATTCAACGTAGAAGACCCCATTCGGCAAAAGAACACGGTTGACCTCATCCAGGAACCGCTCCAGATCGAACACATGGTCAATGGCATTTGTGAAAGCGAAATCGAACGATTGATTTGGAAAGGGTATGTGGTGAAAATCTCCGTAAACAACATGGCTATTCTTAGGGCCCGGCTCCAAATCAATGCCAATGGCGAGCGCGCCGAGCGACTTAAACGCCCTGACTTCTCCCCCCAATCGGGCACCCAGGCAAATTACTCTTTTTCCCTTGAACACATCAATCTGCCTGTAGCGGTTTGTGACAATCTGCTCGTATTGCTGATCGCTGTTGCGTAGAGTGGCGCCGACCTTGGTCAGCTTCTCCGCTTGATGCGAAAGGTATTGGTCATAGCTGTCGTACCAGCGGCGTGTGACACCGAGTTGCGGGTCGACAACGTATCTGGGCAGCTGTTCTATGTTATTACTAGAATCCGCTCCCCGCCTCACAGCCTTTCGCATTCGCTTGAGAATGCCTTTCACCAGGGGCCTCCTGACGAAGCGCAGAAACCCATGCCTGATGCGGGCTAAGGCCAGAACCGCATAGTGCCTGGCTAGGGCAATCAGGCTGTTCGTGCGGTGACGTATTGATGTGGCCGTGGCAGGAATGGTCCCTTTCGGACTCAACTTGAGTAGGCATGCCAGCCCTGTAGACCCATATAGGATGTTCAGGTACAGGCTGTCTTCATTAGCGTAGAAGAAGGACTTTACGAACTTGTGAATCTGGTCCCAAGCTATCTCTGCCTCAAAATTATCCTTCCTGTTGCCTTTCCTATAGGGGTGGGAATCAACATCATCCAGGAAAATCCACGAGCCGGCATTCAGGTAGGGATACCAGCCGGTAAGCTCCTTTTCCACATGTGCACGCGCGTGCAGGCTATCAATGTAGAGTATATCGATGCCGCGTTCCAAATGAGGCGCCTTCGAGAGGATATACCCGACGTTGGTGCTGTCGGACCGGACGAACTGCCATCTGGGGGAGGATGATATGTCCGAACAGTCTGCAATGTCGACGGATACCAATGTTCCATCCTTTTCTTCACACGCTTGGAGGAACATTGTAGTCGACGCTCCCCGATCCGTACCGAGTTCCAGCACCACTGGTCTAGTTTTCTCTACAGTTTTCCGGTACATCCACATCAACTGCGTGACGACTTTGCCCGCTAGACCCGGGGCATTCTCAGCCAAGGAGTACTCGTCAAAGTTGTGGTATTTGGTTTTGATGGATGTAGTAGTGGTCATCACTTAGCCGCCAAACACCCGGTGCGAATTGGCATGTTCCACCATCGCAATAAGGATGTCCCATACGGACGGAAAGTACTGTCCCCTCCCGCGTTCCTCCTCAACCCTCTTCAATGCACGCTCGCCGTTGTAGACAAACATTACTACACTGGATTCAGGGATACAACTCCTCATAGATATAGTTGATATGTGGGTAGAATTATAAGTAATATTAAAGAAGCCGATTCTATTATTAAATCTATTCTTAATATAGGCCAGAAATAGATTGGCCCTAATTGCTCTTACTAAAATTCGCCAGCTAATTTTCCGTGTATTTTGGGATAGCATCCAGTCATTTCTAAGTTCACCCCGTAAAATTCTATTAATTGCCTCGTCTTTGCGGTGAGACGCTTGATTTGGTCTTATATACGGCCTCAGTGAGAAGATATTAAGCTCCGGAACATGACGATAGTCAAAAGGCTCGAATAGTGACAGAAATCCAGGGCAACTTCCAATCATATAGCTAACCATGTGGTTCCGCTACGACCAGATCCGACAACTAGAAGAGTATAACCCGTCTTGTAGAAAGGATTGAAAAAATAGGTCGCACCATCTTATCATATGGCCTAAACGGTACATTTTCCTGAAGGCTTTCTCCCAAACCGCTTTGCCTAAAGAACGAGACAATCTGTTCACGCGTAAACAGTCATTCTTGAATCAACCCCTAGCCGGCATTACAGTTCAGCCATCGTGGCTTTTCCAGATAGTTCAACAACACAAAACACTAGACTGTTCAGGGGGAGCCGAGTGCAAGGTACCATTCCCTCAATCGCTTTGATAAGTTTAGCAGTTCGCTCATAATCTAAGCCCAAACCTCTTTTCCTGAATTCATTAAGCCAAAAAAAGTGGGGACGACAATTAATATGGCCGATTCCTCCTTGATAAGGGGTCGCAGTGGTGAAGTAAACCCATTTTTTTGCATTTGCGACGATCGCGTCGATAATAGCCCCACTGAGGTGGGGGGATGTGCTCTGCGACTTCTATACAGGTGATCAAATCAAAATCTCCAATTTTACTCTGTCCCAATATGTCAGCAAAAATAGCCCTCTGGCTCGCAATACCGCTAAGTAAGGGAGAGACAGCATTGGATTTCTCGACCCCTGTTACATCCTTGCCCTTCGGAACAAGTGCGTCAATAACAAAACCGTTTGCCGAACCAATATCTAGGACAGTTTGGAAATCTAGGATCATATCTATAGCATCACACAGCTCGATGTAACTTAAGCGAAACTCTTCACGCGTTCTGAAGTCCTCTGGGTCAAACTCCTTTGCCTCTTTCAAGGGCGATTCTTGTTGCATCTTGATGTTATGGCCGATTGAATTTGAAAGATAAGGACTTATTCTTGTTATATAATTTTTCATCATTCATGCACTTCTTCGTAATTGGATATTTTATTAACTCTACAGATACATATTAGATATCCAAATATTTCTTACAGAAACTATACTTAATGGAAATAAGAAACAAGTCCTGTGCCAATAAAAATTCCTATCACGATGTTGGCAATCAACTCATTGATACTTCAGGACTGCAATTTTCTTTGTGGGAGGCATGTTATCTATCCATGGTATGAAACGTTCAGGTGGTTCATCCCGGTAGAATGAGAAACGCCTTTAAATTTTAAAGGTATCCTCCACCAAAATAAATGCTCTGTCCTATTTTTGGCCCAGATTCCAATTCCTATTATTGCTTCCGCATTTTGAACCGGTATATCGCGAATTCCTATCCTCAAATCATGCCTGCCTTTTGGAAGATCAACTGTTTTGTTATAGGCTCTATTAGTTGCCTGAAAATAAAGTGAGTTATCATTGTCGCTTTTCAAAGTTAGATCAATCTCAGCATCAAAAAAGTCAATTTTCGCCTCATATTTCATTGATATATTAAAAGATTCACCGGGGTAAAATTCTTGCTTGTTTACACTTACTTGAAAAAAGTTAATATTGTCATTTCCACTATGAATCCGTTGAATTTCCACTCGATCATTAAGGGCGAATCGTTTTCGATACTCACTTATGCCCTCTGAAACATTGTTAAAGAATTTATGTTTGCCATTCTTCAATAAAACAACGTTTTTGGCAAAAGTTGAGATAGTATGCATATTGTGTGATACTAAAATAATTCCCGTACCCGATTTTTTAAGTTCTGCAATTTTACTCAAGCATTTGCTCTGAAAACCCTCATCACCCACAGCCAAGACTTCGTCAACCAATAAAACATCGGGGCTCAGGTGAGCGGCTACAGCAAAGCCCACTCGAACCGCCATGCCTGAGCTATAGCTCTGGACTGGCATATCTATAAATTCTTCAATTCCTGAGAAATCAACGATCTCGTCAAACCTGCGATCCACTTGAGATTTGGAAATTCCCAAGACTGCAGCATTGACATATATATTCTCCCTGCCAGTCAGTATTGGGTTGAATCCCGCACCCAACGCAATCAATGCTTGCATCCGCCCTCTAACTTCAATTCGCCCTGCATCCGGTTTTATTAGGCCATTCAACATTCTCAACAAGGTTGTTTTCCCCGCACCATTAGCTCCAATGAGGCCCAAAGTTTCTCCACGCCTTAGCTCTAATGAAACATCTCTGATAGCCCAAAACTCTTCCTTTCGTAAACCCCTATGTCCGTTGCTGCGCAAAAATAATTCGGAACCTATATCCTTCACACCATACCAGAGGGAGCGCTTAAGTGTACGGCAGAATTTCTTGCTTACATTTTCGATCGTGACTAACGTATCAGACATCAGGCACTCATCCTCTCTATAATTATAGGCAAAGAGGTTCGATAAATTAGCCACGCGATGAACAACCCAACAAGTGTCAAACTGCTCACAATCAAAAATGGCTCTATATTTGTCAGAACACCTTTTGTAGCAAGATCTCTCGCGCCGATGAGCAATGGACCCACTGGGTTCACGGTACCTATTAGAGAAAAGGGAAACGCCTGAGGTGGTGGATACACGACTGGTGTTACAAAGAACCATAACTGTATGCCGAACATCAATCCAGAAGAAACATCCGTGAATAGCGTCCCAAGGGGAGTGAGGAGCAATCCGAGGGTCATCCCTAAGAGGATTAGCATGAGTATAGCCAGGGGTGCTAACATAAGCCCCCAAGTAACCTGAATCCCGAAATATACAAAAATACCCGCCAGAATGACCAATTTTATACCCAAATTGTAAAGCATTTGATAAAATGCAGCGACTACGAGGGCCTCCCGAGGGAAGTTGATTTTAGCCAGCATGGCTCTTGCACTTCTTACAGAATTCATCGGTGAGTTGAGGCTCTCAGTGAAGAGTTGCCATAGCGTTGTCCCAAATAGAGCAAAAACGGGATAAGGAATATCAGTCTCTCCGAAACTCACAATTTTTCTTGATTGTAAGATAATAAAGACTAGTCCGGTCAGAATAGGTGGTAAAAATGCCCAAAACACCCCAAGAATACTCTGGCGGTATCGGGCAGAAATATCTCTCACAAAAAGCCTCCACGCCAACTCACGGCTGTCTTTGAGATCTTGCCACATAGAGGTCAAAAGAATCCCTGGAGTTCGTAACTTGGACTCTGGTGTATAAACAACAACAGGCATTTTTTCAGTGTAATTAGTCAAATTTTAATATTTTGCCTTAACCATTTATCTTAAGGATTTACGACTTGCGTAATTCTGTACGGCAACGTACGCGAGATGTGTCCGAGCGACTTCAATACCACCATGATCTTCTCGATGCTTTCTTCTTGGGTTTCTATATTGGTTTCAACAATCACTTCCGGATCATGCGGCTCTTCATACGGATCTGAAATTCCTGTAAAATTTTTGATCTCTCCACTAAGAGCCTTCTTGTACAACCCCTTAACATCTCTTTTCATACATTCGTCAACAGGGCACTTCACGTAGACTTCAATGAATCTTCCAATCTCTTCCCTTGCCTCATCTCTTATCTGTCGATAGGGAGAAATGGCACAGGTTATAGCAACTCCTCCACACCTTGTAACAAGATTTGCTACAAACGATATTCTTCGTATATTTTCATCCCTATCTTCCTTTGAAAAACCCAAACCCTTTGATAGCCTTAATCTAACTTCATCTCCGTCTAGAACCTCAACATGCAAATCCATCCTATTCAACTCTTTCTCAAGCATCCTCGCTAGAGTAGACTTTCCTGAACTAGGCAATCCAGTAAACCAAACTGTAAAACCCTTCATTTTACGCTCCTGTAGTAGGCTACATCAATTGCAAAATCATTCGTATTATCAAAGTCGAAATATGATCGACCATTTTTTTATGGTCGCAAAGTTAACTTACGAGTGCATTAACGAAAGAAACTAACGATTAATACGTGTCAATTTAAACTCTTAATTATAAATAGTCGTTTGTTTCCAAATATTTTAAAACTTGCTTAGTTGATTCTTGTATAGATTGATTTTCAATATCAATTCTTATTTCCGGATTCTTTGGCTCCTCATACTTGATTGATACCCCAACGAAATTATCCAATTCCCCACTCATGGCTTTATCATATAAGCCTTTGTTATTATTATTCGTTATACAATAGTCAACCGATGCATGTATGTATATCTCGATATAAGTTTTTAAGTTATCGCGTAAATAACTTCTAGATTCTTCAAAAGGACTTTCAAATGAACCCACGACGCTGGTATTATTATCCTCAAGGATCTTAATCAAGCTCCCAATCTTTTTGATATGATCTCTTCTATCCTTAGGTGAATACCCAATTTCTGGAAATATATCGCGTATTCTCCTACCATTAAAATACTCCGCCCTTATTTTTCTTTTAAGAAGATCCTCATAAATGGCCTGTGAAAGTTCGGATTTTCCACAACCCGATAGACCGGTAAACCATAATACCAAGGGTTTTTTCTCTTGAATGCCAAAATCAGCCTTTGTCCAGATCCTTTCATGAATGTAATACACTAACAATTTTAGAATAGCTTCAAGTAAACCAATTTCAACAGCTATATCTACCCTTTTTGTAATAGCGAAAGCGACTACCATAGTGGTGAAAGTGGCAGTAAGTCTCCACGATAGGGTTTTTAACAAAGTTCTTATCTTAGTCTCTATCCGCATCGGATAATCTTACAATCTCTTCCCTAACTTCGTCTGCACCGAGTACCTCCGGACGTTCAGCTCATTCCACTCCTTCTCGAGCATCCTCGTGACAGTAGCCTTTCCTGAAGTAGGTAAACCAGTAAACGGAACTGTAAAATCTTCAAATTGGATTATCTGCCACTAATTTCGAATTTTATGGACAAAATTTATGCTACAATTCTAGTCTTCGTATCCAGGGCTAATTTTTCTTTGAAATAACTTATTGTCTTTAATAAACCTTCTTCAATACTAACCTTGGGTTCCCAGCCAAGGAGTGTTTTTGCTCTGGAAATATCCGGTCTTCGAACTTTCGGATCATCAACGGGCAATGGTTTAAACTCGATATTGCTTCCGCTTCCAGTCAAACTTAGAATTTTGTATGCAACTTTTAAAACGGACAGCTCATCAGGATTTCCAAGATTGACAGGATAGTGAAGAAAATGATTCCGATTTATATCATGCACATCTAACTCAATATAATTATCCTCATAATTATATTCCGAGAACAATAAGTTGAGGATTCCATCAACCATATCAGATACGTAACAGAAGCTTCTGGTTTGGTCTCCATTACCATAGACTGTTAGCGGTTCGCCCTTTAATGCTTGTACGATAAAATTAGAAACAACTCTGCCATCGTTTGGTCTCATCGATGCGCCATATGTGTTAAATATCCTTGCAATTCTCGTGTCTAAATTGTGATTTCTATAATAGGCCATAGTAATAGCTTCGGCGAAACGCTTTGCTTCATCGTAAACTCCTCGTGGTCCCACAGGGTTTACATTACCCCAATATTCTTCCGATTGAGGGTTTGACAAAGGGTCACCATAAACTTCAGAAGTGCTTGCTAAAAGATATCTCGCTCCCTTAGCCATTGCGAGCCCAAGAGTTTTATGCGTACCCAAGGCCCCTACCTTTAGGGTTTGTATCGGGAACTGGAGATAATCTGCGGGACTTGCAGGTGATGCAAAGTGAAGCACAGCATCTACCTTTCCCTCAATATGTAAGAAATGCGTTACGTCATAGTTAATGAATTTGAAGTTTATTTTCCCCAGTAAGTGGTCTATATTGTCGGGATTACCAGTAATTAGATTATCGATACAGATTACATAATGGCCCATTTCAATGAGCTTTGTACAAAGATTGCTTCCAAGGAATCCTGCTCCTCCAGTAACAACTATTCTCCAGGGCTTTGTTAATTTATTTTTACCTGACATTTTCCCTACGAGAGTTAGCTTTAACTGCCTTGCTTACATTTTTAAAACTTCCATTCTGTAAGCCCACACCGAAATATCTAAATCCAAGCTTCTCAAGTTTTTCTGGATTGTATAGATTTCTTCCATCAAATATCACAGGTGTCTTCATAAGGTTTTTTAAGCGTTCAAAATCAGGCTGTCTGTACTCATTCCACTCAGTATGGATGACCAACGCATCCGCCTCGGAACATGCATCATAATTAGATTTTGCATATGTCACCATATTCTTTAGATATTCCTTTGCATTATCAATTGCGATCGGATCATGCACTGAGACATCGGCTCCAAACGATAAGAGTTTATCTATAATGAACAGGGAAGGGGCTTCTCTTAAATCATCAGTTTTAGGTTTAAAAGATAGTCCCCATACGCCAATTTTTTTACCCTTTAGTTCTCCCCCAAAAAAGATTTTTATCTTTCTCCAGAATAGCTCTTTTTGCATCACATTGACTTCGTCAGTGGCCCTACAGACTTTAAGGTCATATTCAAATGTTTCAGCAGTCTTGATAAGCGCTTTGACATCCTTGGGGAAACATGAGCCACCATACCCAATCCCAGGGAAAAGAAACGAATGTCCTATCCTGTTATCAGCCCCCAATACTATTCTTACATCTGCTATATTAGCACCAACAAGTTCGCAGAGATTTGCAATTTCATTCATGAATGAAATCCTTGATGCGAGTATTGCGTTTGCCGCATATTTAGCTAACTCTGCTGACCTTATACCTACTGTAATAACTGGGTTGCTAGTTCTCACGAATGGCAAGTATAGTTCTTTAAGTATCCCCGATACTGATGGGTTATCCGCCCCAATTACGACCCTATCTGGCTTCATAAAATCTTCTATTGCCGAACCCTCTTTGAGGAACTCCGGATTTGAGGCAACATCAAATTCAATATCAGTGGTTTCTCTTATAGCTTCAGCAACCCTCTCTGTCGTTCCCACTGGAACAGTACTCTTTGTGACAATTATTTTGTAATCATCCAAACTCTTTCCTATCGATCGGGCAACATTCATAACTGATTTAGTATCTGCAGTACCATCCCCATTTTGTGGAGTCCCAACTGCTATAAATACTATGAAAGAATTTTTTACAGCCTGTGGAAGCTCACTTGTAAAATGGAGCCGGCCTTCCTTGACGTTCTTTAATATAAGGCCATCAAGACCAGGTTCGAAAAAAGGCATTCTACCTTCTTTTAAGCCAGCGACTTTTTCTCTATCATTGTCGACACATACTACGTTATTTCCACTTTCCGCAAAGCATGTGCCTGTAACTAGCCCTACATATCCTGTTCCTATGATTGTTATGTTCATTTAGTAGGCCTATGTAATTGGTTAACAATGAGTAGGGACATGAATAGAATGGTCCGAAGCTTCCGCAATTCACTTACAAAATTGTGATCAGCCGAAATTTCCAATTTCGTTAATTTTTAACATCTTAAGAAGGTAATGTATGTTGGACATCAGTCTAATTCGAATTAAACTTTAAGTATTGCTAAGGACAGCTATTAAAACTTCAGGACATAGTTTTTGAATATACTATAGTCCTAATACCCATAGTCGCGGCGAACGGCCATGCCCTGCGGCGATATAATAAGAAGGATTGCTTCGCTCCACGCGCAATGACAGCGGAAAACCTCTCGCAAGCAACAGGGAATTCTCAAGTTAAGACTCAAAGGTATCCTTTTGACAATAGCCGCAAACGGAATCTTGCTAAGAACTAGGCGCAGAGCCATGCTAGATGCAACCAAGTGCTTTCAGTTCTTCTTCACATTGAAACGCATTCTCAAATTTAATTATTCTCATACCGACCTTAGATGCTGCCTCCAAATTTTCAGGAATATCATCTATGAAGATTGTTTTATCTATCACAAGATCAAACTTTTCTAACAAATGTTGGTATATCTCTAACTCTGGCTTTACCATCTGGATGCGGCTGGATATAACCATACCGTCGAAGACATCCCAGAATGGGTATTTTCGCTCGATAAAGTCAATAGAGTCAACATGCATGTTTGACAGCACGAAAACTCGATTACCATTTTTTTTAACAGAGCGGACTAACTCTACAATTTCAGGGTTTGGAATCAACGAATAAGGCACCAACTCCATAAGTTTTTTGATCTCAGACTTCAAGAGGCCGGTGCGCAAAGTAGCGCGCTCGATAGCTATATCTTTGTCTAATGTGCCCCGGTCAAGGTCAACCCAATCCGGATGGCAGAAAATTTCGTCCATTACTATCGTTTGAACTTCTCGGTCTTTGAATATACCCTTTATGATTTGTTCTGGTTTCCAAGTGAGGAGCACTCCACCGAGATCAAATACAATGTTAAACGGTCCTGGTTCTTGCTTTATATAACTATTAACTTGGTCTAACGTTTGATTCATGATCGTTGAAGATAAACTTAGCAATCTTTGTCTACATAGAGGCCATTTCCTTCATTTTAATTTTTGGCTCAAACGAATTGAGCAAATCAATGTATTGTTCCAAAAGACGCGGAAGCAAAAATTGTTGCCGTACCGTTTCCCTAGCCTTTTGACCCAGCCGCACCTGCAAATCCTTGTCACTAAGCAACTGTACTATTCTCTTTGCCGCCTCTTCAATAGCTGAAACGAGAAAACCATTCACTCCATCCTGAATTTGGGAAAGGATTTCACCGGCTTTTCCTCCTATGACCGGCTCCCCTTTCCACATTGCCTTGGTAACTGTCAGGCCAAAGCCCTCACGAATGGACTTTTGGAGGATGACAGGGGCTCGCCTCTGCAGCGTATTTACCAAATTTGCATCATCACCACAAGATAGGATGATAATACGTTCCTCTTGATCCTCCAGCAGGGATTCGAATACCTCTTCCCCTTCGGGATCATCTGTAGCAAAATTGCCAAGAAGCACGAGTGTGCAATCTACTTTTCTTCTCGCCAGTTTGAATGCTCTTATAACACCTTCGGGGTCTTTCCAAGGGTCAAAGCGAGATACTTGAACTACAAGTGGAAGGTCTTTGGGTCATGATAGCGAGCCAGACATTCATCCATTTCGCCCTCACTCAGTTCCCGATTCTTGAGGGAAAAGGGGTGTCGATAGCCGCCCTGAAGAAAAACTATGGTATCGTAAGTTGTTGGGTGTATTCTCTGATAGAAAATATCGCTGCATCATGCCTTTCTATATGTGGAATCAAGTAATTCCAGAGTTCCTTGTTCGGGCTCGATAGGTCTAGGTGGCATCGCCAAATCCAGGGGAAAATTTTCTTATTATAACTCATCAGCGGAAGGGGTTGTGGGTCATGAACAATGACAAAATCGTGGTCCAGATGATTTTTGACTGAATTCTAATAAACTGTCACAAATCCGCTTATTGGAATCGGTAAGTTGAATATTTTTGCCCTGCAGGCCATTATGTATATTTTTTGGTAATACTGAAGAAATCTAGACTTCCACTAATCTCCCTCCATTCCGTCATAATTCCCAGGTTGTCCATCAATGGAGTAGTTGAGGGTAATAGCTCACACCTCTGATCTCCTCATGGATTCAAACTAGGGGATAACAAAGGTTCTCGATTCAATTCAGCGGGCAAATTCTTGTTGAAAGTATTGAATTCCATCGTAAGTAGCAAGTTCTGCTGATTTTATAGGAGCCAATATAAATCCATCACTAGAACTCATATAAAGTGAATAAAGTCTTTTTATTGTCCCCGCAACCGAAGGTTTATCAAATCCAATCACTATCCAATCAGGCTTCATAAAATCCTCTATAGCCGATCCTTCATTTAGATATTCTGGATTGTAGGCAACGTCAAACTCTACGTCAGTGAATTGTCTTATAGTTTGACGAACCAATTCGGTGGTGCCGAAAGGTACAATACTCCTAATAACAATTTTTTTGTAATCATTAATACTTCTTCCTATTGATCTTGACACATTAATGATCATGCTTCTATCCATGCTACTATCGCCGGTTATCTCCGTCCCAACTGCTATAAAAATTATAAAAGAATCTTTCACAGCGTGATGAATGTCAGAAGTGAAAGAGAGACGTCCTTCTTTCAGGTTCTTTAATATGAGGTCAACGAGTCCGGGTTCCCGTAACGGAGTCCTATCATCGGGAGACCCCTTGACGTTTTCCCTATCAACATGCACGCAAATAACATTATATCCGCTCTCGGCAAAGCATGTGCCTGTAATTATCCCGACATAGCTTGTCCCGATTATTGAAATGTTCATTTAAGTACCACTTGCCTGCAATTTTCCTGAATCAAAAGCCCTGCAGAGGCTGCAGGGTATCGGCACATCAACTACCCGCCTCTTCAGTCATTGCTGTAGACGTTAGATATTTCGTGGACAAGGTTTTGGCAATTTTATGAATAGATTTATTTTCATTAATCCTTTTCAGAATGAAAAGGACTTGAACGGCCTTCCAAAAATTGCGCTGAGAAAATCAGGAATGAAGAAGTTTAAAAAATTTGCGGGTTGTGGTTGAATTAAATTTTTTAGCCGTTATGTCATCCCCGAAGACTTTTGTCGGGGATCCAGAAGTATTTTTATGGATTCCCAATAACTGCGCTTGGGAATGACAGGGTATGCGATTGCTTCAATTTGCCTCACAAATTTTGTAATGAAGAAGGACGGGAGAGCCGTGCATCCCCTGGAGCATTAAGATAAGTGAAGCTAATACGATTTAGGATTTTGTCAACGAAATATCTAAGATCCTTCGACGAACCAAGGTGCATGAAGCTTCCTCGAAAAACATAGTCCTACATAATCAACCACTAATTAATGAGCGAATCGATAACCGAAACGACTCCAAAAAATTTTCTTTATTTTGAAGTTCAGCCCCCCGAAGCCGACGCAGATTTGCGGTTAGACTCATTAACGACACCTCTTTTCAAGTATTTAATATCCGATTGTTTCGTTAGTTCGGCTACTCGTATAGGAACAGAAATAAATCCATCACTAGACCTGACAAACGGTGCATAAAGATCTTTTATTAATTTCTCAGCGGAAGGGTTATCCGTCCCAATCACTAACGTGTCTTGATTCATAAAATCCTCGATTGCAGATCCATCTTTGAGAAACACTGGGTTAGAGACAACATCAAACTCAACATCAGTAAAGGCTTTCATGATGTCACGAACCAATTCGGTAGTCCCCAAAGCAGATGTACTCGACGTAATAATAATCTTGTAATCATCCAAACTTTTCCCTATCGATCTTGAAACTCTGAAAATTGGAGTTGTATCCAGACTACCATCGCCATCAACCGGTAGCCCTGTGGTCATAAAAACTACAAAAGAATCTTTAACAGCTTGATGAATATCATTAGTAAAAACCAGACGCCCCTCTTTGAAGTTTTTAATTATCAGGTCAACAAGACCAGGTTCATGTAATGGTGACCTTCTGTCCCTAAGTCCTTTGTACTTTTCATGACCAATATCGACCAATTTTACGTTATTGCCAGTTTCTGCAAAGCATGTTCCTACAACAATACCGACAAAGTCTGTGCCAATTACGGATATGTTCATGATAAACCTCCCTTAATCCATTAAGTATCTAAAAAAATAAAATAAAGAAATTTATTGTTAGCTGCAGTATGTATCTCACTATTCTTTTCTTTACTCGGGTTCTCAGCCCTTCAATTAATCGAATAACCGTGCGAGAAGCTGCAGGAGATTAACAGATAATCAGTCATTGCTGTAATTGTCTCGTAATTCGAGGACAGAATCCAAAAAATAATAAATTTTCTCGAAATTTACTCATCCGTCATCCTCGAATGTTCCCCGCCAGCTACATGCGGGGACAAGCTTAATCGGGGATGACATAACGGCTAAAAAATTTAATCCAATCGCAATTCGCAAATTTTTATTAACGCTTCCGCAATTGATTTTGGCAATTTTTTGGATGCCCAATTAAGATCTAAGAGACTGTCCCCGAATTGTGCAACGTCTAGAATTGCGAGGAGCCCTGAGTTTGGCGACAACTCGGAATAAATTTCGCAGGGAACGAAGCAATCTCAATTAGATTCGTCGCTGCGCTCGGAATGACACTTCGCATCGGATCGCATCACGGAGGGTGCACTGAGTAAATCGACGGTTTCGCTTACACTGAAATGGGAATAGGGTTACGATAGAAAAGCAGAACTAAATGAGTGCTATTGTATTCTTAATCTATTCGCTATTCGCACGGAACGGCTAACTTATTAATATGATTTTTAATTCTGGAATTTAAACGTAAATCGATTTAAACTGGCCCGAACGCAGGCTACTGAATTACTCTACCGTAACACTCTTAGCCAGATTTCTTGGCTGATCAATGTCACAACCTCTCTTTTTGGCAATATGATAGGCAAATAGTTGTAATGGAATGTTAAATAACAGCGGTGATAGCTGGTCATTAGTTTTAGGAATGTAAAATACATTGTCAACCTTATCTTTTATTTCGTTATCACCTTGAGACGAAATAGCAATCACCTTGCCATCTCTCGCTTTTACTTCCTCTATATTGCTCAACATTTTTTCATAAATTGAGTTGAGAGGGATTAGGGAAACGACGACCATTTTCCTGTCAACAAGTGCAATCGGACCGTGCTTCATTTCTCCTCCGGCGTAACCTTCAGCATGAAGATAGGATAATTCCTTTAACTTCAGGGCACCCTCTAATGCGATTGGATACATAATTCCTCTTCCCAAAAAGAAAAAACTCTTTTTCTTCCAATATAGATTTGCTAGATGCTCAATTTCTCTTTCCTTTGCAAGCACTAGATTAATTTTTTCAGGAATCGCAGCCAATTCATCCATCATCTCACGGAATTGAATCATACTCATAAGACCTCTAATCTTCCCAAGATATAGTGCGAGTAAATAAAGAGCTACGACCTGCGAGGTGAATGCTTTAGTAGAAGCCACGCCTATTTCCGGCCCTGCATGGGTATATATCACGCCGCCTGATTCCCTAGTGGCCGTACTCCCTACAACATTACATATAGATAGCACTTTAAAGCAAACCTTTTTGGCTTTTCTCATAGCTTCCAAAGTATCAGCGGTTTCACCAGACTGAGTTATTCCGATCGTTAAAACATTTTTGTCCAAGATAACATCCCGGTACCTAAATTCTGATGCTAGATCAACCTCTACAGGAATCCTAGCAATTTTTTCAATAATAAATTTGCCGACAAGTGAGGCGTGCCAGGACGTTCCACAAGAAACCAAATGAATCTTTGATATATTATTAATCTCCTCGATTGTAAGATTTATCTCATCCCATTGAATCCTACCATTATCTAGATTTATTTTTCCAGAATAGGTGTTTCTTGCGGCTTGGGATTGCTCATGAATTTCCTTTAGCATAAAATGCGGGTAACCGCTCTTCTCTGCTAGCTCGGAATCCCAAGGGATTTTGTATATGTTTTCTTCCCTATTGTAACCATTTTCAAGATTGATTATTTTTATGCCATTTTTTTTATCTAGAATTACCAATTCATTCTCCTTTACAAAAATAGCATCCTTCGTACATATTAGTATCGCCGGCAAATCCGATGCAAGAATATATTCTCCATTTCCCTTGCCGATGACCAGTGGGCTACCCCGTCGCGCTGCTATGATTTTATCAGGATCGGTACTACTCACTATTGCAAGTGCATAAGTTCCCTTAATTTCTGATAACGCTGATGTAATAGCTTTCAATAAATTTCCATCTTCGAGCTTTCTTTCTATAAGATGTGCAATTACTTCCGTATCAGTCTCCGAAAGTAGGGTATGACCGTCAGCTATTAGGGATTTTTTTAGTAAAGAAAAATTTTCAATTATTCCATTATGTACTACAGCTATTTTCCCCGTGCAGTCGCTATGTGGATGTGAGTTTATATCACTTGGTTTTCCATGAGTAGCCCAACGTGTGTGACCTATTCCCACATGAGTATCGTAGAAGGAGTTTTCCAGCATGGATTCAAGGTTTTTCAACTTGCCAAGACTCTTTCTCAAAACAACGTTGCCATTCTCAATAAATGCAATGCCTGCTGAATCGTAACCACGGTACTCAAGCCTTCTAAGTCCCTCTAATAATAAGGGGACCGCATTCCTTTTCCCGATATATCCGACTATTCCGCACATTATAAATTACCTTTTAAAAAAATTTTATGAATTAAACAAGATAAGCTGAAGAAACCTAATGGCGACTCGACAAAGTATTAAAGTAGAAGTCAGACATTCGAAGAATAACTTTTGACATCAATTTTCTTTCGATCCAAACTTCAGATCTCGTTAAAGCCCGAACTGATTTTGCTAATTCTGTGGCGGATGCATTTTTACTAATATATCCTAAGCAACCTGCAAAGATGGCTCCCATGATTCTTTCCGGATCATATTTACTTGTTAGTAATAGTACTTTCAGACGAGGAGATTTTTCCTTTATCAACTTCATGATTTCGAATATATCTAAGCTACTCATATCGGCATCAAGGATAAGGATATCCCCCGAAATTGCACTATTTAGGATTTCTTTAATATCATTGGCTGATGATACCTGCGCTATTATTTCTAATTCTTTTTCAGAAGTTAAAAGTTTAATTATTGCTTCACGCTCTAACGCATACTCACTGGCTACGATAATTTTGGAGTAACTTGGCAACAGACCGATCTTCACCGGACATTAATTGATATTTCTGGATTTGTAATTTGAATCTATTAAATATGGTTCGTTATAATTCACTAAGATGAGCGGAAAGAAATTTTTGACTTATCCACAAGAACTTCTTTTTACCCTCACTGATTATATGAAACTATAAGAAGCGCCTATAGGATATTGAGGTTAAAGAGATTTAAAACTTCATAATATAAAGATGATAAAAAATTATAATTATCCAAATGGTTACCATATTCTGCTTGAGGAGATGCACTATCAAGTTCAAAATAATTTAATCCAGAACAATATTGCGCTATAATAATTGTTATACGAAATTATTCCTTTCAGTTAATTTGCTACAATACCCTTTCGATAACCATAAAGTATGAGCTCAGATCTGTTCTTGACAGCTAGCTTTCTAAAAATTTTATATAAGTGAAACTTTACTGTTTTTTCACTTAAA
>Ga0214471_10000455_pt1 | contig 35282 bp, 25 predicted proteins | sample RVTome_5_FD_207665 | JGI IMG/M metagenome (GOLD analysis project Ga0214471, IMG submission 207665) | Soil microbial communities from uranium-contaminated site in the Upper Colorado River Basin, Wyoming, United States - RVT142D155 | ecosystem: Environmental > Terrestrial > Soil > Contaminated >... | reverse complement strand
ATGCGTCCTGACGACCCAGAGCCCTTCGCCTAGCCCGCCAACCCCAAAATGTAGCGGCGACCTTCAGGTCGCCACGGCGCTGCTCCCCGGGCAGACGCGAGGTTCTGGTGCTTACGGACCGTCTCTTGGCGACCTCAAGGTCGCCGCTACATCCTCCAGGCGCTTACCTGCGCGGCGGGTAAGCGGCGAGCGGCGAAGACACGTCTCTAAAGGTGGCAGCGGCCAGGTCGGTGATCACCTCAACGACGGCCGGCCGACCGCAGGCAAGCGCCTTCTCAATCGATGGCGTGATATCCGCCGCGTCTTCGACCCGAAATGCCTCGCAGCCCATCGCGCGCGCAATCTCGGCGTAATCGAAGGCGTGGAAGCTGGAGGCGATTGGGCGGTCGCCCTGCCCGTGGCGCACCCAGCCGAGCGCCGAGTTGTTCAGGACGACCGTGACGATGTTGATCTGCTCCTCGATAGCCGTGAGCAGGCCGTTGAGCGCAATCCCGAAGCCGCCGTCGCCACAGACGGCCATGACGGCTCGCTCCGGGTGCACCAGCTTCGCGGCGAGCGCGGCGGGGACGGCGTAGCCCATGCCGCCAACTGCCGCAGGCTGCAGGTACTCCATCGTCCCTTTGGTGCGGAAGTGATGCATCATGAACAGCCGGTTCTCCCCCGCGTCGCAGGTGATGATGGCTCCGTCAGGCGCGGCGTTACCGAGGTCGTAGATGAGCCGCTGCGGCAGGATGGGACGAGCCGCGGACTCTGACTCGGTGACCCTGAACGAGGCGTGAGCGCGATGCGCTTCGGCGACTTCCTGCCCGCCATCCGTGCGCCCGGGGAGCTCTGCCTGCTTCGCGGCGTCGATCAGCTGGCCGAGGACCGTGGCAGCGTCGCCGATCAGGGCATGCTGCACGGGGAAAGACCAGGCGGCGTGACGTGGCTCGATGTCGATCTGCAGGAAGACCTGCCGCTCGGGGTCGAGCAGCGCCGGGTTCTCGTTCGCCGTATCGGTGGGGCCGAGCTTGGTGCCGACGGCGAGTATGAGGTCGGCGTCGCCCACGGTGGCGTTGGCGGCCTCGAGGCCGAAGTTGCCGAAGACGCCGAGCGCGAGCGGGTGCGTCTCCTCAAAAGTGCCCTTGCCGGAGGCGGTCGTCGCCACCGGCGCGCCCAGGAGCTCGGCGAGCTCTCGTAGTTGCGCTTGGGCGGCGCTCATGCGGACGCCGTTGCCGGCGAGGATGACGGGCTTCGAGGCGGCGGCGAGGGCTTCGATGGCGGCGGAGACGGCCTCAAGGTCCGCCCCGTGACGTTCCGGCAGGTAGCCGGCGGTCGAGTAGAGACGCGGCGTAGTCTCCGGGCCTACCGTGCCCGCAAGCGCCGTGCTGTGGAAGAGCAGCGCGACGGGGCCCGGCTGGCCCGTCGTAGCGTGCTTGAGGGCGAGCTGCGTGCTCTGCACGGCGGATGCGGCGTCGCGGGCGACGAAGACCTGCTTGGTGTAGCCGCGGATGACGTCGCGCGCATCCCAGCTGCCGAAGTCGCCCGTGCCGGACTGATACGGGCCGTGCTGGGTGAATGGGAAGCCGTCGCTGAGGTCGGCGATAACCAGCATGGGGCTGCCGGCGAGGTAGGCCTCGACGATGCCCATACCCGAGTTCGTCAGCATGAAAGCCGCCTGCCCCATGGCGACAGCGGGCGTCCCGGTGAGGCGGCCGTGCGCGTCGGCCATGACGGCGGCAAGGCCCTCCTCACGCGCGAGGACGGTGCGGATCGTGGACTTGCGGTCGTACAGCGCGTCGTAGATCGGGATCGTGCGGCCGCCGGGCATGCCGAAGACGAACTTGACGCCGCCTTCTTCCAGGACCTGGGCGATCGCCTGGGGGACGGGGACGGTTTCGGTGAGGAGCCTGCGAGCGGTCATGGGGCTGCGCTCCGTCCTAGAAGTGGCGCCCGTAGCTGCCGTCGATCACGACGTCGACGACGGAGGGGCCTTTGTGGCCGACGGCCTGCTTGAGGGCGGGCGCGAGGTCGGCCGGGTGGTCGATGCGCGCTGAGGGGATGTCCCAGACGTCAGCCTGCTTGGCGATGTTGATCGCCGGCTCGCCGAAGTTCATGCCCAGGAAGCCGCTCTTGCGCTCGCTGGCGCCGAGGTAGCGCACCATGCCCTGCTTGAGGATCCGATAGCTCGCGTTGTTGAAGACAACGTAGGTGACGTCGATGTTGTACTTCGCGGCGGTCCACAGGCCCTGGATGCTGTACATGCTGTCGCCCTCGCGCAGGAGCCCGACGACGGGTCGGTCAGGCAAGGCGAGCTTGACGCCGAGCGTCCCGGGTAATGGGAAGCCGAGCGAAGCGTTGCCGTCGAAGAAGGAGTTGGGCTGCGTCAGCTGCATGAGCTGGGCGAAAGGCGCTCGGCCCGACGTGCCACCGGATCCCACGAAGGCGGTGTCGGCGGGGACGGCGTCTCGGACCTCAGCGACGAGGCGCATGGGGCTTATCGGTTCGTTGTCCCACTCGTTGCGCAGCTGGTCCTGCGCCTTCGCGCGCATCTCGGTGGTCGATTGCGTGATCGCGGCGGCGCGTTGTGCGGCATTGGTCCGCTGGACCGGCGTCAGCGTCTTGTCGAGCGCTTCACGGACGTCGCGGGCGGCCCAGGCGGTATCGGCGAGGACGCTCATGGTGACGGCGTAGTTCTTCGCCAGCTCCCAGGAATCGACGTCGATCTGGATGAAGACGGCGCCGTCGGGTATGGGGCTCGGGCCTTCGTAGAACAGCGGCATGAAGGGGTTACCGCAGCCGATGGCGACGATCACGTCGTGGCCGGCGAGCGACTCCTTGGCGCCGCCGAGGAAGCCGAGCGGCCCGACGAAGAGTGGGTGGTCCGTCGGGAAGTTCCACTGCCGGCTGGCGGTCTGGGAGACGGGACAGCCCGCCAGCTCGGCGAGAGCGGCGACGCCTGGTGCGGCGTTGGAGAGCGCCATGCTGTCGCCGCAGAGGATGATCGGGTTCTCGGCCTCCGCCAGGTAGCGGGCGATGCGGGCCGCGGTTGAGGGGTCGGGGCGCGTAGCCCAGTCGGTGTGTACTGTGGGCGTGATCGCCTCCTCGACTTCGCCGTCGAGCACGTCCTGCGGCAGGCTGAGGACCACGGGGCCCTGCGGCGGCTCGGCGGCGATCTTGAAGGCGCGGCGCATGAGCATCGGGATGTCGTCGGCGCGATGAGCTTCGCCAACCCACTTCGTCCACGGCTCGGCGAAGCGGACTAGGTCGGCGTAGAGCAGCGGCTCGGTCGCGGTATAACGCGTGTCCTGCTGGCCCACGGTCACGACGAGAGGCGAGCCGTTCTTGCGGGCGTTGTAGATCATGCTCATGGCGTTGGCGAGGCCGGGCGCGATGTGGACGTTGACGACGGCGGGCTTGTGGGTGGCGCGGGCGTAGCCGTCGGCCATGGCAAGCGGGACGGTCTCGTGCAGGCCCAGGATGTACTCGAGCTCGGGGTAGTCCTGCAGGCCATCCATGAACGCCAGCTCCGTGGAGCCGGGGTTGCCGAAGACGTATTTCGTGCCTTCGGCCAGGAGCTGCTGCATGACGGCGTGCTTGCCTAGGACTGCCATAGGGGTCTATCTCCTCGGTGTACGGCCTGCGGGGCGTGACGATTATAGGCGGCGAAGCCTGCCTCTAGGCCGCGCCGAGATGCTTCGTGAAGAACGCGGCGACGTGCTGCTCGATGAGGGGCTCGGCGCCCCGCCAGAAGTGGTCGACGCCGGGGACGATAACGACCTCGGTGGCGTCTGCCGGGCGAGACCCCGCGGCGAGGAGCAGCGGCTCTGCGGCGCACACGTGGTCGGCGTCGCCCGTCATCAGCAGCAGCGGCCCGGCCTGCGCTTCGAGACGCGCGGCGACGTCCGGCGCCGTGGTCGGGAGCGAAACGAGCGCAACGGGTATCGAGCCGTCGTATGCGGCAGCGACAACCGAAGCCATGCCGGCGCCGAAGGAGTAGCCGGCTAAGCCAACGTGCTCCACGCCTTCAAGGGCGCGGACGTATTCGAGCGCGGCACGGACGTCGTCTTGCTCGCCGCGGCCCTCGTCGTGCGACCCCTGGCTCGCGCCAACGCCGCGGAAGTTGAAGGACAGAGCGGCGAATCCGGCGGCTTGAATCGCCCTCGCGGCGGCGGTCACGACGTTGTTGCGCATGTCGCCGCCGCGCAACGGGTGCGGGTGGCAGACGACGACGGCGCCGGTTGGCTCCCCGTCCGGCGCGTAAAGGACGCCTTCGAGCTGGAGGTCTCCGCTGGTGAACTGGACCGGCTTCGTGATCAGGACCGCCTCCGTTGCGGCGCAAGAGTAGCAGCTTTGTTGCGGTAGAGTGTCACCGGCCTTTCGGCAGAGACCAGGTGAAGGACGAAGGCATGAACGACGCTACACCACTGCTAGGCGGCATCCGGGTGCTGGACCTGGCGACGGAACGCGCCGAGCTGACGGGTCGCCTGCTGGCCGACCTCGGCGCCGACGTGCTCAAGGTCGAGCCGCCTCGGGGAGTTGCTGCACGGCGGCGACCTCCCTTCGACAAGGCCGGCGCGTCGCTGTACTGGGCGTCGGTGGGGGTCGGCAAGCAGAGCGCGGTGATCGACCTGGGCGACGCGGCCGGGCGGGAGCGCGTTCGCGCGCTGGCAGCGCGTGCCGACGTGCTGGTCGAGTCATTCGATCCCGGGTACATGTCGGGCCTCCGCCTGGGGTATGACGAACTAAGGCCACTGAACCCCAGTCTCATCTACGTCTCGGTGACGCCGTTCGGTCAGAAGGGGCCAAAGGCCGCCTGGCCGGCGACGGACCTGACCCTGGAGGCAGCGGCCGGCCGGGTCGGATTGCAGGGGGACCGCGACCGGCCACCGATCCCGGTGGGTTATCCGCAGGCGTCGTTCCATGCCGGTGCGCGGGCCGCCGCTGACGCCGTGATCGCGTTGAACGAGCGCGCGGTCTCCGGCCTGGGGCAGCACCTCGACATGTCGATGCTTGAGACGGTGGTGTTCACGCTGCTGGCCTCGGCGGGCTTCCCGCACTACACCGGTGGTGAGCAGCCAGGCTTCGGAGACGACCGCGCCGAAGCGCCGGCGCCGCAGCCCGGTGCCTTCCTGGGTCGCGCCGAGTGTGCCGACGGCTACGTGGTCGTCACGGCGACCAGCAACGCGCAGCTGGTCCGCTGTATACCAGAGACGGTGCTGCCAGCCCTCGACGCCGCTGGCAGAGATACGAGCGCATTGCGGGCGCTCGACTGGGAGGCTCTGGTCGCGGCGATCGGCGCTCACGGCGTTTCCGACGCGGACCTCACCGCCGCCCTGGAGGCGGTGCGGGACTTCTTCAAGCTGAAGACGAAGCGGGAGCTGATCGAGTGGGCCTGGACCAACGACGTCCATCTCGGCCCGAGCAACACGACGGCGGATCTTCTAGCGAACCCGCACCTGCGGGAGCGCGGCTACTGGCAGCAGGTCGGCAGCCGCACGCAGCCTGGCCTCTCGGTGCGGGCGTCGCGCAGCCCGATCGTGATCCAGAGGCCGGCGCCGCGTTTGGGCGAGCACCAGGACGCCGTCGATAGGTGGCTGGAGAGCCAGCCCCAGCGCGTCGAGGCGGCGGGTACGATGCGGCAGGAACGGCTGGGCGAGGCGTTCTCTGGCCTGAAGGTGGCGGATTTCAGCTGGGTTGCCGTAGGGCCGATCACGGCGAAGGCGCTCGCGGACCACGGCGCGACCGTCGTGCGCATCGAGTCGTCGACGCGGGTCGACTACGTGCGCACGCTGCCCCCATTCAAGGACAACGAGCCGGGGATCGACCGCGGCCACTACATGGCGAACCTCAACTCGTCGAAGCTCGGCGTGGCCCTCAACCTGCGCACTGCCGCAGGGCGCATGCTGGCGCGGCGGCTGGCGGATTGGGCCGACGTCATCGTCGAGAACTACACCCCGGGCACGATGAAGCGGCTCGGGCTCGACTACCAAACGCTGAGTCGCGACAAGCCGGAGCTGATCATGATCAGCACCTGCCTGATGGGCCAAACCGGGCCGTGGGCATCTTTCGCCGGATACGGACCGCACGGCGCCGCGATTTCCGGCCTGCACCAGATCACGGGCCGGCCGGACCGCCCGCCGGCCGGGCCGTATGGGCCGTATACAGACGTCATCGCGCCACACTATGCGATATCGGCGCTCGCGGCAGCGATCCTTGAGCGTCGGCAATCGGGGTTGGGGCAACACCTCGACGTGTCGCAGGTCGAGTCGGCGATTCACTTCATCGAGCCGTTGGTGCTCGACCAGATCGAGAACGGGCGCACGGCGCCGCCCTCGGGGCTGGACTCGTCAACGGCATGCCCGCACGGCGTCTACGCGACGGCCGGGACCGAGCGCTACATCGCCATCGCGGTCGAGACGCCGGCGCAATGGCAGGCATTGAGGTCCGTCGCGCCGCTCGACGCCTTCGCCGCTCCCCGTTTCGATGCACTGGAGGCGCGGCTGGCCATGAAGCAGGAGATCGACGCGGCGTTGGCGGCCTGGACGCGGGGGTGGGAGCGTAGCGACCTCGAGCGCGAGCTGGTCGCTCGTGGCGTGCCGGCTTCGATTGTGCAGCGCATGACCGAAGTGGCGGCCGACCCGCAGCTGGCGAGCCGCGGCTACTTCGTAACGCTCGAACACCACGAGGTCGGGCCGACGCCCTACGACGGGCTCGCGACGCATTTCTCGGCCAAGCGCCGCATGCTGCACCGTGCGGCGCCCTGCGTCGGACAGGATACAGATTACGTAATGCGTGAGCTGCTCGGCCTCAGCGACGACGAGATCGCGGACTACGCCGCGGCGGGCATCTTCACGTGACACGCGAGGAACTGGCCTCGGTCATCGACGACCTCGCCGCTGAGCAGGCCGTGGTGCTGGGAGCTATCTCAGGTCTCGACGCGGACACCTGGGACCGGCCAACCGCGGCCGAGGGCTGGACGCTGCGCGATTGCGTTGCGCACCTGGCAGAGACGGACGAGTCGGCCACGGACGCGGTGCTGAGGATCGAGCGTCCTCGTAACGCCAGGGAGCGGCAGGGGGTTCTGACGCCTGGCCAGATCGCGGCGCGTCGAAAGGCGGGCTCAGAGGTCGCGGCCTGGTACGAGGACGCGACGCAGCGGCTGATCGAAGCGCTTCGCCGGCTCGCGCCGGACGCGCGTCCCGCCTGGCTCGGCCGGCCGATGGGTGCGAGCAGCTTCATCAGCGCCCGGATCATGGAGCACTGGTCGCACGGGCTCGACATCCTGGAGGCGGCAGGCGTCGAGGCCGTCGACAGCGACCGGCTCCGGCACGTGGCGCATCTGGGCTACATCACGCGAGACTTCGCCTTTCGGAACCGGGGCCTGACGCCGCCTGAGGAGCCCTTCTACCTGGAGTTGACGGCGCCGTCAGGTGAGACGTGGACCTGGGGCCCTGCGGAGGCGCAGCAGCGCATCATCGGCTCCGCGGGCGATTTCTGTCGCGTCGTGACGCAACGTATCCACCCGGCCGACACGCAACTCGAGGCCACGGGTGAAGACGCGCGCGAGTTTCTCACGATCGCGCAGGCTTTCGCGGGGCCGCCGGGGCAGGGCAGGCCGCGGAAGGGTACTTCGGACTGAGGGCGAGCTGCCGGGACTAGCAAGGAGTCGAGCGTGATTATTCATCTTCGTGACATGGCTGAGACGCCGCAGGAACCGCGGCCTCTGGTCCTCAAGCGCGTCATCAACGTGGACGAGCACAGCGCCAACCTCAGCCTGACCTGGGTGCGTATCTGGGGCCACCACGATCGCGTGGTCAACGAGGCGAGCGACCGCGCCTACTACATCATCGGCGGCTCCGGGCGGTTTCAAGTCGGCGATGGCGCCGTCGAGGCGGTGGGCGAGGGAGACGTCGTGTTCATCGCGGCTGGGACGCCTTACGAATTCGACGGGGAGATGACGTACGTGGTGATGAACGGGCCTGCCTATGCGACAGACTCGGATCGTGTCTTGCCTTCGCTGATGAACAGGCTATTGTGAGCCCGGCTTAGCGTTTTTGCCCTCGCAAGGATCGGCAGCTGGATGAAGCAAGGCACCACGGACGGACCGGCCCCCTGGCAACGCCGTATGCCGTTCTTCTACGGCTGGGTCATCGTCGTCATCGCGCTGTTCACAACCTTCTTCGGAATCGGCCTGACGTGGGCGGCGAGCATCTTCGCGATCCCGATGAAAGAAGACCTGGGCTGGGGCAACTCGGCGTTCTTCTTCGCGCTCAGCTTGCGAGGCTGGACCGGCATCGTGGTGGCGCCGTTCGTGGGGCCGTACATGGACCGGGAGCATGGCATACGCCTGCTGGCGTTGCTGGGCGGGCTAACCAACGTCGCTTCGTTGTTGCTGATCAGCTTCGTGCAGTCCGAGCTGCAGTTCGTCTTGCTGTTCGGAGTCGTAGGCGGGATCGCGCAGTCGCTGCAGATGGGCGCGACGGTGATCATCCCGAAGTGGTTCGTGCGACGGCGCGGTATGGCGGTGTCGCTGGCGTCGGCGGGTGGCGGCCTCGCGGCGTTCGTTCTGCCGGCAATCCTGGTCGCAATCGACCATGCGCTGGGTTGGCGCAGCGGCTGGTTGGTGCTGGCGCTGCTTGCCTTCGTGTTCTCGGCGTTTCCGGCCATCTTCCTGCGACGCGAACCGGAAGACGTCGGGCTGCTGCCGGACGGCGACGGCAGGCGACCCGAAGACCCGGTGATGCCGCCCCAGCGAACGGAAGCCAGCTTTACCCGGACCGAGGCGATGCACACACGCACGTTCTGGATACTGACCGTTGCTGTGGCCTTCGGCGCGCTCGCCGCAAACGGGATGCCCGCCAACCTGACGAACCTGTTCGTCGACCGCGGCATGGACCTCGATACCGCCGCGACGGCGCTGGTGTTCTACGGCGTCGCCTCGATCGGGGCCAAGTTTTTCTGGGGCTGGTTGGCAAACCGGTTCGAGCTGAGGTTTGTCCTGTTGCTGCTGACGGCCTACGGTGCCCTGGCAATCCCGGCGATTCTGTTGGTGCCGTCTTCCGTCGGGTCGCCGGCGCTGGCCTACGGCGCGCTCGTCGGTTTCTACGTTGGCGCGTACATACCGCTGCATTTCCTCGTCTGGGCGGCGTATTTCGGGCGGGCGCACGTCGGGGCGATCAGCGGTGTGGGACGGCCGCTCGGCGCCATGACGCTGGCCGGCGGTCCGTTCGTGATCGCGCTGGCGAGGGACGCCTCCGGGACGTATGCATCCGGTCTCCTGCTCGCGGCGGCCGGGATCGCCCTGGCGTTTGCCTGCCTTTACTTCGTGCAGCCGCCGCGCCGCCCCAAGCCGGAGATCGATCGCAAAGAGCGACTCAGCACGGTATGAGGCGGTTCGGCGTTGCCCGCCGCATCTACTACGGCTGGTGGATACTCGCGGCTTCCGTCGTCGCGATGACCGTCGTGAGCGGCCTCGCGGCATGGTCTCTCGGACTCTACGTCCACCCGTTAGAGGACGAATTCGGTTGGACCCGCGCCGAGGTCTCGCTCGGCTTTTCGGCGGGGATTCTCGTTAGCGGGCTGGCTGGACCGGCAATCGGTCGCCTGGTCGACCGGTTTGGGCCGCGTTCTTCCGTCATCGTGGGTAGCATCCTGGCGGCATTGACGTTTCAGCTCCTGGCGGCGACGAGCACGCTGTGGCAGTGGTACCTGTTTTCGGCGATCAACGCCGCGGCGCGCCAGATGATGTTCTTCATCCCGTTTCAGGCGCTGACCTCGCGCTGGTTCGACCGCAGGCGCGGTGCGGCGCTGAGCTTGCTGGGCATCGGGTTTTCGCTGGGCGGGTTCCTCGTTCTGCCGCTGCTCGCGCTGGTGATCGAAGCGACGGACTGGCGTGGCGGGTTCGTGTTTTCCGGCGTCATCTCGGCGGCGCTCGTTCTGCCGCTGGCCGTGTTCGTGCTGCGAGACGACCCGACGCCGGAGGAGACGGAGGCGTTTGGTGAAGGCAGAGACGCCGGCGGCGCTTCGCGGCCCGTCACGGCAAGCGTAACGCTGGGCGAGGCGCTCCGGATGCCGATCTTCTGGGTGCTGGCGATTGGGCTGATGCTGTTCTTCTACGGCATGATCGGCTGGACGGTGCACCTCGTGCCGTTCTTCGAGTCGAGGGACATTTCACGCGAGACTGCGGCGCTCCTGGTCTCACTGGCGTCGGGGGCGGGCATCGTTTCGCGACTGGCGCTGGGGACGGTGGTCGACCGGTTCAAGCGCTTCGAGCGTGCGGCGGTTGGGTTGATCGGCTTGCTGGCCCTGGGCATGGGGGTGCTCTTGCTCGAGGGCGGCATGCCCGGCGTGCTCGTCTTCCTGGCCCTGTGGGTCATCGGGACGACGGCGGGCTCGATGATCGAAGCGCTAACGCTGACCCGGGCCTTCGGCATGGCGCACTTCGCGACGATACTCGGCGCCATCGTCGTCATCGAGACAATGGGGGAGATTCTCAGCCCGTCGATCTCGGGGCTGATATTCGACACCACGGGCTCTTACGACTGGGCGCTGGTGATGTACGTGCTGACCTTCAGCGCGTCCGCCGCGATGTTCGCCATCGCCAGCCGCATGAAGTATCCCGTGCTGCAGACCAGCGCCGGGAGCCCTGAGGCCTCGGGGTAAAACGGCTCGAGCCAAAGAGTCAGCCCGACTGAATGACCTCGGCTTGCGGCGCTAGACCGGTCGGCACCTCGTTGGTCCGAGCGGCGTGCCAGTCCGACAGCGCTTCGTGCCAGAGGACCTCGGCGGGCAGGACGGTAGAGCAGGAGCGGCGGCGGTAGGCGGCTGGGTCCTCGGAGGCGGGCGGCGGCGTGCCGGCCTCCCGAAGAGCCCTCGCGGCCTTGAGGAGCTTGCGACGGGTCATGATGATCATCGAGTCCACGGTGCCGAGGTGCTCGCGGTGACGCGGCGTGATCGTCCCCATGCTGGCCGTGACGGCCGCATCCTGCAGACGGATCGTCGGGATGCCGCTGAAGTTCATGGTTCGCTGCACTTCGCGGTCCATCAGGAAGTCATTGGCGTGGTCGGCGACGGGCCACCAGCCGGGGTAGGGCCGGCCGAGCTGCGCCGGCTTCATCGGCCCCATGCCGTTCTCCTCCGGGAGCTTCGTGACTACCTGCTGCAGCTTGCGCGGGCCGTCAAACTTCGTCGTCGGGTTCCAGCGCAGGCCCCAGTGCATCGTGTGGTTGTCATCGATCGGGGTGTACATGTGCTGCGGCACCGTGCCGTCTGGAGTGCCCGGGAACATGCTGAAGACGGGGAAGAGGTACTGCGTGGTGCGCCAGTAGGTGCGGCTGGGGCCGTCCTGGCGGCTGGCGCCGTAATAGATGCCGTAGTCGGTGTCGATGATGTCGAGGTGCGGCGCCTTGTCGGGGTGGAAGACGCCGTAGTTGCTGGGTTGCCACTCCTCGAGCCGGGCGTGCAGCAGGTAGAGGTGCGACGTGTCGATGTCGCCCTCGAGCGCTTGCATCCAGTTGCACTCGTAGATGCCCTTGTACTGGTGATGCACCTGCTCTTCCGGCAGATGGCACCACTCGAACTCCGGCAAGCCCGGCGGGTCGGCCTGGTCCGGACCCATGTAGGCCCAGATGATGCCGCCCTGCTCTGCCGCGCGGTATGCGGTGGCTCGCACCTTGGTCCTGAAATTAGACTCGGCGGGCTCGGACGGCATGTCGACGCAGGCGCCGCTGACGTCGTACTTCCAGCCGTGGTAGACGCAACGCAGGCCCTCTTCTTCGTTGCGCCCGAAGAACAGCGATGCGCCCCTGTGGGGGCAGGCGTTCTGGATCAGGCCGAGGCTGCCCGAGGTTGTGCGGTAAGCGATCAGGTCCTCGCCGAGGAGGCGCACCCGCTGCGGCGGGCCGTCGGCCTCGATCTCCCAGCCGTACAGGAGCGGCAGCCAGTAGCGGCGCATCAGGTCGCCCATCGGTGTGCCCGGGCCGACCCGGCAGAGCGTTTCGTTGTCTTGAATCGAGAGCATGATGCGCCTCCTGGTAGCTGACGACGATTTTACGCTCCTTTGGGTTTGAATGCTTAGGCGACTTAAGAAGTTTCGAGCCTGTGCCTATGCGGTCTACAATGCGCGCGCCGGGAACGGTTGAGATCGGGGTGAGCTATGAGCGAAGAGCGAGTCCGCGTGGCGTTTATCGGCGCCGGCAAGCAGGCGAACTGGCGCCACTATCCCTCCGTCGCGAGCCTGCCCGATGTCGAACTCGTGGCGTTGTGCGACCGCGACGCTGAGCGCGCTTCCCAGACCGCGCAGCGCTGGGGCGTGCCGAAGACGTACGAGGACTACCAGCAGATGCTGGTGCAGGTCGAACCCGACGCCGTCTACATCATCATGGGCCCGGACGCGATCCATGAGCCCGTGACCTACGCCCTGCGCCAGGGACACAACGTCTTCATCGAGAAGCCGCCGGGACTGACGCTGAACCAGATCAAGCTTCTCGCGTACTCGGCGGAGCAGAACGGCTGCATCACGATGGTGGGCTTCCAGCGGCGCTTCATTCCGGCCATGACGGCGCTCAAGGCGCGCGTCGAGGAACGAGGCCCGATTCACTCGGCGTCGGTGGCGAATTTGAAGTCGACGCGGGACTTCGAGCGGCCGGCCGCGACAGGGATCCTCGACCAGCTGACGTCGGACGGCATGCACGCCGTGGACAACTTGCGCTGGCTCTGCGGCGGCGAGGTCGTCCGCGTTTCGAGCAGTGTGCGCACGCTGTACGCGCCGGGGCCCGTCGCGAACGCCGTGATGGCGCAGGTGGAGTTTTCCTCCGGCGCGGTCGGGCAGCTGAACTACGACCTCGTCAACGGCGGTTCGGCGCTGGGCGAGGGTGCGACGGCGCCGGGTATCTTCCGTGCCGAGGTCCACGGCCGCAACATCAGCGCCTTCGTCGATGCGGAGCGCGACAGCTACATCGTTGCCGACAGCGGGGAGCGGGAGGTCTTCGAATCAAGCGTCTTCGGGCAGCCCTTCGGCGAAACGCCGGAGCACTGGCTGGGGTTCTGGCACGAGAGCCGGTATTTCATCGACTGCGTCAGGGAGAAACAGCAGCCGCACTGCAATTTCGCCGACACGGTCAAGACGTGGGAGCTCATCGAGCAGATCTACGCCGCGGCGCGCGGCCAACAGTAGAGGAGAGAACGATGCCGAGAATTGAGCCGATTTCCGACAAGTCGCAGGTGGCGGCCGAACACCAGGGCGTGGTGGACGCGGTGCTGGAGACATTCGGTGCGCTACGCGGTCCGCACAGCATCCTGCTGCACAGCCCGGTGCTGGATAAGCCGGCGTTGGAGCTGGGTAATTACTTCCGCCACCACTCGGTGCTGAAGTCGCCGGAAAAGGAGCTGGCGTTCATCACGGCGGCGCGAGAGAAGGACTGCCTCTACGTCTGGGCCGCGCAGGTGGGCGCAGGACGGCGCGGCGGGCTAAGTGAGGCAGCGATCGAAGTGGTGAGGAACCGCGGCGAAGTGTCGTCGCTGCAGCCCCACGAGGCGGAGATCGTGACGTACGTGCGGCAGTTGTTCCGTAACAACCGCGTCGAGCAGACGGTCTACGACGCGCTGGTCAAGCGCCACGGCGTGCAGTGGGTCATCGAAATGACGGCCGGCGTGGGATATTACGGCATGCTGGCCGGCGTCGTAAACGCCTTCGACGTAGGGACGCCGGCGGACGGAGACGTCCTGCCCGTGTAGGCAGCAGCACGCTACTCCCAGGCGACTGAAAAGAGGGACGCCCGTCGATCGACGGGCGTCCCTCTTTGTGTAGCTTCGACTGTGGTCAGGAGACGGTTGGCGCGAACAGCTCTTCGGGCTGGTGTTCCACGAAAGCGGCCTGAAGGCTGCGTGTCGCCTGCTGCCAGTCAGCGGAGCGAGGCAGGATGACGCCGCCGGAGCGATAGCGGTAGATCGACGGGTCGTCGACGCCGGGCGGCAGGGTGCCGTCCTCCGCCAGCGCTTTCGCGGCTTTGATCATGCGGCGGCGCGTGCGGATCACCATGGCGTCGCTGGCGCCGAGGTGCTCCTGGGTGCGCTCGTAGATCGTGCCCATGCTCTCGGTGATCGCCTGGTCCTGCTGGTGGATGCCCGGGATGCCCGTGTACGACGTCGTGCGCTGGGCCTCGCGGTCGATCAGGTAGTCATTGGCGCGGTTCTGCGCCAGGCGGAACTTGCCCAGCCAGTGCGATTCGTCCGGCAGGTAGTCGAAGCCGGGGCGCTGGCGTTTCGGCGGCGCCTTGCCCGCGGCGTTCTTCGCGGCCTCCGCGTCGCCCTGGGCGCCCTGGCCCGCCGTGGTGTTGTTGAAGGCCAGCGTGCTCGGGACGGCGAAGCTCCAGAACATCATGTGGTCGTCGTCGGCCGGGACCCAGGCGCGGACCAGGATTTGCATGCCGAGGAGGCCCGTCGGGATCATCGTGTAGAACGGGAAGAGGAAGTGCGCCACGCGCCAGTAGTACGTGTCCGCCTCGGCCGGACGGTACGCCCCGTACGAAGTCCCGAACTCGGTCTCGACCACGTCGTAGCGCGGCGCCTTGTCCGCGATCGTGTAGTAGTCGAACGTGCCGGGCTTGGCGTCCTCCAGCTTGTTGCCGCCAAGGTGAAGGAACGCGAGGTGGCTGGTGTCGATGTCGCCTTCGAGGCCCTGGACCCAGTTGCAGTCACGCAGCGCCTTCTCCACGTGCGTGCCCTTCTCGGGGACCATGTTCGGCTCGATGTCGGGCAGCGCCGGCAGGTCGGAGCCGGTGCGCGTGCCCATGTAGGCCCAGACGACGCCGTTGCGCTCCTGCGTGGGGTAGGCGTGAGCGCGGACCTTGTTCTTGAAGTTAGACTCGGCGGGCTCAGAGGGCATGTCGACGCAGGCGCCGGCCACGTCGAACTTCCAGCCGTGGTAGACGCAGCGCAGCCCGTCTTCCTCGTTGCGGCCAAAGAAGAGCGAAGCGCCGCGGTGGGGGCAGGCGTTAGCCACGAGGCCGACCGCGCCGCTCGTGGCGCGGAAGCCGATGAGGTCCTCGCCGAGGATACGGACGCGTTGCGGCGGCGAATCGGGGGTGGGCAGTTCACTCGACATAAAGACGGGGACCCAGTATTGCCTCAGGACGTTGCCCATGGGCGTGCCGGGACCGACTTTGCAAAGAACGTCGTTGTCTTGCTTGCTGAGCATCTGCTGCCTCCTACTCGGTTGTGACAATTTTACGCTTGTTTCCAGGAGATTGCTTAGGTGACTTAAGAGATTTTTCGCGGCGAAGCCTATAATCCGAGCCGGCTAAGACATCACCAGGAGGTGCCGTATGTCTGTAGAAGGCAAGGTTGTGTTAATCACGGGCGCTGCGAGGGGCATGGGGCGTGAGATGACGCGTGCCTTCATCAAGCAGGGCGCGAGCGTCGTCGCGACCGACCTGTCGTGGATCCCGACAGGCGTGTCGAACGACGATTATGACTTCCGAGCCGAGATCGAGGCCGAGGAGAACGTCCTGACGGGCGTGATGGACGTGACGCTGCAGTCGCACGTTGACGCGATCTACGACAAGGCGATGGCGAAGTTCGGCACGATCGACGTGATCATCGCCAACGGCGGCACGCGCCAGCGGGACCTCTATCTCGACACGCACGGCAGCGTCAGCGTGCTCGATACGGACGTCAGCGAGTGGGAGCGGATGTTTTCGACGCACGTGTTCGGCAACCTCCGCGTGATCAAGAAGTTCGCGCAGCCGATGCTACAGAAGCAGCGCGGCAGCATCATCACCGTCGCCTCGAGCCAGGTTCTGAACGCTCACGGCGCCGGCCAGGGCGAGGCAACGGGCTATGGCCTGAGCCGGGAGGGCTCGTATCAGCCCGCCAAGGCGGCGATGTCGTCGATGACGATCTACCTGGCGCAGGAGCTCAGGGCGTCGAACATCGCGGCCAACGTCCTGCTGCCGGGCCATACGGCCACCACCGGCTCGGACGAGCAGGAAACGGTGCGCAACGCAATCCGTCAGCGCAGCGGCCAGGCGCGGCCGAACTGGACGTCGCGGCGCGTGCGGGCGGACAACGTGGTGCCGCTGGCGCTTTTTCTCGCCGAGCAGGACGCCAGCGGCGTCACGGGCCAGTGGCTCAGCGCGATGGCCTACAACGAAGCGAACGGCCTCGGCGGCTTTGAGGCCTGGGGCTACGAGCCGGACGTCGCCGCAGCGAAGGCGAGCGGCGCCCTGTAGGACGGTTGGCTAGGACTGGTCGCGTCTCTCGACCGCGAGACGCACTTTGTCGAGAAGGCGGCAGAGCTCGGCCTGCTCGTCGGCGCTGAGCTGGTTGCAGGAGTCCTGCATGTACTCGACGATGGCGGGGACGAGCCTCGCGGCACGCTGCTTGCCTTCGCGCGTCAGGCGGGCGTGGACCACCCTGCGGTCGGCCGGGTTGACAACGCGCTCGACCCAGCCTTCGGCGACGAGGCCATCGATGAGCTGCGTGATGTTGGGCCCGGATACGCGAAGCACCTGTGCCAGCTCGCTCTGGGCTATGGCGTTGTCAGGACTGAGATAGAGCGTGCGGACGATCGTGTAGCGCGGGCGAGAGAGCTCGAAGCCGAGCGCCTGAATCCGAGCCTCGATGCCGCGCGTGAGGAAACCGGCGGTTGACGTCACGGCGAGGTGCGCTGCGAGCGCCTCGGCATCGGCGTCCGGGAATGCGTTCGTGTAGCTGGCGAGGGTTCGCTGGGAGTTGGCGTTTAGTGCCGCAGCCTGACCAACAGCCGTTGACTTATTCATACCGTATGTGGCTCCTTCGATTCCGACCAGTCTACTCTAGGGTATCGGGCCGTTATAATCCCGCCTTGACACACCTTGTTGAGGCCGTATGATGGCTGCATTGATTAAGCTGCTTAACTAATAGTGAGTATCTGGTTCATGACATCCAACGAAGCTTTGAAGGCAACCGGTAAGACCGCCGCGAAAAATGGCAAGAGCGCGTCGAAGAACGGCGCGTCGAACGGGGTTTCTGGCAGCGGCCCGGGCGCAATGACGGGTGCTCGCTACGTCGAGAGCCTGCGCGATGGGCGCGAGGTCTGGCTGGACGGCAAGCGCATCGACGACGTCACGACGCATCCGGCGTTCAAGGACATGATCAGGTCGCTGGCGGACGTCTACGACCTGCAAAACAGCCCTGAGTATCGCGACGAGATGACGTACGTCGACCCGGAGAGCGGAGTGCGCACCAGCCTGTCATGGCTGATCCCGGCGAACCATGAGGACTCGGCCCGCAAGCGGCGCAACAGCCAGCTATGGAACAAGCTCACCTGGGGTCAGCTGGGCCGCAGCCCGGACATCCTGGCGCCCTTCATCTGCAACATGGTGCCGCGCCGCGAGCAGTTCTCGTCCTTCAAGAACGACCACTGCGACTTCGGCGAGAACATCCTCAACTACTACCGCTACTGCCGCGACAACGACCTCTTCCTGACGCACGCGCTGGGCGACCCGCAGGTCGACCGCAGCACGCAGCCGCAGAACGAGCGGCGCGCTACGCCTGAGGACGAGGAGATCGCGCTGCACGTCGTCGAGGAGACGGCCGAAGGCGTCATCGTCTCGGGCGGCAAGCAGCTCTCGACGGCGGCGGTGCACAGCAACGAGACCTACGTGTCGCTATCGGCGACCTTCTTCGCACGCAACGACCCGCGCTTCGTCCTCGCATTTTCGATTCCTACGAACTCGAAAGGCCTGAAGATCCTGGCTCGCGAGCCCGTCGGCCGCTGGTTCGGTTCCTGGGGCCATCCGCTGCAAGGCCTGGACGAGCAGGACTGCATGCTCTTCTTCGAGCGCGTACTCGTGCCCTGGGACCGCATCTTCTTCCTCTACGATTCGCCGGCGCGCGTTTTCTCCTTCGCGGGGCCGGGCGGCGCCGACGCCAACTTCGCCGGCTGGGCCAACCTGGAGCGCGCGCTGTTCCGCTATCGCCTCATGACCGCCGTCGCGACGATGATCACGGAGGCGATCGGCGTCAACGAGTACCGCGAGGTGAACTCGAAGCTCGGCGAGATGGTGGCGAACTGCGAGATGCTGCGTCTGGCGATGGACGGCTTCGAGCACTCGAACAAGCGCTTCGGGACGCCTGCGGGGCCGATCGGCATCTGGATGGCGCAGACGACGTGGCGCATGACGGAGCTTCTGCGCGAGCTTTGTGGCTCCGGCATCGTGATGCAGCCCAGCGAGAACGACCTCGCGAACCCGGAGCTGCGGCCGTACCTGGAGCAATTCATGCGCGGCAAGGATGTAGATGTCGAGTACAAGTCACGTCTCTTCCGCTTCGCGCACGACCTCGCGATGTCGTCCTTCGGCATGCGGCAGGACATTTACGAGTACTGGCACGGCGGCGACCCCAGCCGCAACCGCATCAACCTGCTGCGTGGCTACGACCAGTCCGACATCATCGACCAGATCAAAGAGGTCATCGCCAAACCACTGCCGCACGGCGAGGTCGAGTAGCAGCCCACGCTTCGCGCTGACGTGGCCGGCTCTCCCTGATTCGGAGTCAGCGTGCGCCATTGCGAGCCATCGATCGCCGAGAAACGCAATGTAATCCCCATTGCGAGCCATCGACCGTCAGGGAGAGGCGCGGCAATCTCGTCGGGCCGTGCCTTGAGGCGCTACCTTTCTTCCTTCGAAGCAATGGCGTTTACCGTGGCTCCTCCACAACGAGGCGCTGGTCGGCGTCCACCTCACGCAGCGTCTGCACGGCGCCGGAAGGCCAGCGCACCTCCACCCGGTCAACGCGCCGAGCGGCGCCGGTGCCAAAGTGCACCGGGATCATGGACTGCGACATGTGTCCCTGCGCCTGGCCCGCGTACTGCACCATCGTGATGCCATCGACGGTCACCTCAACCCGGGCGCCGACTGAGAACAGCGCGTCCGGGCCGCTGACGGGCTGGATCTGCAGCCAGTGGTTGCGCGATTCGTCCTGGTTGAGGAAGAGGCGGGATATGCCCGGCGTGCCGTCCATCGAGCCGATGTTGACCACGAACAGGTCTACGCGGCCGTCGTTGTTGAAGTCGGCATCTACGACCTCACGGCTGGTCCCCGGGTCGTTCGCGCGGCTAGCTTGTGACACGTCGGCGAAGCTGCCGTCGCGTTGGTTAATGAAGACCGCGTTGGGTTGATGCGGCAGGTTCGAGCACGGGTCGCTGTCGATCTGGCCGTTGGTCATGTAGAGGTCCAGCCAGCCGTCGTTGTCGAGGTCGGCGAAGGTGGCGCCCCAGCCGATCGAGAGGTTGACGTCGCCGTTTTCCGGGATCACGCCGCGGCCGGTGTCCGTACGGTCCGTCACGTCCTCGAACAGCCCGGCGCGATTCTCAAAGAAACGGCTGGAGCCGATGTCGGTGACGTAAAAGTCGAGGTCGCTGTCGTTGTCATAGTCGCCGGCGGCGAGGCCCATGCCAAACATCGGCGGGTTGGCGCCGGACCCCTCCGAGACGTCGCTGAAGCTCCAGGCGCCGTTGACCGCTGGGCCGTCGTTGCGCCAGAGGACGTTCGGGTAGATCTCGTCGCCGTAGTCGTTGACCACGTAGATGTCGAGGTCGCCGTCGTTGTCGTAGTCGACGAAGGCGGGCTTGAATCCGGCGCCTTCGATGTTGCTGGGGTAGCCTTTGCCGTCGTCGAGCATTGACGTGACGTCCTCGAACGTCCCGTTGCCACGGTTGTGGTACAGCTTGAGGGAACGCACGCCGCCGTCGAAGTTGCGCTTGGCGCGCTGCGAGAAGTCGTGCGAGTCGCCGATCACCACGCCTCGCGGGACCTTGGGGTTGGCGTAAAACTCCTCGGTGCGGCACTGGCGCAGGAGGACGATGGCGGCGGTGTCCGTGAGCGTGAAGAGCGGGCCCACGGCATCGACGTGGCGGACGATCAGCAGGTCGAGGAGTCCGTCCCGGTCGTAGTCGCCCCAGACGGCGCCTGTGGTGCGGTAGTCCGGCCCCGGGTCGGCAACCCCGGCGGCGGTAGTGACGTCCCTGAAAGTCTCGTCCCCGTTGTTGCGAAACAGGCGGCTGTTGCCGTAGTTGGCGACGTACAGGTCGAGGAAGCCGTCGTTGTTGAAGTCCCCCCATGCGACGCCGTGGCCGCGCCCGGCCAGGTCGGCGACGCCGGCGGATACCGCAATGTCGGTGAAGCTGCCGTCCGCGTTGTTGCGGTAAAGGGCGTTGGGCCCGGCTGAATTCGTAACGTAGAGGTCGATCCAGCCGTCGTTGTTGAAGTCCCCTGCGGCCGCTCCCCCGCCGAGGTTGAAGAAGTTATCGTCGCGCGTGTGCTGGAAGGCGACGCCGGCCTGGGACGCGACTTCTCTGAAGGAGGGCGGGATGCGGCCGAGGCGCTCGATCTCCTCCCGGGCCGTAAGCACCCCGGAGTCGTTGCCGTCGTCGAGGGCGATCTCGATGCAGCGCCCCTGGATGCACTGGGTCACGGTGCCCGGATTGGCGGATGAAGCGTCTTTGAGGCCCAGCTCTCGCCCGGTGGCAATGAAGAGGCCTATCAAGAGCCCGAGGAGCGCGGCGCCGCGGAACAGCGTCATGGCAGCTTCGCCGGGGCTACGTCAGTACGACGAGACGAATGCACTCGTTGTACGTATCCGCGATGTAGAGGTTGCCCTTGCCGTCCAGTTCGATGCCGTAGGGGCGGTCGAGAAGCGCGGCGGTTGCGGCTCTCCCGTCACCGTTGAACCCGCTCGTGCCGCAGACGCCGGCGACGGTGTTTATGATGCCCTGCGGGTCGACAACGCGGATGCAGGAGTTGTAAGTGTCGGCGATGTAGAGGCTGCCGTCCGGCCCGAGCGCAACATCTACAGGGTTGTTGAGCTGCGCGTCGATTGCCGAGCCACCGTCCCCTGCGAAGCCCGGCGTGCCGTTACCCGCCACGGTCGTGATAATCCCATCCCTGTCGATCTTGCGGATCCGGTTGTTGCCGGAGTCGGCGAAGTAGATGTTGTCGTTGGCGTCGATCAGGATGCGTCCGGCGGGCTCGGCCGCCTGGCCGACGGGCTGGGAGATGCGCGCCTCGAGCGCGGGACCGCCATCGCCGCCGAAGCCGGCTTCGCACTTCGCGCCAGCGTTGCCGGGGTTCCAGCCCCACTTATCGGTATCGCCGAGCCGCGTGGGCTCCTGGCCGCTGACCGGGGCGCCGACGAGGCAGACGCCGGCGAAGCGGCTGATCACGCCGTCCGGTGTGATTTTGCGGATCACCTGGTTGGCCTGGTCGACGACGTAGAGGTTCTGCTGGCTGTCGAAGGCGAGCGAGCCCGGCAGGTCGAGGATCGCGGCCGCGGCCGGACCTCCGTCACCGGCGTAATCGCGCCCGCCCGTGCCCGCGTAGTCTTCGAGGTTACCCGCGGCGAGATCGACGACCTTGATGCGTGAGTTGTGCCAGGCGGCGATGAACATGCGGCCCTCGGCATCGAATGCGAGGCCGGTGGGGTGGTTGAAGGCGGCGTCCAGCACTGAGCCGGGCGGTCCGTCACCGATGAGCCCGCTGCCGGCCACGGTGCTGACGCGGCCGTCGTCGTCGATGACGCGGATACGGTGGTTGTTCCAATCGACGATATACAGCAGTCCGTCCGGCCCGACGGTCACGTCCATCGGTGAGTAGAACTCGGAATCGGCGGCGGGCACGCCGTCGGCCGTTATCCCTGCGACGCCGGTACCGGCGAAGGTGCAGATCTCACCCGGGCCGCAGTCGTCGCCACCGCCGCCGCAGGCCAACACCAGTAGCGCGCCGAGGCCGGCCGCTAAATGAAGGGCTCTGGTGACTGGCATCAGCTCGCCGCCTCAAGCGATACGAGGATGATGCGGCTGTTGTAGGTGTCGGCAATGAAGAGCCTGCCGGCAGGGTCGAAGCCGATGCCGAAGGGGCGGCTCAGCAGCCTGTCGGCGCCTTTCAGACTGCCGCCCTCGCCGCTGCCGTCCCAGACCATCTCAATGATGCCGGTCGAGAGGTCAATCGCCCTGACGCAGTTGTTTTCGGTGTCGGCGAGATAGAGGCGGCCGTCGGGCCCGAACTCGAGGTCGTTGACGGGCCCGAGCTGGGCCTGCAGCGCCGGGCCGCCGTCGCCGGCGAAGCCCTGCGCGCCGGTGCCGGCGACGGTCTCGATCAGGTTGGCGGTGAGGTCGATGCGACGGATGCGGAAGTTGAGGGCGTCGGCGATGTAGATATTGCCGTCATCGCCAATGGCGAGTCCGCCGGAGGGGTTGGGGTTGGCGCCGGTCTCGAAGTTCAGCTGCGCCTGGTCCGGGGGGCCGCCGTCGCCCGCGTATCCCGCCGTACCCGTGCCGGCGACGGTCGTAATGATGCGGTCCGGGCTGGCATCGATGCGCCGAATTCGCTGGTTGCGCTGGTCGAGCACGTAGAGGGCGCCATCGGCGGCGAAGGCGATTCGGCTGGGCTGGTTGAACAGGGCGTCGGCCACGGGACCGCCGTCGCCCGCGAAGCCGGCGCCACGGCCGCCCAGGACCTGCACAAGGCCGGTCTCGACGTCCAGCGTGCGTATCTTGTGGTTGTGCCAGGCATCGAGGTAGAGGAGGCCGTCAGGGCCCATGACGATGTCCGTGGGGTGGTTCAGGCGGACTGTGTTACCGGGAGCGCCGGGCGCCGTGAGGTCGCTCTGGTCAGGCGGGCCGTCACCGAGGAAATCGCCGATCGCCGAAACGAACGTGCCATCTGGCTTCCCCTGCCGCACGAGGTGGTTGTTCCAGTCGAGCACCCAGGCGGTGCCATCGGGGCCGAAGCTGATGTCGAGGGGCCAATACAGGCGGCTCTCATCGAAGGGGAGGCCGTCGCCGTTGAAGCCGGCCGCGCCGGTACCGGCCCAGACGCAGGAGACGCTGTCGTCGTCGCCGCAGGCCCCGTCAGAGCCACCACACGCAGCCACGAACAGCGCGACCGAAAGCGCCAGTGGTACGAAGATTGCCGTGCTCGCTCGATTCACGATCATGATGTCGATTCCGGCGGAGCTTTATGAATGATAACCCCATCGACCAGCGGTGAGGAGAGGACGCGGCCACCGACGGCCCAAACGCCGCCTTCGGGGTCGACCCAGACGGAGTGGAGGGCGCCCGGGACGGGGATGCCGGTCTCGATCTGGGTCCATTCGCCATCGATTCGGTGCAGGACGGCGCCTTCGATGCCGACGGCGTACGCCGAATCTGCGGTGAGGACGACGCCGACGACCTGGGGCGTGGTTGGCGGCGTCACGTCTCGCCAGCCGGAGCCGTCATTTTCGACGATGACGCCGGTGCCGAAGCCGCCGACGGCGACGGCGCGCTCGCTGTTGCCGCTGACCGTGAAGAGGTCGCGTGTCGTGCCGGACACAACCTGCGTCAGCCTGTCGCCGTCGTAGTGCAGGATGGCGCCGCCGGTACCGACGAGCCAGACGTCTTCGGCGGAGGCGCCCCAGACCTTGAACAGGGACGAGGACTGCACGAGGACGGGCGGGAAGCCCTCGGCCTCGGTCCAGGCGCTGCCGTCGAAGCGCCAGGCGAAGGCGCCCTCCGTCACGTTGCCGCCGACGGCCCAGAGGTCATCCGGAGCGGGGCCCCAGATGCCGTAGACCGTGTCGGTGCCGGGCGTCTGCATACGCTCGAAGTCGCCGTCCTGGTAGCGCAGGATGAGGCCCCCTGCGCCGCCCATGAAGACGGGGCCGCCCTGAAAGCCGAAGACCCACCAGAGGTCGCCGGTGGATCCGGTGGTCAGGTTGGTCCAGGCGTCGCCGTCGAAGTGCATGACGCTGTTGCCGGCGTTTTGGGAGTCGCCGCCGACCGCCCAGATGTCAGCGGGGCTGGTGCCCCAGATCGAGGTCAAGGCAGCCGGGAGGCCGGAGGACACGACAGTCCACCCGGATGGCTCCGTCGCGGGATCGCTTCCGCCGCACGCGGCGCAGGTGAGCAACACCAGGAGAAGGGAGAGACGCCTGACGACCTGCCTCCTGCTCTGTCGAGCCTCCGGAGCGTTCCTCGGGATAGCACGCTGGCGCCACGGATTGAATACGCCGGGGAGGTTGGTTGATTGTTCGAGTATAGGTTAAGGCACTTACGATTCCTAGGCGGCGCGATGCTATCCTGAAACAGCTTCGAGCCCAGACTTCGAACCCCGGCCGAATACAGCGGCCCGCCCCGGACCAAGCCACACATCTCGGGGCGCAGGCAAGGACCCAACGATGCGGCTGACCGTTGCGCTGCTCCTGATCCTGGCAGCCGTCGCTGCGCTTACCACGAGAGAGGCGGCGCCTGTGCTGGCGCACGCGTTGCTGGTGCGCGCCGAGCCGCCGGTCAACGCGACCCTGGCCGAAGCGCCGCGTGAGCTGACGCTGTACTTCAGCGAGCCGCTGGAGCGGAAGTTCAGCACCGTGACGGTTGTCGACCAGGACGGTGCGCGGCCGGACCAAGCCCTGCAGTTCGACGAGACGGACGATACGGTGGCGAGGGTCCGCCTGGGGGCGGCCGGCCCGGGGTTCCTCGTGGTCTCATGGGAGACGGTGTCTGTCGTCGACGGCCACCGCGTCTCAGGCTCCTACCCGCTCACGATCCTCAACGCAGACGGCAGCCTGCCCAACGTGACCGCGCCGGCGGCCACGAGCGTCGAAGGCGACGAAGCGAGGCCGGGCCTGGCCCTGGCGAAATTCGTCCTGCTGGTCGCAGGCTGTCTGCTGGTCGGGTCGTTGCTGTTCATGCTCGCCGTTACGAGCGCCTTCCGCGGAGAAGCGGCGGTAGAGGCAAGCGCTGTAAGTAACCGGCGCTGTCTGAATGTCGCGGCGGTGGCGCTCCTGGTCATCGCGGTGGCCGGTGTAGCCGAGCTGCTGCTCCAGTCGTCGAACATCGACGCCGGCCTGCGTGACGTGCTGGCGACGCGCTGGGGCGAGCGGTGGCTGCTGCGCTACGTAGCGCTCGGCGTGTCGCTGCTAACCGTGGTACTCATGCTGCGCCGGGGCTCACGTCAGGGTGGCGTTCCGGCGGCCATCGGCCTCGCTGCCGCGGCGGCGGCGCTGCTGATGATGTCGAGCACCAGCCACGCCGCGGCGGGCGCGGGAGCGTTCTGGGCCACCGCGATCGACTTCGTGCATCTCTTCGCCGTGTCGGTCTGGATCGGCATGCTTGGCATGCTGGCGCTGCTCTTCCTGTGGCCGGGCCGGGAGTGGCCCACGGAGGCTCGTCAAGGCGTCCTGGAACCCGCCCTGCAGCGGTTCTCGGCGATCGCCGTGGTCAGCCTCGCTCTGCTGTTGTTGGCGGGCCTGTACAGCGCGGGCATCGAGGTCGCGCGGCTCGGCGACCTCGTGGACAGCGGTTATGGGCGGGCATTGTTGCTCAAGCTTCTGCTCATCGTGCCGTTGCTGGCAGTGGCGGGCTACAACGCGTACGTCCTTCGTCCCGCCTACGCCACGACTTCCGAATCCGCCGCGACGCGTGACGATGAGCGACCGAGCCGGCTCGAGCGGCGATTCGGTCTCACGATCCGGTTGGAATTGGCACTGGCGCTGAGCGTGCTGTTGGTCGCGGCTTTCCTGGTGCAGATAACGCCGACCAGGGGTACGGGTTCCTCTGCCGGTGTGGCAGCGGTGTATAGCGAGTCGATAGAAGTGGGGGAGTTGGGCGTGGCGCTGACGGTTGACCCGGCACGGCCGGGGTTCAACTCCTTTGAGGTCGCGCTGGCGGGCAATAACGGATTCGTGGAGCAGGTGCGCCTGGAGTTTTTCGACCGGTCAGGGGGCACGAGCGAATCTCGCCTCGACCTGGAGCAGGACGGCGAAGTGTATTCGGGTCAGGGCCCGTTCCTCGACAAGCCCGGCGATTGGCAGATCCGCGTGAACATCAGGCAGTCGCGGGACAGCGACCTCTCGGTCCCGTTCGACGTGGCGGTGGTTGGACCTGGAGGCACGGTCGACGACAGGGCCGGGAGCTTCGACACGCCGGTTTCGCTGACGACCACCAGGGTGCTGATTGCGACGCTGGGCGCGTTGCTGGCCACGGCTCTCGTATTCGCCAGCCTTGGCGGCGGCTCGCGCGAAGGTGGTCACATTGGCGCGGTGCTACGCCGCCTGCCGCTGTTCAGAGCAGGCCGGGGCGGCAGAGGAAGCGTTACGCGCCGGGAATGACGCGGACGATGCGATGGTGGAATGTGTCGGCGATGTAGAGCAGGCCGTCGGGGCCGAAAGCGATGCCCGACGGGTGGTCGAGGAGGATATCGTCTGATGCCTCCTGGTCATTCATGGGATTCCCATTCCAGACCATTTCGATCACGCCGGTCGTGAGGTCGATCGCGCGGACGCAATTATTTTCGGCGTCGGACAGGTAGAGGCGGCCGTCGGGACCGAACTCGAGGTCGCTGACGAGGCCGATCCCGGCGTCGGATGCCGGACCGCCGTCTCCCGTTAACGCATCGCTCCCGTTGCCCGCGATCGTCTCGATGCGGCCGGCCTCAAAATCAACGCGCCGGATGCGGTGGTTGAGCGAATCGGCGATATAAAGGGTGCCATCGGGGCCGATGGCCAGGCCGCCGGACGGATTGGCGTTGTCATCCGTGCCGAAGTTGAGCTGAGCCAACAGCGGTGGGCCGCCATCGCCCGCGAAGCCGGCATCCCCGGAGCCAACGACCGTGGTCACCGTGCGGCCGGGGTCGGCGGCGGCCTTTCGAATGCGCTGGTTGGCCTGGTCGAGGATGTAAAGCGACCCGTCCGAGGCGAAGACTATCGACGACGGTAGGTTGAATAGCGCGTCGTCGACGGGACCGCCATCGCCCGCGAAGCCCGCAACGTCGCCGCCGAAGAGGCGCAGCAGGCCGGTCTCGGGGTCGAGAGTATTGATCTGGTAGTTGTGCCAGTCAGCGATGTAAATCAAGCCGTCTGGGCCGAACTCGACATCGGTGGGATGGAACAGGCTGACGGCAGTGCGTATGGAGCCGTCTGACAGCACTTCGCGCACCTTGTTGTTGTTCCAGTCGACGATCCAAGGCGTGCCGTCTGGGGCAAAACTGACGTCGACGGGCCAGTAGAGGCGGGTGTCCCTGCGGTCGTGGCCGTCGCCGTTGAAACCGGCCTCGCCGGTGCCGGCCCAGACGCAGGAGGAACCGGGGTCGTCGTTGCAGGCGGCGCCGTCTCCGCCGCAGGCATCCAGCAACAGCACAAGGACAATCGCCCACGCGAGCAAACAGACTCTCAAGCCGCCGCCCTCCTAGAGGATGCAAGAGGGGTTGGACAATTGTCCAACCCCTCCGAGTTGCGTACCTTGAAGGCGTTTAAGCGAACGGCTTCTTGGTCGTGTCGAGCCACATCTGGTACTTCTCCCAGTTGGCACAGGCACTGTCGTAGACCCTCTGGTTCATGACTGCGGGCCAGGACAACATGAAGGTGTCTGCCTGGCCGGGCTCCATGAGGCTCCACATACCCTTGGCGAGCAGCTGCTGCGCCTCGTGGGCAAGCGCCTTGCGCTTCTCGGTGTCCATCTCGATACGAGCCTTGTTGAGGACCTCGATGACGGCCGGGTCGCCCGTCTTGCCATCGCCGCCTCCGACCGAGTAACCATGGAAGGTGACGCCAGCTTCCGGGTGGTGCTCGGCGACCAGTGCGCTGGTCGGGTCGAGCACGCTTGGAATCGTGCCGGTGACCGAGTGGTAAGCGATGCCGTCGAAGGCGCCGGAGGCATCACGGTTCGACGGGATGTAGACGCCGGTGTAGTCCTGCTGGCCGGCGTCGATGACGTTCAGGCCCAACTCCTGCAGGTAGAAGAAGTAGGGCTGGACGACGTTGGCGCGGTCGAACTGCTGGGCGTTGGGGTAGAAGAACTTGACGTCGAAGCCGTTCGGGTAGTTGGCCGCCGCCAGCAGCTTCTTCGCCTCGGGGAGGTTGTACTGGAAGTACTTGGCGTTCTCACCGAAGGCGCTGCTCTGCGGGTCGAGCCAGAAGCCGTTGGCGCGGTAGGCGTCGCGGGCGCCGAGGTGGGTGTTCCAGTAGCCGTTAACCGGCAGACCGGCGTCTTGCAACTCCAGGACGTTAGATCGGACATCGATGTCGAGGTCACGTTCGAACGCCATAGAAATCGCTTGGCGAACGCGCTCGTCCTTGTAGGGGTTCTCGCCCTGCCAGCCGAAGGTGATGACCGAGGTCGCCGGCTGGGTGCCGGCGTCATACATTTCAAGATCAGGCGTGTTCTGCTTGATCTTGAGGATGTCGGTGGGCCGGACGATGTCGTTGCCGCCACGGCCGAAGTGGATCTGACCGGCTTCGAGCTGTGCCTGGCGTGCCGCGTAGTCCGGCAGGATCGGCATGAAGATCTCGTCGATTAAGGCGTAGTCCGGGTCCCAGTATTCTGCGAAGCGGGTCAGCGTGAAGCTTACGGATGGCTCGTGGGCCGAGATGTACCAGGGACCGGTGCCGATGACCTTCTGAGCCGGGTCGTAACCGCCGTTGATCTCCTTGGGGAACATCTGGATCTGGCCGGTGTAGCTGCCGAAAGCCGCGAACCAGTTGACCGCGTACGCAAGCGGGATGGAGAGGGGCACGACGATCGTATGAGCGTCTGGCGCCGAAGCCGCTCCGGCGAAGCCGCCGAGGTCTTGCCAGACCAGTGGACCGAGGGCTCCCAACTCGTGGTGGTGTTCGAAACTGGCGAGAACGTCATCGGCGTCAACTTCGCGACCGTTGACTGGGTCGATGTTGTGCCATTTCATGCCGGGGCGGAGGTGGAACGTGAGCTGGTCAGGCGTGACTTCCCACGATTCAGCGACGGCGCCGGTCAGCTCGTACTTGGAGACCTCCAGCCTGCCGGGCTGTTCCGTGATCAGCGTCTGCATCGTCTCGCCGATGATGTTGTTGAGGTCCGCCAGGGGGTTTACAGGGTCAAGGCTGCGGGGTTCAGCGGTTGTGAAGTCGACCAGCTTGCCGCCGCGCTTGGCGTCCTTGGGCTCGGTGTATGCGGGTTGCGTGAGTAGGCCACTAGTCGTGGCGCCGCCACCGCCGCTCGCAGGCGTAGCACCGCCGCTCGTGGTGCCGCCGGACGTGCCGCCGCTGGTTGTCCCGCCACCGCCACTACTGTCGTCGTCATCACCGCCGCACGCTGCGAGAAACGCAGCCGCGGCCGCGGACGCCCCGCCTATCTTGAGCGCGCGCCTCCTGGTGATCCGACGGCTTAACGTCTTGTTCCAGTAGGAACCTTGCATAATTGCGCTCCTCCAGTTTGTCTATTCCAGGCTCCGCCCGGGTCAGTACATTTGGTTTGCGGCCCCATTCGACCTGCGGGCCGGGACTCTAGCACCGAATCGATCAGTCCTCCTGCCTCCTTTGTTGCCGGCGACGAAAACTGACTGTTTTAGCCACCACTGCCGCCGACTGCCTCGATGGGCTCAGCCTGCGTCAAATAGCGGAGCGGTTTGATCTCCCAGGCGACGGGCGCGCCGCTGGTGCCGCTACGGAATTGCTCTGTCTCCGCGGCCCAGTCAGCGCCTTCGGGCAGCACCACAGTCGCCGGCCGCACCTGGTCGAGGCTCACGTTGTCGACGTTGGCGGGTAAGACGCGGTCTTCGCTGTAAGCCTTGACAGCCTTGAGGACCTGGCGCCGTACTGCGATGCACATGATGTCGAGCGAGCCGAGATGCTCGCGCGAGCGGTCGTAGATGCGCTCGCCCTTCTCGTTCGCCATCAGCTCGGTCATGGCGCGGTCCTGCAGATTGCCAACGGCCGGGACGCCGGAGACCATCTTTGTCCGCTCGACCTCGTAGTCGCGGTTGTAGTCATTGAGGCGGTTCGCCTTCGTCATGAAGTACGTCCGCGGGTCGCTGGTGCGATCTATGAAGCCGACCTCGGACTCGAGTGGCGTCGGGAATGCCTTGCTGGGGTCGTACATGCGCTCGGTGAGGCTGCCCCGCTGGGTAATCAGCATGGCCCAGTTGTCGTCCAGGGGGACGAAGGAGCGCAGCACAACCGTGTTGCCGCCCGTGATCATCGTGTGGAACGGGAAGATGAACTGGTTGATGCGGTGCCACTCGTACGGCGTGTTGTCGCCGGGGCGGCGGTCGCTGAACTCGTCGTCCCACTTGCGCCGGGCGGAGTAGTAGACACCGTAGTCCGTGGTCCGGACGTCGAGGCGCGGCATCTTGTCGCTCCAGACGGTGAAGAAGAGCCCCGGACGTGAGCCCCCCTGCGGCTTTTCGTCGAAGAGCCGCCAGCGGAAGGCGTCAAGGCGCGAGTGCAGGTAGTCGAGGTGATTGGAGTCGGTGTCGCCTTCCAGGTTCTGGAACCAGTTGGCCTCCTCCATCATGATCGCGGGCGGGGCTACGTTCTCAGGCGGCAGCGTGTTGACGTCGAAGGCCGGAAATGGCGGTGGCACTTCGCGCGGGCCCATGTAGACCCAGACCATGTGGTTGACATCGCGACAGGGGTACGCGCGGGCGCGCACCTTGCTCTTGAAATTGGACTCGGCCGGCTCGGACGGCATGTCGACGCAGGCGCCGCTGACGTCGAACTTCCAGCCGTGGTAGACGCAGCGCAGGCCGGCTTCTTCGTTACGCCCGAAGAAGAGGCTCGCACCGCGGTGCGGGCAGGACTCGGCGACGCAGCCCATCTCGCCGTTGGAATCGCGGAACATGATCAGGTTCTCGCCCAGGAGGCGCATGCGCTTGGGCGGCGAATCCGGTGCATCGAACTCGGCCGAGGGAAGCGCCGGCACCCAGTACTCGCGCATCAGGTCTCCCATCGGCGTACCCGGTCCAACTCTGGTGAGAAGTTCGTTGTCCGTTTTGCTGAGCATCTATACCGTCCTGATCCGAATCGAGAATGACAGGTCGCCGGCGGAGCCGGCTAGCGAGCCTGCGTAGCTTTCGCGAGCTCGCCGAGGCGGGTTGTGAGTGCCTTGGCTTTGACGTTGGCGATCGCCTCTTCGCGCGTGGCGCCGTAGGCCTGCTCGCGGCGATAGCAATACGCCTCGGGGTGCCACGGTTCCGGCGGCTCGACGCCGTTAGCCAGCGCTCTCGCGGCTTTGAGGAGCCGTTGCCGGACGTGGATGATCATGTAGTCCCAGCTCGTGAGGTGCTCGCGCGTCCGGTCGGCGATCGGTCCCCACTGGTTCTCCATCATCGCGATGTCCTGCAGCGGGAAAGTGCGGATGCCGGTGTAGTTCTCGTTGCGCTGTTTGTCGCGGTTGACGTTGTAGTTGTTGTGCACGTTGTCCTGCGGGATCACGGTGCCGGGTATCAGCTGCGGGTAGTACCAGTCCTTCTGGCTGTACTCCTCGATGTCTTTCTGAGGGATGGCGTCGTAGCTCCAGCGCAGGCGGAAGAACATCAGGCTCTCGTTGTCGATCGGGATGCGCATGTTGCTGCTGTAGGTGTTGGGCCCGGCAATGCCGGCGGTGCAGAAGATCGGCAGCATCAGCGTGACGTTGAGGTTGGCCTGCCACTTGCCGTCTTCTTCCTGCATCGCGCCAATGGCGATCACGCCGGAGTCTGTGTCCTCAAGCTCCGCCATCGGCCGGGCGAGCACGCGGCGGTTGCCGACGATACGCGGGTACGGGTCCGAGTTCGCGTCACGGTCCGTGGGCACGAAGGTGGCAGGGTTGCCGACGGGGCGGTTGGGGTCCAACGGGCTGGGGATGCTGGCGTCTTCCAGCTTGCTGTGCAGGAAGCGGGCGTGGCTGGGGTCGTAGTCGCCCTCCATGGCCTGCAGGTAGTTGCACTCCAGCTTGAACTTGCGGACGTAGCGGTTTTCCTTCGGCAGGCTGAGCCACTCGAACTCCGGGAACGGTGGCTGCTTCTCCTTGGGGCCCATGTAGGCCCAGATCAAGTCGCCGGCCTCGACGCAGGGGTAAGAGATAATGTCGATCTTCTGCTTGTACGTCTCGCCCTCGGGCGCGCTGGGCAGGTCGACGCAGTTGCCGTCGACGTCAAACTTCCAGCCGTGGTAGACGCAGCGCAGGCCATCCTCTTCGTTGCGGCCGAAGAAGAGTGGCGCGCCGCGATGGGGGCAGAAGGCGTCGATCAAGCCGGCGCGCCCGTCTGTGCCGCGGAAGGCGATGAGGTCCTCGTTAAGGATGCGGACCTTGACAGGCTCGCAGTCAGGGACGGGGAGTTCGCTAGCCAGGAGCACCGGTAGCCAGAAGCGACGGAAGAGCTCGCCCATCGGGGTGCCGGGCTTAACATTGGTAACGAGTTCGTTGTCTTCCTTGATCAGCATCAGACGTAGCCCTCGCTCTCAAGACCACGGCCCCGCGGCAACGTGGAAAACTTAAGAGCATTAAACGTCTGAAAGCTACTATTGTGCATCTCGATTGTCAATCTACATCCTTCTATGAATCCCGTTTCAGTGGTCATTTGTCGAGCCGAGGCTCAACGGCGGTCGTCACGAAGTCAGGCAGCAGAGGTGCATGGTCACGCGCGGCCGGGCCTGCTATCTGTTAAAGAGAACGGGCGTCCCCCTCCCGAAAGAAAGGGACGCCCGCCTGGCCAGCAGGACTATAAGCCGAGTTTTGTAGTCGCTAAGCGACCGGCGGCCATCCATCTGGGACGCCGATTACTCGACGCCTCTTGCGACCAACCCGAGGGCGGGCACGGGACCCTGTAGCCCTCCTATTTGGTCTTGCTCCGGGTGGGGTTTACCCAGCCGGACGGTCACCCGCCCGCTGGTGCGCTCTTACCGCACCGTTTCACCCTTACCGGATTCGGAGACGGGTACCCCTGGCCCCGATACCGGCGGTCTGTCTCTGTGGCACTTTCCGTCGTGTCGCCACGCCTGGACGTTATCCAGCACCCTTCCCGGTAGAGCTCGGACTTTCCTCCCCCCGATAAATCGGAAGGCGGCCGCCCGTCCTCCTGACCTCTTCTATTTTATCCCCCAACAGCGCCGAGAAGTACGAAGAAGGCTTCATCTTTTTGACCGGCGTCGCGGAGGCGACCATTACGTAGAAGAGAACCCTCTAGAAGGAGGGTTCTAGCGCCCCTGCGGGAGGGTCCTCCATCTCATGATCGCCGGCCTCAGCTACACGCTCATAGGCGTCATCGTCGGCATTTGTATCTGGCTTGCCGCCTCCGGTTCTGGCGCCACCAGGCCACTGCCTTCGGGCGACCATCCGGAAGAGGCCGAGATCGCGCGCCTGCACCAGATTCGCGACCGCACCGCCGCGGTTCGTGGCCTCGATGTCGCTGCCGAAGTGCGCGAGGGTTACCTCTCCCGTGAGGATCTCGCCGCATATGTCGGTCAGGTTTACGGCGAAATCGATGGCGAGGACCGCCGGGCCTTCGACACAGCAACCATCTTCATGCGCATGCTCCGCATGATCGGACCCCAGGACGACCTCCTCGATCTCGGCGCCGCAGGTGACGCCGCTGGCCTCGCCGGTTTCTACGACACCCGCCAGAAGCGTCTCGTCGTCATCTCTGACCTCACCGGCGGCGCCAATGAGGAAGCGACCCTGGCGCACGAATACACCCATGCCCTGCAGGATCGCCGCTTCGACCTCGAACGCTTCCTCTTCGACCCACCCGACGATAAGGACGCCGAGTTCGCGACCACGCTCTCATGCGTCATCGAGGGCGACGCCTCCGTCGCCCAGATTAAGTATCTCGAGGATGTTTATGGCGACGATTGGCTTACCGTCCTCCTGGCCGACTTCGAAAGCCTTGAAGATCAACTTTTTGAGGCGCAGGCCGCCATACCCCCTGCCGTTCGGCGCTACACCACGTTCAACTACAACGAATGCGCCAGCTTCGTGCTCGAGATCTGGGAGGAAGGCGGCTGGGAGGCTGTCGACGCCCTTTACGAAAACCCGCCGGCGACAACCGAGCAGGTCATGCACCCGCAGCGCTACCTCGACGGTGAAGTAGCGCTTGCCCTCGACGTCGAGGACATGCACACGTCCCTCGGCCTCGGCTGGAAGCTCGCCCAGGAAGCCACCTTCGGCGAATTTGACCTCTACAACTACCTCGCCTCGTCCGGGCTCGCCCCCTTCGCGGCGCTCTCCGCGGCGGAAGGCTGGGGCTCCGGCAAGATGAACCTCTACACACTGGGTGCGGCGAGCAGATGCAGGTACTGCTCCACATCGCCCTGCTCTGGGACTCGCCTGCCGATTTCCGCCAGTTCGAGCTCGCTTTCGATACGGCACTCGACCGTCTCGACTACGAATCGCGCGGCGACGACGACGGCGTCTGGCGCTGGGACAGCCCCGGCGAGCACGGACGCGCCGTATGGACCGAAGACGGCGACGGCGTCGACCTTCTTTACGGCACCGACGAGGCCATCGTCGCGCGCGCCATCGACCGCCTCTCCACCCCGTAGCCCCGCTATCATTCCTGCGATGGTCACATTCACCGCGAATGATCACGCGCGCGTCGCGGCAGGCGAGATCACGGTCACCTGGCGCCTCTGGAAGTACGCCCACGTCAAGCCCGGCAAGACCTACGCCACCGGCTTCGGCGGCGCCGTCGAAGTCGAGGCGGTGCGAGCCGTGCGCGTCGCCGACGTCACAGACGCGGACGCGCATGAGGCGGGTTTGGCGGACTCTGCGTCGCTAATCGAGCTGGCGCGCAGCCATACCGGACGCGACGTTTCGGAAGACACCCTGCTCTACCGCGTCGAGTTTCACTACACGCCGGTCGAGCCTGAGAAACCCCATCTCGGCCTCGATGAGATTACAAAGCGCCTCGACCGCCTCGATGCCGCCTCAAGATTCGGGCCCTGGACCCGCCCAACCCTGCGCCTCATCGAGGAGAACCCCGGCGTTGTCGCGCGCAACCTGGCCATCGAGATTGGCCAACCCCGCGACGACTTCAAGCTCAACGTCCGTAAGCTCAAAGCCCTCGGCCTCACCCTCAGCCTGGCGACCGGCTACGAGCTCTCAGAGCTCGGTCAAACCTACCTCGATTCGCTGCAACCTGATGCGGATTAGAGGAGTTGCTGCTGGCCGGACGCAAGACAACAAGCCGTGGCCTTCAGGCCTCGGTAGACCAACGCCCCGCGCGCCGGAAGCAAGACAACAAGCCGTGGCCTTCAGGCCTCGGTAGACCACGCCCCGGCACCGGACCCAACCAACAATCCGTTGCCTTCAGGCCTCGGTAGACCCACGCCCCGCGCGCCGGATTCAACCAACAAACCGTGGCCTTCAGGCCTCGGTAGACCTGCGCTACTTCGAGCTCCTAGACCGCCGCCACAAACGCCGTTTCACCCGCAAGATCAGCCTGGTTTTAGATTCGCGGCAGCCTCCCGCCGCACGCAGTGCCCTGCCTTGTCCCTACATACCCTCGGTGCTATAGTCGCCGCGTTAGGGACGTAATTCACAAGCGGGTGCG
>Ga0214471_10000452_pt1 | contig 35451 bp, 33 predicted proteins | sample RVTome_5_FD_207665 | JGI IMG/M metagenome (GOLD analysis project Ga0214471, IMG submission 207665) | Soil microbial communities from uranium-contaminated site in the Upper Colorado River Basin, Wyoming, United States - RVT142D155 | ecosystem: Environmental > Terrestrial > Soil > Contaminated >... | reverse complement strand
AAAAAAAAAAAAAACCCCGCGACCGGGTAATCCGGTCGTTTTTATATTTCTTAAGCCTAAACTACTTAATCTCGATTTTCTTAACTGTATCTTGCTTGAGTTTAGTAAAGCCGATAGTCAACACACCGTCTTTTAAGACCGCGTCAATTTCTTCTTCCTTGACCGCTACCGGCAGAGTAATAGTCCGGGAAAACTCGCCCCAATAGCATTCCTGCAGATGAAAGTTCTGAGCGTCGGTTTCGTCGCCGGAACTTAAGGTGCCGCGAATCGTCAGCGTATTGTCAGAAATACTAACGTCCAGATCCTCTTTGTTAACACCAGCTACGCGAGCCTTAACCACCAGCCGGTCGGTAGTCTCAAACACATCGAGCGCCAGTTGGCCGGGCACTGTATCCTGGGAATCTTCGGACCAATCGGACGAGGTGTCGTCAGCGCTCTTGTCGGCTGGCGTGTCCTCATCTAAAAAAGCTGAGGCCAGTTCGTCCTCAATTCCTAATAAATCATCATCTTGTTGTTGGCCTCTGGCCATAATACCTCCCGGGAAACCTGCTTCATGCTTTACTTCTGACCATTATAGCTAATACACTAGACCAGTTGCAACAAATTGTGTTGTAAAAAGTGTTCATGGAGATATAAATGTCATTGCTTGAATCATTTATTGGCGTCATCGCGCCTGAGACTTGCATAATCTGCAATGTTGAAGGGTCATCACTATGCGATATTTGCGCGGATTCATCTGTTGTTAAATTGCCAGATCGTTGCTTTAGGTGTCAAAGGCTGTCGCCTGATTCAAAAACGTGTTCAAATTGTCGCCGCTACGCTCCGTTGAGCAAAGTCTGGGTTGTGAGCGAATACGAGGGAGCTATAAAGTCAGCCATCAAGCGGCATAAGTTTGAGCACAAGCGAGGTTTGGCCCGTCCGCTGGCTTGGTTAATGAAGGGGCGCTTACCATACTTTAAGCAAGCTCCGCTGCTAACTTCAGTAGCCACGACGACTTCGCACGTTAGACAACGAGGCTATGATCATGCTGGTCGGCTAGCCAAGAACTTGGCGCTTATAACCGGTTACCGGTACGTGCCGCTATTAAGGCGAAGTGACCAGTTAAAACAGGTCGGTACGAAACGGGCTAGCCGGTTGGTTCAGTTGGAGCAAGCTTTCCGCGCCGTCCGCTCGGAGTATATAAAGGACCGGCAGATATTGCTGGTTGATGACGTAGTTACGACCGGCGCGACCCTAACGGCTTGCGCCAAGGCGTTAAAAGAATCTGGCGCTAAATCCGTTTCGGCCATCGTCATCGCGCAAAAAAGCTAAGAGTCACCTCTTATGTCTGGTGTATAATGCCGGTGTCGTGGAAGGGTGACCGAGCGGTTGAAGGTACCGGTCTTGAAAACCGGCGTGGGGAAACTCACCGTGGGTTCGAATCCCACCCCTTCCGCCACGTCCCAGCAAGCTCCAAACTGTACGCTTTCAGAATCACTGAAGATTGTTTCTGAAAGCTAGCTAGTTTTCCACTGCTGCTCCTTAAAATTCATCAAACAGCTTTGCTTGGTTTGATGAATTTAGGAAAACAAAATTGGAAACCAAGCCTTGGCTGCTTACAATTTTTAAGAGGAGGAATTGCGGGGTGGCTTTTCAAGCTTTGCCCTTAAGCAAAGTGGCTGCCACTATAGCCATTTTCGACTAAGGATAGGTCCAAGTTCATAATTGTTTACGAAGCAAACATTTTCAAAGGAAAACGTAAAAGTCCACTGGACTTTTACGGGCTTCAGGGGTAAACCCCTCCAGCTCTTGGGAGCATTCTCATCATGCCGTACAATCTTTGAGACCACTAATGACGGTCTCAAAGATTGTACGGAGAGGTACCCAAGAGGCTGAAGGGGACGGTTTGCTAAATCGTTAGAGGGAAGCAATTCCCTGCGGGAGTTCGAATCTCCCCCTCTCCGCCACACTTCGCTTAAGCTTCGTGTGGCCCTCGGCCACTCACAGCTGTAAGCGTTGTGTGCGCTTCCAGCCAAGTTTTAGCAAGTGTGTCGTCCGTAACCTTAGTGAAGGAGGACAGTGTACTACGTTTACTTATTGCGACTAAGGAATGGGAATGTTTACTCCGGTTCAACTCCTGATTTGAAAAAGAGGATCAAAGAACATGAATCAGGAAAAAGCATAGCCACTAAGAACCTGTTACCGGTGAAGTTGATATGGTATTGTGCCTTCCCCACGAGAATAGAAGCCAGGAGATTTGAAAAATATTTGAAATCCGGTTCTGGACAGGCCTTTAGAAACAAACACCTAACCTAATAAAAACGCCATCCCTCCCTCTTACGCCACGATATTTCTGCTAAACTTATGGTTATGGCGGGTGGTAACGATAACTTTCAACCAGAGTCCGATGGATCAGACGACTTCTACGCGCATTCTGAATCCCATGCCAACGCCCCGGTGGGCGAGACCCAGCAAAGTAACTTAGACAAGTCTGGCGGCGTAGTACAAATCGCGCCGGACGCGGCCGAGGACAAAGTCGTAACCTGGGAGGCTTCAGAGTACATCCACCACCAGAAGAGCAGCAGTTGGTTTCTCATCTTGGCCGGTGGTACGTTGGTTGTTTCGGCGGCGCTTTATCTGTTAATTAAAGATATATTTTCCGTCATCGTATTGATTTTAATGGCCGTGGCCCTGGCCGTATTTGGCGCCCGGCGTCCGGAGGTCAGACGATATTCATTGAGCCAAAACGGGCTCAGCATCGGCGACCGTGATTTTGCGCTGGACGACTTTCGGTCTTACAGCGTAATGCAGGAAGGGGCGTTACTCAGTATCACTTTCCAGCCAATTAAGCGTTTCATGATTCCGGTTACAATCTATTTTTCACCCCAAGACGCTGGCAGCATTGGTAGCATCCTGGAATCAATGTTGCCCCACGAAGACCATGGCCCCGATTTAGTCGACCGCCTGATGCGGATCATCAGGTTTTAGCCCCTATAGGGGTATGAGGCCGGCTGTGCTATAGTGACCCCTGTTCTGCTTGCTAAAAAGCAGAAAGCACTTTCCTTTATAGGAAACATTCAGCCGTCCGAGCGGGTCTATTTGGCCCCGCCGGATGGATCTGAATGACGCCAGTGATGATGTCCTAGTTCTTTAGTCGGATAGAAGCACCCAGGCTTATAGGAGCCACTTTCCTTAAACGAGTCCTCATAGCTCAATTGGATAGAGCGTCGGCTTGCGGAGCCGGAGGTTGGAGGTTCGAGTCCTCCTGAGGACGCCATTCGACTTACGCCCGGGTTATTATTTTTTTCTGATCAAGGTTAAAAACCGATAATCATATTTATTTTTTTCGTCTTTTTTATAGCTTCTATCCTCGATAATTTGCCATTCAGACTCGTTATAGGCCGGGAAAAATGTATCCGCCACAAATCCCTCATCGATGATCGTTAGATACATCTTGTCAACGTAGGGCAGCATCAGTTTATAGACCTTACCGCCGCCGGTCACGACTACCTCGGGTTCACCCAGCTGGTTGGCCAAGCGGGCTGCTTCTTCCGGGCTATGGGCCACCTGGGTGTCTACCGGCAGAGTCAAATCATCTCGGCTCAAAACGATAAAGCGCTTAATTATATCTCTAGCATGATCGCTGTGTTCATAGGTCTTGCGTCCCAAAATGACACTTTTACCTTTAATGATATTCAAATAATGTTCGATGTCATGCTTCATGGTCTTACCCCACGGCAAAGTAGCGCCTAAGCCGATAGCCCGGTTCTTGGCCATGGCGGCTACTAAACTTAGCATCAACCCCGCTCCTTAATGTATGGTTTGGCCGTATCGGACAGATTGATCAGCAAATCGACAGTTTCATCCAGTGGCATTGATCGAATATGTTCAAGTTCAAATTTGATACCGGGCACGCTCCACTGGCTTTGCCATTGGCCGCCGCTAGGTGGCTCCAGCCCGAACAACTCCTCCCTGACCGGCCAGGCATAGTGGTACAGATACGGCTGGTCTTTGAGTTGGCCGGGCGAAAATCCAAAGTTCATGTGAGGGTCGTGATCTTCTGACTGGCCTTTTAGGAAGTATAAAAATGACAGATCAAAACCATGTGGCCACAACACAACCGGGGTTTTGGTACCAGCCAGTTTGTTTCTAGCCTGGTTTAAAACCCGGTTCATCTTGGTTTGAATCTTCAGATAGGCGACAGCGCTGGCTTCGTCCGCTATGAGCCGGCCGTCGCTGATACTCTCCGGCAGATTAGCAGCGCTAATTTGATCGTGCTGCGAGGCAAGCATCTCCAGTAAGTTCCGCAAAATCGTCTGCTCGCTGGCGCCGCTCAGAGCGATGTCAAAAGCCCCGCCGCCCGGCTTGGCGTAGCTGACGGATAATGCGGGATAGTCTACAACCAACTCACCGCCAAATGGCAGATCCCCGCTGCTGGCGCCATACTCGGTCGGGACGATGGCATAATGCAGATAATTCGGGATGGGCCGAGCGACTAATCGTTTCACCCAACCGACAGCTCGCAAACCCGTATGGAGGGCATCTCGGGTCTTAAACCAAGCGTCATTAACCTCTAATGGCATGATTTAAAGTATACGGTAAGCCAAAAATTAAGGGTTATAATCTTCCAAGACGGAGAGGTGCAGGAGCGGCCGATCTGGCACGCTTGGAAAGCGTGTAGACGAGCAATCGTCTCGAGGGTTCGAATCCCTCCCTCTCCGCCACACTTCGCTAAAGCTTCGTGCGGCCCTCGGCCACTCATAGCTGTAAGCGCTGTGTGCGCTTCGGGCCACCCAAACCAAAAAAGGTTATATACCAGTGTATTTCGCCGGTTCTGATAGTTATTTTTCGACGCCCCGGGTAGTATTATTCGTAAAATGAATGCCGAAAATCGCCGATATTTACGGCTATCCAGCGTCCTACCTTGTCAGCGGCGTGTTCCAAATCGGTACTTTACCATTTCTATGGCTGGCTAAAAGGACAAGCGCGCGATCAGATCACATTAAGACCGAGCGTCGGTTAGGGCTTTAGCCCACCAGCCGAGTTCACCTACGAATTTGTTGATGTCACCCAAGACGTAGTCAGTTTTGGGCTGGCCGTTTTGATCGAGGGCTTCGTGGGCCTTTGTGATGCGCACGCTCTCTCTGATTGGCATCATGTTGAGATAACTAATCAGCGGTCTCAGCCCCATGATCGAACTTTCGGCGCCGTAGCTGCCGTAACCGACAAAACCAACGACTTTGCGGCTCCATTCATGGAACAGGGTATCCAAAGCGTTTTTGATCGGCGCGGGCGGTGTGTGATTATATTCCGCCAATACGATGACAAAGCCATCGAAGCCGCTGACAACCTTAGACCAATTCTTGCTCGACTCGTCTTCATATTTTCTCTGGCTCGGCAGATTAGCTTCATCTAACAGTGGTAAATCTATGATATCGACTAGCTCAAACGTCAATTCACTTTCGATTTTATTAGCTTGTTCGATAAACCATTTAGCGATTTTCTCACCCGCCCGCTCGCGGCGGGTCGTGCTAGTTAAGACGCCGATGCGATAAGCCATAGCCCTCCAAATGTTTAAGTAGTTACTTAAATATTAATAGTAAATGCCGATTATTTCAAGCTAGGCTTAAGGCCTGGGCAAAACACCCTGACGACTTTTGGCCTCAACTCCGGCCTGGCGGCAAGCGGCGGTGTAGTTTCTGCTTAAGTGATCACCGATGTTAGCGATCAGCTTGACGACGCTGGGCGGCAAGTATTTGCCGGATTGATAGGCAGAATAAACCGGCCGGCCGATAATGGTTTTTGCCAATACTAACTGGCCCCGTTTGAGCTCGGCCGCGACTAGCTGAAATGGCAAAACTGACGCCCCCCGTCCGGCCAGAGCCAGACTTTTTAATAGATAGGGATCGCTAGAACTGACTTGGGGGGCATACTCCAGACCAAGCCGCCGAAGCTGTCGATCAATTAAATGATGGGTGTTCGATTCCTCGTTATAACTTAGAAACTGTCCCAGTCGTCCCAGCGCCAGCTGCCGATTAAGATTGGTTTTAAGCGACAGGCTGGCTACTAGCACCATTGGCTCCACTCCGACTTCGTCCAAAACCAACCGCGAGCTGGGCCGAGGCCGGGGCGATGTTATAAATGCCATGTCCAGACGATCTAACAGCAAATCCTCCAACAGTCGTCGGGAGTCGGACACGGCGACTTCCAGCTTCTCGGCCGTATCGTCCACACCGCTTTTAAACAGTAGTTGGCCGACATTATCAATCGTGCCGATTCTAAATCGTTCGGCGGTACGCCCGCTCGACTGGCTTAGAATCTGGCGCATAGCGTCTAGTTCCAGGCGCAACCGAGCAGCGCTATCGTAGACGATTTTACCGGCCTGGGTCAGACCAAAGTTTTGCTGGTCTCTGATCAGGAGCTTTGCGCCGAGCCGTTGTTCCAGATTCTTTATGGCTACCGATAGCGCCGGTTGAGAAACACGCAAGTGCTCAGCAGCCTGGGTAAAACTGCCGGCTTCAGCGACGGCCAGGAATTTCTTAAATTCGTGATCCATTTATACCTAATTATAAATAAAATCTATAAATATATATACTTTATATATTAGATTTATGATAGATTTTTCGCTAAATTAACGTGGCAAGGTTTATTAATGGCTTGAGCTTAAGGGGAGTACCCGGGCTGGCCTAGAAAAATGATAGGAATATATGGGTAAGATAAAACTCGCGGTGGTAGGAGTCGGTAACTGTTTTAGCTCCCTGCTCCAAGGTATTGAATATTATAAAAACGCCCAGGACGATTCGTTCGTGCCGGGAGTGATGCACGTTAATTTCGGCGGCTATCATATAAAGGATATCGAAATCGTGGCGGCCTTTGACGTTAATGCCAATAAAGTCGGCAAAGACGTGGCCGACGCCATTTATGCCGAACCGAACAACACCACGGTGTTTGCTAAGGCGCCTAAAACCGGTGTTAAGGTTCAGATGGGGCCGATACTCGATGGGGTCAATAAATATACCGCCGAGTTAGTGCCGGTACCCAATAAAAAACCAGTCGACGTTGTCAAAGAGTTAAAAGCCGCTGGCGCCGAGGTGGTTATCAATTATCTACCGGTCGGCAGCCAGGAAGCCACCGAATTTTACGCCCAGGCGGCGATTGACGCTGGCTGCGGTTTCGTCAACTGTATTCCGGTTTTCATCGCATCGGACAAGAAGTGGGCCAGGAAATTTGCCGATGCCGATCTGCCTGTCATCGGCGACGACATCAAAGCCCAGGTAGGAGCGACCATCACCCACCGCACGCTGGTTAATTTGTTTTTAGACCGCGGCATGAAGATCGAGCGGACTTACCAGCTCAACACTGGCGGGAATACCGATTTTCTCAATATGTTGGAGCGCGATCGGTTGGTGTCAAAAAAGACGTCAAAAACCGAGGCCGTGACATCTATGATCGAAGCGCGGGGTCAGCGTATCGACCCGGACGATATTCATGTTGGCCCCAGCGATTACGTGCCCTGGCAAAAAGACAACAAAATTTGCTTTCTTCGGATTGAAAGCAAGCATTTTGGCGACGTGCCGATGGATATGGAAGTGCGTTTGAGCGTTGAAGATTCGCCCAACTCGGCCGGCGTAGCCATCGATTCGGTCCGATGCCTAAAACTGGCGCTTGATCATGGGCTTAAAGGGGCAATCGTCGAACCGGCGGCGTTTTTCCAAAAACATCCGCCTGTCCAGATTGAAGACCGCCGAGCGCGGGAGCTGGTCGAAGAATATATTGTTAAATACGGCCAAAAATCGAAGGCCAGAACAGCGGTCTAGGACATTAATTTGTCTAGCTGTTCCAATACGTCTGGGAGATTATCCTGTCGGTAGATAATTAGCTGATCATACTCAGTTCTAAGCGGCGGTTTTATGGCAGTTTTAGCGTAAGATTGGTACCAATCTACTTAGGGTGGTTGCTTCTCGCTCAAGCGTTTAATCAGCTGCGGTTCATCAACTTGGCAGTGAATCATTATGATTGGAACCAAGGGAGATTGAGTTTTTATGAGATTGCCGTATTTGGCACGGCTTGATAGGGTTGATGCCGCCTTCAACGATAGCACTTTGGCCCCGGCTCAGCAGTTCCTTGAATAGTTCGACTCGCCACAAGTCCACAACCCGCCTAAATGAGTCATTGACACCCCGCCCCTGCATCGCCGCTGGCCGCTTGTAGTACTTTTTTGATTTAAGAGTTTACGGATCTGACCCCCGTCGATTACGTTCAACTGTGGCCACTTGGTGGCGATTTGTTTGCTCAGGGTTGATTTTTTGCTGGCGGGATAACCCACGATGTTGATAAACACTTGTTTCATACCCGAATTATATCAACCAAACAGTGGTAAAATAGAAATAATGTCAGTTATTTCGATGTCCGGAATCAGTAAGATTTATGGTTTGGGCGATGCTACTACTATTGCTTTGGACGATATTGAGATGAGCGTCGATAAGGGCGAATTTGTGGCCATCATGGGTCCCAGCGGTTCGGGCAAATCGACGTTGCTTAATCTAATCGGACTATTAGATACCCCGACCCATGGTTCTTATATGCTAAACGAGCGTCCGGTAGCCAATTTAGGCAACAACGCCCGAGCCAGAGTCAGGCGGGAGCAAATCGGCTTTATCTTCCAGTCCTTTAATTTGCTAAGCCGGATGACAGTAATTGATAACGTCGCCCTGCCCTTGATGTACCGCGGAGTGGGCCATGTGGAGCGGCTGGAACGGGCTTCGACCATCCTGCGGCGGCTCGGCTTGGGCGAGCGTGAGTACTACCTCCCTAATCAATTATCGGGCGGCCAAATCCAGCGGGTGGCCATTGCCCGGGCACTAGTCAACAACCCGGCAATCATTCTGGCGGACGAGCCGACCGGCAACCTCGATACCAAAACCGGTCTCAGTATCTTAGACACCTTAAAAGACCTTAACGAACAGGGCAACACCGTCATTATGGTGACGCACGACCCGGATCTAGCGAAGTATGCCCAGCGCACCATACACGTGGTGGACGGACAGATAAAGGCCAGGCACGCTCCGGCGGCGGCCAAACCCAGAAAAAAACCCGCCAAAAAGACTAGCAGAAAGGCCAAAACCTGATGTTTGTTATGAACCTTAAAATGGCCATAAACGCCTTGCGCGGTTCCAAGCTCAGAACCTTTCTAACCATGCTTGGCATTATTATCGGGGTCATGTCGGTTGTAACTTTCGTGTCATTTGGCCAAGGGCTAAAAAAGCAAGTGACAGACGAAGTTCGATCATTTGGCAACGACTTTTTACAAGCCAACCCCGGCGAGTCAATTGTCCGTGACGAGGAAGGCAAGATCGAAAGCTTTGATTTTCTAGCTACCTTCACCGCCCCGCCCTTTACCGAAAAAGACCTCGGCGCGATTAAGAAGCTAGACAATGTTCGCATCGCCACCGGCTTTATGCTGGCCGCCAACGAAGTGGTGGTCGGCGATAACGAGCAAAAAGGCTTGTTCGTGATGTCGACCGAGCCAGCCATACTGGAAGTTTTGGGCCAGGAGGTAGCCGATGGGACTTTTTTGGATGATAAGATCGAGAATGATTTTGTGGTGGTCTTGGGCAGCACGCTTAAGCAACAGTTGTTCGGAGAAAGTTCGGCCTTAGGCCGAAAAGTTGAGATTAAAAACCGGGAGTTTACGGTAATCGGCGTACTGGCGGAGTACCAGTCGGTTTTAAGCGGTGGCTTTGGCTCCGATTTCAACCGCTATGCCTACATCCCAATTGGCGCCGGCAAAGCTTTTAACCAGGGCGTGGCCCAGTTCATTGAATTTGATATCAAGGTTGAAAATGTCGAACGGATCGATGAGACCATAGGTGACATCAGCCAATCGTTGCTCAAAACCCGCGGCAGCGATGACTTTTCCATCAGTAAACCGGAAGAGTTTTTAGACACCGTCGACACAATTCTTAATCTGTTGACGACGGCCGTGACGGCGATCGCGTCGATTTCAGTGCTGGTTGGCGGCATCGGCATTATGAATATCATGTTCGTCACGGTTTCCGAAAGAACGCGGGAGATCGGTATCAGAAAAGCTATTGGCGCCACTAACGGCCAAATCCTATCCCAGTTTTTAATCGAAGCCATCGTCATTACTGTCATCGGCGCCGCCATCGGCGTCGGCTTGTCCGCCCTAATTGGCCTAATCGTGGAACTGACGACGGAATTCGAGCCCTCGATTACGCTGTCTAGCATCGCCATTGCCGCGGCCGCGGCGGCGCTGTTTGGCATAGTGTTTGGTATTGTGCCCGCGGCCAAGGCGGCCAGGAAAGATCCGATTGAATCATTGCGCCACGACTAAGACTAAGTCGTGGCTTTAAGGAGGGGGACACCCTCTCCTTAGGTTCGCCTTCGGCTTACGATTCTCCCCCTCAACCAGTATTGAAAAACTCGAAATGAATTCGAAGTTTTTCAATTATTTTCTTGAAACTGTTCGCGCCGTTTAGCGGGCGACGGTCCGGCTGGCTGTTAGAGCAAGGCTAATCCATTTGTCGACGAATCGAACTAAACGCTGGTGCCGTAGGAGGTAGAACATCTCCCCCTTAGACTCGCTTAGCTCATGATTCCCCTCTGAAGACGTATCAATGAAATGGAAATAAATTCCAATTTCATTGATGAATTTCTCTAAATAGTCGGCTCAACTACTATCTGAGCCGACATAGGATTTATACTAGCAGCATGACACTTACAAAACCGACTCATCGGCAGGTGAATAATTGGCTGTCAGGTGTGGTGATTGCCTTGGGGCTTTATATTACGATTTTGCCTTGGCTGCCCGGTATCAAACTTTGGATAACCCAATTACTCGATGACACTAACGGCTATGTTTACCGGGGCGACTTAGCCAGTGGCCAGGTCGATAGCAGCAAGTTATCGGATCCGCCAGAGGAGAATACATTGCTCGTGCCGTCTATCGCGCTTGATGTGCCGGTAGTCGAGGGCGCGGATATCAGCGTGCTCGGCGTCGGTGGCAGCTGGCGGCGGCCCAAAACCAGCACGCCGGACAAGGGCGGCAACACAGTCATTATCGGCCATCGATTCAGCTATTCCAGCGAGGCGGCATTTTATAATCTCGACAAGATTGACGTCGGCGAGCGGTTTGCGATTTGGTGGAACCGGCAAGAATACATCTACGAGGTATTCGATAAATCCGTCGTACCGGCTTCGGCAATTGAGATTGAGGCTGATACGGCGGATCCAATAGCTACCCTCTACACCTGTACGCCAATCTGGACCGCTACCAATCGGCTGGTCATAAAAGGCCATTTGGTAAATACTGATATTCTGGAGCCAAAGCCATGAACGAGCGTACCCGGACCATTATTCTTGTCGTCTTATTGACTATCGCCGTTGGGTTTATTTGGTGGACGAAAAACGAATATCAAACTAATTTCACTGATCAGTTTTAGTCCTGCATGTCCGGCTAAGGTCGCCTCCACCACAAAAATGCGCCGGTCGCGGCGCTTGGCGACCGACTTTTTGAATCACAAAAAGTAGGCAAAAACTCTTCGGGCCAGGCTTGTTCTTGAGGCGTTCATCGTCAAGGTCAACAACAGCTTGCGGAACTCGCTCACTAATCGTTCGCTCAAACAGTCCTCGCCTGATAGCTGTTGACTTGACACTCACTCTCAGGAACTCGCCAAAGGCCCAGCAAATGAAACGCCTAGTTGTCTATGCCAAAAACCAAAATTAAACTCAGACAAGTAAAAAACTATATAACTAAATTATATAATCTTTTTACTCCGCCAGTGAGGATTGCCTAGCTTCTCTGCGCTTTGCCAGGTTTTCAGCTGCTAGTTTAGCTGACCAAGCGTTTTTCCGATTAGTTGGCCAGCCAGCAGCATAGGGCTCGGTGTTGGTTTCGATATCTCCATTTGTAGGAATCGGGTTGGGGCCTTCAACTTCAGGCCGGGGGCGTTCTATGTGCCGTTCATCAATCTCAAACCAAACTTCGTTTTCGCTACCCGACTGCATGCCTTCCATAAGCCCTTCTGTATTTGCTCTTGGCTTCATTATACCGAACAACGTCGCTCAACCACTGTCTGAGCCGTAATTTCTGGGGACATCAGCAGCCACTGATGGATCAAACCAGGTGAAAAGCGTCTAGGAACGAGAATGTTTGACGAGGGTTTTTCTGTTTGGAATGCCAGTGGCACAAGTTTAGATAAAAACCCGAGGAGTTTCGCAGTTCAGCTTTGAACCTGGTCTGATTCAATCACCGTGGCGATGCCGTCCCAAGTTTTTACGCCACTTTTACGTTAAAAGTGGCAAAGCCCTCATCGCTGGCAGCGACACTTCCGGTCTGGAAGGGCTAATTTTTCTTCAACTCTTCTTTCAGCTTCTCAATCAAATCGACTGGCGTGGGGTCGACGTTATTAAGCAAGGCTAAATAAATTGAGACAAAATCTCCTAGCAGTACCGTCCAGAGCATTTGCTCGATAAGATTGTTGCCCTCGGCCTGAATTTCTAGAGGGTGGGGCATACGACCGGACAATAGCCGGTTGCTGACGACGAATCGTTCGGCTATGCGCTCGTCGTCAAAACTGGAGCGCAGCTCAATCGGTTGGAAGGGTTTCTCCACCGGATGCGAGGTCCAGCCCATAATCTCATTGTGGTTAAACTCTGGCCATTGGTTATAAAAAGCCAGGTTTTTTGCCGTCTCGTTAAAGCTGATCTTCCATTTATAGGCCGTCGCGCTCAGCCTGGGACCGGCGTAAATAACGGCGCTTTTGCCGGAAATCTCCTCGGCTAGCTCTTTGGCCAGGTTACCAGCGGTGGCGACGTCCGGCCGCCAGCTTAGGACGGCTTGTTCAAGATAAATCGAAGCGGTTTCCAGCTGGTCGACGATATCGCTCATAAGACCCAGAGATTCAATCATCTCACCCAGTGCCCGTAGGTTATAGTTGACGGCCATTCTGGGCTGCAAGCCGCCTGGCAATACATAAATTGGGTAACTTCTATCAGCCGCAATGGCCGCTAACTTTCCACCCGAGGCCATGACCACAATCTGGGCCCGGCGCTCAGCTGCCAGATTCAAGGCGGCGACTGTTTCAGCGGTGTTACCTGAGTAGCTGGAAGCCACAAACAAGGTCTTAGAACCGACAAATCCGGGAATATCATATTGGCGGTTGATAATGAATGGCCTATCCGGGCTTGTCCAGTTTAGAAACAGGCTGGCCGCTAAGGCCGAACCGCCCATGCCGGCGACCACGATATTGTCAATCTTATTTAAGGTTTTAAGCTCGACCTTAAATTCATGACGCAGCTGAGCCGGTGATTTCTCGGCTTCGCCTAGTGCGTCGGACTTGTCGCGGTTATGGATATATTTTAGATCGTCGAGCATGGTCATCCCTTTGCTACTAAGTATAGCTTAAGCGCTATCGAACTAAACCCCTGGTTGTGCTAGCATAAAAGCAACTAATTTAAACAAACAGAGGGTGGAGTGGAAGAAGATACCGGTACAAATATCCAGCAGGAAGATTTAATCAGCGACGATGTGGCGAGCGCTATTACCTCAGCCATGAAAGACGAGCCGCCAATGAGCGGATCAGTCGCTTCGCCGACGGTAATAAAACCGCAGCGCAATAATTTGCAAATACAAACGGAATCATCTGGCCCGGCGTCTTCGGACTCGCCCGAGCCAGCCCTACCGCCGCCGCCCGCTCAACCTCCGGTGCAGCCAACTCCGGCCGTCGAGCCGGACAACCCCCCTGCTGGTAACACCGATGATATCGACAATCGCGGCAGCGGCAATTTCAGCGAGCTGTATGACATTAAACAAGAAGCCCTGCAGCAATTAGGGCCGTTAGTTAAGCATCTTGACCAGTCACCGGAAGACCGATTCGACACCTTGCTGATGATGCTCAGAGCATCGGACGATCCGTCTTTGATTAAGCCGGCTTATGACGCCGCCCAAGCGATAAAAGACGACAAAAAGCGGGCAGAAGCCCTGCTCGACGTAGTTAACGAGGTCAATTACCTAACTCGGGCGCAGAACCAGAACTCAACCGACCAGAATTAAAGCCTTGAACGCTTTAAAGGGTGCCGGTAAAATAAATTCCCGCCCGCCTTTTAGGCGGGCGGGTCAAACGCATTTTTGTTTGTAGTATTTATTGTAACGTACATTTTATTTGTTCAAAGCCAATAACCAACTTTATTGTAATTAGTACAATTCAATCTCAATCTCTAATCTGTTAGACACTTTTACTTGCCAGTCTAAACTCGGTGTTTGTGCTTACGCTGATCTAGTTTGTTAAAGGTAATTCGGGCAAATTTTCCTAATTCTGCTAGCTGATTGTTGGTCGGTTTAACGTTTGCATCATCTAGTGTCTCCAGCAACTGAAGTTCTGGAATATCGAGCTTTACGGAAAATATTCGCCACGGGATTAAAAAGCTCTTGCGATTGCCATAAATTAACTGCCCGACCTTTAATTCTACTCGCTGATTAATTATTGACTGGGCATCCTGGGCGTCGCTGGCTGAGCGTTGAATATCTTCTGCCAGGCCGTCAACGATCCAGTTAGCCCTGGGCTCATCCATCCGCTTGTACCGTCCGATCAGGTCGCGTATATCGTCTAGCTCGAGTTTTTTATTCAGACCGAAGAGTATCCGCTGGGCTTTTACCCGGGCCTCGTTGACGACACTAAGTAAGACGGCGTTTTGATCGACAGTTTCAGGGGTTTGGGCGGCCGGTTTCTGACCAGCGGCTGGGCGGATACCGTTATCCGGGTGGGGGGCTTTTTTAGGAACCATTTGCCGTTTGTCTTCGACTGCCCGTTGAAGGGACACAGCGGGACTCAATGAGTACCAGGCGTGTTCCAGATCATCGTCGGCTAGGTCTCTTAAGTGTTCGATAATACTTATGTCTTTGGTGTTTAGGCGGTATTTATCTTTGTATTCTTCCAACGTCTGCTGAAATAGCGCCTGATTGATCAAGTGTCTGGATATCCGTCGGTTTTTATCTTGGTTCAGATTGACGCTGGTCATTTCTATAGTGGCTTCTTGCTTGGCCTGCCACGCCATTTCGATCAAATCCTGAAGCTGCCTGGGCGAGCGTGATAAATATTCGTTTCTAACCGCTAGACTCTCGTCTTTAGCGGTGACTGGAATTGACTCCAGCGCGGCTAAATCGGTCTGGGATTTTAGATACTGTTCTATGCCGGTTTTTGTGGCGTCGGTTACGACCCCGCCGAGCAATACTTCATCGAGTAGTTCATTTGTCTTGGTATAGGCGTCCTGATGAACAGCGGCGGCATTTTTTAAAATGTTGAGGCCATTGTCAAAACTATCGCGTTCGATAGCTATGGGCTCGCTAGTAAGAGGGTAATTTTCAAATGAAGCAACAGGGCTAAGCATTGTTAAATATTAACATATTATAGCTAATAAATCAAGCCCTATGGCAACGAGATCGTTGCCAGCTTGCGCTTAAAACTGGTATTTGGACACCTTCTTTAAGTCTAGTAGTCCATTCCCATGCCGCCGCTGGCCGGGGCTGGGGTATTCTTCTCGGGAATATCGACGACTAATGCGCCCATAGTCATAGCGGTGGCGGCGATTGACGCGGCGTTTTGAACGGCTTCTTTGACCACGGTGGTCGGATCAACCACGCCGTCGGTTTTCATATCGATTAGCTTGCTCGGACTATTGACGTTAAATCCCCAGCCGGTCTTTTTGCTTTTTAAGACTTCCGGCAGTTTTTCATCGGCGTTAATGCCGGCATTGGACATGAGTTGCCTAAATGGTTGGACCAAAGAGTTTTTCAACACGGTCGCGCCCGCGGCGTGAGAATCGTTGCCGCTGGCGTCTATCAGCTTGCTCAAATCGACCAGCGTCACTGCCCCGCCGGCTACTATGCCTTCATCTAAGGCGGCTTTGACGGCCGCTACGGCGTCGTCGACGCGGAATTTCTTCTCTTCGATTTCGGTCTCTGTCGCTCCGCCAACTTTAATGACGGCGACTTTGCCGCTCAAGGCCGCCCGGCGTTTTTCCAGATTTTCTTTGTCATACTCGCTGGTGGCGGCCGCGGCTTGGGCGGTTATTTGTTTGATTCTGGCGTCGACTTCAGTTGGCGAACCATTACCTTCAATAATGGTGGTGTCGTCTTTGGTAACGATGACTTTTCTAGCCGTACCGAGCATAGCTAGATCGGTGTTCTCAAAGCTATAGCCCTGGTCTTCGGTGATGACGGTGGCGCCGGTCAAAATAGCGATATCCTGCAAGATGTCTTTGCGCCGATCGCCAAATGCCGGAGCCTTGACTCCGACGGTATTAAATGTGCCTTTTAGTTTGTTTAGAATTAGTGTGCCCATGGCCTCGCCCTCGATATCCTCGGCGATGATGACGAGGTCTTTTTTGCCCGCCTGGGCGGCTTTCTCTAAGACTGGCAGAAATTCCTGGACGCTGGAGATTTTTTTGTCGGTGATCAATATCAGGGGCTTTTCGTAAACGGCTTCCATCCGGGCCGGGTCGGTCACCATGTAGGGCGATACGAAACCGCGATCCATTGTAAAGCCCTCGACGACCTCAGATTCCATTTGCAGACCCTGGCCTTCCTCGACCGTTACGACGCCGTCTTTGCCGACCTTATCGATAACGTCGGCGATAAGGTTGCCAATCGCATTATCGCCGGCGGAGATAGTAGCGACTTCAGCGACGCGGGACTTATCGCTGCCGATGTTCTCGCTCATACCGGCCAGCTTTTTAATGACTTCGGCGGCGGCTTCTTCGACACCCTTTCTGAGTTCCATCGGATTGTGGCCGGCGGCGATCAATTTATTGGCTTCGTTTAAGATATGAAAAGTTAAAACCGTAACGGTTGTGGTTCCGTCACCAGCCACGTCGTTCATTTTGTTAGCGGCCTGCTTAATAAGCTCTGCTCCAACACTTGAGCCGAGCAGTTCGTCGTCTTCATCCGGCAGTTCGATGCCCTTGGCTACCGTCACGCCGTCATGGGTGACAGTCGGCCCGCCGTAACTCTTACTTAAAACCACGTTTCGGCCCTTGGGCCCCAAGGTTACTTTGACGGCGTCGTGCAGCATTTGGGCGCCGGCCAGCACTCGGCGGCGGGCGTCATCGTCATAAAATATTTTTTTAGCCATTTAGTCTTCTCCTTTCAGCTAATTCTCTTTTAGAAAGCGTTTCGACTTCCCCCGTTTCTTTATCCAAAAAATTTTCAAACTTAGGCAAACCAGCAACGGACTCCATTATTTACCTACCGTTGCTAAAATATCTTCTTCTTTGACCAGGATATATTCGCTGCCATCCAGTTTCACTTCCGTGGTCGAATACTCTTTGTATAAAATTTTGTCGCCGGATTTGACGCTTTTAACGTCTTTGCCGACAGAAATGACTTTGGCCATAACGGGCTTTTCTTTGGCGTTGTCCGGCAGGTAGAGTCCAGAAGCCGTTTTGGCCTCCCGTTCGACCGGCTCGGCTACGACCCACTCAGCCAGGGGGGTAATTTTGGCGCTCATAACTTATCTTCTCCTCCTAAAGTTAAACTCGTGTTCTTCTAAAAATATTTTAGCACTTGGTTAATGTGAGTGCTAATTTCAGTTAAAGATAGTACAAACCACCGGCCGGTCTGTCAAGGTTTCGGTCGGTAATCTAGTGTAGTCTAGGGCCGCGATACCCGGCGGTTAAGCCAGCAAGCATAAGGACTATGCGTAGTTGACTCTGACCCCATATTTTGCTAGTATATCTACCCCGGAAACGAAGAGCCGTTAAACCACTTCGTCGCACTTTATTTAGAATATCAGCCCCGCCTTCGTCGTTCCGCCGCAAGCCGGAGTCTCCTCCCACGACTCTAGCATAGGCAATCTCTGTCGCAGAGAGAGCGATGAAGGTATCGACCGGCGAGGCTCTCCCGCGCTGGCGGAGACTCGCTGATCGAGATCCGGACGCGCCGGTTGAGTTGAGGTCTCCGTTCCTGGCGGGACAGCTCAAGCTGCCTGCAAGAGATTTCCTCAACCGCGCGTTCCGGATTAAACCCGGGATTATTACCAATAATCCTCTCTATTAAGCTCAGGTTACCGATAGTTTTGGCCTCACCCGCCACCGCCGCAAATTATCGATAAAAACCTGAGCTTCTTTCTTTTCTAAGCTTGACAGAGGCAGCACTTAGTGGTTATCTTTAATGCCATATCGAAGGCGCCTGGTCGGTGCGCAACAAAATCGGCCATTTTTGGTGCTTTCGAAGGCACTTTTAGAGACTGGAGGTAAGCAAGCAATTTGTCCGCCTACGTGGGAGGAATATCCTTTGGCAGACAGAATTCGGCCTCGTGACGCCCGCGTCTTTCGACGTACGTCAAGACGTGATAAGCCACGGAGCACTCGCCGCCAGACGATGCAGGCAGTCCTTGCCACGCGGCGTCTGAGGTGAGATCAAACCGCCCAGGGTAGCGACACCCTGGCCGGTTCAGCCAGTGCAAGGAAGGGGAACCTAAAAATGGTTCTGAACGTCCGAAATCGGATCGGAACATCGTCCGGTTCGGTCCAGATCATGCTCGACGGCTCACTTCTCTCGGGGACGTATCGTCCAGCATGTGGGGGTGACCTAACTCGTCTCGAGATCGGGGGCAAGACCATCCTCGGCGTGTTCGAGACGTGGTTCGACGAAGAGGTCTTCAACCAAGCTTCAGGGGGAGCCAAGCGGAGTTCACGCTCGTGACCATGACCACCCACGACGCAGACGTCTACATCGTCGACGTCATAGGTCTCAGCAGTCTCCACATCGGCCGCGAGGTGGAGATCAAGGACGACGGCGGTTTGAGCCTCAGGTTGGCCATCAACTACCAGGCTCTGAGCAGGACGTGCAACGTCAGACGGCTGAGTCGGCTGATCGGAGAGATCCGGAGCCAGACCATTCAGGACATACCAGTTTGCTGTGCGGCGCTCGTTCTGCGCGTGCCGTATGGCACAGGTATTCAGGAAGCCGTCGACGAGTTCGTCAAGCTGCTGTGCCAGCGCATCGCTGCGCTCGACGAAATCGAGTTCGAGGCCCTGTTCTCGCCTCGGTACTTCGAGGACAGCGGGACCGCAGTCCACGGCCTGCCCTCGACCAACGATTTCGATCAAGAAGTCGTGGTAGCCCTCACCTGATCAGAGGCGCGTAAAGGCTATCAATTCGCCTTGGCGAATACGCTCACGTGACCCCCACCTCGGGTCAACGTTGCTTACCTCCAAGCTCGTCTGGAGCTGCTTAAGTGTAGGTTCTACCCCTGCTTATGCAGCCTTCAGACCAAAACCAGGGCCTAGGCTCTCGGATATAACAGGTTTCAATGGTTCCTAACGGAACTGTTACCCTGAGATATCACGAGAACCAAGGCCCTTAATTTTTTTTAGGACTACTTCCACTCATGAAGGTACTCGTTAAGTGTTCTATTTCTTCTCTTAGCTGACGGGATCTTGGGTCAGGTGATTCAAATCTCGTACTAAGGAACCATCTGCCTACTCGTTGGGCCTTACTATTTGAGCGGGCTGAATTTATGGTGTCTCTATTCCCTACTCCCCGCCCAATAATTGAATCTTCTCTATACCAAACTGGTAGCTCGGCGTTAGCAGTTCCACCGCCGGCAATAGTTATATGCTTGGGGATCATCCAGTATTTACCTGATATGTTAGCGCGAGGAAAAGCCCGCCTAAAAATAGCCTTTGCGATATCGAGGGTGTCCCCAGATGTCTTAACCTCGTCAATTATCACTACATTTTTTTCGTCAAATATAGAAGGTTTAGTCATCACATCTGAGCCAACTTCGCCTGCGCCGTTGTCCTGAACTGGTCTTTGCAAAAAGAGTGCTCTAAGTTCATTAATTCTATGAAAGTCTATGCGATCGGCGTTGATATGGGACAGATTAGATCCTACCTCATCTCTCCATTGTTCTCGATCAATGTTTACAAATTTTATATCCGGCCTGGGAGTGTCATTTCTGACGGTATCCCACATTTGATCCATCATCCATGATACCGGGCGGGCTGACTTGTCTAGAAACACGACATAGTCCGGATGGCTATCCGCCAAGGTGTCTATCAACCTCTCGGTGCGTCTTAGATATTCGGCTCTGAGCTGTTCATCAGATACATCTTCACCAGCGCGACGTATGCCAGTTAGAATCTGATATTGAAAATTCTCAGAGGATTCTTCTGCATTCGACTGCTCATTGTCTGTAGGAGATTTTAATGACATGTTTGTTTTGGCTGACTTAACCCATATATAATACCAAATAACTAGTAAAAAGTCAATATTTGTATTATAATATTTGCTATGGAACTATCTGGACGACCAGCCCAAGATGAGACTGTCCCCATTCGGCGGGGCGTACGGGGCATAACCAAACTGTTGATTGGTATGGTGCTGGACAACGCGGCCGATCGTTTGATGAGGAATCCCGCCACCGGCGAGCCATGGAATCTTTGGCCAGATTTGGGCGACGGCCCAAAACCAGACCACGAGCCAAACGAAGTTTCACTTGACCCTCAGCGGGTTATTCCGGAATCTCTTAAGGGCGTGACGGTTAAAAAAACTGATGAAAAGGGTAGTTTAACCGCCGAATTTTAAGCGGCTAACTTCTTTTCAAACATTGTGTCGTAGTGGCTTAAGACTGAATCAACAGTTGGTAATTTGAATCTGTTGTTAGCGGTTAATCTCATTTTGACCATTTGAGCATGCTCTGTAAACTTACGTTTCAAATAAGTATCGATATTTTCATTGGCTTCGCGGTCGTTACTAATAGCCTCTTTGGCACTGATTATTGTTATGGGTCGAGCATACCATCCACTTGTTTTACTGAAGCCGTCGATATGTCCAATATCAGTTATTGATTCGGTCCCAGCTCCATCGGTTTTACATTGCAGAAAGTGGCGCCCGCTTCTATCAGCCACTAAGATGTCAATCGACTGTTTATTGTCCCATATGCCCCCTGTCATCTCGTGGCGCGGATAATCTTCTCGAGGGTAAGCGCTCCTGACATATGACGATGCGTATAACTGGTGGCGCATTATGTAGTCTCTATAGGCTAATGTAACTAACCATTCAAAGGCTATGCCGGGCAAAACCTGATCGGATTTTATCCAGTCTGTGTAAGTATTAATGTATCGAATCTGTGCTCGTCTGAAATTATTTTCGATGTCGCTAGCTTTGTGTCCGGCCCTTGCTTCCAAGTGAAGTTTGTAAAACTCAATATCAAATTGTCGTCTGAGCATTGAAGTCACGGCCTCGGGATTTTCGTGCAATCTATCAACGTCCAGCTTCGACAGGATTTTCGAGGATTCCAGAGCTGATTTGCCTGCACTCTCATACCCTGATCCCGGTATCATCAAAAAGATGCCGGCTTCTTGCAGCATAGCCGCCATAACATTATTAAACGTGTGTCGTTTTGAAGGTCCCTCAATGAGGCGGCTAATTTTGATTATTGATTCAGGATCCAGCTCGTTTATAAAGCCGGCAGCGTTTTCAGTGTTGTTAGAATTTCTTCTGCTGCCGACTAGAGCCGGTACGAGAGCGGTCACATACTCCGCCGTATTAGCCTCAGGTTCCAACACTCCGAGCGACCAATAAGCTTTGTGGGCGACGATTTTGGCTTCGTGATCGGTTATTGTTGGCAACCGTGAGGGGTGGGCGTTATTAACAATGAAATTATTCTTAAGAAATTTTTGATTTGAACTAAACCTCGTTTTAGGAGCTAAACCACTGGCTGGGTCTTGCACCGCAAGTTTACCTAGCGCGGTCACGCGGTCGTTGTTAAGTCTTTCAACTTCAGTCCAAAAATTTAGGGGTGTTATATCCGGGTTACCGACAAGCTCCTCAAGGTTCATCCTCTGAGGGGCTTGTTGAGTCATCTCAGGCTAGCCTTTTTGTTTTATTCGGCATGTTAGAGTCTAGTGTAAACAAAAACTTTCGCTTTTGTCAAAACCCTCGTGCTTTACATTAATCGTCAGGCAGTGAAATAATGGTAGCTATCTAACTTGGGGGTAAGCTTGGTGCGCACTACATATTTTGTTCGTCCAAATATTCGGCTGTTCAATCTGATAGCAGCGGCAGTTTTACTGTTAACGTTGTTGGTGCCGTTTGCTGGTGTAGTTAAAGCCGCACCGCCATCGACCACGATTAGCTCGAGCGCCCAAACCTTGGGTAACCTAAATAACTTACTCGGCGTTAACGCCGGGACTTCAGGTATTGTTTATTCGCGCAAGAATCCGGGCGTGCTGTGGCTGGTGAACGACCAGCGCGATCGGCCGGATGGCGGCAGCCAAACGTTGTACGCTATCGACCCGGCCGCTTGGCGGGTGCTGGCCCGCTACACCGTTACGACTGCCGCTGGCTCGCCTTATAGCTGGACGGATATGGAAGACATGGCTACCGGCCCCGGCGGTTCGACCGGCTGGTATCTTTACTTGTACGAGAATTTACCCGGCGTTGGCACGAATCATTTATTACGGATCGAGGAACCAATCGTCACGCTTTCGCAGCCGACTAATAACACCGCCACGGTAGCGGTTGATAGAGACGTCAGCTTGAATTTTTCTCTTAGCTCCAATGTGGAAGTTGAGACACTGGCTTATGACAGTACAACCGACACGGCGCTGTTCGTTGAGCGCCGCCGTTCTAATTCTGGCTGTACGATGTCGGCCGACGATACGCCTAACCGAACGTGGAAGGCCGATAACTTTGCCGCCCAAGTTAGCGTAGGCTCCACCGTCCAGTTGACTAGTACCAGCGGCGTGGCCGGGCGGCCGCTGGGCGCGCCTAATAACCCGTTTAATATGATTGGCGGGGGTGATATTTCCGTCGACGGACACGTGTTTGGGGTTAATACCGCTCCCCGGTTTGGCAACTGCACTAACCGCGACGCTTATGCCACTCTTCGCTACCGAGAAGACGGACAGACGTGGGATCAAGCCTTGGCCGCTCAGGTCCAGATTGCTTATGGCGATTCTCGGCAGGCTTTAACCTTTAATTCGGAGTCCTTTGCCTTCGCTACCGATATGAGCCATATTTTATACGGGCCGGAATTTGGCGGCAGTGGCGGGGTACTGTATCGCAAGAACATAACTTACGTGCCGCCAACTGGCACACCCCCACCTCCACCCCCGCCCGACGGTGACCCAGTACCGACGACCGTAGTAGCCCCAGGCTCCAGTTGGCGCTACAACGCCAGCGGAACCGATCTTGGTACGGCCTGGCGCGGTGTCGGTTACAGCGACGGTTCGTGGCCGGTCGGCAATACCCAGTTTGGCTTTGGCGAAAACGACCAAGCGACCACCATCCCCAACAACGGCATCACTTCTTACTACCGCACAACCTTTGACGTGGCCGATATCAGCCAGGTGACGGCGCTTGATCTCAATTTAGTCCGCGATGACGGCGCGGTAGTCTACGTCAACGGCGTGGAAGTTAACCGCCAAAGCATGCCCGGCGGCACGGTTACATTTGGCACTCTGGCCAACTGGACTCCAAACGCAGAAGAAAATGCCTGGCACGCCGCCAGCCTTAGCCCGGCTAATTTGGTTAATGGCGCCAATACGCTGGCGGTTGAGGTTCATAACTCCAGCGCTTCCAGCTCGGACGTAAGTTTTGATCTTGAACTCATCCTGACGGCGACCGACGAAGGTACGCCACCACCGCCACCACCGCCACCTCCTCCGCCCACCGGTTTTAGCGTGGTAGCGGCCGCCGGCGATATTGCCAGCTGTTCCTCGCCCGGCGACGAACAAACAGCCTCGGTAGTTAGTAGTATATTCGCCAGCGGCAGTGGCAGCGTAGCGACGGTAGGCGACCACGCCTACAATGACGGCACGACTGCCGAATTTGCCAATTGCTACGATCCAACCTGGGGCGAATTCAAAGATATTACTTATCCGGCGGTAGGCAACCACGAGTACCACACCAGCGGCGCCACGCCGTATTACAACTACTTCGGCGCCCGGGCGGGCGACCCGACTCAAGGCTATTACTCCTATGACATCGACGCCAATTGGCACGCGGTCGTACTCAACTCAATGTGCGCGGAGGTTGCCGGTGGCGGCTGCGGCGCCAGCAGCGCCCAGACCCAATGGCTCCGAGCTGATTTAGCGGCTAATTCTGACAAGAATGTCCTGGCCTATTGGCACCACCCCCGCTTTACCAAGAACAACTATAACGACCACTTAAATGTTCAACCGCTGTGGCAGGCACTGTATGATTTTGGCGTTGATTTGGCATTAGCTGGCCACGAGCATCACTATGAACGTTACATGCCGCTGGACGCTAACGGTCTACCGGATTCAAACTTTGGCATCCGGGAATTCATAGTCGGCACTGGCGGAATTGCTCTCCGGCCGCAAATGCAAACGCCGTCGGTTTACTCCGAGACCCGCAACTTCACCGATTGGGGTGTGCTCAAGCTGACCCTGACGGCTGACAGCTACGCCTGGGACTTTGTCCACGTGGCCGGTGGTACATATACCGACAGCGGCAGCCAAGCGGTCCATGGCGCTCCGTCAACACCTCCGCCCCCGCCTCCGCCGGCCGTGGAGGATTTGCCAATTGATCCCGGCTCGGCCTGGCTCTATAACGACAGTGGAGCTAATTTAGGCACTGCCTGGCGTGGCGCCGGCTACGATGATAGCTCGTGGTCTAATGGCCCGGCCCAACTGGGCTTTGGTGACGGCGACGAGGCAACGGTAACTATAAAAAATGGCATTACCACTTACTTTAGGAAGAAATTCAATGTTAGTGACGTCTCAGCCATCAGCGACCTGACGCTCAATCTTGTCCGCGATGACGGTGCCGTGGTCTACCTAAACGGCGTTGAAGTTGTTCGGTCCAACATGCCGAGCGGCACCATAAACTTTGACACCAACGCGGCCTCGACGATTGCCGGTGCCGACGAAAGCGCCTGGAACGTCTTTACCGTCAGCAAATCTAGCCTGGTAAACGGTACTAACACCATCGCGGTAGAGATTCACAATAACGGCAGTACCAGCTCGGATATCAGTTTTGACCTGGAGTTGATCGCCAATACGGCTCCAACGCCTCCGCCGCCCGGGCCGGATACGACTCTGCCCGAACCGTTTTCCGGTTTTACGGCTGGCACGGTCTTTAACGGGCCGAGCGTCACCTTGAGCGGCACGGCCACCGATAACGTCGGCGTCACGCAAGTCAAAGTTGGTGTCAGGCAACGCTTTGGCTCACAACTGTGGTTGCAAGCCAACGGAACCTTTGCCGCTAGTACTATCAGGCACAACGCCACCGTCACCAACGCCGGCAGCCAGTCGGTCGGCTGGTCTTACTTTATTGCCAACCTGCCATCCAATGACTATTTGATGTCGGTCTATGCTATCGACGCCGCTAATAACTGGGGACCGATAGCCAGCTGGGTGACTTTCTCAGTTAATTAGATTTAGCCAATAATTCTTCGGCGACCGCTCGTTCTGACCATTTGATTTTCTGATCGCCGATTACTCGGTATGTTTGGTGGCCGATGCCGGCCAGTAATATCGTGTCTCCCCGTTTTGCTAGCTCCATTGCTTTGGCGATAGCACCCCGCCGGTCGCCGACTTCATAAATCTCGGCGCCGTCGACTACGCTGTCAGCCCCTTGCAGTACAGCGGCCCGAATCGACAGCGGGTTCTCGCTGTAAGGGTCGTCGTCAGTCACGATCATGACATCGCTAAGACGGGCGGCGATTTTGCCCATGAGGGGACGCTTGCTGGCATCTCTATCTCCGGTGGCGCCGAACACGGTGATAATTCGTCTCTTAGTTACGCCCTGGAGGGTCTCTAACACGTTCTTGAGCGCGTCGGGCGTATGAGCATAGTCGATAATGATGTTGAACCCTCGTTTTGTCGGCAAGTTCTCCATCCGGCCCGGTACTTGCTCCAGGTTCTTAAGACCTTGGCTAATAACCTCCGGCTCCAAGCCCAAGCCGTGGGCGATGGCCGCGGCGCAGAGCGCGTTATAAGCGTTGAATTTGCCGGTCAGCTTTAGTTTGACCTTGATTAAGGCTCGTTCCAGCTTGAGTTCTAACACCGAACCGTGCGGGCCCAGCTTGGCGGCGGCTATCCGGCAGTCGGCATCCGGATCGACACCGTAGGTTATTACCCGGTCTTTTGGCTCGAACTTGTCAAAAAAATGAAACCACTCATCGTCGCGGTTGAGAATATGCAGACGAGCCTTTCTTCTAAAGAGCTTGCCTTTAGCGGCGGCGTAAGCATCCATCGACCCGTGCCAATCAAGATGGTCCTGCGTTAAGTTGGTAATGGCCGCTACCTCGATCGGGATGCCCCATATGCGGGATTGGCTGAGCGCGTGCGAGGTAGTCTCCAGTATGACCCAATCAACCTGGGCTTGCTTGAACTGCTTTAGCAGCTTAAATAGGCGGAACGGGTCGGTCACGGTCATGTTGGTGTCGTTCGGGGTTTGTCGGTCGCCGACCTGGTAAAAAGCGGTCGTACTTATTCCGACCCGCCAGCCTTGTTGTTGCAGGATCTTGCCCAGTAGAGCCGCCGTTGTAGTCTTGCCGTTGGTGCCGGTAATGGCCACTACTTTAAGCGACCGAGCGGGCAGGCCGTAACGAAGGTTGGCCGCTATCGCTTGCAGCCGATGATAGGCGGGCAAAAGGGGTTTTGCCAGCGAAATCGGGACTATCCGTTTTAACCAAGCCATCATTGACTACATCATACAATGGCGGCTAATCGCCGCCAACCGCCGTAACTAATATTGACTTCATAGAATATTCGTTATATAATATAAGAATGTTAAGGATGTGTTATGTTTAAACGCGTGATTTTCAAAATTCTAGCGGTGGTGCTATTAGCCGGCTTGTTCTGGCCGCTTAGCCAGACCACGCTGCCTTTAAACGCGACGGTTCGCGACCGGCGCTGCGAGACCATGATTGCCGGCAACCGATCGCGCCTTAACGCTTCACAAATCGCTTGGCTGGAAGACCAGTGTGAGCAAAACGCCAGGGCCGAAGCGCGCGCCCTACCACAAGGTGCATTTGAGCCGTTTTTATTCCCCGATAAAGAACTAGACCGGTATGGCCACCCGCTAGCTTGCATGGATTTGTCGCCTGCTCGGTTTGGCAAGGTTGACAATCCCAACGTACCCAATCCGAACGCCGCTGGCGGCCAGGCGCCGATCAACGTTACCGGTCAATTTATCGTCGCGCCCATAAATGGCAAGATTCAAATCTTTCAACATCAGGTTTTTTGGGATATCCGGGCCGATAGTACTCCGCTCAAGATCAAATATCAGCTTTACAAACGGGCCGGCGCGGCCAATGAAGACGTGGCAACCTTGACAAACTTGGTGCCCTATCAGATCAGAAGTATCTGGACGGTCGTGCCGGAGCATACTCTAAGCGACGGTTTTTATGTTAAAAACGGCAACCAGGATTACACCATCGGCGGGGTATTGGTCCGAAACCGCAGTTGGTATCCGGACACCTATTGCCATGATAAACGCGCTCCGACCAGGATTCCTAAGCTGCTGATGGATTTTGCCGAATCCAAGGGCTGGGGCCAGGGTTTCAACGCGTTGAAATCGGCCAAACTTATCCGGTTTGAAAACTCAGGGGCCAAGACTAAAGCCGGTGACTGGTCAATTACCAAGCAGACCGTGTCACTACCCTCAGAAATTAACTGGACGGGCAACTACCCCTGGTTTTATGACAACGCTAATGATTACCAGCCGACTAGCGATAATCTTGAACCATACGCCAAACCTTACGAGTGCTTAATCGCCGTCAGCGGGGTTTGCCCCCAGCCGGTTTTCCCGGCCGGAGCAGTGACATTTAAAGGCGTGGCTGGCGACAACCTCAGCCTTAAACGGGTTATGGTTGGTGTCAAAGATATGACTCACGGCGCCTGGCTGAAACCGGACGGCAGTTGGCGGGCCAAACTTATCCGGATTCCGGCTAGTTTAAGTTCACCCGCAGCCAACCCGCTGTACGCCGATTGGAGCCTGAACGTAAACCTGCCAGCCGGCGTCTATAAAATGATCGTTCGTGCCGAGGACAAAGCCGGTAACCGCGGCAATATGTCGCCGGTGATGTACTTTACCGTCGATTAGGCCCCGCCGCGGGCGCGTGCGGTAAAATTAAGATTGCGTGAATGTCCTAGGGATCGAGACCAGCTGTGATGAAAACGCCGCGGCCGTCGTCAAAGACGGCCGCCAGCTTTTAAGCAATGTAGTTTTGAGCCAAGTCGACCTGCACAAGCTCTACGGCGGCGTGGTGCCAGAAGTAGCGGCTCGTAGCCACATTGAAGTTATGACTCCAACGATTGACCAAGCCATCGATCAATCAGGCCTGAGTTGGGATGAGATTGACGCCGTCTGCGTGGCTAATGGCCCGGGACTGGGCGGCAGCCTGTTAATCGGTACTTTGGCCGCTCGGACGCTGGCGTTGATAAAAAATAAGCCGCTTTATGGTGTCCATCACGCTTTGGGGCACGTCTACGCCAATTTTATTGACTGGGACCATTCCGCTAAAGCCAAACTCGACTTGTCGACCGCCACCGCCTGGGCCGAGCCGGAATTTGAGTTATTAGCGTTGATTGTCAGCGGCGGGCACAGCCACCTAGTGTTGCTATCAGACCATCAAAGCTATCGACTTCTGGGACAAACCCAGGACGACGCTGTCGGCGAGGCCTTTGACAAGGTGGCTAAATTGCTAGGCTTAGCCTATCCCGGCGGACCGAGCATCGAGGCCGCCGCTAAAGCCGGCCATCCCGACTTCTTAAAATTACCCAAAGCCAGTATGCCGGGGTTTGATTACAGCTTCTCCGGGTTAAAGACGGCCGTGCTTCGCGCCGTCCAAGCACTGGTTGGTGTCGATTATAATTTTCCTTCAACCGAGCTCGCTAATAAACTCAATAAGACGCAAATAAGTGATATCGCGGCCAGCTTTCAACGGATTGCGATCGAAACTCTTGTCGACACCGCCGAGTCGGCTTATAGTCAATTTAGACCCAAGACCGTGGTCATCGCCGGTGGCGTGGCGGCTAATAGCGAACTCAGGCGGCAACTAGCTAAGCGGCTGCCGCTCGATATCCGTTACGCACCAATCTCGCTTTGCACCGACAACGCCGCCATGATCGCGGCTCTCGGCTTCTACCGCGCGCGGGCTAAAGCTGCGCCGGACAGCCCCTTTAAGCTGGACATAAATCCTAGCCTAGTCCTATAAATTAAAACAACAGATACTTGCTTTTTTATAAAACTTATGCTAATATTTAATTACGATTCAATTCAAAATCAAAATGTCAACCGAACAATCACCTTCTCATCCAATGGAATCTCCCATTGACCCCGAAAACGCCGCCCACCGGGCCGCCACCGAGGGCTTAAGGCGGGAGTTGAAGGCTCACGATGAAGACCAGGCTAACAATGCTCACAATCTGGCCACCGATGATTTGCTTAGTCTGCTGCGCGGTCACGACAAAGCCGAAGACCAGGCTCAAACTAGAGCCAAAACCATCAACAGTATAGTTTCATTACTAGCCATGCCCGAGGAGAATTTAATAGCCGCCGTATCCCCTAGCGGTGACTCTAAGGGCAGCTTAGCCGCGGTAATTGCCGGTCGGGTGGAAGATGTTGTAGAGCGAATGGTCACTGATGATAACGGGCAAATCGATTACGCTGAAGCTTTCGGGTTAATTGAAGATTGTCTACTCGAAGCCGACCGAAGACTGCACAGCGACGAGTTCAATCCGGCTGAGCACGAACAATCGGCTGGCATATTGAGTGTCATACTGGACAATTTAAGAGCGGAGTGGCGGGCTTAATCCGCCGCGACTGAAGTGATGACCCTCCTCCCCTGGAGGTTTTTTATTGATTTGGTTACACTGGTTGGGTAAACAAACATTAAAACCAAACCCGGTCATAACGGTGGGATTAGGATACTAGTAAAGTGTTGCTAGTTATGTATTTGTTTGTCTTTCATGTGAAAGAGGATTGACCCAAGACCTAAATGAAACTGTCAAAAACTTATAACCCCAAACTGTACGAGGCTGATATTTATCAGTTATGGGAGCAGGCGGGTGCCTTTGCGCCGTCCGGTAGCAGCGATACCTTTACCATCATCATGCCGCCGCCCAACGCCAACGCGCCGCTGCACATCGGCCACGCCCTGACCAACGCGATTCAAGACGTTATGGTCCGTTACAACCGGTTGAAGGGCAAGGCTACTTTATACTTGCCCGGCGCGGATCACGCTGGCTTTGAGACCTGGGTAGTCTACGAAAAGCAACTTAATAAAGACGGCAAAACCCGGTTTGATTTTAGCCGCGACCAGTTATTTAAGCAGGTTTGGGATTTCGTGGCGGCTAATCGAGGGAGGATGGAACAACAGGTCAGAGCCATGGGCGCCAGCGTGGACTGGAGCCGCTACACCTTTACCCTGGACCAATCGGTGGTGGATACGACTTATAAAACCTTTAAAAAACTGTGGGATGACAACCTGGTTTACCGTGGTGAGCGGATTGTCAATTACTGCACCGTGCACGACACCAGTTTTTCCGATATTGAGGTCGAATACCTCGAGCGCGACACCAAATTGACTTATATAAATTACCCGCTGACCGATGGTAGCGGCCAGATCACAGTGGCCACCACCCGGCCGGAAACCATGCTGGGCGATACCGCCGTAGCGATCCATCCCAAAGATAAAAAATATAAAGAATTTATCGGCAAAACTATCAAATTACCGCTGACAAACCGCGAGATCCCAATCGTGGCGGACGAGGCCATCGACGCCAGTTTTGGCACCGGTGCCGTCAAGGTCACGCCGGCCCACGACCCGACCGATTTTGACATCGCCCAGCGGCACGACTTGCCGGCTATATCGGTCATCGGCTTCGACGGCAAAATTACTTCGGAAGCGCCGAAAAAATATCGTGGCCTCAGCGTCGAGGACGCCCGCCAGGCGGTAATTAGCGACCTCAAAAAGCTCAAGGCGCTGGCCAAACAAGAAACTTACCGGCACTCGGTCGGGATCTGTTATAAATGTCATAACGTCATCGAGCCGCTCTTAAAAGACCAGTGGTTTATCCGCATGCAACCGCTGGCGGAAACGGCCATCAAGGCCATCAAAGCCGACAAGATTAAATTTTACCCGGCGGCCAAAAAAGCCCAAGCGCTGAAGTACTTAAGCGACGTCAAGGATTGGAATATTTCGCGGCAAATAGCCTGGGGTATACCGATTCCGGCTTTTCGTAATGTCGACAACCCGGATGATTGGCTGTTTGACGAGCGTGTGGTCCAAGAAGTTATCGAGGTCAGTAAGAAGCACTACGTCCGCGATCCGGATGTGTTTGACACCTGGTTTTCCTCCGGCCAGTGGCCGTTTACCACACTCGGCTATCCAGACGGCCAGGACTTTAAGCGGTTTTATCCCACCTCTGTCATGGAAACTGGCGGCGAGATTTTCAACCAATGGGTGCTAAGAATGATAATGCTCGGGCTTTATGCCACCAGCGATGTGCCCTTCACTACTGTTTATATCCATGGCTATGTCCTTGCCGCCGACGGCACCAAGATGAGCAAGTCGTTAGGCAATGTAGTTGACCCGATGGACGTAATTGCCAGCCACGGTTCGGATGCGCTGAGAATGGGGCTGATCAGCGGACGGGTGGCCGGGGTGGCCAGTGCCTTTGCCGAGGATAAGATTATCGGGGCGCGCAACTTTGCCAACAAACTATGGAATGTCGCCCGTTATATCGAAGGGGTTTTAGGCGACGACTACGCCTATCTTGAGCCCCAGGCCAAATACCCCGCCGACGACTGGTTCATCCATCGGCTTAGCCTGGGTGTGAGCGATATCGGCCGGTTGATGGACGAGTACCGCTTCTCGGAAGCCTATGAACGCCTCCACCACCTGTTGTGGGACGATTTGGCCGATTGGTACCTGGAAGCCAGCAAAATCAATAAAAACGAGCACCTGCTGGCCCATGGGCTAAAGACCTTACTTGCCCTGGCCCATCCGTTTGCGCCGTTCGTGACAGAGACCATCTGGCAGACCCTCAGCTGGACCGAAGGCCAGCTCATTAGCGGCCGCTGGCCCAAAGCCGCTAAAGCGGCGGCTAGTGGCGCCGAAGACTTTGAGCTCGTGAAGAACGTCGTAACCGAGATTAGAGAACTCAAAAGCCAACTTAGGCTAAGGCAGAACACGCTATATCATCAAGGTGATCCAATCATTGCCGAAAACGCCGAACTGATTGCCAAACTGGCCCGGATAATCGATTGCCGCGAAGTAGAATCGGGTACCGGCCTGCACCTGAGTCAACCGGGCGTCGAGGCCTGGCTGGACGTCGAACACGACGTCATCAAGGTATATCTGGAAAACTTGCGCCGGCAGCAAACAGATCTCGAATCCCGTCAAAAGCAAATCAAAACCAGGCTGGACAACAAAGCCTATATTAAGAACGCGCCCAAAGCACTCGTCAGCGAGAGTAAAACCGAGCTTGGCGAGATTGAAGCCAGCCGGCAAAGAATTGACGCGCAAATTACGGCTGCCGAAGCGACAATCAACAACTAGTACCCCTGTGGCCGCTCTTGACTCATTAATCGGTTTATGCTTAGATTACAGTTGATTCTCGTGGTCTTTGTTCACGGGAATTGCAGGGGCTAAACGGCCTCTTCACAAGCAGAAAGGAACTACCGTGTTGACGTTCATTTTGACGTTGTTCGCAATCGTCCTACTGGTGACGGTCATCGACCTGATCGAGCAGGCTGCCCGGCGGGGCGACTACGAAGTCGATGACTCCCTGGCCGCAGACTGGCTGGAAACATGACCGGCTACGAACGAGCCAGTCGGCGCGCGTCGCGCAATTTCTCGGCCCTCTTACTACTGCTCGTGGTCCTACTGCTTTGGACCGGCGGCAGTTTTGAGCAGACCGGCTCATTGGGGAGCACTTTGATACCGGGAGGGCTGTCGGTGGTGGTGTTCGCCTTTCTGTGGCGAGCAACAGCCACGCTCAATGAGTTTCAGCGAGACCGAGACAACCAGTCTCGTTGAGACCACAGCCACACTAAAAGGGGGCGGCCAACTCGGGCCGTCACCCTATTGGTCTTTAGGACCAACCTTTCTGCTTGATCTTCAACTTTTCAAAGACTTTGATCTAAGACTCAAGGGTTTTGAAAAGTGGGAGAACGGCTAAAGACAATTTGGGCTAAGTTTATCATTTCCTCGAGGTGGCTGCCATCCATCCTGGCCTGATAAGCTAGTAGTAACTGATTACCGTAAACTCGATCAAAAATTGAAAAAGTGCGATTGGGTCGGCTTTCAAGAGAAAGGTTATAGGCCAGACGATAGTTTTTAAAGTCCTGCCTTAATGTAATCGACTTAAGACTGGCCGGCTCAGGTTGCAACGAAGCGCTTATAAGAGCGGGCTCGCCGTCGTCATCGGATGTCGACGTGAATTCCAACTCCAGACCTTGGTGGAACAGCTCGTCGTAGATGACGTTGTTTATTTGCCGCGCGCGCAAATCGAGCAGTCCTTCGGAGCCAGCCTCGTAACCCTCCGGTATCTCTGTTCCCAGCGCAACCGCGGAGAAGTGTAAATGGCGGTCTGGTCCGGTTCGTTCCATATCGATATTATACGCCGCTTCTATACGTTGAATAATGCCAAAAAAAATGATTTAATAGTGTAAGTTGCGAACTTCGGTGAGCAAGGAGAGTCACGTGCCGTCCCTCAAACAGGTGTTGAGCTTTGCCCTGATGGTGGGGCTGCTGTTTTTGGTCGTCAGACACCCATGGTTCATGGATTGGATGATCAAGATAGTAAGGGGGAGATGGTTGACTCTGTTGGGTTTAGCGATCGGTATCGGTATCGGCGTAGGTGTCTGGTTGAACGCCAGAGCCCGCGGGCGCCGCTGATCGCCCATTGACAGGCAAGGAGAAAACTTGGAAAAGCTACCACCGTGGCTAGAAATCTGGCTCGAAAAGAACCAGCGAGTCCCGACCGAGGGCGAACGCGAAGCGCTGGGCTGGTGGCTCGACCGGGGTCGGTTGCGACTCGTCAGGCGGGTGCCCGATGCCCGCTAGGACGTTCAAAGACTGGCGCCGCCAGCTAATCGAGAACCCGTCGGATGTCGACCGGCTCGAAGTCGAGCTTTTCACGGCCGGGCTGCGAATAGTCCTGCCGCTACTGGCCATCAGCTTCGTCTTGGCTTGGATCGACCAAGCACTGTGGGTCATTTGGCCCGCCAGCTTAGTGCTGATCGTGATCGGGGTGATTGTCTTGATTGAAGATCAAGTAGTCGCTCCCGTAAGGCGCGACCTGGCTTCACCGCCGGAGGGCTGACCCTCTCCGGCGGTGAAGCTGCCCTCTTCTCCTTGCCGATAATTTATTCGATCTCCATCAGCTCCGTAAGGGGCGCGCTGCTCAGCAAACGAACCAGGCGATCCAGGTCTTCCAGGTTAATTTCAATCTCTTTTATTAGTTGAAATCTATCGTCAGCTTCGCGGTCAAAAACCCTGTACTGATTGCGTTTTCGGCCATCAAATCGGTATAACATCATCTGATCCTCAGACCATAAACACAAGACTACTTGTCCGTCGTTTTGAGCCAGCCCGGCCTCCAGCCAACTCTCGCTAAATGGGTCATAAAGCCTGCCCTCAAATCGTCTTTGCGAGTTGTTTTTAAATAATTGGGCAACTAATGTATCTTTTAGCTCCTTCGTCCGGCCCCTTAAGTCAGCCACGCCGCATTCATCATCGGCTAGAGCAACGGAGGAGAAGGCGATACTTTGTTCGTAAGACTGTTCAGACATTTTTGGTTTTTAATTTTAATGGCTTATAGATGTTAATTATACGACTTTTGTCAAATGTGGTTTATCTTTCCAGTGTTTGCTCGATTCGTCTAACGGATTCAGCCGGGTCAAAATCATCAAACCAAAACACCCGCCAGTTAAATCTTTCGGCTTCTGTTAAATTAGCCCTCGAGTCGTCGATAAAGAAAATCTCCTGCCCTTTACAGCCGGCCATCGCCTCGGCTTTAAGATAAATCTTGTCTTCCGGTTTGACCGCGCCAACCTTAGTCGAGTCGACGATAGCGCTGAAATTAAGCTGCGGCAGGACGCCCAGACCGAACATTTCTGCCAAGAATCCCGGCATGATATTGGTAAGCAGCCCGATTTTGTACTTGGTCTCCGCCCGGGCTAAAAATTCATGGGTTTCTTTGATCGGCTGAACCGAACCCATGTAATGCCGCCGCCAGTCGACTCGTTTTACGCCTAAGTGATGGGCCATCGATTTATTAAAGCCCTCAAGTGTAATTTCTCCTCGGTTACACGCGTCATTGTAGTGCCAGAAGGTACTCTCGACCTTATCCAGCGGTACGCCGGTTTCTTCCGACAGACTGACAAAGGCGTGGTGGTAAAACCGTACCATCACGCCATTGACGTCGCAGTAAATGAACTTGACGGCCGTCGGGACGGTCTTA
>Ga0214471_10000451_pt1 | contig 35541 bp, 34 predicted proteins | sample RVTome_5_FD_207665 | JGI IMG/M metagenome (GOLD analysis project Ga0214471, IMG submission 207665) | Soil microbial communities from uranium-contaminated site in the Upper Colorado River Basin, Wyoming, United States - RVT142D155 | ecosystem: Environmental > Terrestrial > Soil > Contaminated >... | reverse complement strand
GCGCTCGCAGCCCAACAGCTGGAACGAGCTCACCTCGACCACCGCGACCCCCTCCGGCGGCAGCGCCTCAACGACGCTGCTGAACGGCGTGCCAAGATTCCCGCACGCCACCGCGGCCCGCCGCGCCGCCCGCAGGATGGCCGTCAGCAGCGTCACGGCGGAGCTCTTGCCGTTGGTGCCGGTCACCGCGACCACCGGCGCGCGGCAAAAATGGAACGCGAGCTCGATCTCGCTGATGACCGGAAGCTGCCGCGCGCGGGCCCAGGCCAGCGCCGGCGTGTCCTCATGGATGCCGGGGCTCGTGACGATGAGATCCGCCGCCTCGACGGCCCGCGTCGTGTGCCCGCCCAGCTCGACGTCCGCGGCGCCGTACTCCAGCAGCGCCTCGCGCGCCGCCCGCAGCACCGGTGAGTCCTGCGCATCCGTCACGCGGACCTCGCAGCCCAGCCGGCACAGGAGCTCCGCGGCGGCCCGGCCGCTCTTCCCCAGGCCGACGACGGTCACCCGCCGGCCCTTCCATGAGCAGCCGAAGACGTCCACCGAGGCGGGCCGCGCCGCCGAGGCGTCGGCGCTCGGGCGCGTCTGCGACACGGCCACCGGCGTCATGGCCACCACCCCGCCGTCGCCACCCCCGCGGACGCCAGCAGCGCACCCGCGATCCAGAAGCGCACCATCAGTTTCGGCTCGGGCGTGCCCCCCAGTTGAAAATGGTGGTGCAGCGGCGCCACGCGGAAGACCCGCCGCCCGCCGCGCCACCGGTACGACGCCACCTGCACGATCACCGATCCGGCCTCCGCCACGAAGACGCCGCCGACCACGACGAACCAGAGCGCCGCCTGGCTCAACAGCGCGATGGCCCCCAGGGCGGCTCCCAATCCCAGCGCCCCGACGTCGCCCAGGAACACCGACGCCGGGTACCCGTTAAACCAGAGAAATCCGGCGCACGCGCCCGCGAACGCGGCGCACCACGGCAGCAGCCGACGGTCGGCCGCCGGATCCAAGAGCAGCCACACCGCCAACGCCGCGAACGCGACGGTCCCGCATCCCGCCGCCAGGCCGTCCATCCCATCGGTCAGATTCACCGCATGCGCCGACGCGGCCATGACCAGCATCGCAAACGGCACGCACAGCGGCCCGAGCGCCGCGGCGCGTCCGCTCCAGGGCAGCGCCACCGCCGCCCGCTCCGCCGGCCCTACCGCCAGCGCCGCGCCGACCGCCGCGCCCACGCCCAGCGCCACCGCCAGTTTCGGCGCGGTCCGGACGCCCAGCGCCTGCGGGCGGCGCAGCTTCAGCACGTCATCCAGGAGTCCGAGCGCGGCCAGCGCCGCGACCGACCCGAGGACGATCCAGCCGTCCGCGTGCCGCAGTCCGCCCCCGCACGCCGCCGCGACGGCGGCCGCGGCCAGCACCAGCACGCCGCCCATCGTCGGCGTGCCCGCCTTGTGCGCATGCAGCTCCTGCAGCGGCGGGCAATCGCCGTGGCGGAGCGGCTGCACCATCTGCGCGCGGGCCAGCCGCCGGATGGTGGCGCGCCCGGCGAGCAGGCACAGCCCGGCGGAGACCACGAACACGCCCGCCGCCTGGCTCAGCGCGTCCCGCATGCCTGCACGGCCGTTTCCCGCCTCCCGGCCTCCGCCGGCTTCACCACGCCGCTCCGAGCCGCCGTGGATGTGTTGCCGTCTGCCGCTCGAGCAGACACTGCGTCACGTGTTCGAGATTGAGCTTGCGCGATCCCTTGATGAGCACGCTGTCGCCGGGCTCCAGGAGCTCCTGCAGCGCCCCGACGAGCTCCTCGACCGTCCGGTAGATGGTCACCCCGTCCGAGCGGGCTTCGCGCACCCCATCCGCCACGCACTCCGCGTACTCGCCGACCGCCAGGACCCGATCGATGCCCAGCTGCGCCGCCAGCCTCCCGATCGCTTGATGCGCGGCCCGGGAGTAGGTTCCCAGCTCAAGCATGTCGCCTACGACCGCGATCCGGCGGCGGGCCGCGAGCCCCCGCAGGGTCTCCAGGGCGCGCGCGAACGACAGCGGATTGGCGTTGTAGCAGTCGTTGAGAATCGTGACATCGCGGCACTGCAGGATTTCCGACCTCAGCGGCAGCGGCGCCGCCATCGCCAGGCGCTCGCGCACCAGCGAGAGCGGGACGCCGAGCGCCCACGCGGTCGCGATCGCCGCGAGCGCGTTCTCCACGTTATGCGACCCGACCAGCGGAATGCTCCACTGGCCGTGCATGTCGCGCAGCCGGACGAGCATCCCGTTCGCCGTCCGCTGGATGTCCGTCGCCTGGATGTCGCACCGGTCCGTCGAGCCGAAGGTCACCACGCGCACGCCGGGCGCCAGGTGCCGCGGCGCCTCAAGACACACGTCCAGCTGATCACCCGGCAGGACCGCCGTTCCGTCGGGCGGCAGGGCGTCCAGCAGCGAGAGCTTCTCCTGCATCACCATCAGCATGGACCCGAAGAACTCCAGGTGCGCCGGGCCGATGTTGGTCACGACCCCGACGGTCGGCTGGGCGAGAGAGGCGAGGTAGGAGATTTCGCCGGGGTGGTTGCTCCCCAGCTCGACGACCGCGGCCTCATGCCGCGGGTGCATCCCGAGCAGCGTGAGCGGCACGCCGATGTGGTTGTTCTGCGTCCCGAAGCTCTTGAGAATCGTGCCGTCCGGGCCGAGCACGCGGCCGATGAGGTCTTTGGTCGTGGTCTTCCCGCAGGAGCCCGTAACCGCGACGACCGGATAGCCCATGCGGCCGCGGTGATAGCGGGCCAGGCGCCCCAGGGCGGCGGTCGTGTCGTCCACCAGCACGGCGGGCCCTGCGTCCGGCCCCGACCCGGCCGCGGCGGCGTCGGCCACCACGACGCAGGCGGCGCCGCGTTGGGCGGCCTCCGCGGCGAACGCGTGGCCGTCATAGTTCGCGCCGCGGATCGCGACGAAGGCCTCGCCGGGCCGCAGCCGCCGGGAATCGATCGCGATGCCGCTCGCGACCGCGTTCGGCACTCCGCCCAGCAGCCGCCCGCCCGATGCGTCCAGGATGTCGGCGATCGTCCACACGGCGCCGGCGGCGCGCGCCGGCCTCATGAAGCCACCGCCGCATGGTGCTGCGCGGCGAGCCATCGCTGCACCACATCCCGGTCGACGAACGGCACGGAGATATTCCCGAAGATCTGGTACGTCTCGTGCCCCTTGCCCGCAATCAGCACGGTGTCCTCCGGATGCGCGAGATAGAGGGCGCTCGAGATCGCCTGCTCGCGGTCCGCCAGGATTTGGTACTCGCGGAATGCCCGCGGGAATCCCGCTTCGATCTCCCGGATGATGGCCAGCGGATCTTCGGACCTGGGATTATCCGACGTCAGGATGACGTGGTCCGCCAAGAGGCCGGCGATCCGGCCCATCTCCGCCCGTTTCTGCCGGTCGCGGTCCCCGCCGCAGCCGAACACGACGATGACCCGGCCGCTCGTCAGCTCGCGGATGGAATCCAGCACCAACTGCAGCGCGTCCGCCGTGTGGGCGTAGTCGATGAGGATATTGAGTCCCAGATCGTTCGGCACCCGCTCCAGCCGGCCCGGCACGTCGGCCAGCGCGGCCAGTCCCTGCTGGACCGTCTCCGGCCCGATGCCCAGGGCGACCGCGGCGGCCGTGGCCGCGGCGATGTTCCAGGCGTTGTGCCGGCCCAGCATCGGCGTCGAGATCGGAATGATGCCCCAGGGCGTCATCAGGCTGCAGCTCAGCCCGCGCCAGGAGTAGCCGAGGCCTCGCACCGTGACGTCCGCCGGGCCCCGGACGCCGAAGGTCACGATCCGGCGGTTCGGAATGGTCTGGGCGAGCGTGCGTCCGAACGGGTCGTCGACGTTCACCACCGCATAGCCCCCTTCCCGGACGTGCTCGAAGAGGCGCCGCTTCGCGGCCCCGTACTCGGCGCGGGTCCGGTGGTAGTCCAGGTGATCGCTCCCCAGATTCGTGAACAGGCCGACTTCAAAGGTCAGGCCCTCGGTCCGGGCCTGCGCGAGGGCGTGGGAGGACACCTCCATGACGCACCACTCGAGTCCCTCCCCGACCATTTGGGCGCAGTACCGCTGGAGGTCCAGGGGGCCTGGCGTCGTGTTCATCGACGGCAGCACCCGGCTGCCGATCTGGTAGACGATGGTGCCCAGCATGCCGACCCCGCCTCCGGTCTGCTCCAGGACTGATTTGAGCAGGTAGGTCGTCGTCGTCTTGCCGTTGGTGCCGGTGATGCCGAGCAGGCGCAGCTTCTCCGTCGGATGGCCGTAGAACCGCGCGGCCATCACGGCCAGCGCCCGGCGCGTATCCGACACGGTGACGCAGGGGCACGTCCGCCACTGGCTGCCCTCCCGCGTGGCGGCGCCGTAGCGAACGGGCAGATGGCCGGCCACCACCGCGGACGCCCCGCGGGTGATGGCTTCATCAATATAGGTGTGCCCGTCCATGGATTCGCCCTGGATCGCGACGAACACGTCGCCCGGCCGCACTTGCTTCGAATGGCACACCAACCCCCGAATCGGCACCGCCGCCACAGGCTCCGCCGTCAGCCCCCGCAACAATTCCCGCAGCGTCATTCGTCCTCCCCGGCGCGTCCAAGCTGGGCGAGCCGGCGCGGCGCGGATTCCGCCGGCCGCGACGGGGCACGCCGGACCATCGCAGGCTCGGCGGTCCGCTCCAGCTCCCAATACCCCATGAGGCGTTCCACCACCCTCCGGAACATGGGCGCCGCGACCGACCCGCCGTAGTACACGGGCCGGGGCTCGTCCATGTTCACGACAATGACGACAGACGGATCGGGCACCGGCGCAAAGCCGACGAAGGAGGCAACGAACCGGCTGTGGGAGTAGCGGCCGTTCGGCTCGATCTTCTGAGCCGTCCCGGTTTTTCCGGCCGCCGTGAGGCCCTGGACATTCGCCAGCCGGCCGGTGCCCGACCCGACAACACTGACCAACAGTTCCTGCATGACCCGCGCGGTCTCGGCGCTCAGGACCCGGACCGGCGGCGCCGATGCCGGGACGCGCACCACCGCCCCGTCGGCGTCTTGAATTCGCTCGACCACGCGCGGCGTGACCCTCCAGCCGCCGTTGGCGATCACCGAGGTCATGACCGCCAGCTGGATCGGCGTGACCGCGATTTCCTGCCCGATCGGAAGGATGAACGGCGAGAGCCTGGACCACCGCCCGGGCGGGCGCAGGATGCCCGAAATTTCCCCCGGCACGTCGATGCCGGTCGGCTCCCCGAATCCGAACGCCCGGATGTAGCGGTACAGCTCCTCCGGCGTCAGCCGTTGCGCCGCCTTCGCCACGCCGATGTTCGAGGAAAGCCGGATGACGTCCGCGAACGACAGCGTCCCGTAGCCGTGATGGTCATGCAGCACGTGCCGCGCCACCGTCGGATACTCGCCGTGCTCGCAGAAGATCGTCTCCTCGGGCGAGATCCGCCCTTCCTCCAGGAGCGCCGAAGCGGCCACGATCTTGAAGATGCTGCCGGGCTCGAACAGGTCGGTGACCGTGCGGTTGCGGCGCGTCTCGGGGCGCGCGCGGCCGGGATCGTTGGGGTCGTAGTTCGGCCAGGTCGCCATGGCGAGGACCGCCCCCGTCGCCGGATCCATGACGATGACGGAGCCGCCCTTGGCGTTGAACGTTTCGACACCCCAGTCCAGCGTCTCTTCCGCGACTTGCTGGACCACCGCGTCGATCGTGAGCACGAGATCGTGCCCCGCGGTGGGGAGCGCCTCGGTCGTCCACGGCCCGACTAGATACTGGCCTTGCCCGTCCCGAAGCGTGCGGCGCCATCCGTCGTATCCCCGCAGCGCGCCGTTGAACGCCAGCTCCAGCCCCTCCAGCCCCTGATGATCGATGTCCACGAACCCCATGAGATGTCCGCCGAGCGTCCCGTGTGGGTAGACCCGCTTCAGCTCATCGCGCACGCCCACGCCCGCGCGCCGCAGCGACGCCAGCTCCGCCCGCGCCTGGGGCGCGATCTGGCGCGCGATCCACACGAATCCCCGATCCTCCTGCCCCAGTCGGGCCCGCACGAGCGCCGGGTCCGCGCCGGTCACGTCCGCGAGCCGGTGCGCCGTTTCCGCTCCGCCCGCGACATGCCGCGGATCGGCGAACACCGATGGCGCCTGAACGCTCATCGCCAGAATCCTCTCGCGGCAGTCGAGAATGCGTCCGCGCTTCCCGAGCAGCGGCTCGAGATGCTGCTGCTGGCGCTGCGCGATGGCCCGGGACTGCCGCGCGCCGAGCGCCTGCAGCCACACGAGGCGCAGCTCGAGCACGGCGAGCAGGAGGAGACAGCCTGCCAGGACGAGCACCATGCGGTCATTCGTCGTCCGTGCCATTGATCCATTCCGTCCGCATCAGGATTCGGCCGTCCCTGGAACGTTCCGGAGCCATGCGCGGGCGTCTCATGGGTCCCGCGCCGCCGCCAGGCGGAGGTATGCGCCCTCCCCCTGCGAACCGGGTTCGGCCATCGACCAGGCGACGAGGTCCAGCTTCCGGCCGGCTCGCTCGGCGGCCAGCCGGACCGGAGAATGCAATCGCACGACGTCGGATTCCAGCCACGCCATCGCCGAGGCGCGCATGTCCGCCTGCGCCATCTTCCGTCCGAGCCCGTACCCGCGCTCGATGACCGCCGCGCGCTCGGCGACCTTCACGCAGCCGACCGCCACCAGCACGCCGATCGCCGCCGCCAGACGCGATGTGCGCATCACGGCAGCCGCTCGAGCGCGCGGAGCTTCGCCGAGCGCGAACGGGGATTCGAGGCCACTTCGTCGGCGTCCGGACGGACGGGTTTCTTGGTCAGCACGCGCCCCCACCCTTGCCGCGCGGCGTCGAGGAACGCCCGCTTGACCAGCCGGTCCTCGAGGGAATGAAAACTGATGATCACGGCGCGTCCACCGGGCGCCAGCAGGTCCGGCAACGCCGCCAGGAGCGTTCGGAGTGCACCCAACTCATCGTTCACCGCCAGGCGCAGCGCCTGGAACGTCCGGGTCGCCGGATGCAACCGGCGCGAGGCGCGCGCCCCCGGGGTTGCGCCGGCGACGATGCCCGCGAGTTCCCGTGTGGTCTCGATCGGTCCGCTCGAGCGCGCGCGCTCGATGGCGCGCGCGATCCGGCTCGCATAGCGGTCTTCCCCGTACTCGCGGATGACCTGCGCCAGCTCGTCGGACGGCCAGGTGTTCACGGCTTCCCGCGCGGTCAGCGCCCGCCGCCGGTCCATGCGCATGTCCAGCGGGCCGTCCTGCAAAAAACTGAATCCCCGCTCCGGACGATCGACGTGCATGCTCGAGAGGCCCAGATCCAGGAGCAGGCCGTCGAGGCGCGGGAGCCCCAGCTCCGCCGACACCTGAGCGAGATCCTGAAACGGGGCGCGGATGAGCCGGACGGCCTCGCCGTACTCGTCCAGCCGCTCGACGGCGAGCGCAAGCGCGTCGTCGTCCCAATCCAGCCCAAGGAGCCTGCCGCCCGGCGCCAGCCGCGCCGCCAGCTCGGCCGCGTGCCCGCCCGCGCCCACCGTGCCGTCGGCGATGACGGCGCCTGGACGCGCCGCGAGGTAGTGCAGCACCGCGGTCGTCAGGACAGGCCGGTGCGGCATGCCGCCGCCGCGCTCCTCATGCGTCCGATCCGGCTCGTCCGTCACCACCGCGCCCCCGTTGTGCCCCCACATGCGACCCGCGCTCCCCGCTCTACTCCAGCATCACGCGTTCGGCGATGTCTTCAAAGCTCGGCCGCGACGCCTCGTAGAACGCCTGCCATTTCTCCTTCGCCCAGATCTCGATGCGGTTCGAGACCCCGACGATGACGACGTCCTGCTGGATCTGCGCGAACTCCTTCAACGGCCTCGGCACGAGAATGCGCCCAAGGCCGTCGACTGAGACTTCCGCCGCCCCGGAGAACAGCAGCCGGTTGAACTTGCGGCCTTCGCTCTTGGTGAACGGGATCTGCTTGAACCGGGCTTCCGTCATCCGCCATTCGGATTCCGGAAACAGGAAGAGACAGCCGTCGAGCCCGCGGGTGAGGAACAGCGTGGCGATCTGGTGGTCCTTGAGGGGTTGGCGGAACCTTGCGGGGATAATGAGGCGGCCTTTGCGGTCGAGGGCGTGTTCGTATTCCCCATAAAACATCGGCCGTCACCCGTTGGTAGGAGAGATACCACTTTCTCCCACTATCCCCCACAAGGACGACCAAACTATACCCTCGAAGCGCTAAGGTTGTCAAGATAATTCACGAATTTTAAGCTTTTTTTTACGTCGCAACTGGCAGGAATCGCTAGCAGTTAGGCCAACGGACAGACTTCAGAAGACGCCGAGCGCGGCCCGCGTCGCGCCGGATCTGTTTCGCCAGCGCCTGGGGGCTGGGAAAGCACCGCTCTCCGCGGAGCCGGGCCAGCACCGCCACGGCCAACTCGCGTCCGTACAGGCTCCCGGAAAACCCGAACAGATGCACTTCGCACACCACGCGGCCCGCGCCGAACGTGGGCCTCACCCCGAAGTTCATGACCCCGCGCCAGGCGCGCCGCCAAGGCGTCGACGCGCTGGCGCGCCCGTCCGGACATGCGGCCATGACGGCGTAGACGCCTTCCGGAGGCACGATCTGCGGCGGCAGGGCCAGATTCGCCGTCCGGACGCCCACGCGGCGCCCGCCTCGCCCGCTGCCGCGGATCACCCGCCCGTACAGCATGGGGGGGCGACCCGACAATCGGGCCGCGGCGCTGAGCCGTCCCTCGCCGATCAGCGTCCGGATGCGGGAGCTGGACACGGGCCGCCCGCCGCGCATGACCGGCGGGACCGCGATCACGCGCATGCCGGTCTTGAGCCCGGCGCGGGCCAACAGATCCGGATCGCCCGCCCCGCCGCGGCCGAAGGCGAATCCAACGCCTACCACCACGACGCGCGCCGCGAGCTGCTCGATCAGCACCTGCCGGATAAACTCGCGGGCGCTCAGCCCGGCGAAGGCTCGGGTGAACGGGATGACCCAGACGCGCTCGATACCCAGCGCGTGGAGGATGCGGCAGCGCACCGGAACGGGCATGAGCGCCAGCGGCGCGCGTTGCGGAGCGAGCACCTCGTGAGGATCGGGATCGAACGTCACGGCGACGCTGGTGCCGCCGATCGCGGCCGCGCGCGCCACCGTGTCCCGGATGAGACGCCGGTGGCCGACGTGCACTCCGTCGAACACGCCGACGGTCACGACCGCGCGGGGCGGCGGCGAGGAGAACGGAACGCGGCCTCGAACCAGCCAAGAAGGCCGGCGGCGCGCCTTGGCGGCGACGCCTTGGCGGCGCGCGCGGGCGGCATCACGCATCGGCGCCGCCGTGGGGCGCGGGCTCGACGGGCCGGACCTGTCCGGCGACGGCGTCCGGCTCGGCCCCGCGAATCCACTCGAGCGTCCGGGCCTCCTCGAGCCGCCAGTCGCCGATGGTGAGGCGCACCAGCGCGCCCAGATGGCCCGCGGTGCCGAGCCGCTCCGCGATGGATTCGGCGAGCGTGCGCACGTAGGTCCCGGCCGAGCATCGCACCCGGAACCGGATCGTGTCGGGCCCGAACGAGAGCAGCGCGAGCTCCCGGATCTCGACCGCCCGCGCCGCCAGCGTGACGGGCCGCTGCTGCCGCGCCCACCAGTAGGCAGGCCGGCCCCGCACCTTGACCGCGCTGTAGGCCGGCGGCGTCTGCATCAGCCGGCCGCGGAACGGCTCGAAGGCCCGTTCGATCGCCGCCGTGTCGAGCGACGGCACGGGAGCCTCCCGCACGACCGCGCCGGAGGCGTCGCCCGTGTCCGTCTGGCGGCCGAGCCTGACCACGCCCTCGTAGGTCTTGTCGCGGCGCTGGCATTCGCGCTGGCTCTTGGTGGCTCCTCCGATGAGGAGCACGAGGAGCCCCTCGGCGTCGGGGTCCAGCGTGCCCGTGTGGCCGATCCGGCGGATGCGCAGCTTCCGGCGGACGAGTTGCACGACGTCGTGCGAGGTCAGACCGGCGGGCTTGTTGACGAGCAGGACTCCGTCCATTCAGGCCGTTGCCGGCGGCTCCTCGTCGTGGGGCGGCGTCTCGTGAAGCCGCTCAAGCGTGTCCGACATGGCGATGGACGCCTCGATGGACGGATCGTAGAGAAAGACCAGTGCCGGAATGATCTTGAGTGTCAGCCGCTTCTTGATGAGCCCGCGGATGAACGGCGCGGAGTCATCCAGCGCCGCCTGGGACCGCGCCCGGTCCTCCTCTCCGCCGAGGCAGCTGTAGGACACTTTGGCGTGGGAGAGGTCGTTCGAGAGCTTCACCCACGTCACCGTCACGAACCCGAGACGAGGATCTTTCACCTCTCGATGGATGATCATGGCGATTTCCTGGCGCAGCTGCTGCGCCAGCCGTACGGCCCGGATGCCCATGAGATTACCAGCACTCCTGTTCGACCGTGATCAGGACAATCCCGCGGCCCATCCGGGCCCAGTCCGTCACCTGGCGCAGCGTCGCTTCCACTCGCGCTGCGTTGTCGCCGACCGTTGAGACGGCCACGGTCGCGCGCTGCCACTTGTCGTTCGCGTCCACTTCCGCGACGGCCACGTTGAACCGGCTGCGCATCTGCTCCTTGAGCCGCGTCACGGCCGAGCGCTTGTCTTTGAGCGACTGCGCCTCCGGCACGTGGAGTTCAAGGCGGAGCGCCCCGACGATCATCGCGGAGCCGCCAGCAGTTCCGCCAGCGCGCGGTAACACGCGCGCGGGCGCGGCTCTTCCGCCATGCGCAGGATCTCCCGTTGGATCCGCCCGGCGTTCAGCCGGCCGAGCCAGCCGGCCCGGAGCGCGCCGTCGAGCGCCCGCCTGGTGGCGGGGGCCCAGCGCAGTCCGAACCGCGCGGCGAACCGGACGCCGCGCAGGATCCGGCTGGGATCGTCGCGAAAGCTGGCCGCGTGCAGAATTCGCAGCCAGCGCCCGCGCAGATCCCGGAACCCTCCGAACGGATCGGCCATCAGCCCGAATCTGTCCGGGTGCAGGGCCAGCGCCATGGCGTTGATCGTGAAATCCCGGCGCCGGAGATCGTCCGCCAGCGTGCCCGGCGACACCTGCGGGTAGGCCGCGACGTCGGTATAGCGCTCCCGCCGGCAGCTCGCGAAATCCACGCGGGCGCCGCCCACCAGCACCGTCGCCGTGCCGAACTGCGCGTGGATCTCCACGGGCGCCTGCAGGTCCTCCGCCGACGCGGCTGCCAGCTCGAGGCCGCGGCGCCACGGCCCGTCCGCCTGCTCCGAACGCCCAGCGGGATGCACCGTCACGTCAAGATCGCGCAGCCCCCGCGGCCCGCGGACGGCGATCCCCGCGTCTGTCAGGCACCAGTCCCTGACGCAGCCGCCCACGGCGTACGCCTCCAGCCCCCGCGCCGCCCCGAGCGCGCCGATGCGAGCGAGGATCTTCCCGACGGACGCCGGGACGCTCGCGCGCACACGTGGGGACGCCGGAGAACGTGCCATCAACTCGTCTTCATCATAGCAAAGTTTCAGCGCCCGCGCGGCCCGATGTTCCGTCGGATTCGGGGCCTGGGGCACGGGGCGTGGGCCGTGTCGTGGGAGAGCTTGGATATGATCATGAACCGTCCACCTTCTGCCATCAACCTTCTCCCCTGTAGGTACTTCCATCTTCCATCCTCTACCTTCTATCTTCTCTATGATGTCATGGTCATCTCCACGCCGTGCTCCGGAGCGAACGAAGTGAGCGGAGTCCTGAGCGAAGTCGAAGGGCGTGCCCCGTTCCCCGTGCCCCGATCAAGCGTGCATTACGGGCGGGGATGGAACTGCTCGTGGACGGCTTTGAGGCGGGCGCGGTCGACGTGCGTGTAGCGTTGCGTCGTGCTGATATTCGCGTGCCCCAAGAGCTCCTGCACGGTCCGGAGGTCCGCGCCCCGCTCCAACAGATGCGTCGCGAACGAATGGCGCAGCGTGTGCGGCCCGATCGTTTTGCCGATCAACCCGGCGCGCGCGTAGCGGCGCAGCAGCTGAAACACCCGCTGCCGGGTCAGCCGCCGCCCGTAGCGGTTGACGAACACGGCCGGTTCGTTCGGCTTCCCGTCCACGAGGGCCGGACGCTGATGCCCGAGATACCGCTCGAGGACCGTCGTGGCCTGCCGTCCGAGCGGGACGATGCGCTCCTTGTTCCCCTTCCCGATGCAGCGGAGGAACCCGCCTTCGAGATTCAGGCTCGCCAGATTGAGCGACACCAGCTCCGAGACTCGAAGGCCCGTGCCGTAGAGCAGCTCGAGCATCGCCAGATCCCGCCCGCCGAGCCCATCGGCGTCGACGGCCGCGAGCATCCGCTCGACCTCGTCGAGGCGCAGCGTCTGGGGCAGCTTCCGCCAGGCCTTGGGCGTCTCGATGAATGCCGTCGGGTTGGCGTCGATCAGGCGCTCGCCTTCCAGGTACTTGTACAGCCCGCGCAAGGCGGCCAGCCGCCGCGCGACGGTGGTCGGGCCGTTGGCGGCCCCGCGGAGCGACCGGAGGAATTCCCGGACGTGCGTTTGCCGCGCGCCGCTAGGCGCACGCACGCCCGTCCGCGCCAGATAGGCCGAAAACAGCGTCAAATCCCGCTGATACGTGCTGAGCGTGGCGCTGCTCAGCCCCCGTTCCAGGCGCAGATAGGCGAGGTACGAATCGATCTGGGGGTCATTCCGCCGGGGGGGCAGCCTGAGCCTCCGCGTCGGCCGGCGCGAGCATGGACTCCACCTCGCGCCAGTAGAACTCGCGCTCGATGCGCCGCGACTGCGCCTCGAGCATCCGCCGCAGCATCGGGAGTCTCGCCGAAGGCGCCGCGGAGTGCTGCAGCTCCCGGTCGATCCGCGAGCGCTCCTCGATCAGCGCCGCGAGCTGTGCGGCGGCCTCGCCCGTGAGCAGCTCCTGCATCGTGCCCAGTTCCCCGAGCGACTCCTCCGACGTCCGGCGCAGCCGCTTCGCGCTGGCGGGAACATCATCGAGGGCCGCCAGCAGCTCTGCATGCCAGTAGCTGAAGATGAGATAATGCTTCTGGTACCGTTCGAGCGGCGTCGTAGCGCGGCTGTAGTCGAGAAAGCCGATGACCGGCGCGGGGCGCTCGGCGGGCTTTGTGGGTTTGCGCGTGAACTTGCGCTGCATGCTTTCACAGCCGGCCGCGCCCCCGGCCCCGGCGCCGAGCGCCGCCGCCAGCGCCAGCCGCAGTCCCGCCCGCCATGCCCCGCTGTTCCTCCTCATCCCCCCTCCTTCGTCATGTTCATGAGCGTCGACTCATCGATGATCCGCACCTTCAGCCGCCGGGCGCGGTCCAGCTTGGAACCCGCATCGGTTCCGGCCACGACGAAATCCGTCTTGCCGCTGACGCTGGAGAGCACCTCGCCTCCGTGCGCGCGGACCAGCGTCGCCGCGTCCCTGCGGGTCAGGCTCGGCAGCTCGCCGGTGAAGACGAACGACCGGCCCGCCAGCGTCTGGGCCCGCCGCGGTGAGCCCGTGTGCGTCATCCGGACTCCGTGCCGCTGGAGCGCACGCACGAGCGTGCGGGTCTCGCGCTGGGCGAAGAAGCGCGCGATGGCCTCGGCCGCGACCGGGCCGACATCCGGGAGAGGCTTCAGCGCCTCCGGACCGGCGCTCGTGAGCGCCTCAAGCGACCCGAAGCGCTCGGCCAGCACGCGGGAGGCCTTGTCCCCGACGTGCCGGATCCCGAACCCGACGAGCAACCGGGCGAGCCCTCGCGTCTTGCTGGCCGCGATCGCCCTGAGGAGGTTGTCGGCCTTCTTCTGCGCGAAGCCCTCGAGCTCCGCGAGCGGCTCCGCGCTCAATCCATACACCTCGGCCACGGTGCGGATCATCGCGCGCTCGACCAGTTGATCGACGACCGACTCGCCGAGCCCTTCGATGTCCATCGCGTCCCGGCTGCCGAAGTGCAGCACGCGCCGCTTGAGCTGCGCGGGGCAGGACGGATTCAGGCACCGCAGCGCGACATCGCCCTCCTGCTCTCTCGCCACGGCGCCGCCGCAGACGGGGCACGCGCGCGGCGGGCGCACCGCCCGCTCGCGCCCGGTCCGCGCGTCCGCGCGCACCCGGATGACTCTCGGAATCACGTCGCCTGCCCGCTCGATGACCACCCGGTCGCCCACCTTGATGCCGAGCCGCTTGACCTCATCGTAATTATGCAGCGTGGCGCTCGAGATCGTGACGCCCCCGCAGGCGACCGGCTCCAGTTTCGCGACCGGCGTGATCGTCCCGGTCCGGCCGACGGATCCCTCGATGCCCGCTACGCGCGTGACCGCCTGGTGCGCCGGGAACTTGTACGCGAGCGCCCAGCGGGGGGAGCGGTGGGTCATGCCCAGCCGCTGCTGCAGCGCGATGGAGTCCAGCTTGATCACGGCGCCGTCGGCCTCGAACGGCAGCGCCTGGCGCTCCGCCTGGAGACTCCGAATGGTTTGCGCGGCGTCCTCGAAGGACATGAGTCGCGTGGCGCGGGCGGTCAGCGGCAGCCCCAGCGCCCGGCACGCCTGGAGAAACTCCCACTGGGTTCCGTACGAGGCTCTCTCGACCGTGCCGAAGGAGTGCACCGCGAATCGCAGCGGCCGTCCCGCCGTCACGCGGGGATCCTTCTGCCGGAGACTGCCCGCGGCCGCGTTGCGGGGGTTGGCGAACACGTCCCCGCCCTCGCGCTCCGCCCGCGCGTTGTAGGCCCGGAATTCCTCCGGCGTCATGTAGACCTCACCCCGCACCTCGAGCCGCGGCGGAGCCTCCCCGCGCAGCCGCAGGGGCACGGCGCGAATCGTCCTCGCGTTCGCCGTGACATCCTCGCCGGTCTCCCCGTCTCCCCGCGTGGCGGCGCGGGCGAGCACGCCGGCCTCGTACGTGAGCGCCAACCCCACGCCGTCGATCTTCGGCTCCACCGTATAGGCGCCCGGGTCCCGGCTTCCCAGCGCCTGGAGCACCCGCCGGTGCCAGGCCGCGAGCGCCTCCTCCGAGAACGCGTTCTCGAGCGAGAGCATCGGCGTCGCGTGCCGGACCGGCGCGAAGGCGGCGTCCGGCACCCCTCCGACGCGCTGCGTCGGCGAATCCGCCGTCACGAGCTCGGGCGCCTGCGCCTCGAGCTCCCGGAGCCGCCGCATGAGGTCGTCGTATTCGGCGTCGGACACCGCGGGCTGGTTCAACACATAGTACCGGTGATCGTGCCGCCGGATCTCATCCCGCAGCGCCTCGCTCTTCCCGCGCAGCCCCTCGCGCCCGCTCCCGCCGCTCATCGCCCCTCCGCCAGTCTCGCGGCCAGGAACTCCGGCAGGCCCGCCTCGAGGATTTTGCGCTGCGCCGACGCGACATCATACGGCTCGCGATGCACGGAGAGCCGCCGGCGGCCGGTGTCGATGACGGCGAGGCTAGCGCGGGGATCTCCGTCCCGCGGCTGGCCGACGCTGCCTGGGTTCAGCAAGTACCGAACCGCGTCCGTGTCGTCGCAAAACGGCGCGTCCGCGAGCGCGGCCGCGTCAGTGCACACGCGGCTCACCCGCCCCTTGCGCCGGTCGTATTCGGCCAGCAGCGGCACGTGCGTGTGCCCCACGACGCAGAAGAGCGTCCGGCAGCGTTCCACGGTCCCGGGGATCTGTCCGGAGGACATGAGGTAGTCGAATCGGGCGGGATCCTCGAGCGTGCCGTGGACGAGGGTGCAGGGGCCGTCCGTCGCCGTGAGCGGCAGCGCGGCCAGCCTGGCGAGGTCCGCCGGTTGAAGTTGCGCGCGCGTCCATTCGATCGCCCGGCGGGCCGCCTCATGAAACCGCTCCAGCCCCGTTGGATCGGCGCAGGCGGCCTCATGATTGCCCGCGACCCAGGTCGCCCGAAGCGCGTCGACGGCCCGCATGCACGCGGCGGGTTCCGCTCCGTAGCCGACGACATCGCCCGCGCATAGGTAGCGGTCGATCCGCTCGCCCGCCAGCCAGGTGAGCGCCGCGGTCAACGCGTCAAGGTTTCCGTGGATGTCTGCCAGCACGGCGTATCGCATCAAGACCCGCGGTCCGACGGCGGAGGGAGGTCAATAGTAGCGGATGGAGAAGTCGTTGAATGTGCCGGTCGCGGCGCTCCAGGTCGCATCGATCTGCCCGATGAAGTTCTTCATCGGCCCGGTCCGCACCGCTTCGAGGAACCGCTCGAGGCGCTCCTGCGGAGCTTCCGCGACCAGTTCCACCCGCCCGTCCCGGAGATTCCGCACCCAGCCGACGACCTCCAGGGTCTGCGCGATCTCCTCGACCGTGATGCGGAACCCGACTCCCTGCACGCGGCCCGTATAAAACACATGGACCCGCTTCGCGTCATGCCTGGGCCCCTTGGTGCTGATCCGCATTCTTACGCGGTCCGCGTCGCGTTCAGGAGCGGACACCGGATTCCCTCGGAGACGCCCCATTCGGAAGGCATGCCCCCGTTCGCACCGGAGAATCTGGGGATCTGTGCATGAGCGAACTCGCGATCGATCGTGACGTGCGCCGCGTCGTCGCCTGCGCGCCGGCGAGCAGTATCCCGTATCCTGTCAACTATGCAATGGCCGTGATGGTCTATCCGGTTCGTTCCTGACATGACACATCGCACATGGCACAGTGGCGCGACGCAACACACGTGACGGGTCGGGGAGGTGGGATGTGAACCCACGACCTCCGATTTCTGAGAACAACCAATGCCGCGCAACGTGCAACGCGGAACGCGGAACGTGCGATCGTACCACTCCTAAGTTCATCACGTTACGCGTTACGCGTTTCGCGTGACACGTCGTTGGTCGGGGAGGTGGGATTTGAACCCACGACCTCTTGGTCCCGAACCAAGCGCTCTAGCCAAGCTGAGCCACTCCCCGTCGTCTTGCCCCTGAAGGAGTGGCGAAGTCCTGAGCCTGTCGAAGGACTGAGCCACTCCCCGTCGTCTTGCCCCTGAAGGAGTGGCGAAGTCCTGAGCCTGTCGAAGGGCTGAGCCACTCCCTGAGAAATCAGTGAAATACTTTCGCTTCATGCGTGAAACGTGGAAGTTAGTTTAGCACAAATGGTTGGCGAATCCAAGATTATGGTATACTCGGCTTTGAGCACACATGAGGAGTGCCGATGCTGCAATTGCTTGGCATACTGTTGGTTATCGCAGGCTGGATGGCCCCGGCCACCGCGGAAACTCCGAGCGCCGCGCTCGAGCGCGGAGGCGTGCTGAGAGCCGGGTGGGAGGCCTATCAGCGCGGGGATTTCCCCTCCGCGGCGTCCGCCTACCGGAAGGCGCTCGAATCCGACGCGGGTAATCCCGTCCTGTGGTACAACCTGGGATGCCTTGAGGCGCTCGGCGGCAATCTCGACGAGGCGGAAACGGCGCTCGAGCGAGCGCTGAGCGCGGATCCCCGAGTCGCCGGCGCGCATGACGCGCTGGGGCAAATCGCGGAGCTCCGCGGGAACCGGTCCGCCGCGCGGACGCGCTATGCCGAGGCCGACCGGCTCAAACCCGGCACTCCCGCTTTCCTCAGCCATCTGCTGCGCGTCGATCTGACGGTGTCAGAGCCCGGCGCGCTCAGGGATACGGCCTCCCGCCTGCTCGCCGTGGCGCCGGATCACGCCGACGCGCGCCTCGCGCTCGGCGTCGCGCATCTGAAACTCGAGGCCCCGGACCTGGCGATTCACGAGCTGCGCCGGGCCCTTGAATTGAATCCTGAGGCGACGACGGCCTGGAACGCGCTGGCGCTGGCCTACGCGCAGACGGGCGAGTTCGACGCGGCCCGCGAGGCGATGGCGAAGGCCCGCGCCGGCTCCCCCGATGACGCCGGCACGCTGACCAATGCCGGCGTCGTCGAAGCCTACCAGCAGCGCTGGGACGACGCGCGGCGCGCATGGGAAGCCGCGCTGGCCGCCCGGCCGGGATTCGCCCCTGCCCGGCAGAACCTCGAGGCGCTGGACACGCTGCTATCGGCGGAATCCTCGGGCGGGGAGGGCAACCCATGAGTCTTTCCCGCGCGCGTAGCCGGGCGTTTACGCTGCTTGAGCTCCTGCTGGTCGTGGTCATTGTGGGCACGCTCGCGGCCATCGCCTTGCCCATGTACCGCAAGTCGGCGGAGTACTCGCGAGCGACGGAAGCCCTCTCCACCATGGCGAAGATCCGGCAGGGCGAGATCGTCCACCGGTCGGTCCATGGGACGTTCGTCGATGCCGTCGGCATCCCGGAGATCAACGCGGCGCTGGATCTCGAGCTCAGCGCGAACTACTTCGACTATGCAATCGACGCCGCGGACGATGAGCAGTTCCTCATCCTGGCCACGAGCCGGACCGCCGGCAGCCCGCTCGGCACCGGAAGCCGCCTGCGCATCTCGATGGATCAGGCGGGCCGCATCGATTTCCTCCAGCCGGGAGGAGGAGGCGGCGGCGGCGGAGGCGGAGGCGGATTCGGCGGAGGCGGAAGCGGCGGCGGAGGCGGCGGAATCGGCGTGGGGCCCGACCCGGGTACCGGCGGAGGCGGCACGATCACCGAGCCGCCGGAACCGATCACGGGCGTGTCGCCCCTGGCATCGCTGTCCTATATCCTTCCCGGCGCCGACATCTGGACGAATTGGCCCGATGTCACTCAGATCAACATTACCGGCACGGTCGGCACCGCAACGCTGGCGGCGGCGTTTGACATCGTGGCGAGCCTGACGCCGTTCAACATGATCACCGACGCGCTCTATGCCAAGGGCATTCCGATTTCATTCGGGGACGCCTCTGATTTCACCGGACCGACGGAGAACGCGATCGCCTTCTTCGCGCCGGAAGGCATCGCCAACGTGCCGAACACGCCGGTCCCGACGCCCTACATCAAGTTCAATCCGGCCTATCTCAGCGAAGATCCCGTCACGCTCGCGGCGGTCCTCGTCCATGAGGGCACGCATTTCCAGCAGATGCTCGACGGCGCGCTGATCGAGTATCTGCTCGGGGACCTGACGATCGTCGACGTGGAGTTCCGCGCCTGGTGGAACGAGGCGGCGTTCTGGCAGGAAGTCCGCCTCTCCCAGGTCCCGTTCGATACGGCCCTGGAGCAGGAAGTCGAGTTCGCCTACCAGACGGCGCTCCAGGGCGAGCAGGCCATGCGCGACCTGATCACGCAGCTGTACACCTGAGGGCCCCGCGATGCGCGGGCGCGTTCCCATTCGGGTCGTCATTGCCGCCGTGGCGGCGGGTGTCGCCGCCGCCGGCCTGTGGCTCGTGTCGCGACCGTCGGCGGGACGGGATGCGGCTCATGTCCGTGAACCGGAAGCCCCGGTCGCCGCCGAGCCCGCCATGAGGCAGCCGCCCATGACCCGAGACCGGTACGAGGGATCCGACCTGGGCTTCCCGGCGGCCTTCGACATCCCCTCCGGATGGAAACTCGAGCATGAGCGCGGAACGATCGACCCGTACGCGCAGATCAGGCTGCTGGGGCCGCGGAACGCCGATGACACCTTCCGCGCCATGCTCGCCGTCCGGGCGTACCCGCGCGAATCCGGTCCCCCGCAGCACGACAGCGCCGGCGCCTGGCTCGCGCACCTGAAGGCGCACCTGCCCCCCGGCGCCATGATCGAGCGTGAGCTCACGCGCGACGTCGCCGGCCGGCCCGCGACGGACCTGACCGCGGCGTACGTCATCCCGCCCCTGCACCGGCCGGGGCTGCCCGCCGTCGAGATTCCCGTCCGGATGCGGACGATCGTGACGCAGACCGGCGGCCACGTGGTTGAAGTGATGGGGTCGTCGGACGCGCGGGAGTTCGAGTGGCTGGCGCCGCGCTTGGACGCGCTGCTCCGGAGCCTTGAGCTCGCCGAGCCGGACGGAATCCGGAGCCGCTAGCGCCGCAGCAGCTGCCGGATGAGCTTCGCGAAGTAATCCGCCTCCAGATTCACCCGGTCCCCCGGCTGGAGATGCCCGAGCGCCGTCCGGCGCAGCGTCTCCGGAATCAGATGGACCGTGAAGGTCCCGCGCCCCAGCACGGCGCCGACGGTCAGGCTGACTCCATCGACCGCGATCGGCCCCTTCGGCACCAGGAGCGGGCGGATCTCCCGCGGCGCGCGAATCGTCAGCGCGACCTCCCCCGCCGACCGGCGCCGGCCGGTGACCGTGCCGGCACCGTCCACGTGTCCGAAGACCAGATGCCCGTGGAACCGGTCGGTCACGCCGAGACTCGGCTCCAGATGCACCGGCGAGCCCACCCGGCACGCCCCGAGGCTGGTCCGCCGCCGCGTCTCCGGAATCATCTCACACGCCAGCCGCCCGCCGCCGGAGGCGACCGCCGTCAGGCACACGCCGTGCACGGCGACGCTGTCGAGGGGCTGAACCAGCGCCGCCGTCTTGGGCGCATCCAGCTCCATCCGGACGACGCCGCCGCGCGTGGCAAGACGCGCCACCGTGCCGACTTCTCTGATGATCCCGGTGAACATGGCGGTCTCCGTGTACGCCGTTCAAATCCGTGTAAGCAGATCGTGTCACGCGCTATAACGGATAGCGCACCCGCCCGGTGACGCACCAATCGCGCCCGGCACGCGTCACCGTGCACGACGAGAGCCTGACGGCGCGCGCCAGCGTCGGCGCGCCTGCGCCGCCGACGGCGCTGGGCGAGCGCCGCCCGCCGAGCAGGACCGGCGCGATCCACCAGCGCACCTCATCCACCACGCGCTCCGCCAGCGCGCCGGCCAGGAGCTCCCCCCCGCCTTCCAGGAGGACGCGCCGGACGCCGCGCCGGACGAGGATCCGGCCGAGCGCGCGCAGCGACACGCGCCCGCCGCGTCCGGGCGCGTAGACGACCGACGCGCCCCGGCGGCGCAGCGCCGCTTCCGCCGCGGGACGCCGCACGCAGGCGGCCACCACCGCCGCGCCTCCCGCGAGGCATCGCGCCCGCACGGGCGTGCGCAGCCGGCTGTCGACGATCACCCTGAGCGGCTGGCGGCTTGCCCCGACGCGCGCACTCAGACGCGGGTCATCGCGCAGCACCGTATTGATCCCGACCATCACCGCGTCCGATTCGGCTCGCCACCGGTGCGAGAGCCGCCGGGCCGCCGCGCCGGTGATCCACTTCGACTGCCCGCCGGCAGCGGCGATTTTTCCATCGAGACTCTGGGCGATCTTCGCGACGACGTAGGGTTGCCCCGTGCGCATGGCTTTTTCGAACCCCGGGTTGAGCCGGCGAGCCTCCGCCGCCAGCACGCGCGTCCTCACGCGGACCCCGGCCCGCCGCAGCGTCCGGTACCCGCGCCCCGACACAAGGGGGTTCGGGTCGTCCGCGGCCGCCACGACCCGGGTGATCCCGGCGCGGATGACGGCGTCGGCGCACGGCGGCGTCCGCCCGTAATGCGCGCACGGCTCGAGCGTCACATAGAGCGTCGCTCCGCGCGCCCGGACGCCGGCCCGGCGCAGGGCGATGAGTTCCGCGTGCGGGCCGCCCGCGCGCCGGTGAAATCCCTCCCCGACGATGCGTCCCGCCTTCACCACCACGGCGCCGACGGCGGGGTTCGGCGAGGTCCGCCCGGCGCCGCGCCGCGCCAGCGACAGCGCGAGCGCCATCATGCGCTCATCGGGGGAGCGATGGGGGTGCCGGGCGCGCGCCATACGCGGAATCCGATACCGCGCCGATGGAATCAGGCCGCGGCCCGGTGCGACGCGTGCCAGCGCCGCAGGGCCTCCAGGCACGCGTACGGCGCCCGCGCCGCGCCGACGGCCGCGCCTTCCTTGTGCCCGACGCCGTGAAAGTCGCTGCCGCCGGTCTTCAGGAGCCCCAGGTCATCCGCCATCCGCTCGTACCGGCGCACCTGCTCCGGCGTGTGGCTGGAGTGGTGCGTTTCCAGTCCCGCGAGTCCCTGCGACGCGAAGCGCGCGATCATGTCGTCCCGCTTCACGTAGACCGGGTGCGCCAGGACCGGCACTCCGCCGGCCTCGCGGATCAGCGCGATGATCGTCGCGGGCGCGACCGTGGAGCCGGGAATGAACCCGGGGTTGCCCGGGCCGATGAACCGCTCGAACGCCTCGGACGTCGAGGACACGTAGCCGTGCTTGCGGAGCACCCGGGCCACGTGCGGGCGGCCCACGGTGCCCTTGCCCGCCAGCGCGAGCACTTCCTCCGCGGAAATCTCGACCCCGACGCTCCGCAGCCGGGCGGCGGTCTCATGCACCCGCCGCACCCGGCGCGCCTGCTGCCGCTCGAGGTGCGCGCGGAAGGCCGCGTGCGCCGGATCGAACAGATAGCCCAGGATGTGGACTTCGATGCCGTCCTCGCTGGAGGACATCTCGATCCCCGGAATCAGCTCGATGCCCCGGGCCGCCGCCGCGGCCTCGGACTCGCTCAGCGCGTCGATATTGTCGTGATCGGTGATGGCCGCGGCCGCGAGCCCCGCGCCCCGCGCGAGCTCAAGCACCGCCTCCGGCGCTTCCGTCCCATCGGAATAGTGCGTGTGCAGGTGCAGGTCCACCAGGCGTTCCATGATCAGGCTCGGCTCCTTCGGCCACCATCCACGTCATGCCTCGACCGGCGAGTGCGGCGCCCGTCCTGACGACGCGCGCGGTTCATGCTTCGATTGATGACTGCCGCGCAGCGACATGCATGCGACGCGGCATTCAGACGGACGCGCCCTCCTGCGGCCGCTTGTGGATGGCGTCCAGCACTCCGTTGATGAATTTGCCGGAATCCGCGGCCCCGAATCGCTTGGCGAGCTCGATGGCTTCGTTGATGCAGACCGACGGCGGCGCGTCGCGCCGGAAGACGAGCTCACACGCGCCGAGTCGCAGGATGTTCCGGTCCACGACCGCCATGCGCTTGAGATTCCAGTTTTCGGCGTGCGCGGTGATCAGGCGGTCGATATCGTCCAGATGCTCCACCGTCTCCGTCACCAGGGCCGAGGCGAAGTCCCGGGATTCCTGGACCGCCTCATGATCCCTCCAGAACTCCGCGAGCAGCGTGCGGGCGTCGGCGCGGCGGATGTCGCTCTGGTAGAGGATTTGGAGCGCGTATTCTCTGGCTTTGGTTCGTTTGCGCATGCGGGATGCTCGGTTACCGGCGTCGCCGGCGTCGCGCCGCCGCGGACCGGCGGCCGGTGATGGTCGCAAACACGCGCAACACGGCGAGCGCCGCCAGCGCGGCTTCCGCCCCGCGGTTGCCCTCGCGGCCCCCCGCGCGCGCGCGGGCCTGCGCGAGGCTCTCGGCGAGGACCACGCCCGAGGTCACGGGCAGCAGCCGCTGAATGGCGATCTGCTCCAGGCCCTGCGCCACCGCCTGGGCGAGCACTTCGTGCTGGCGGGTTTGGCCGCGGACCAGCACGCCCAGGGCGATGATCGCGGAGGGACGCCGACGGCTTGACGCCGCGAGGCGCGCGGCCGCGACGGGCAGCTCGAACGCCCCTGGCACCCAGTAGCGCTCGATCGCGCCGGGCGGCACGCCATGGCGAAGGAGCGCGCGTTCGGCGCCGCGGATGAGCACCTGGGTGATCGGGCGGTGGAACTCCGAGGCGACGAGCGCGAAACGCTTGCGCGTGAGCCAGGCGGGGGTCGTCATCGCACCGGGGCCCCTGGCCGGCCCTAGCCGACCATGGCGTCCAGCCAGTGCCCGAGTTTCTCCCGCTTCGTCTCGAGGTATTTCCAGTTCTTCGGGCCCGGAGGAATCTGGATGGGGACGCGCTCGACCACGTGCAGACCGTAGCCGTCGAGCCCGACGATCTTGCGGGGATTGTTCGTCAGGAGGCGCAGCTGCTTCAACCCCAGGTCCACCAGGATCTGCGCGCCGATGCCGTAGTCGCGCAGGTCGGCGCCGAACCCGAGCGCGCGGTTCGCCTCCACGGTGTCCATCCCCTGGTCCTGCAGGGCGTACGCCCTGAGCTTGTTCGCGAGCCCGATCCCCCGGCCTTCCTGGCAGACGTAGAGCAGGACACCCCGCCCCTCCTCGGCGATCATCTCCATCGCCCGGATGAGCTGCGGACCGCAATCGCAGCGCTGGCTGCCGAAGACCTCGCCCGTCACGCACTGGGAATGCACCCGCACGAGCGCGGGCTCCCCGTCATCCACCTTGCCCTTGATGAGCGCCAGATAGTGGCGGTCGTCCACGCTCGTCTCGTACAGCACGAGGTCGAACTCGCCGATCGGGACGGGCAACCGGGTGCGCACCACACGCGAAATGAGCTTCTCGAAGCGGCGGCGGTATTCGATGAGACTCGCGATCGTGCAGATTTTCAAGCCGTGCAGCCGGGCGAACGCCGCCAGCTCCGGCACCCGCGCCATGCAGCCGTCCTGGTTCATGATCTCGCAGATGACCCCGGCCGGAGCCAGGCCCGCGAGGCGCGCCAGATCGACGGCCGCCTCGGTGTGCCCCGCCCGGCGGAGCACGCCCCCCGGCTTGGCGCGCAGCGGAAACACGTGCCCCGGACGCGTGAAGTCGGCGGGCACCGCGGCGGCATCGAGGAGCGTCCGGATCGTGTGCGCCCGGTCCGCCGCCGAGATCCCCGTCGACACGCCGCGCCTGGCGTCCACGGAGATCGTCCAGTCGGTCTTCATCGGGTCTTCCGACGGGGACACCATGGGGTGCAGGCCCAGCGCCTCGAGCCGTCTGCCCTCCATCGGGACGCAGACGATCCCGCGCCCGTGGGTCACCATGAAGTTGATGACCTCGGGCGTCACGAACGAGGCGCCCAGCACGAGATCCCCCTCGTTCTCGCGGTCGTCGTCGTCCACCACGATCACCAGGCGGCCGGCTTTGACCTCCTCGAGGACGTCGGGTATGGAGTCGAAGGTGTGGTCTGCCATCGAAGTACGCCAGTATAGCCCTGCCGGTTACGCCGGTCAAGCCACGCTACGGGGGCGGGAGACGAGGGACTTCACTGGTCGGAAGCTGGATGCTAGAAGCTGGACGCTGGAATATTCGTTCGTCTATTCCGTCTGGTCCGCCATTTCCGTCTGTCCGTCAACGCTGGGGCATGGAGCATGGGTAATAGCATGAGAGGATGGAAGGTAGAAGATGGAAGGTAGAAGGTAGAATTGCTACCTTCTCTTTTCCATCTTCTATCTTCTATCTTCTATCTTCCATCTTCCATCTTCCATCTTCCACCTTCTCATGGTAATCCCCACGCCATGCCCCACGCCCCGTCTCGGGAATGTTACGCGGGAGAAGCGGCGGACACGGGCTGTTGGGCGGGCTTGCCGTTGGCGAACTTGGCGGAGAGCACGCGGGAAATGCCCGGTTCCGCCATCGTCACGCCGTAGAGGCTGTCGGCGTTCGTGATCGTCTTCTTGTTGTGCGTGATGAGGATGAACTGGGACAGCTCCAGGAACTCTTCGAGCACCCGGGTGAAGCGGTCGACGTTGGCCTCATCGAGGGGGGCATCGATTTCGTCCAGAATGCAGAACGGGGACGGCCGCACCTTGAACAGCGCGAAGAGCAGCGCGATGGCGGTCAGCGCGCGCTCGCCCCCGGAGAGCAGGCTGATGTTCTGCAGACGCTTCCCCGGCGGACGCGCGACGATGTCGATCCCGGATTCCAGGACGTCGCCCTCGTCCATGAGCGCCAGGTCCGCCTGCCCTCCGTTGAAGAGCCGGGCGAAATAGCCCTGGAACTCCTGCTTGATGCGCTCGAACGTTTCCTTGAACTGCGTGCGGGCGGTCTTGTTGATCTGCGCGATCGAGGCCTTGAGATCGTCGCGCGCCTGGATCAGGTCCTGCTGCTGCGACTGCAGGAACTCATGGCGTCGCTTGAGCTCGTCATACTCTTCGACGGAGCCCAGGCTCACCGGCCCGAGCCCTTCGAGCTTCTTGCGCAGCTGCAGCACCTCCTCCGCCATCGGCGCGCGCTGCTCCTCCGGGATCGGCTCGCCCTCCACCGCCAGCTCCGCCTCGATGGCCGCCTCGTCGATCTGGTACAGCTCCCGCAGCCGCTCGATCAGGTGGCTCCGGCGGTAGCCGCGCTCGGAGCGCTGCTGCAGGCACTCCTGCGTCTCCCGGGCGAGCGAGGCCAGCTGCTGCTCCACCTCGAGCACGCGCGGCAGCACCTGGTCCCGGGCCGACTCCTCCTGCTGGAGCGCCTCGGCGATGCCCGAGGCGTCCGTTTCCAGCGCCGCGCGCCGCTCGATGTGCTGTTCGCGGCCGGCCTGATGGGCGTCCCGCTGTCCGGCGAGCTCCTCGCAGCGCGCCGAGGCGTCACGACGCTGAGCCCGCTTCGTTTCGAGCTGCTGCGCGAGCGACGTCCGCTCCGCCTCCGCCTCGCGCCGCGACGCGCCGGCGGCGTCCGCCCGGTCGATCAGCGCGCGCAGCGCCGCGTCCGTCTGCGCCCGCGCCACCAGCACCTGCTCCCGCCGCCGGCCGTGAGAGTCCCGCGCCGTCTGCGCCTCCTGCAGCGCCTGCTGGATCCGCCCGTGCCGCGCTTCGGCCTCGCGAACCGCCTGTTCCGCGGACGCGAGCGCGTGCCGGAGCCCGCCCTGCTCTGCGGCGAGCTCCTGGATCTCCAGATCGCGCCCGCGCTGCTCCTCGTCGATGCGCGCCAGCTCGTGCTCCAGCCTGAGCGCGTGCGCGTCGATCTTATGCAGGCTCGGCGCCAGATGCGCGAGCTCCCCTTTCAGCGATTCCTGCGCGGTCACCGCCGCCTGCCAGGCCTGCTCCGCCTCGCGCGCCTGCTGATCGAGCGCCCGCACGTCCTGCTCGAGCGCCTGCACGCGCGCCGCGCCCTGCTCCCAGCGCTGCCGGCGCCCGACGCGACGGCCCGACACGTCGTCATCCGGCGCGCCCTGCGGGGCGTGCTGTCCCGTCAGCCGCCACGACCGCCGGTCCCACCGCTCGCCGCGCAGGCTCACGAGCCGCGAGTCGGGCAGCCGCCCGGCGTCGGCCAGGAGCGGGTGGAGATCCTCGACCATCCATGAATCGTTGAGCAGCCAGTCCACGAGCGGCCGGTAGAGCGGATCGACCCTGACCAGTTCCCGGACGGACGCGCGCGCGTCCGCCTGGCGCGCCTCCGCCCCGGCGGGCGCTTCCGCCGGGCAGTCCGACAGCACGAGGAACCGCGCGCCTTCGAGCGTCCGCGCGCTCAACTGCTCACGGCAGCGCATCATCACCTCGCGGTCCCGGACGACCAGCGCATCCGCCAGCGGCCCGAGCGCCGCCTCGACAACGTCCTCGTAGCCGGGCGCCGCCTGCACGAGATCCGCCAGCGGGCCGAACAGCCCCTCCACGGGCTCCTGCATCAGTGCCCGGACCGTATCGGAGAACCCGTCGTAGCGCCGCCACAGCTCTTCCAGCAGCCGCGCGTGGGTGCGCTCGCCGGCCAGCTGATCCCTGAGCTGATGCAACCGGCCCTGGAGCTCGTGGCGACGCGCGCCCGCCGCGTCCAGCCCCTGCTGCGCCTCGGCCGAGCGCCGCTCGAGCGCCTCGTGCTGCGTCCGGACGGCGCTGTGCTCCTCGCGGGCCGCCGCGAGGCGCGCGCGCACGTCCTCGATGCCCGCGGCCTGTTGCGACCGCTGGCCTTCGAGCCGGCCGAGCTGCCCCTCGACGGACCGCAGCCGCGAGGCCGCGTCCGTAAACTCATTGCGCTGGTGCGTCGCCTCCGACGCGGCCGCGAACAGGTCCGTCTTGATGCCGCCCAGCGCCGACTCGGCCTCGCGCAGCGCCGCGTCCAGCCCCGCGAGGTCCGCGTCGTGCTGCGCAAGCTGCGGCTCGATCCCGCTGCGCTGCGCGTGGATCTCGGCCTCCGCGCCCGACAGGCGCTCAAGCTGCGCGCTCAACTGTTCGACGCGGCCCGACAACTGCAGCTCGTCCTGCTCCAGCTGGACGAGCTGCGCCTTCAGCTCCTCGATCCACCGGCCCTTGAGCTCGAACTGGCTCTCATGCTGCTCGATCTGGCTCGCGCATTCGACGATCTGCGTCCTGGCGTCCTGGAGCCGCTGCTGGACCGCCGACACCGCGGCGTTGCACGCCTCGAGCGACCGGACATGCTCCTGCTTGCGCGACTCCAGCGTCTCCTGCGTCGCAGTCAGCTGCTGTAGGCGCCGCTCGAGCTCGCCCGAGCGGGACCGTCCCTGGCGGAGCTCATCCACGGTGAGCCTGAGCTCCAGCGACTTGAGCCGCTCCCACTGCGTCTGGTACTGGCGGGCCTTGTTCGCCTGGCGCTCCAGCGCCGACACCTGCCGCCTGACTTCGCCGGTGATGTCCGCGATCCGCACCAGGTGCTCCTCGACTTCGTCGAGCCGGCGGATCGTTTCCTGCTTTTTCGTGAGGTATTTCGCGATGCCGCTGGCCTCTTCGAAGACCACCCGCCGCTCCTCCGGCTTCGAGGAGAGCACCATATCGATGTGCCCCTGCTCGATGATCGCGTAGGTCCCGCCGCCTAAGCCCGTGCCCATGAAGAGCTCCCGGATATCGCGCAGCCGGCACGGCGCCTGGTTGATGAAGCATTCCGTCTCGCCCGAGCGGAACACCCGGCGCGTGATGGTCACCTCGCTGAAGGCGATGGGCAGCAGGCCGGCTTCGTTCGAGATGGTCAGGTGCACTTCGGCGACGGAGAGGGGGGCCTTGGTGTCGGTCCCGTTGAAGATGACGTCTTCCAGGCGGGGCGCGCGGACGTCCCGGGGGTTGTGCTCCCCGAGGACCCAGCGGATGCTGTCCACGATGTTGGACTTCCCGCTTCCGTTGGGGCCGACGATCGCGGTGACGCCGGGCTCGAAGTGAACCGTCGTCTTATTGCAGAAGGATTTGAATCCGAAGATTTCGAGTTTCTTAAACCGCATGGCCAAGGTCCACGGGCGCCCGCGCGAAGCGGCCTCACCCGGTGATGTCCTCCCCGCCGTCCACGCCGATGACGTTCCCGGTCATCCAGCCCATGCCAGGATCCGACAGCACGGCGATGGCCTTCGCCACGTCCTGCGGCGTCGTGAGCCGGCGGTGCGGGTTGCGCATCCTGGCGATCTCCATCATGTGCTCGTTCCCGGGGATCTTCCGCAGCGCCGGGGTGTCCGTAACGCCCGCGCGGATCGTGTTCGCCGTCGCGCCGATGGGCGCCAGCTCAAGCGCGAGCTGCCGGATATGCGACTCCAGAGCCGCCTTCGCCGCGGAGACCGCGCCGTAGAACGGCCACACCCGCGCGCCGCCGGAGCTCGTCATGGCGTAGACCCGTCCGCCCCGCCCCAGGAGCTTGCGCCCGAGGAGGTCCTGGGTCCAGTAGACGAGCGTGTGCGCCATCACGTCGACCGTCATTTCCATCTGGTCCTTCGTCAGCTGGTCCTTCGGGTCGTCCGTCAGGTAGGGCTTGAGCGTGCCGAAGGCGAGCGAATGCATCAGGACGGCGACGCCGTTCTCGCCGATCTCCGGGGCGGACTGATCCAGGACCTCGCGCCGCTTTTCCGAATCGGCCGCGTTGACGTTGCAGTAGCGCACCGTGACCTTCGCCGTCTTCAACTCGGCGATGAGCTGTTCCACGGCCGGCAGCGTCGCCCGGCGGTCGAGGTGAACGCCCAGGATGTGCATCCCGGTGTTCGCCAGCTCCCGCGCCGTCGCGGCTCCGAACCCGCTCGAGGCGCCGAGAATGACCGCCCACTTGCCCGCCTGTCCAGCCATGCGCGTTCCGCTCCTTGGGTTGCTCCATCACGTGCCCCGGCCGGCCGTCAGCCTCGGCCGTCGTCGTCACAATGGCCGTAGCTTAACACTCAGCCGCGAAGCGGCGCAACTGCCTTTTCTCTCCTTCCGCCGAAGCAACCAGCAACCAGAGACCAGCGACCAGTCTTGTACCATCACGAAACATCACGTTTGTGCAGGGGTGTATCTGTCAAAGCTTCCGTTGTTCCTGTTCGTGCGTTCCGTCCATTCCGTCATTGATCATTCCAGCTTCCAGCTTCTAGCCTCCAGCTTCCGACCACTGAACGCAGCGATGCACGGTACACGGTTCACGGTACTCGCACGTTGCGCCTCGCCCCGAAGCGAACGGAGTGAGCGAAGTCCTGAGCGAAGCCGAAGGACCCGCCCCGTGCCCCAGCGTTGACGGACAGCCGGAATCGGCGAATCGCCCCCCCTGTGCCATCTGTGGTGTCGGCGCCGTGGTCGCGTGCGCTGTGCCTCTGTGCCTACCAGCCCTCGTACTCCACGGCGAGCCGGAAGCGCACCTGCGTCGCTCCCGCGCCCTCGGGAAACGGCGGGAACGGCCCGGCGGCCGCCAACGCGGCGTGCGCCGCCGCGACGTACGCGTCGCCGCCGGAACTGGTGATCTCCTCGACCGACTCGACGGTCCCGTCGTGGCGCAGGACGAAGGCCACCGTCACCGATCCGGGCTCCAGCTTCGCCTCCTGGAACGCGCTGATGAGGTGGGCCCGCAGCCGCTGCCGGACATCCTGCTGGTAGCCCGCCGGGATCGGATCCCGCAGCACGATGCCGGGCGCGTCCCCCGGCTGGCCCTCCCCGGGGCCCGCGGCGGCGGTGACGGCCGTCCCGTCGGGACGGGTGATCGTCGGCGTGAGGAACACCACCAGCTCGCGCTTGGACTTGGTGTCCGTCAGGCCGCGGAACGGGGCCCCCAGAATGGGGATATCGCCCAGCCCCGGCACCCGGCGGTCCGTGCGCTGGTTCGTCACGTCGATGAGGCCGCCGATGACGAGCGTCACGCCGCTGTTCACCAGCACCGTCGTCTCCGCTTCGGTCGTCGTCACGATCGGCACGCGGCTGTCCGCGAACTCCTCGATGGTGGCCGTGCTCACCTCCGGACGGATCTTGAGCTGGACCTGCCGCTCTCCCCGGATCTCGGGCGTCACGAAGAGCTTCGTCCCGACGTCCACGTACTGAATCTCCGGCGCCGTGACGACGCTACCCGAGGCCGGCACGGTGGTCGTCACGGTGACGGCGGCCTGCCTCGTGCCGATGAGAATGCGCGCTTCCTGGCGGTTGGACACCATGATCCGGGGATTGGAGAGCGTTTCGGTCCGGCCCAGCACCTTGAGCGCCTCGAGCACGATCCGGGTGTTCCCGCCCGGCGCGGAGAGCAGGCTGAGCGCGCCGCCCGTCGCCGTCCCGCCCACCACGTCTCCGAGGACGCGGAAGTTCGACCGCGCGCGCGCGTCGATGCCGCCCAGGACCCGCTCCCAGTCGATGCCGAGACTCAAGTCATCGCTGAGGAGCACGGAGATGATCTTCGCCTCGATGAGCACCTGGCCGTCCGGGATGTCGAACGCCCGGACGATCTGGTCCAGGCGTTCCAGGCGCTCCGGCATGTCCCTGACGATGATGCGGTTGGTGCGCGCGTCGACCGTCGCCGTGCCGACCGGCGTGAGCAGCTCGACGAACTTTTCCCCGATCTTCTCCGCGTCGGCGTACTGGAGCCGATAGACGCGCGACTCCGTCGGCCGGTCGAGGTTCTCGATCAGCCGGCGCATGTCCGCCAGGTGGCCCACGGTGTCCCGCAGCACGAGGGTGTTCGTCGTCTCGTCCGCGACGATGCGCCCGACGGCCGACTTCACCTGGTTGAGGATCGCCACCACCTGCACCACGCTGGCGTGCTTGAGCGGCAGCGCGACCTGCCTGGTCGGCTCCTGGAACCGCTGGCCGTAGTTGAGCTCGTAATCGCGCGCCGTCATCACGCTGATCATGTCGCCCCGGATGTCATAGGCCAGATCGTTCGCGTCGACGATAAGCTCGAACGCGTCCCAGACGTCCACGTCCTTGGCGAAAATGGTCACCCGGCCGCTGACGTTCTGCCCGGCCACGAAGTTCAGCTCGCCCTTCTGCGAGAGGAGCTTCAGGACGTCGATGATATCGACGCCCTTCAGGTCGAGCGAGATGAGCTCGCCCGTCTTGAACGAGCCGTCGTCCGCATGCTGCAACTGCGCCCGCGCGCCCGGCGCGCACAGGAGTGCCGCGGCGGCCCACGCCGCCGCCAGCCGTCCCGGTTCCCACCCGTGCCGCCGCCTGCGTCTCATGCCGTTAGAGCACCAACTCCAGGGTTTGACCGTGCAGATCCAGCACCGCGCGGTTCTCCAGGATGTCGCGCAGGACCGCCTCGCCCGCCACGGTCTGCCCGACGGTGACAAAATACGTCTTCTGCGTCTGGCTGTCGCCGATGATCGCCTGCGGCGGATCCCCTGAGACGATCCCCATCAGGGTGAGCCGCGACGCCAGCGCCTGCGACGCGCCCGGCGCTGCGCCGCTGCCCTGGGCCGTTTCGCGCGCCGGGGCCGCGAACACCGCCCGCGGCGCTTCGGCCTCCAGCAACGGCAGCGCGTCCAGGTCCGGCAGCGCCGCGCCGGAATCGCGCGCCGGCTGCAGCGCGGGAAGGACCGCCGCGCCGTCCAGCGGGTCCCGCGCCAGCTCGACGCCGAGCACGACGACTTCCGCGGCGACCGCCGCGGCGAGCGCGCCGAGCAGGACACGCCCCCACGGCCACGACGGACGCGCGGCCCCGCCCCCCGCCAGCACGGCCGACATCCCACCCATCGCGGGCGGCTCGGCGCGCGGCGCCTTCGGCTTCGGCCGGATCAGGCGCAGGAGCCGCTCTTCAGGCGTAGGCGTCAGCGTGGGTCCAGCGGGATTCATCCCGGGTCAGCTCCTGGATCATCGGCGCGTCGACGTGCCGCCGCTCGTGCATGACCAGCGCCTCCAGCGCGCTGTGGCACAACAGCGCGATGCGGCGCGGGTACCCCTGCGTCGCGTGATAGATGGCCCGGACCGCGTCGGCCCCGAAGAGCGCCTCGGGATCCCGGCACCCCGCAGAGCGGAGCCGGAACCGGATCAGCGAGCCGGTCTCCTCCTCATCGAGCGGATTGATGATGTACTTGAATGCCGCCCGGTCGAGGAAGTTGCGGATGCGCGCCAGGCGCGCCAGCAGCTCCATCTGGGCGAAGATGACCACCTGCAGCAGCTTGTACTCGTTCGTCTCGAAATTGAGCAGCATCCGGAGATTTTCCAGCATGTCCACCGACAGCTTCTGCCCCTCGTCGATCACGAGGATGGTGGTCGCGCCGTCCTGCACGCCGCGCTGGAACAGCTGGTGCTCGATCGCTTCGCGGCAATCCAGGACGGACTTGAACGAGGGCGCAAGACCGAGGAGGCGCGCCACGTGCGCGAGGAACTGAAACTCCGATCCGAAGGAGGGGTCGAGCACCATGTGCAGCGCGAAGTCTTCCTCACGCCCGAGGGAGCTGAAGAGCGTCCGCGCCAGCGTCGTCTTGCCGGTGCCGACATCGCCGAGGATCAGCGCCAGCCCGCGCCGGAGCCGCACCGCGATCTCGATGCGGTTCAGCGCCGCCAGATGCGAGGTCGAGCCGAAAAAGAACGCGGGGTCGGGACTGGTCGAAAACGGCTCCTTGGCGAGGCCGAGCGCGGCATAGTAGCTCATGCGCCGCGCCCGGATTCGGCGGGCGCGCCCGTGAGGGCCATGATCTCGGCGAGCCGCTTCCCTTCGCGCTGCCAGGCGCGGATGTGCGCGAGCCGTTCCAGCGTCGCATCGGTGAAATAGCGGAAGCGCGTGGCGGGACTGCGGCCTGTTTCCCGGATGAGGCCGAGCTTGAGGTAATACTTGAGGGTATAGATGGAGTGCCCGCTGAGGCGAGCTAAGTCTTTAAGCAGGTAGAAATTGCCATCAATCGGCATGGGCTGCTCTCTATCTAGAGAGTGATCGTACCGCCAGCCTCTCACCCCGTCAAGCGAATTCCAAAAACCCGGGACAGTCCCGGGTTTTTCCCGGGTTTTTCAAAATCCGGGACAGTCCCGGGTTTTTCACAAGCGATGGTGTTTCACGATGAGCGTGGCGCGGAGGAGCTGGTTCTGCCCCGGCGAGGCGGACATGTGCACCCGCGGCACGCTGATGAGTCTGGGCAGCCGCAGCACCTCGTCCACGAAGCGCAGGACCGACGCCTGCTCGCCCTGGACTTCGAGCTCGAGCGCGAATGCCTCCGTCGCCCGCGCGGCGCCCTGCCGGGGCCGCAATCCGATCGTCAGGGCCGCGCTGCGCGCGCGCGATTCGAGCTCCGTCAGCAGCTCCCGCTGCGACCCGGCTTCCGCGGGATCCGCCAGATAGGCGGCTGCGGCCCGATACGCCTCCTCGGCGCCTGCCGGGTCCCCCACGGCGCGTTCCATGCCGGCCAGTCGGGCGCGGAGCCGGTCCACGTCCGCGCTCAGCTCACCCGCGCGCTCCCAGAGCGGCTGCAGCACCGACGCGAGCAGCGCCCAGCAGCCGACGAGCAGCGCCGCGAACACGCCCAGCTGCCGCTCTCTCGAGGACCATCGCGGCCCCGGGGCGCTCATCTGTCCGCACCCTCCTTCGCCACCAGCTCGAAGTCCGTGCGCGCCGCGCCGCCGGGCAGCGTCCGGTTCCGCGTGTAGCGCAGCTGGACCCCGCCGATGCCCTCGAGCGCCGTGATCGATTCCACGTACGCGAGCACGGTCTGGGTGGAGGACGCATGGCCCCGCACCGTCGTTTCGCCGCGTTCGCCTTCGACGGTCACGGCCTCAAGGCGCACGGCCTCGGGCGTGGCGCCGAGGATGCCTCCCAAGACGACCGCCAAGCGCCTGCGCCCGCGGAGCAGGCCGGCCACCGTCTCCAGCGCGTGTTTCCGCGTCTTCGCGTCTTCGGCCCGCGGCGTGATCTCGTCTAGCGCGCGTTGCAGCCCGCCGGCCGCGCGCTCCAACCGGCTCACGCGAGCCTGCAGCACGGCGAACGCCAGCGCAAACGCGGTGACCAGCAGCGCGCCCGCCAGGCCGAGCTCCCTCGCCTGCGCCTCGTGGCGCGCCCGCGCGCGACGCTCCGGCGGGGCGAGGTTCGGGATCTCCTCCGGCCCGGAGACCGCCAGCCCTTCCGCCACGATGGACGCGCCGTCCCCGCCCGTCCGGCCGGCCTCCATCACCGTCACCGGCACGCCCAGCCGGCGCGAGACCGCGTCCGCCCACGCCGGCGGGATCCCGACGCCGGCCAGCACGGCCGCGCGAAGCTCCAGGTCAGGAAGGTCTTTGCGCGCCGTCGCGACGCTGCGCTCCGCCTCCAGCGCCACCAGCTCCCTCGCATCCGCTTGCGAGGCCCAGTCCGACGCGCCTTGCGCCAGCCCGCGGCTCGACATCAGACGGCGCTCCGCGATGACGGTGAAATCCGTCCGCGTCTCATCGATGTGGATGACCAGCGTCGGCTCCGCAGATTCGGCCCGCAGCCGGTACCATCCCCAGACGCCCCAGGAGCTGACCGCCACCGACGCCGACGGCAGCCCCGCCTGGTTGAGCCAGGCCAGCTCCCGCTCGATCGCGTCGTGCTGCGCCGCCACCACCGCCACGCGGGCGAACCCCCCGTGCCGCCCCAGAACAGAAAAGCCCACCACCACCTGCTCGCGCGGATACGGGAGGTTCGCGCGGGCGTACAACTCGACCATCTGCGCGAGCTCCCGGGCCTCCTCGGAGGGAAACGACACCGTTCTCACCAGCACCTGCTCGCGGGGCAGCACCGCCACGACGCGCGCGCCGGCGGGTTTCAGGGGCGCGATGAGCCGGCGCAGGAGCTGCGCCTCGTCGTCGCCGTCGGCGACCGGCGCGCTCCGCGCCGCCTCGACGCGCCAGCGGCGGCCCCGGCGCGACGCAAGCGCGACGCGGATCGAGCGGCGCGTCCGCTCGACGACGATCTGCCGCG
>Ga0214471_10000449_pt1 | contig 35554 bp, 41 predicted proteins | sample RVTome_5_FD_207665 | JGI IMG/M metagenome (GOLD analysis project Ga0214471, IMG submission 207665) | Soil microbial communities from uranium-contaminated site in the Upper Colorado River Basin, Wyoming, United States - RVT142D155 | ecosystem: Environmental > Terrestrial > Soil > Contaminated >... | reverse complement strand
GCTGGGGCAAACTTGTCATCATCAGGTGACAGCATCAGCTTTTCCTCGATTTGAGACATCGGTACACTATCCAGATGAGAAGCAGGGTAGGCAGCGCCATGGGCATGTACGAAGCGCCCACCCAGCCATACACCTGTTCGCAAGCCGATCCTTCCGAAATTGACCTGCTGAACATCCCATGTAGAAACTGGCAATCCACGATCTGCACCGCACTGATGCCCTCGGCAATGAACAGCACGCCCCAGGTCATCTGGCCGATTGTGTCATCCCGCGCCACGGTCAGGTAACAGGCGAATGCTATCCCTGTTATGGCCGCGAATTGCAGGAACCAGAACGTCTTTTGCAAAAGCGGCTCGTTGGTCATGGCCGCGCCGGTGAACATCGCCAACGCGGCAACAGCCAGGATCATGGCCGCCATTTCGTTGCGCTCGCCGCGAAACGACAGAATGCCCAGATAGCATAAGCTCACGATCAACAGACTGGCGGTCCACCAATTCACCTGCCAGTCGCCCGGAACGTAGCGGTACGAAGTCACGATTCCGGTCGATACGACATACATGGCCACGGCTGCCAAAGCCATCGGCCCCAGGCGCAGCACCCGCTGCCCCAGCGACGGCAGGGCGGCGGACACGGCGATGATCAACGCCAGGAAATATGTGGCTGGGCTACCGGCCAGGGCGCCCAGCATGATCAGCGCCTCGGCTTGGGCGGCGGATTTGCGTCTTGGTATTCGGGCAAATCCTCAATGGCGATCAGATAGGGAAAGTCCTGCATGCGGATGGATACCGGCCCGCAAGGCCCGCCGTTGCCCGGTTCCTCGACACGGTAGGCAATGCCGGGATGCACGGACTGCCGGCCGGCCTGCGCATCGTCGTTGAATTGCGCCAACCGCTTCAGGGCCGCCTTGTTCGACTTCTCCGTGGTCGGCCCCCAGCCGCGCACGTGAACCACATAATATGTTAAGGGCATGGCTAGTCCTTTCTGTTAAGAAAATTAACGCTCATCGCAGGCCGCCAAGATATTGCACAAGCCAACTTGCCGCTGCGCCGATCACGCCGCCGCCAAGGGCCAGCGCGATCTTGCTGCGCCGCTCGGAATGCCGGTCTACCGCATCCTCACCAGCCCACCGTTTTTCGAGGCCCTCGATCCGATCTTCGCTCTTTCCAAAACGGGCCATGTCGCGGGCCACGTGCGCGTCGATCATGGCTTTGGTTTCGCCCAAGTTGGCTGTCGCTACTTCCTCGCTCTTCTTGGCGACGCCGCTGATCCGCTCGTGGATCACCTTCACCGCCTCGCGCAGATCGACACGCAGATCGCCCAGGGTCCGCTCCTGCGCCGCCAGGTATGCTTCCGTGCGCGCCTGGCCCCGGATCAGCCGGTCAATGCGGTCGCCCGGTTCTTCAGCCATCCTGTTGGTTGTCGCTCATTATGCCTCCAATCTGATCAGCAGATCGGCCCCCACAGCGCGCGCCCAACCTTGCCACTGGCGCATGCTCTTTGGGAAATTGGTGCCCAATTCCCACTGCGAAACGCAGGCGTCCGTGGTGCCAATCCTTTGCGCCACGAAGTCTTGTGTCAGCCCTGCGGTCTTTCTCATTTCCGTAAGCGACACCGCCAAGTCGGCTTCGAGCCCGGCGTCATGGTGATCTGTCATGTGTCCGGCCCCATGGGCACGGCCGTCACTCCGCGCCAGCCCTCCCCCGCCGCGATCAGGCACGACAGGCCCTGTGGGCTTGTCATGATAATGGTCCAGGTGTTGCCGTCGCCCGTGGACAGCACTTCCACCAGGCCGCCCGAGCTGGTCACGCCGATGGCCACGGGTATTTCCTGGTACTTGTCGGCGAGATGGTCGAGCACCTTGGCGCGCTCGTCGCATTGGAAAACTTGCCCGACGGCCGGCGCGCTGCCTGCCATCTGCGCCATGAAGAGTGCCGCCGCCAGAACGGCCGGGGGCATGTTTCTCATTGTCCCCTCTCAGTCATCCCGGCCGCGCCGGTCGATCCAGGCGTAGGTGACGATCTCCACGGTGGCGGCCTCCGTGGACCGTTCGCGGATTTGCGCGCTGGTGTTGGTGCGCACCTCGAAATCGCCCCAACCGCGCGTATTGAATGGGGTCGAAATGCCCGGCGCTGCGGCGGCGCTGGGCGCCACGTCCGCCATGGCCAGATCCGTGAACAGCGCGCCATCGTCCACCGTCGAAAATCCGCCATTCGCCCGGAACCGGGCCAGCACGTTGAGGCCCGTGGGCACCCCCAAGGTGCGCGAAACAGCAGTCGTCGATGTCGTATTGCTTTGATAGACCGGCGCGCGCTGGAACAGATCGCCGTCCTGCACGAACGGCACGTTCACACCGCTTTGGCGCATGAAGCTGCCGATCCGGCGGCTGTAATCGTAGCTTGCCGGCAGGGTTGGAGCGGTAGGGCTGAGCGAGAACAGCGCATCTACGACGCCCGTATCGCTGCGAAGGATGGCGTGGACGTGATATGTACCGGTGCTGCTGACCGCGCCCGTATCCAGACCTCCCTGATTGGTTCCAACCACCCAAGATGCGTCGAGTCGTTTCGTCAAGGTGCTTGCCAGGATAATGTCTTCGACATTGTCCTCTGACCGGCACTGCCCCTCCGCTATGTCAATGTCATTGGTTGCGTCGGTTGTGTTATTGCTGAGTTTCAGCCCAGTCAGATGGCCGCGCGGCAGTGTTGCACTCGGCGCCGGAGTGACGCTCAGCGTATCGGCGTTGCCAGCGCCCTCATCGGTGACGGTCAGGCCATCGCCCACCACCATCGCCGCCAGTGGAGCGAGGACACCCTTCGTCGTGTTGAATTTGTCGACCAGATCGGCCAACTCGCTGCGCGCCTGCTTGGGATCGTCCGTCCCTTGGTCAATGTTTGTCTTGCCGGCGTCGGCCGGAAATGATTTAGCCATCTAAACTTTGAACCCCTTCAATTCCAAATCGACCGTCGCGTCGGTCAGCGTCCAGGTGCCGGCCACGTCCTTGTAGATCTTGAACTCGGCGGCCGGCAGGCTGCCGCCGGTGATCGTCGTGGCTTTGCTGAGCAAATCCACCTTGCGCCCCCCCTCCCCATCGTTCTGGAAGGCGACGATTTGCGCCGTGATGATCGATGCCAGCCGCCCGTCGCTCTCGTACTTGAAGTGTCCGGTGGCGATGCTCTCGAACGGCCCGGCGCTGGCCCCGGATGTATCCAGATCCTCGACATCCTGGATCACCGTCTCGCCGTCGAGCAGGGTCACCAGGTTGCGGATCAGCGGCGTGGTCCCGGCAACGCTCGCCTTGATGTGGATGTAGCGGGCCGTGACGCTGGTCAGCGCGACGAAGCCGCCCGTCGGCTCTCCATCGGCATCGGTGCCGGTCTCCATGGTGATCGTTGCCGTGCCCAGGCCGTCGAAGGTAACGGACGGAGTAAAACGGATATCGGCGCCCAGATCGATTACCTCGGTGGTGTAGGTGATCGGTGAACGGTTTGCCACGATGCCGCGCCAGGTATCGGGCAGATCGTCCCAGGTGGCCGGCAGATCGTCCCAGGTTCCGGTCGTGGCGTCGCCCATCGCCTCCACATGGCCGGAGGTATTCAAGAAGCAATCCACCAGGGTGCCTGGAAACCCGAGATCGAATTCCACGCGCTGGTGAATCACCCCGCGCAGACGCTGGTCGCCGATGGTCGCCTCGATCAGATTTGCATTCAGCGATTCATTGCCGAACGCATCGACCATCTTGATGCCGAAGGTATAGCTACCGGCAGCAAGCTCATTGGTTTCAACCGGGCTGGTCTGCAACAACCCTTGTGTGAACAGCGGCGTCATGTCCGCCCAGGCCCCGCCGCCTCCCGCCTTGTAGCGGATTACAAAGCCACCGCCCAAAACCACATCCGGCGGGATGGTGAGTGCGGACCAGGAAAACCGCCGCGTCCCATCGGCCAGCCGGGTGATCGCGAATTCGTCCACAGCCGGCGGCGGCGTCAGCTTGCCCAGCACGACATGTCCAACGATCAGCGTCCATTGGCCGGGTGGCGCGCCGGTGAAGGCATAGCGAAGGCGTATATCGTAAGACACGCCGTCTTCCACCGGGGCCACGGATATCTCGCGGGTATCGCGGGGAAACGGGCCCAGCGGCAGCCACGCTCCGTCCGAGGTGCTCGGCTTGAACTGCGCTTCGATTGCAGAGATACGCGATAGCGCCAGCGACCCAGGCGCGCCCAAGGCGATCAGGATACGTGAGTCGAGCGTGCCGTCGGCGGCGCGCACCATCACCGTATCGTCCGACCGCGCCGAAATGACGAAAGGTTTGTTCTGGCTGACCAGCGGTGAGAGCTTGGAATCGAAGGCCGGGATCGCCCCCGTATCGGCAGTATAGACCGCGGCGGATTCCGGCACCGCCGCGATGATCGCCGCCTCATCGTTAAGCCGCCGGATCGAATAGACCAGAGACCGGATCGTCTCCAATCCGGCCTCGCCGAAACCAAATAGATCGCCAGCGGCTACCGCGCCAGGCGCCAAGGCCGGAGACAGGGTGACCGTGGTTTGCTCCCCCGCGTCGGTGGTCACCGACGCGCTCACCCGCCCGCCCGGCGCCCGCACGATCAACGCATAGTCCTTGTCTGCCTCCATGGGCAGCACTTCATCGCTGACAATTCCGGTGATGTTGCCGCCGCCGTCGGTGATCGTCGACTTGATCCGCCCGCTGGCCCGGCCAACCAACAGCACGTCGTGAGTGATCTCGATCAGATCGCCACGGGTGCAAACGATGTGCTCGATATCGGTTTCGAACTCGTAGCGTTCCGGGCGCAATTCGGCGACCGCCATGTGATAACGGGTGTCGCTCCAGATATGCGCCGGGTCGGTAATGCCGAACGGACGATAGCCCTCGAATTTCGTTGCGGTCCCTGCATCGTATCCGTCGCGGTAGACGATCCGCTCATCCGCCTGCCAGCCCTGTTCGCGATTGAAGAACGTAACGCGCAGAGCGTGCGGCATGTCGGCGTAGACGCGCGTGGCATTGAAGTTGAGCGAATTGCGCGGCGTGAAATGCTGAACAACCGTACTCTGCGCTTCGTCGAAAACGACGCTCCGTTTATTGTCCCGGCGGCGTAGGCTGGCACGTCCGGCGGCGGCAACCGCAGCGAGCAGGTCGCGCACAGAGATCGGTGTATCGATGACCGCATTGAATTCGCGCCCCGCAGCGGTGTTGATCTCGTGCCAAGCCTCCAGGGTCGCCAAGTCGATCCGCGCATCGGCCACGGGGTTTGCGTTCGCCGTGCCTTGCAAGACCTCCCGATAGATCGATGCTGGGTTGGCGGTCGCCTGCACCGTTTCCCAATCCGAACCATCCCAGTCCGCCAGGATAGAGGTGGCGACGCAGTTGAGCGCATCGACCACACCGGACAGTTGGTTGGTCGCCCGGATGCGCAATGCCGTCATCGCCACGCCGGCCATGTTGACCGGCGGCTCGTTGGTGAACGTCCGCAGCGAGGTCCATGTCGCCACATCGAAAATGCTGCTCGACGTCGTGTCCGCCGTGACCCGTCGAATGCGCACGTCGTATTGGCCGCGAGTCACGGTCAGGCGCACCGATTTGCGCACAACCGAAGACCGTGCTGCAGAAACATTGATCGCCGTGGAAGCCGACCAAGAGCCGCTGCCGGCCACCGCCGTTTGCACCTCCAGGCTGACGCTGCGGCTCTTCTTGGCGCCTTGCGAATCGAATTCCACAAGTCCTTGCAAGAACGTCACGTCGATGCTGATCTCATCGGCGTCGGGCTGAGTCGTGCGCACTTGCCAGCTATCGGCGGCAAGCAACGCGATGGCTAAACCCTCTTCGAACACATCATCCGGAAACAGGCTGATCGGATCGTCGTCGTCGAAACCCTGCCGATGTTCGACCTCAACGTCTTCAAAGAGATCGAGCGGCGTCTCGCCGATCTTGAAATCCTCTAGCAGCAGCGGGCCGTATCCCCAGACGATCAGGGTGCGAAGGTATTGGTCGTCGCCGACGATCTCGGTGTATTCGCGGGCGCCCTTCGGCCCCCAGAGCCGGTGCTTGCCAAGGACGCGCGGTACCGGCTGAAACGGACGCAGCTCATTCCGGCCCCCTGCAATGCCGAAGACCGGGCTTTCCCGGCTTGGACCCGCCAGTTGCCCGAGATCGGGTCGCGGCGGAGGGGCAATGGCATTGACCAGCAGACTGCCGACGAGGCCAACCCCAGCCGCGACGATTGTCGCCCCGGTCGAGCCCGCCAGCAGAGTGCCTGCCCCAAATACGCCCGCCAGAGCGCCGCCGGAAATTGCTGCCGCCCCAACCAAAACCGCGATCATCAGGATGGTCCGCAGCGGATTCTTGCCGCCGCCACCCCCGCCGGACGGCACCACCCGAATGCTGACCGTTGTGCCGGGCTTGGGCCGCACCCGGTGCCAGTTCTCGCGCGGGATGTAGTGATCCCCGACAAAGACATGGGCATGCCTTCGCAGAACCGCGTCGGGCTGTGCCCGGGCGAATATCTCGGCAATGGTCGCGCCCGCCTCAACGGACAGGTCCACCCGCGCCATGCTGAACGGATGCGGGCAGGCGGAGACCCGAACCAGACCTTGGCCTGGCGCCAGGATTTCGCCTATGCTGCCACGCCCCACTTGCGGCGGCCCGATCTCCAGGAGGGAACCTTCCATGCGCACCCTACTCGTTGTCTTTTTGCTTGCGGCGGCCCTGGCCGGTTGCAGCCTTTTAAGCGCTCGCGGTCAGCCGCCTGTTTGGACGGGCACTAGCAACAAACCGCTCAACACCACGGTTTCATGCGTCATTACCGGACTAAACACGGTTGCGCCGGGCCGCATCACTCATAGCGCCCAAATCATCGAGCCGGATCGGGTGTTGGAGGTGGCCCCTCAACAGGTACTCACGGTTGGAGCCGAATTGTATTATGTCACGCTCACGGTTCTGTCCCCTGCGGCAACAAGGCTTGACCTGAATAGTTCCGTGGCATGGACCGCGAAATTGCAGAACGCCATTGCGCCCTGTGCAACCTCTTCAATTTAGCCTGAGCTATCCCACCGCCGGGTGCCGGAATATCCCGACGATCCGCTGCCTCCAGATCGGCGAGTCCAGGCGCTCGATCACCGCATTGATCCCCGCCTCGATGTGCAGCATGCGCCCGCGCGCCACGATCAGGCCCACGTGCATCGGCCAGCCCTTGGTGCGCAGCAAGGCCACATCGCCCAAGCACACGTCCGCCTGATCGACTTGCCGCCAGTCATCCTTATGCGCGGCGATCAGCGGTGCCACTTTGCTGCCCGAGTTTGCGTCTTCGTAATCCTCGGCGTAGCTTGGCAGATCAATGCTGAATTGTTCGGCCAGTACGAGGCGGACAAGCCCCCAGCAATCGCACCCGGCGCGGTCCCGGCCCAGAGAAGCGAAAGGCAGGCCGACGTACTCACCAACCCACGTCGGCGGCTGGCGGGCGATCATCAGAAGACGCCAGGGAAAAGCCCAGGCGTGAAAGAGTCCTTCGGGTAGGGCTCGGAGAGAAAATTCTCGTCATCGACGGTGGCGCTCACAATCAGCGCATCCCAGCGCACTTCGGCAATGCGCATGTTATCGAAGGACATTTCCACCGTATCCGGGTCCGCCGCCCGCACCACCTCCAGCAGCACGCTGGGCGGAGTATTGATCGAGCGGATCGCCTCGGTAATTTCCAGGCTCACATTCTGGATGGCCAGCGTGCCGGCGGATACGCCAGTGTCATCCTCGCCCGGCAGTTCGCGCTCGAAGGGCATGGCCGTGAACGTATTGCCCCGGCTCTCCATATCAACCGCATCGCTGCACACGCGAATGGGCAGGGACAGATCATCATGGTCGATAGTTACCAGCACAATGAATGCCTCGGCTGTTTCCGAGGCGAACACCGCCGCCCTGGTTGTGGCGGATACCCCGATGTTTCCCTGTACTGCCGGTGCAAATGCCCGCGCCACAGTCTCAGCCAGCGGCACGGCAACGGCAGCAGCTTCCGCCACCGTAGGCGCAAGAGCCGTCGTCTCTGTCGTGGCCAGGGGAATGACGGCGAAAGCTCCAGCCGCAACGGCAGGCGCAAACGCCTGCGCCACCGTTTCGGCCAGGGGAACGGCGACAACGGCGCCCGCCGCCACATCGTTGATGGACAGATGGGCAACGATGCTATTGCCGGATGTCGTTGTCGGTTGGCCGAGCGCCAGCCGGAAAATGGTGCTGGCGAACGTGTGCTCGATCTTGACGTTGTTCGACACCCAATCCGCCGCGCTCGTGCGCTCGACACCTGAGGCGTCCACGAAAGCACCGGAGGCTATGGACGCGTCCGTGACCGTGGATATCTCCGTTGTCGTGTCCTGGAACTGCGCGTAATGATTTGTTGTAGCGCCGCCCATGTCACCGAACGCCGCCGCGATTTCATAGTCTCCCGTCGCAGGCAGATCAACGCGGAAGACCGCCTGTTGTGGCACGCCATCACGATTGTTCGTGTGAAAAACAATACCGGCCAAGCGTGCGTCAACGCTATCGCTTCTGTCGCGGTCGTTCGCCGTCGAATTTGTGTACTCCCAGCCGAATGTCACACCGCCAGCGGTCGTCGGGTATGCCGACTCAAGCGGGCAATGCTGCGTGTCCGCAGGGTCCGTCACAAAGGCCAGGGTGGCGCGGAAATTGAAGCCTTCGTTGAACGCCACGGATCACCCCTCCAACGGTTCCATCTCGAATTGCACGGCGAACTTCGGCCGCTCGGTCGGGTCCGCGTAGGCCAGCACGTCGCCGTTGCTGGCGCCGGTGTGCGTGTAGCTGATCGTCAAATCCTTGATCGGGGTGTTCACCGGAAGCTGTACCAATGTCGCCGCCGCCGGGCTGCTGTAGGTTCCGTCCAGCCGCGTCTCCGCGTATCCGACGGCGAGCAAATCCATCTTAACGTAGTCCGTTCGCCCGCTTGTTTTCCAAAGCGCGATCCCGAGAAAGGCCGTTTCCGTCGATCCCGTGTACTCTTTCTGGATGGAGACGGAAATCTTCTTGACGATTCCCATGGCCACTTCGCGGCGGTGGAACTTGGCGGTCCAGTCGAGCGCCTGGTCCACGTCGCCGATCTTCAAGATGACCGGCCCGCGTTCCTGGCAGCTCGCCATCTGCTGCGGCCGGGCCTGCCGGTCGATGAACCGCTTGCCGCCATAGAAAACCGTGCCCCGTTCCTCGTAGCGGAGCAGATCGTAGAACGCCCAGGTGCCGCTCGGCGTGCCCTTCCACGTGCCTGAGATGCGCCACACACTTGGAGATTCATCGCTATAGGATATGTTAGAGACAATCCCGCTGTCGCTGAAATCGGTGGCGTAGAGGTGCGAGCCGATGGTGATCTTGGCAATCGTGGTAGAAATGATCGTCCCGCTGTCGGCAACCTCAATCTCATTGTTGGCCCCAACGGAACCGACCGTGAAGGTGTGCTCGATATCCGTATTGAGAACATGCAGCAGGGCGCCATCGTGGCTGATGACGTTATCCTCGAAGATGAGCAGTTCGACCGGCCATGCTTCCTTGGACTGGACGACGCCGAACTGCGTCCCGGCCGGCGGCTTAATGTGATTCCGCTCCATGATCAGCCGCTTCGGACCGGCCTTGATGGTGAAGTTCAGAAGGTCGCATTCGGAGAACCGCAACAGCCCCGTGCCGGGCGATTCGGTGCATGGCCCCAACAGCTTGCTTCGGCGCACGTCGATCAGGTCGCAATATTTGTCGGGCGTGAATGAATTAACATCCGGGCCGGACGGATGATGGAACACGCATTCGTCAGCCAGGAAATTCCGGTTAAAGGCCGGGGTCGTGATGATATTCGACTTGACCTGGCGAAAAACCAGCGTATCCGCTGCGATGATGATGGCGTCCGCCGTCGAATTCGGATTTTGCAATATCTCGCCGCCGACGAACTCGATCAGGCGCGGATAGGTCCAATTGGCGCGGTCCAGGTTCATCACCCGCGCCTTGCCGTATTCCAGCGTGGTGCTGAATATCGAAATTGAAAAATCCTTCCAGTCCGACGACCGGAAGTCATAAATCAGGGGATAGACGAAGGTCAGCGTGCCATCGCCGATGCCGGCGACCACGTTCCATTGGTAAAACCTCTGATTAGGCGGATAGCCGCCGTCCTGCTGGTTGAACCCGGCGAGCAAAACCCGGTTCCCGATAGAGAAATTATCTTCCTCGCCGCTGGTATCCATCGGGATTGTGAGATCGCCAATCGCCGAATCTCCGATGATATATCCATTGTGCAGCGTTCGCGTTGCTGAAACCGGCACATCGCCGCTGTCGTCCCAGAAATCGTAGGTGTTCAAAAACCGCTTGTTCGCATCCCAGGCGTCGTTGCTGACGTTTTGCAGCTGCGCCCCGTCCATCAGGATGGTGACCGAGCCGACGCCGAGCAGCCAGCGGTTGTTGTCGTAGATGTAATGGCCCGGCGGGAAGATGACCGTGTGGTGCTTCTCCGGCGCTGCCAGCAGCGCCGTCCGCAGGCTGATCAGCGCCGCAGTGTCGTCGGCCACACCGTCGCCGACCGCGCCGTGTTCCTCCTTAACGTTAATCGAGGATGGGATGATCCGGCCCAGGTCCGCCCACAGGTCCGCGTCTGCATCCGCCGCCGCCGGGTCCGCCAGCGGCATGATATAGCGGCGGAGAATCTGTTCCGCCTCCGCCGCCGGCGGTTGATTGAACCGTGGCACGATTCAAATCCTCTCTTACGCCGGCGCGCTCCACAGATGGATGCCATTGGCGTCGAAGGTAACGTCGAAGTCCGCACCTACATCCGCCGTCTTGGCACCGTCGAAGTCGACGAAGAAAAGCAAGTTCTTGACTGCCGGCGAACTCTGGTCATCGTCGTAGATCACGCCATGCGTCGCCGGGCCGATGGCTACGCCAGTCGCCGTGACAGAGATATCCGCGGCGTCAAGCTTGGCTTCATTGGTGTTGACCACCGTGACAGCGGCGCTGGCAAGCGCCTCGCCGCCGGTCGTCCAGCCGCCGCCGTCTACTTCATTCGCACTTAATGCGTCGATGGTAGTGTCCGTGGCATCGAAAACCGCCGCTGGCGATGTTAGGCCGAGATCAAGCAACATCAACTTAAGGTTGGCGAGGTTGACTTCGCCGTTGGCAAACAGCTTTCGGGTATGGTTATAGAACGTGATGGTCACGGCCATGGTGTAAGTCCTTCTTCAGAGTTAAGGCAGAATTTCCAGCGGGAAGCTGACGGAGTACAAATCCTCCGAATCGAGCGGCTGGATATCGGGCGGCTGATCGGCGATGAATCGCATCGTGACGGCTGATCCGGTGCGCGGGTGTAGCCAGGTAAACGACAGGACACCACCGCTTGTCGTCGTATCCCAGAATGTAACCAGCGTCTCAACCTGAGCGTTGGTGAGCGCCATGCGCACGCCAATCGGGATGACTGCGGATGTAAAGCGGCGGCGCTGTTTTGCCGGGCCTGCGTCCATCGATGAACGCAGACCCATCTTGCGCATCTGTTCGCTGTAACCGTTCACGAGCGGCGATTGCGGCAAGCTTACCGGCCACGCGGCCATGTTCTATCTCAACGCCAGGGCGCGGCGCGCGCCGAAAGTCTCGGATAGCGCAGCCGCCGTATCGCTGCCCGGCCTGCGCACCTGACGGGCAACCGCCTTGTCGAGAGTGACCTCCAGGGATACGCCGCCGCCCGTCGTGGACGATTCGCGCACGCCGACCTCGGCACCGGCATTGTTGATGATCGTTACTTGCACGCCGCCGCGCGCCTGTTGTCCGGGCGTCTCGATAGTCACGCGCTCGCCGGGCGTTGCCCAGAAATTCACGGGCTGGCTATCCGTGCCGCCCGCACCGCCCACCATAAATGAACCGCCACTGGCGAATGAACTGCCGCCACCCTGCGCGAAGCCGCTAGGCGTCATAGGTGCGCCGCCGAACATGCTGCCGAGCGAACCGACCGCCTTGCCGATGAAGTCTGAGAACAGGTTTCCGGCCGGTTCGGTGATGATCGAGCGCGTGAGGATGCGCAGGATATCCTGTTCCAGGCCGCGCAGCGTCTCACGCAGTCCCTTGCCGCTAACTATTGCGTCCTCGAAGGCGGACGACATGGTAAGGCCGAAGTCGCGCGCGAAGTCCTTGGCCCGCCGCGTCTCGTTGCCAACATCGGACAATGTTTGTTTCGCGCGTTCCAAGGTGCGGAACCAGATCATTGTCGCCTGGGCTTGCGTGAGCGCGCCTTGCTCCACCAATTCGTTCAGACGTTGCTGCAACTCAACCCGTTCTTCATGACCCGTTTGCACGGATTGCAGCAGCGACTCGGCTTCTGCCAGAGATTGAATTGCATTCCTCTGCCGTTCCGTCGCCTCGACAATGGCGAGGATTGACAGGACTCGCTCATCGCCCGTCTTCGAAAGAAGCTTCTGCGTCTCGATGAGCGTCTGTGTCGTCGGGATCAATTCGGAGTCGATGAGAGCCTTGTGTGTCTCCAACTCGATAGTATGACGGCGCACGGCGTCTGCGCCCTGTTCTGTCGCCAGACGAAGGCCGTTGACTTCCGAGAATTGCTGAGCGAGAGACGACGTGGTGGTATTGAGTGCATCCGTAGCATCGCCGGCGCCTGATGTCAGCGTGCCGAAGAGATTTTTTGTTGCAGCCTCAATTGCATCTGTCGCCGCGAGCGCTTCATCTCCGAACGCCTCCCATGTCAGGGCGGCGGCTCCGAGCGTGATGGCGAGCTTGGCGACCACGCCCAGCACTGATCTACTGAGTATTGCATTGAGCAGATTCGTAGCGCGGGCGGCGGCAAGGGTCGCAGTGGTAAAATGCACAATTGCGAGAGCAAGGCCAACAAAGAAGCTGGCGGCCTTCAACGCGATCAGCGTCACGATAGCCGTGCCGATCAGCCGCATGTTATCGGCCACAAACCGGGCCGCCGCAGCAACACCGCGCATGGCGGCGCCGACTGCCTGGCCAAACTCCTTGCCGATACGGCCCGCTTCTTCCATCGACTCGACACTGGCCTCGACCGAGCCCGTGAGTCCATCGATGATCGCGCTATCGAAACCCTTGGAGAACGCGGCCCTCAACAGGGTGAGTTGATCGCCAAGATGTTCGGACGCGGCGAGCATTTCGTCACTGCGCGTGACCAGCGCCACCATTCTAGGATCGAGCTTACCGGCCTCTTCCGCCAACAGGACCATCGCCTGCCCGGCCTGCCGCCCGAACGCGGCTGCGGACAACGCCTGCTTGTCGAAGGCGGACCCGGCATTGTTGATGGCGTCCAGCATGATCCGAAAGCCCTCTTCCGTGCTTCCGGCCGCGAGCAATTGGGTTTTCAATGCCTTATTGGACTTGTCGAGGATCGTTATGAGCGTGCCCGTGCCGGCCCGCAATTCACCGACGCGCTTCGTGAACGCGCCAAGGCCGCTTCCAACCTTCTCTGTCGAGACGCCCGCCAGATCGCCTTCGATCCTGAATCTTTGGAACGCCTCGGTAGATATTTGAAGCTGCTTCGATTGCTTGGCAATGGCATCGCCGGTGTCGATAGCTGCCTGCGCGAATTTGGCGAACTGACGCACGGCAAACGCACCGGCCAGCGCGGCGACGGCACCGCGAAGCTGGCTGAACTGGCGCTGCACCCGTCGCGCAGCCTGCTCAACCCGCTGCATGGCACGGCGCTGCTGTGCCGTCTGCGAATTTATCGCGCGCGTGACCGCTCCAAGATCGCGCTGGAATGCCGCTGATTCCAGTGACATGCTGGCCGTGAGAGAACCGATTGTTGCCATAAGCTAACGGCCTCTATTGAAATTCATGACACAATCTTTAGCGGCCCGGCTTAGCCAGTTTTGCGGCTTCCCGCGCGAGCCCCCGCGCCAGCACCCGGCCCATTTCTTCCAGCGCCTCGCCAGCCTTGGCATCCATCGCCGGGCGCATGAACGGCTTGGCGGCGGAATGCGATGTGCCGAACTCCACAAAGTGAGCCCTGAAGCTGGTCGGCCGCTCGAATCCAATCAGCACAAGACGCGCTGGAACGCCGAACTTGCGTTTGCTCTCAACCTTGATGGCGATGCTGTCCCTAAGCTTGCCGGTTCGCACAGGGACCAGCCTCTTAGCTTCTGCGACGATCACCTTGGCGCCAGCGCGCAACGCCTGATCCCCGACCTTCGAGGCAAGTACAGGTCCAAGCTTCTTCAACAGCACCTCCATTTCCCTGGCGCCTTTGATCGAGAATTCAACCTTGCCCACCATCGCTCTTGCCCTTCCGCTTGATCCGATTTCCGAACGCGGCGAACAACTCTGCCTTGACCCGCCTGGGATCGAGCCCTTCCGGGACTTCCTTCAAACCACCGCGTTGCTCGCTGACCGGCCTGGGCATGAAGTCGGTTGGCGCGAATGGTTCTCTGCGCTTCTTCTGGTCACGATGAACGTTGGCGATGGTAGAGGCGACGATACCGGCACGGTAGAAAGCGGCTTCCTCTCCGAACGGCTCAATGGTCGTGTAGATCATCCATTCGTTCAGTTCGCGCTCGGAGATCGTGTCTTCAAGTTCGGCTACTGTTCGTCCGAGGGCGAGGGCGAGACGGAAGCAGAATCTTCGGCGTCCGTCGCTGCGAAGTTTTTTTCCAGTTCCTCGATATCGCCTTGGGTAAGCCCGGACAACCGTTGCGCCACGGTGACGATGCGCTCCATGGCCGCAGCCGATTTTTTCGACAATGCCGCCACGTCTTCATCCGTGAACAGGCGATTGCCGTTCTCGTCGACGACCGTATGAACGACAAGGCGCTCGCGAACCTGTTTGATCGCGGCCCGATTCCGCTTCAACTCCGGTTCGCCACGGCGCCCCTTAACCTCCATCATGAAGGCCGATTCATACTCTCCGCGCTCCTTCGCCGTCATGCCGACGACGCGGACGGAACCGCCCCATTCAGGAACCGGGACTATCTCGTCGGGAATATCCCGCGCCTCCATGATGGCGTCACGAGTCAGCAGTGCTTTCTTTGCCATGATTGATCTTTCTTTAGAATGAAGCGCCTCGCGGCGATGCTGTTGCTCTAAGCGCTGATCGACGCGGCCCTTGCGACTCGTCTGGCACGCATCGTTTCAGTTAACTCATGCAAAAACGAGGTCGCCACTGGGCTTCAACACGCAGCGCAGCCCGAGCACGTTGTCGATCGCGATATCCGTGATAGACCAGTTGGTCACCAGCGCATTGAAGGTGATGGTCTGGGCCGGACTGTCCGACAAGGTGACGCGGTAGCTGCGGGCATCCTCGGAATCTTTGTCCGTCTTGAGGGCCGCCTGCGTGGTGTCGTCCGGATCGTACTGCATGACGACCTCGATTTCTTGGCCGTCCTTGATCGCTTTCTTGTACTCTCGGGCGGTGCTGGATAGGTTCGTGATGTCGATCAGGCCGCGATCCTGACCAACCGTCCCGATGCTGACGACTTGCGGAAAATTGGTGTAGGTGAGCGGCGAGTCCTCATTGCTGCGGGCAATGGTTGTGCCATCGGCTACATAGACACTCATTTTCAAGGGCCTCCATCTAAGGGCTGCGACGCATCACTGCGTTGCGATCAAAGCGCTGGCCAGACGCTGATTTCTGTGGCCGTTCCCTTGCGGGAATTCAGGTGCGGGTAATGGGCGTCCGCTTTTCGGTGCGCTCCGTGCCGGTGTCGAGATTGCGGTAGCGGCGGCGGCCTTTGTCGGCGAGCGTGGTTATATCGACCTCGCGCGGCGCGCTTTTCTCCGGCTCCGCTTGGTCTGTCGCCGCCGGATCGGACGCACCCATCACGGAACCATTCGCCGTGATCACGCCTTCCGGCCCATCCTCGCTGACGCGCGAAATGTTAGCGCCGTCCAGGCCGGATAATTCCAGCGCACGGTGCCCGTTCTTTGCACGGATCAGCAGCACGGTCTCCGGCGGTGTGCCGGTGGACGATACGAAATAAAGGGCCATGGGATCACTCCGAATGGGTAAGTCGATAATCCTGGGTCACGCGGAACAGTTCGGTATCTTCCTCGAACAGATCGCGCTCGTTGTCGAGCCGGACAACGACGGTGCGCAGCGATGCCGGCGAATTTCCATCCGACAACTTGCCGATAAAGCCGTTGAACGAATTACGGATCGCAGCGGCCAGGGCCTGAGCAGTCGTGTAAGTATCCGCCCACGAATCGTATTGAATGCGGGCCATGCCGAAACCGGCCGCACCGCCCAGCGCCTGCAAACGCGGGCCGGATATCCGCTGAAACGTCACGTATGGTTTCGTCGGGTTCTGCGGCGCCATCAACGGATAGATACGCGTTCCGACCAGCCCATTGACCGCGCCATTCGCCACAAGCCGGGCGCGTAATTCAGCCTCGACCGTCATTACGTGATATCCGCCGGGTTGAGAGCTTCAACCGACAATTCCAGCCATCCCTGACGATAGTTGTCAGCGATACCCATGACCCCGTAAGTGACGCCATCATCAACGACGCGCATTTTTTCATTGATCCCGGAAAGCCAACGCATGCGGTAAACCGCCGTGCGCGTGGCGAGCGTTTGCTCGGATGTGAACCGCTCGGAACCGCGAACATCCCGGCGTGCCGCCAAAACAGAGGCAAACGTCAACCAACTTTGGATCGGCTGTCCGGACGCATCCTGCGTCGTCGTGGCGGATTGGATAACGATTGAATGATCCAGCGTGCCGATACGCATGCTCAGACCCACACGCGATACGGAGCGAGCAGCGCATCTGCCGCCCTCGGTATTTCCGCAACGGACTGCCCGATCACAACCGATTGCCTGTTTTCGTACAGATCGCCGATCATGATCTTCAGCGCCGCCGTAATCGAGGCCGGCACGTCGGCCGGGTTGCTGCCGTAGCCGCAAACGATCCTCACTGTCACGGCGCCGGGCTGATCCCGCGTGGTAGGCCATATCTCGTCATAGGCCAGATCGGCGCGAGGGCGCCAGTGCTTGCCGGCGCTCAAGACATACTTGGCGGACGACAGGGTTTGTTGTGTGCCGTTGTCGTCGATATAGGTGATGGACGTAATAGACTGGACCGGCGGCAATGGCAGAGAAATGTAATCGGCGGCGGGGAATCGATCCAACGTCAGATCCCAAATGGCGGTTATCAACTGCCTGCCAAGCCAGCCGTCTCGCCCATCGATATGCTGGCGCGCGGCGACGATCAACTGGTCAATGAGGGCATCTTCAACGGCGTGCGTAACGCGCAGGTGATCTTTTGCTTCCTGCAGCGAGATCGGCTCTATGCCCGGTGCGGTAACGAGAGAGAGTGTCATGCGACGTTTGACCTCAAGACGTAGCGTTCCCCGGATACCGCCGCGACAACCGTGCCGGTTCCAACCCACTCAATGAAGTGACGGCCTTCCTGGGCATAGGTGAAGTCGGACTCGAAGGTGCCCGTAACATCGTTGGTTATCGTGGCCGGGCTATCCGCTGTACTGCGCGTGACCACCGTGCCGTTCGGCTGCCTGATTTTCAGTGTTACCGTGGTCGGATTGGCCGCGACGGCAGGACTGTCGTTGTTCGTGAAGTTCGCCTTCAACGTCTCGCCGTCGCCGATATCGCGTAACTCAGTGGTCATGCCGCTTCTCCGCTAAGTCGCCCGCTTTCCACCGCGCCTGTCGTCCTGCCGCCCAGGCTTGCATTCGCCTTCCGGCCACCCGTGACCGCGCCAGATGATGCACCGGCCATGACCGCGGCAGAGAGCCGACCGCTTTCAGCCGCCGTGCCCATTGTTATCGCGAGTAAGGTAGGCGCGAACGCAATGGTTTCCGTTTCCGCGAGCGGAATGACAATCCTGGACCCGGCCGCGACAGACGGCGCGATAGAAGCCGTTTCTGTTTCCGCCAGCGGAACGGCAATGTTCGCACCGGCAAGTATCTCGACCGTAGGCGCGAAAGCGGCCGCCACCGTTTCGGCCAGCGGAGCCACCACGCGGACACCCGCCGCGACTGACGGTGCAAATGCAGCCGCCACCGTTGCAGCCAAAGGCACAGCAATGCCGGAGCCCGCCACGATATTCGGGGCAAGCGCATCCGCCTGTGTAGCGGCAAGAGGCACCGTGACGGCTGCCCCGGCGGCAACCGCAGGTGCCAAGGCACCAGCCTCGGTTTCCCCCAGTGGTACGGCGATACGAGCGCCTACCACCACCGCTGGTACAAGAGCGTCCGCCTCGGTAGCGGCCAGCGGGACGACAATGCTGGCGCCAGCCGATACACTTGGCGCCAGTGCGCTTGTTTCCGTCTCCGCAAGCGGCACAGCGATAACCGCCCCGGCGCCGGCTTCGACCGTGGGCGCCAGCGCACTCGTGGCGGTTTGCGCCAACGGGACTGCAACGTTGGCCCCTACCACGATGGCAGGCGCAAGAGCCTGTGCCACGGTTTCGGCCAAGGCAACTGCAATACTGGCCCCGGCCGCAACCATTGGCGCCAGCGCATCCACCACCGTCCCGGCCAGTGGCGCCGCCACGTTCACGCCAGCCGCCACTGCTGGCGCTAAAGCCGATGTCTCCGTTCTTGCTATAGGGACAGTGACAAGGGGGCCCGCATCGAAGAACTCGAACGCGCCGCCATCGAAAAACTCGATTGTGCCGCCATCGAAGAACTCAATGATGGCGCCGGCGGCAATCATTTCAACCGCTGGCGCTAGCGCACTTGTCACCGTCGCTGCGAGCGGCACCGCAATATTGACAGCGGAACCAGCCGCTACAGCAGGCGCTAGGGCCGATGCTTCGGTTTGCGCCAACGGCACGGCAACAGCGGCGCCTGCCGCCACCGCCGGAGCAAGCGCAGACGTTTCCGTCGCGGCTAGTGGCACGGTAGTACTGGCGCCTGTTGCGATAGACGGCGCGAGTGCCTCGGCTTTGGTCCCGGCCAGAGGAATTGTTATTTTCGCGCCCGCCGCAATGCCGGGTGCCAGGGCGCCAGCCTCGGTGGAGGCCAGCGGAACGACTATGCTTACGCCGGGTGCTTCCGGCTCAGCGAACTGGACAACCTCGAAGGCATAGGCGCTCGCCAGCGATCCGGTGATGCGCCGGGAAGCCCGCACCGTCGTATCGGCGGCGAAGGTGAAGCCGAGAAGCAGGCCGGGGGCGTCGCCGCCCGTCGTCGTATTCGCGTGGCCCATGGTCAGGCTCATGTTCGAGCCTGGATTGATCACCGAGCGCGCCTGGTCGATGGCCGTGATCGTCGTGTCGTCGGCCGTCTCGCCGCTGCCGATCGTCGGCTGCGCCCGCTGCACGGTCCACTCGTCGTTGGCGCACGTGACGACGAACATCCTGGTATTCATGAAGTGTACGCCCGGCGCTCCGCCGCCGACCCGCTGGAATTGCAGATTCGTCGAACTGGTCAGCGCCCACCACATGGCGCCGTCGACCGGATCGTCGTCGTTGTTGCCCGCCGCGTAGCCGCCGACGATGAACGTCTTGGCCATATCGACGGAGCTGATCGTCTGATTGTGCGCAGTGGAGCCCTGCGAGATGGCGTCGTTGACCAGATCGACGGCTTGAACCGAGAACTCCGTGCCGATGCACTCGACCACGTAGAACCGCCCGGTCGTCGTCTGGATGGTCGAGGACAAGAATCGTCCGAACGTGATTTCCGTATCGGACGTGAACCTGGCGCTGATGCAGGCCCGGTCGAACCAGAAGCCGCTGGTCGTGGCCATCCGTTCGGAATGGACGATGAATGCCTTGGCCTGATCGACGGCGGAGATCGCCGCCGTGCCGCTCACCTGGCCGGAGGTGATGGTATAGGTGCCCTGCTGGACGTTGACCTTGGTCAAGTCCCATTCGACGACAAATATCTCAACCTGGACGTCGTCGCCGTTCAGAAGCTGGGCATTGACCCGCGCCGTGCCCGCGTTGTCGTCGAACCAGACTTCCGGCAGGATATTGCCGTTGACCGCGGCGACCGCTGCGCCCGCCTCACGGATGGAAAAGGAATGCGTGCAGGCGGCCGGGTCCTGGCCCTTGGTCAGATTGACCGCCGCCGGATTCGTCCCCGCCGAGAGCGTCAGCGTGACGTGCTCGATGGATTTCTGCAGCGCGGGCATTTACGAAACCGCCGCCATGTTCTGCATACGGCGAACCTCGCGCAGGCACTCCCAGGCAAACCCGCCTGATATTTCGTCGGTCGTGTACTGGCACCACGCCAGCTTTCTTGCCCACGCCATGCGATCCGGCCGCGCACATTCATCCCAATCGTATGCAGCGATACCCCAAACCATCGAGCCGCGATCCCGCGCGATGGTCGGCACCCCCGCCAGAACCGAATCAACCCCGGCCCCACTGTTGAACGTCACGGCCAAAGCCGCCCTCTTCAGCGCATCTTCGAGCGTTCCGCCGAGTGGCACGGCACCATGCGGCAAAGGCTGATCTGCATCTCGCGGGTGCGGCCGGAACATCACCGGCAGTTTCCAATCGAAGCAACAGTTCAGCACCGCCGTCAGATAGAAGTCGTCCATGTTCACGCCAGCCAAGCTGGCATCGCCGCGAACTTGTCCCATCAGCAACGCATAATCGCCGTCTTTGCGCCCATTGCGCCACGGCTTCATCATGTGGCCGAAGTGCTTTTGCCAGCGTCCACCGCCGTCCCGCGCATCCGGGAACTTGGCGCGACCATTGAGCCCGTCGAAGCCTAGTGAAGTCCACTCGCGGCGCATCGCGATATCGCCGATATAGCCGCGCTCCATGACAAGGTAGTGTGCACCGGCCTCGCGCTGCATCGCGTGCAGTTCCGTGTCGCGGTGGTTCCAGACAATAGCTAGATCGGAAACCCGCCAGTCGCCCTTGCGCCGTTCCTCGGGCGCCAACCCGTGGGCACGCAGCCCGGCCAGCATGGCATCTTCAACCGGCGCCGCCCATGGCGTGTCGGCTCGGTAGAGAACGATGTCTAGGGACATTTGTGCTGCAATTGAAAGACCAGACCGAACCCAAACCCGCGCTTAGGCCCAACGATCTCTCGTGTTTTATAGCGGTCCCGAATTTCATTCCAAAGCCGGGGCACTTCAACCTGATACCGATAGGCTGGCTTTGTTCCGGCCTCCCAGTCGATATCGTGAAACGCAATGATCGGCGCCAACAGCCGGTAGAATTCCCAATCCAACCGCACCGCCTCGTATCTATGATCGGCGTCGATGACACAGGCGTCGAAGGGTGTCAGCGTCAAAATAGCGGCACGGACACTGGCCGAATGACTGTCGCCAAATATAACGTGCCCACCGAATTTCTCGACGACGCTTTTCAGCTTTTCCGCCGAGTCTAGCTGCCCCCATGCCGCGCCCGGCATATCAACGGCGACCCCAAACGATCCAGGCCCAAGTCCGGCCATGACGTGAGCAAAAAAGACGCCGCTCCGTGCGCCGATTTCCAGATAGCGCTTGACGCCCGCCTGCCGGAATTCGCTTACAAGCTCGTCGAGTTCCCATTGACCGGATTTCCGTCCGTCCGGAAGCGTGTTGGTCAATGCCAGTACTCCCCGATGAACGGATATTCTTTCTGCATCTGCGGCATGGCGGGCGAGCGCGGACCGTTGAAAAACACGACGCGCGCCCGTCCCGGATCAGGCACGGCACGAACGGACACTATGTCGCCACCCCACGGCCACACGGATTCACCATTGCCGAGCACAAGTGTCAGCCAGGATTGATCGTCTACGGCAAGGCCCACCGCAGCGAACTGCCCGGGCGACGCGTCCAGATCGAATTGCTCCCATACTTGCGGCCGGGCGCCGGCATCGAGCAGCACGAACGACATGTTGTAGCGGCTGTATGGCCTGCCCGCCTGGTGGTACAGGCGCGGCTCCCAGGACTTGAAGTCTCCGGCGCCTTCTAGCAGCGGGTCCAGGTCGCGCAAGATCACGCAGTCGAGATCCATCAGCAATATCCGGTTCCCCAGCCACGCGCCCGCTTCCGGGTGAAAGATCACGAGGCGTCGAAACCAGCCTGGAACGTCATCGCGCAGCACCACATCCGCGTGCGGCTGAGGCACGACACGCACGCGCGGGTCGATCCCGTCCGGCATATCCGTCACGCAGACCAGTTCATGCGGCTGCTTCAGGTGCCGCTCCAACATCGAACGCAGCCGGTTGACGTAATCCGCTGAATAAACGAACAGGTGGTTGTGGCGGCCGTCTTTCTCATGCCACAAAAACGTCACCACCGTCAGCATGCCAGCACCGTCGTTGCGTTAAACTCAACCGCCTGCGTCATGTCCAATACGAGCACCGGCGCACTGCGGCGCGTCATCACGTCAAGCGCGCGATTCACGTCGTCAATCGCAGCCAGCGTGTCATAAACCCGCCCCGGCTTGTGGGGTCGCTCTGCTAGCCGTTGCTCTATGACCTCGACCGGGGCCAAGCAAAACACGCAAACATCCGGCAAAGGGGCTCGCTCGATATAACCGCAAGGCGCACCAATCGCCCGTTGCAGCGGCATGTGTGCATCGACCGCAAGGCCGATCGAGCAGATCGACTGAATGGCGGTCGCACGGCGCAGCGATATCTTAACCACCTCCCGCCACTGAGGCGAGCCGTCTAGATCATCGAGCCACCCAGTATCGGCGGCCGCCTTGTTCGACTCTGCCAGTGACCGCAGCGCCCCGCCTTGCAACACGCGGGAGCCGAGCGCTTCGAGCAGTGTCGTTTTACCGACGCCCGGCGCGCCGCAGACCTGAGCCAGCTTCACCTACAGGTCACCACGCAGGCATACTCCTTCGGGCGTGTGGCAAATGGCTTGATCGCGAATCGCGACTCCAGTTTGTCTTGCCACCACTCGCCGCCATGCACGGACAGGTGCGGATTGCGCCCGTCCGGCAACCGGTGGCTAAGCGCGTACTTCGTAGCGATCCCGATCAATCCAACCCGGCGTACCAGCGAGGCGAGATGATCCAGCACATTATCGACAAAATCCGGCTCGACATGCTCCAGCACGTCATTGCAGATCACGAAATCAGCCGCCACTGGCAACCCGTCCTTACCCTGGATCGCGGGGTCGTACTCGGCTACCGAGATATCGGTAAACTTCGCCAAGGCCACCGCGAACGTGCCCTTGCCGCAACCGTAGTCGAGCGCATCCTTGCAGCCATGCTCAGCGATGAGCTTGGCCGCTTTCTGCGCCCATCGAAACGATTCCGCGCCGAAGTCCGCGGCCCTGTGCATCAGCCGATTCTGCTCGACGTAGGAATGCGAGATCAGGGCTCGCCCGTCCCAGTTCACAGCGGCACCATCAAAAAAGATGCATGCGACCCGTTGAGCAGCGCCACGTCCGACCTGTCCTTACTGCGTCCGCCGTTCAGCTTCGTCTCGGCCACAAGAGGCAGCGCCGCGAAGCGCACGCCCAGCATGGTAAAGTGGTAACGCGGATCGCCAATGATCTGGTCGTCGGTCAGCGCGACCGGGCGGACAGTGCGGTGATAGCCCGCCGCCGCGAGGTCGATGCCCGGCACAATGTCTTTGATGCCAGCGGCGCCGAACTTCCGGCGCGCGGCACTATCGAGGATGATATCTATATCGTTCGACTCGCGGAGCCCGCAGGCTTCGAACACCCCGCCCGAGATCACGCACGCTTGCCGCCGGTCGATACCGTTCTCGGCGCACCAGGCCCGCAGCCTGTGTAATCTGTCATAATAGGCCGGGCGCAATGGGAACGGCCGCCGGTGGACGTGCGCAAGACTCACCGGTTGGAGCAGATCGAGCAGATAAGCCGCCTCAGCCTCGCCGTCCGCCGCATGAACGTTGAGGTACATCTTCGTTCCGACTACCCGCGCCGGGTAAGCCTCCCGCAGAGCCACCTTCATCGCATCGCACGCTTGGCCGAGCGCTCCGTTGCGCGGGCGTGCGATAATGGCTCGTAGGCGAAACCCATGCGGCTCCAGTAGTCGGAGCCGGTCACGGTTGGGGTTGATGTAACTCCGCTCCCGAGCATCAGGATGCATCGCAATCGATTTGAGCATGTAGACGTCGCAGTTGAACGACCAGAACGTCTCATGACTCGCAAAGGCCAGGTCTATGCGCCGGTCGATCTCGAACCGCTCGGCGATCATCGCCTCCATCGCGCCCCAGTGTTGCCGCACTGCCGACCAGAGCAGGAACACGCCAGGCGTCACAACAGCGCCCGCACCGACGATGGATACTCGCCCTCGTACCTAGCCACCGGAATCCGGCGCTGGTAGATGCGCTGGAAATGCGGGATCGACTGCCAGTCTGACGGCCATTGGCAAGTCGCCGACTCCAACGACTTCCTCGCCCATTTGAAATGCAGGAATGCCGGCCGGTGATCGAAGGCGTCGTCTGCATCGGGCACGCCCTGCAAATTCTGCGTCAGTGGTCCCTGCCTGTAGCCTACGCCGGGACCGACCCTGTAAACACCGTTTGTCCGGCACAGCGGATGGCAGCCGACATGCATCAGATCGTCGCCCACAATATCCCGACCCTCAAAGCGGATGCGGTCGCGGCCTTCGTTCATCAGCTTGCGGATTGCCAAGCCGGGCCAGTCCATCATGATCATGTCGCCGTCGAGCTTCACGGCATGCGAGAATGTTGCTTTGTCCTGCGTGAAATTGTAGTAAGCCGCGCTCGATCTTGGATCATGCGCGCTGATCGCGTCATGACCCGGTCCCATCGGATAAATTTCGTAGTCGTAGCGATACACCCGCACCATGTCGGGATGTTCGCTTGCAAACTTCGCGACGATCTGCGGTGTACGGTCGGAACAACAGTTGGTCACCACAATCAATTCGTCACACCAGCCGACGAAGGAGTCCAGCGCCAATACACACCAGACCTCTTCATTGCGCAGGCGAACGAGACCGGAGAGGCCGGGTATGCGCTGTGCCATTATGTCGGTGAAACTTGCTCTGTCGTGGCGGCATGACGCGCCTTCAGGGTTGCACTGATTTTGGCGCAAGTTTCCGGCGAGGGAGTCTTGCCCTCCAAGACGGCGCTGATTTTGGCCCGCGCCTCGTCCGTATGACGGTACCCGAGCGTTCTTTGATTACCCTCCAGGGCGGCGCTCATCTTGGCCCGCGTTTCCGGCGAGAGAACACGGCCCTTTAGTGCCGCACTGATTTTTGCACGCGTTTCCGGCGAAAAGGACTTGCCGAGCCGATGTTGGTTGCCCATCCCGGCAGCACTCATTTTGGCGCGGGCCAGTTCACTGTGGGTCGTGCCCGGATTAGCGACGTGCCATGCTTTAGTGGCAGCGCTCATCTTAGCGCGTGTTTCCTCACTGTGAATCTTGCCCTTCTGCGCAACGCTCAATTTAGCGCGGTGCTCAGGCGATATGGTCCGGCCCTTCATGGCGGTGCTCATCTTGGCGCAATGCTCGGGCAAGAGGGTCTTACCCTTATGAGCGGCACTGATCTTCGCGCGGTGCTCAAGCGAGATGGCCTTACCCTTCTGAGCAGCGCCGACCTTGGCACGCGCTTCCTCGCTCATGCCACTCGGCCCCTCGCCGCCATCTGTCAGATTAGCAAGAGACCCGGTGCCCAGGTCCTTCCGCCCATACTTCGCAATCAGTTCCACTTCCAGTGCGAATGCCTCCGCCTCCGACAACCCGCCCTTCGCAATTCTCACTTCGGCTTCCCGGCCAAGCCCGGTCAATTTGTTCAGAATTTTCTCGTGCAGCCTATTCCTGGGGAACACTGCCGAGCGGTTCCCGTGGCCTTTGCCGACATAGAAACACTCTCCGGTATCTGGCCGATGGTGCTCATACACGTAGAAAATCGCATTACCGCTCATGCGTTATCCCTGATCACATTCACTACACGCTCATGAAACACCAGGGTCGCCGCTCGGCACTCCCGAAGCGCACCCTGGTACACCGTAGCGCCCCGCGCCAATCGCTCCCAGTCGCCTCCGCGCCTGACGCTCATCGCTGGCGGATGGCGAAACCCGTAGAACTTGCTGCTGTACGGCACAGCCACTACGCGGCGACCGAGCAGGATGGCCCAGAAGCATCCGTGATAACTGTCGGTAACAATTGTCTCGGCGCTCGCCAGAAACTCGACAATTGCCGCCATCGGCTGATCGTTCATCATCGTCGGCAAACCAGAAACGCCAACCGGATACCGCGACCGGATCGACGGGTTGGCATTCAAGAATAGCACCGCCTCGCGCGTCGGGGGCGGCGGATCATCGAGTAACGGCGACATGCAGGAAGAACACGGCGCATAGAGCCCAGCCGCCTCGCGTTCCGGAGACCAGTCCCGCACCCCCATAATATCCACGCCTTCCGGATCAGTCCAAGGCTCTGTTTCGCCGTGACGACTCGACCCCGCCCCCCAGATGACCTTGGGCACGTCGGGCAGGCCGGCCCGGCCATGAAGCCAGTTCACCATCGCGCCGCCCCCGTAGACCACCACGGAGCCCGCTGGCCGGTCGCTATAGTCCAACACCTCATGCTGGCCGAAGTCGAAGTAGTTGGCGGGACAGGCCGCCATGTCGCCCGTGTTGCGGGGATCGCGGATGTGGACGAAGGAAAACATCAACTATTCGATGGCTTCCGCCCACCGCTTCCCATATTCGGCGGGTTGGGCGGCGGGCTTGACGGTGGACGGCCATCGGCGCGCGGGTGGTAGCCTTCACCCGGCCGCCTTGGAACGTCCGTATCATCCATTGCGATTTCTAGTCCTGTCGATGCAGCCCATGCCCCGAGCACGAATATCTTGGCTGCTAGCCAATGGCGGAAGTTCAGCGCTCGAAGGCCAGTCACGGTGATCGTCACATATTCACGTGACAACTTGGCCGCATTTATTGTCATCGCCATCACAAAGCCTCTTCCAGCTTTAACTTAGGAAACATGTCCAAGGCCGTGTCCCTGCTACAGTTTATGACCTCAACGCCAGCCTTCGCAAGATCGGGAACCATGGTCGCGAACTTCGCCCGCCATTCCTGCAGCTGGACCTCACCCGGATTCCGGCCGGCATGATCCTCGTGCCAGTGCTTTTCTCCGTTCGGCCCGAACTTCATATCGTAGCCGAGCAGGATAATGCGACTGGCCCCTAGAAGCACCGCGAGGTTCACGCCCTGGTAGCCTGAGTTGGACCCCGTGCATAGGTACTCGGGATCGAAGCTCAGCCCGGTGTTGGTCCCATCATGATGGTACTTCAGGACGTGAACATCGCGGAATTCGATTGCCTCCAGGCAGACCTTTAGCCCCCTGAACCCGGGGGCGTTCTGCGCCTCCCGCCACCATGTGGCGTCGGCCCCGTAGAGGGCGTCGGCCCACTTGGCTCGCTCGAAGGTCCGGTTGACGACGATGACTCGGCATCTTCCTTCGTCTCGGGCGCGTCGGACGTACTCAACGTCTCTGTCACTGAGGCTGGGGCCGGAGGCCATGCAGACGGCGGTTTGCCCTTCCCAGAGTCGGGGGACGCGCCATGGCCCCCCTTTGTAGGAGGGGCTGGCGGGGCCTTGAGAACGATCTTCGGGGCACCAACGAACTCGGTCGCCCTGTTGCGCCTGATCCAGCGCCGGGCGGAGGCGGTGGATAGCTCCACCACCTCCCCGGCCCGGAAGGACTGTTCGACGCGGCCGAGATGATCGCGAATCTCCGTGTCCTCGGCGAACATGACTTTCATCACACCACCTCCGCGACCGATGCCAGATTGTGAGCGGAACCGACGCCGATCTTCGGAAACACGCCGAACGCCACGGCTCCAACGTCCGAAGTCGCATTCTCCGGCGACGACGAATCGGCAATCGTCACCGACAGCTTGACGAAACGGTAGCCGTTGGCGGCGTCGAGATCATCGGCCCGAAGATCCAGCTTAACCTGCTGGTTGGACTCGGCGGGCGAGTTCGCCTGGGCGAATGTCGCCGTGGTCGCCCCGGATACATCCTTGTAGATGCCACCGGCGGTCGTGGCCTGCGTCCACTTCATGACCACGCTTCCATCGGTCCCGAGATCGCCGATCATCAACACGCCCATGGCGCAATGCCATTTTGACATGTCGATCGCATCGCTCAACTGCGCGCCCGGCGCGTAAGCATCCGGGTCCACAGTCCCAACGAGGCCGACGACTTCCGAGGGCAGCATGTTGGCGACAAGGACGCCCTTGAAGCCCAGCAGCAACGATGCCGAGTCGGCGCCGGCCGTGGTCAGCGTCCGCACCATCTTGACGTAGCGATGGCCTTCCGTCAGTTCCGAACGCCGGAGATTGATCAGCGCTTGCTTGTCGCTGTCATCGGGTGACGCTTCGGTAAGCTGGGTAATCGCCTTGCCGACGATATCCGAGCCGCCGGACGCCGCCGTGTTGGACTGAAGCTTGAGATCGTACTTGCCGGTGGAGACGATGGTGCCGACCAGGCCGACGGCAAGCAAGGACTCGTAATCGGACATGTCGGCATAACCGCTCGACACCCCGGCAGCGGTATAAGCGTCGGGATCGATAGCAGCGACGCAATCGATGACCTCGCTCGGCAGTAGATTCGTGAACATAGATTTCTCCTTTCAAGGAAAGGGGGCAGCCCCGAAAGGCCGCCCCACTGCCTAACGCTAGCCGCGCGCTGCCAAACTGACGAAGCACGACAGGGTATTGGACCCGTTCGCCGGCGTGATCGCCGAGCCCCACCACGGCAAGCCCGCCATCCGCATGATAAACCGGAAGGCCAGCGTGTCGTAATCGAACCACAGGTGCATGGACACGTCCTGCCGAATGCCTCCGGTCTTCATGGCGGTCATGTACTTGGTCAGATCGGCGAGGATGATATCGCCGGCATCGCCGAGCGTCTTACAAGCTTCGACCGGAACGACCGGGCGGCCCTTGAGAGTCGCGAACGGTGAGGCCGACAAACCGCCCGCCGGCATGTAGAGAGGCGCCGTCGGGTTGGTTCCCGGCATTTGCAGATAATCGAGTTGCGGCTCGACGTCCTGGTTGATCAGCCAGATCGCATTCGAACGGCTGGGCGCATACATGCGCGCCCACATGTTCGTAATGTTCTGCGCCAGAACGGTATCGGCCACCTGGCCTGATTCCTTGGCAACTTCCACCAAGGCATCGGACGCAAGAATGCCCTTCGGCTGGCCGGCGCCAGTGCCATTGATGATGGCGTTCTGGATCTTGTAATCGAACTTCTCGGGCGCCTTCCGGTTGATGTAGGTGGAAAGCGCCGACGCATCTTCCATCAGTTCCTCGGTGACTGGAACCAGTGCCGTGAGCTTGTTCAGGCGGATCGTGGTTTGATCCAAGGCGACCTTGGACTGCGCGATCTGCGATCCTTCACCTTCCCAGAACGCCTGGATACCGCCGGTCGATTGCCACGGCGTTGTTTCGTCCTTCGGCAACGTAATCGAGTTGGACGCGGACGTGAGTTGGTCGGTACGGGCCAGCAGGCTATCGACGCCCATGACCTTTGCCGTAATCGCGGTACGGAAATCCGGCGGAACCGCAAATCCACCGTCCGCCCCCGTCCCCTCGGTCGAAGTCGTGGTCGGCGCATTCATCGTGAGGCGGGGATCGATGCTCCCCGGAGCCGCACGAACAGCGTTCTTGACGGACTGGGCGAACTCCCCAAACGACCGGAAGCCATGGGTGCCGGCAGTGCTTGGATCACGTGGTGTCGGCGCGATCTTGCGACGCCGGGGCGGACGATTTCCCGCGCCGCCGTCACCCTGATCCACGATATCATCGGGATCGGTTTTCCTGCCCTGCGGGTCCGCGACTCGGGCCTCGGTCTCCGCGATCTTCTCGCGGCGATCGATCTCCGCTTCCACGAATTCAAAGCGCGCGAAAATCTTCTCGATCTCCGCGTCCTCTTCCTCGGACAAGCCGCGCTTCTCGGCATCGGCCGTGGCCTGCAATGTCTTGGCCTGGACGGAGAGCGTGACAAGCTCGTCGCGCAGTTCCTCGATCCGGGAGCCGTCGTTGAAAATCAGGGTGCGGATGCTGGCGTTCTCAAGCAGATACGCCTCAAGCTCCACCATTTTGTTGGTGATAGTCATGACAATCTCCATCTAAGGATAGCCGGCGCTTCACAGCGCGGGCGTCGTATGTTCAGGCGGTTTCGCGCCCGTGATTGCGCTTTAACAGGCGCGTTTCCATGAGGGATACAGCCGGGTGGGCATGCCCCTCCTGGTATTCTGATTCGGCTTGTTCCGCCGCCTGAATAAGAGATTCTGGCACGTGGCGGAAATTTGCCTTCATTGCCAACAGGTCGTGTCTGGCGAGTGCGGCCATTTCGACCTGTTCTGTGATTACATCGGCGAGACCGGCATCGACTGCCTCCTTGGCGTCAAACCACGTCTCATTGTCCATCCATTCGCGAAGCTGCTCTTCCGACGAAGAAGATCGGTCCACGTAAGCCGACAGAATGCTTTCCTTGTACCGAACCAGCAATTCAATCGCCTTGCGGTGGTCATCTTCATCGCCGATGGTCAAGCCCCACGGACGGTGGATCATCATCAGCGCGTTGCCGGCGATATGGATTTCATCGCCGGCCATAGCGATCACCGACGCGATCGAGGCAGCAAGACCGTCGATCTGGACCACCTTCCGTGCCTTGTGGCGCTTCAGGACGTTAAATATCCCCACGCCATCAACCACGGCGCCGCCGGGCGAGTTGATAAAGATATTGAGCGTGGTCACATTGCCGATGGCTTTCAGGTCATCCTTGAACTGACTGGCCGTCGTGCCATCCCATCCATCGCCGATAACGTCGTACAAGTAGACCTCTCCGGTCTTGTCCTGGGCCTTGATTTCATAGGGCCGCTCCCGGTTCGCGGGGCGGAGCGGAATGACGGGACCGTTGAACATGGCGGTCACCTCCTGATCAATGTTGTCAGTGTTTTCGCGATTTCATCGGCGCGCGACTCTGGATCGAATGATTCTCCCGCGATCAGTAGTGCAGTTTCCTCGTCGAGCCACGTTTTCAGCGCCCCAGCAAGAATTACATTGTCAGCCTTGACCTTCAGCGTCTTGAGTACATCCGTAATCAAGGTTCCAACATATCGACCATGTCTTTCGCCATCGGCCGCGAGTATCTCGGCGCGGTCCTCTAACGGCTCCGCTTTGATAGCCCTTCGTCTTTGCGCCTTGAGAGCCGCCATGCGGAACAAAGCAAAAGCTGCATCGTCGGCGGGTTCGGCAACGGGAGCATCAGTGCCGATCTTCTCAAGAGTCGTCATGTTGACCTGGACGGTGTACTTGTCGCCGTCTGGGCCGATGGTGTTGAAGCCGCGACGCTTTCTCGCCTCGTTACGGTTGATGATGCCGTTCTGCACAAGGATGGAATCCGTTTCGGCCTTGGACTTGGCATTGCCTTCCGCCGCCCAGTCGAGATCGAGACGGGCGCGAATGGCGGGCCATGGGCGCAACAGTTTCCGGTTGACCTCTTGTGCCGCCCGCTCCGCCCACGGCGTCAGCGCATCGCGGACAAATTCAATGGATTGTTCTTCAATATTGCTGAATGTCGCGCGCAGCAGATGCGCCACCTTGTGCGGCGGGACTCCGAAGATCCGGCACACTTCCTCGATGAGCAGGAACCTCGTCTCGATGAACTGGGCCTTCTCCGGCTCGGTGCCGAAGCTATGATACTTCGGCCCATTATCGAGAACCAGCAGGCCCCACGCCTTGTCCGATCCTTTATGGCCACCTTCGATAGCTTCCTTCACCGACGTGCGGGTCTCTTTGTTTAGGTTTTGATCGAACGACAGCATCCCGCCAAGCTGCGTGTTGTTGTGGTAGAACGACTGCCCGAATCTTTCCGCGGCGGCGGAGTGGGCCAGCGTCCGCGCGGCCATTGTTACGGTATCGAATCCAGATAGCCCATCCACGCCGGGGCCATGGACATGGAAGACCTCTTCGCTATAGTCCAGAACCGTCTCGCCGTCGGCTCGGTTTCTCACCACCAGGACAAGGCGGTTATCGCTTTCACGTTCCAGCGTGCATCGCTCCGGCGCCAACGGCCACAACGCAACCGGCCTGCCGCCACGATCCTTCTCTATCTCCGCGTAAAAGTTACCCCAGACCAACGCCTGAATGTACATGGCCTCCATGAAATTGAAGGCGCCCGTTTCCGTATTCGGACTGTCGTTCAGCAACCGATATGTCGTCAGTTGCCGGCGCGGGATACGATCTCCATTGTCGCGCTCTAGAAAGACTTCCCAATCGCACGAGGCCAGCGCCTTCGATATGACGGTCACGCACGCCCAAACGGCCGAGAGTTGCAGGGCATCGTCCGGCGTCATACGGATACCGCCGAGATGCTTGCTCGGCAGCCAGATTACGCGCTCGCCGGAAAATTCCGGGTTGGGCTGCGTCCGGCGCGCGGCAAGCAATGTACGAAGGCCGGACAAGAGCCCCATTCATATCCTCCGGTTCAGGCCCACATCACGAAGGGCTCTATCGGCTTTTCCTGATTCAACATCGCCAGCCGCACGGCCATAGCCAATGCAACGACGCCATCAATCCGCCCCGTCGCCTTGCGCTTGGTGAACTTGCGGTTGCCTGCAGCATCCTCTTCCAACACCGCACTCGCGACGTTCCAGCGCAGCACCGGATTGATGTGGACCCTCAGCGTCCCGTTCAGAATTACTTCCTCGATAGCCTCGACGGCCGGGCTCATGTCCTTGAACCCCTGCCCGCATTCGACAAGGTTCAGGTCTACCCCCTGCTCGTCGAGATCGGCTTTCAGGTTTTCGATGCGCCAGCGGTCATAGGCCGTTTCGGCGATCTCGACTTCTGCTGATCGCTCACCCAGGCGCTTCACGACGTGCGCGTAATCGATGACCTTGCCCGGTATCGCGTGCAGATGACCATCTTGAGCCCATTTCAGATACGGCGCCCGGTCTTGATCTTCGCGTTCCTTCAGCGTGTCCTTGGGAGTCCAGAACTCGACAAAGGCGTCAAGCGTGCCGTCATCGTTGGGGAAGACCTCGGCATAGGCAGTCAAGTCCCGCCTACCGGACAGGTCCAGCGCGCCGTAGCACTTCCTGCCCCGGAACGCCTCCCGGTCCAGCTCGCGTTCGCACGCGACCCATGCGTCATGACCGATCCATGCGGACTCGGCGTCCGTCCACCGACAGAAATTGAGCCGTAGCACGAGATTCTGTTTCGACGGCATCCCCAGCGCGTGACGGACCTGTTCCTCCAGGTACTTGGGCTGGAACGTGATCCCCAGCGACGGGTTGGCCTTGGGCCAGCAACTCGGGTCGTGCAAGGGATCATCATCTTCATCAAGCGAGCACACGAACGCGAAGAACGAATCATCCTCGATATCGCCAGCGCAGACCTTTACCGCGTAGTCGTGATAGTTATAGCAGACCGACTCCCGATCCGAACCGCTGTTCGTGATCATGAAGATCAGTGCCTGCCGCCGCCCCTTCGTGCCGGCGCGCATGATCTCAACCATGGCGTTGGTCGGGTGTTCGTGAATCTCATCCAGCAACGCACAGTGAGGGCGCGGACCGGACTGGCCCTTCCCCCGGTCATCCGTCGATATCGGCCTGAAGAAAGAACCCTTGCGCAGATAGGCGATGTTATGTTTTTCGGTGCCGCCGGACATATGCAAAAGTTCATCAAGCTCTGGCGAGGCATTGACCATCGCCACAGCGTCCCGAAACAACACCTTGGCCTGATCTCTTTTGGTCGCCGCAGCGTACACCTCCGCGCGGGACTCTCCGTCTGCCGTCAGCATGTAGAGGCCAACCCCAGCGGCCATCGGCGACTTGCCGCTGTTGTGCGTCGGGATCATGCCCTCGCCCGCGAGGAACAGGTGTGATGGACTATCTACCGTCAGGCACCGCACCGGTACTGACGGCACCGGATCGCACCCGACAATCATCCGCCCTTCGCTCAATGAACGCGTCGAGGGGCGCCCCCTCAATCGCGCCGCCTTGCGATGGAGTCGGAATATCGGCCGGTCGCGATAGGCATGGAGCCGGATGCGCCAGCGCCGGCCAACCTCGCGCCCATTCAGCATCGCCGCAGACTCAGTGACGGTCGGCTTGAAGCCGAGCGAACGCATCAGCTCCAGCGCGTCGCGCACAAGCGGCTCGCGACAGATCGTCAGCTCGGCCGCGCCCTCCTTCAGAGCCGATCCGTCCGTGTCCATCAATCCCTGTAGAAGCGCGAGACGCTGCCCGTCAGACGCCCGGAGATAGACTGCCGGGATGTGTTTGTTTCCTAGCACGTTAAGCGCGCGAAGCCGCGCCTGCACGCTCCCGTTCCGCGCCACCTGGCTACGGTCGCCACCGAGCACCACGCGCGCCGTCGTATCGGAATGCTTCTTCTGCTCCGCAACCGGGACGCCCTCGCTCCGGACCTCCTCCACAATGCCCCAGTCAGCGTATGCGACCGTCAGCCGTGCGCAATCGGAGTCCCCGTCCCCGAGCCATGCTCCGAACGTGTAGGGCGGCACCGGGATCTCCGCATCCGGCAGATTGAGCGGCCCGCTCACGTCTACTCGGTGGTTCCACTTCGCCTGCGGGTGCGCGCTCGTCGTCGGGCCCATAACCAGAGTGCGCGCGATCTCCGCAGTATTGCGGGTCGCGTAGCCGCCCTTGCGCGGAGCGCCGGCCGGTTTCGGCCCGGGCTTGCCACCCGTGCGCAAAGACGCCACTCGCCATTCATGCGCGGCGTCCGCCACGATCTCACACCCGTCGGAAAAGCGGAGGCGGTAGCATTGCCGATCATGTAACACGGGGCTTACCGCCGTCACATTGCAGGGTAGGCCCCGCTCGTCAAACACACGATCCCCCGGCTGGATATCGCCCATCATCGTCCAGCCGCCCAGAGTCGGAACAGGGGTATCCAGCGCGAGCGGTCCCTTGCCCGTCTCGACAAAGGCCATCCGGAAACGTCGCGATTCATCCGGCGCTTTCCACCCGAACAACGACCCAACAACGAAGGCTTGCCAGTCAATCAGATCGAACGGCTTGGTATCGCCACTAAAATTGTCGCCGGCCACCCGGTCGACCACTAGCACATCTGGGAAATACTCAATGACCCGGTTTGCCGCTTTGATATCCCAGACAAGCCCGCGTTTCGGCCCGTTTTCCAGATCGTCCAGATGGCGGACACAAGAATTGTAAACATCCGGCCCGGCAACAATCCTATCGGCAACTACACCACGCGCGAAGGCCGTGGCACGATCAGGTGAAGTAGGAGGCTTTTTTCGGCTTTTCTTTTTTGCCATTACCACCCAGCCGCGCCCGCGAGGCCGGGTCGAGCCCCAATTCGGAACCCAGATACCGGAGTTGCCCGAAATACGCGGCCGTCATCTCCGACGGCTTCTTTTCCCATTGCGCAAATAGCACACACCATTGATGTGCTTTCGCGGAATCGTGCGACGACAGCCAGAATGCGGTTTCGATGTACTGATCCCATAACTCGGCCTCGCGCTTTTTCAGTTTTGCCGGACGCACAGGTGAACCGCCAGCATCGGGCGCGGCGAGCGCAGCCGCGTGGCGGGTCGCGTTCAGCGTCCCCCCCACAACGTGCAACTCAACCGGCTTTGGCTTTCGCCCTCTCGTCGCCATCAAATTCAATTCCTTGAAACATTATTACGCAAAAATTCACGTCCTCA
>Ga0214471_10000448_pt1 | contig 35587 bp, 45 predicted proteins | sample RVTome_5_FD_207665 | JGI IMG/M metagenome (GOLD analysis project Ga0214471, IMG submission 207665) | Soil microbial communities from uranium-contaminated site in the Upper Colorado River Basin, Wyoming, United States - RVT142D155 | ecosystem: Environmental > Terrestrial > Soil > Contaminated >... | reverse complement strand
TTCGCGTGGAAGTTCACGCGCCGAGATCTCCACCGCCTCCTGGAACGCTGGCGCCTCACTGAGCCCGCGTCGCCCAGGGCCGCCGCATGACAATACGTCATCGAACTTATGAACCGGTGGACTAGCGACGATCACATCATATGTCTCGGCATTTCCAATCAGGTGGATCAGGCCGACGGCCCCACGATCGGCGAGCAGCCTGGCGGCGTCCGGGCGCACGGTTCCGGCCGTCAGCGCAACGCGGCCTGCGAGCGGTGGCAGGCGCTCCGGACTCCCCGTGATTTCGGCTCCGGACCCGGTCCACGTCAGGCCGCCCGCGAAGCCGCGCCGAAACGCGGGCCCCCCGCCCATCACGAAGTCGCGCCACAGCCGGAACGTGGCCGTTGCCGCTCCGTCGGTCACGGCCACGGACGTGGTCTCGGGGTCAAAAGTGATCCGCACCAGCGGCACGATATGGAAATAGGTCCCCGCCACCGGATCGAGGCCGAGCGCGCGACAGGCCGTCTCGATGTAGGCGGCGGCAATGTCCGCTTCGGGCGTCCCGGTAGCGCGACCGCGCAGCAGGTCGTGGGCGAGGAAGAACGTGTGCGCTCGGAGCGTCGTCGTGTCGATCGGACTGCGGCGGTTCACACCGAGTGCTGAGGGTGGCGTGGGGGCGCACGCCGCCGTCAGGAGGATGGGAAGGAGAAGCGCGTTTCGCGAGCGGCTCATCGATGGTCTCGGTTGGCGGTTTCCTCAAGGTCGTTGCTAAGATAGATAGGTGCACGCGCTCCTTGTGATGTTGTCGGCTATACAGATCGGGACGGACGCGGTCGATCGGGCGGTGATGGGCGGCATCGAAGGCGGTATCTATCCCGCCGCGGTGGTGGTCATAGGGACGAGCGACCGCGTCGTCTACGCCCGGGGATATGGCCATTTCACGTGGGACGCGTCCAGCGCGGTCCCGGATCCGGACAGTTCGTTGTTCGACCTGGCCTCCCTCACCAAGGTGCTCGCAACCACCTCCGCCCTGATGGTACTCGCCGATCGCGGCCGCGTGGCGCTTCGGCGTCCGGTCGTGCAGTACCTGCCCGGCTTCGCGGGGGAGGGCAAGGAAGCGGTCACCGTCCGCCATCTGCTGCAGCACCGGTCCGGACTGCGCGCATTCTTGCCGCTTGACCAGATGGCGGCAACCGCCGGCGAAGCTCGAGACCTGGTGTTGCACGAGCCGTTGCGGTGGAGCGCCGGGGGCCGGGTCGAGTACAGCGATCTCAATGCGATGTTGTTGGGGTGGATTGTCGAGGCGGCCGGCGGAATGCCGTTGGATCGATTCGTAGCGCGCGCCGTGTTCGAGCCACTCGATATGCGGCAAACCCGCTTTCGCCCACCGGCCGACCTTCGCGCGCGGATCGTCCCGGTGGGACTCTGGCGTGGTCAGCCGGTGTCGGGGTCGGTACATGATCAGAACGCAGCGCGATTTGGTGGTGTATCCGGTCATGCGGGGTTGTATGGGACGGGATCGGATGTTGCGCGGTATGCACAGATGATGCTCCGGCGCGGAACGACCCGTGACGGCTCGCGGCTGATCAGGACGGGGACGATCGACCTCTTTCTCCGGCGGGGCAGTGGCAACCGCGCGCTCGGTTGGGAGATGCGCGATACCACGTCGAGCGATAACTCGGGGACATTGTTCTCCGCCAATGCATACGGGCATACCGGGTACACCGGCACGTCGGTCTGGATCGATCCGGATCGGGATCTTTTCGTGGTCTTCCTGACCAACCGCGTGTTTGCGCCTCGCACCGCGCGCTCGATCTCTGGCTTGAAGCGGGTCCGAGGCGAGGTGGCCGACGCGGCCGTACGCCTGCTCGAAGGGTGTGACGACAGGTCCGATGGCACAGCGAGGTGTTGAGCGCGTCGTGCTCCTCTACGATGACCGCTGCGGGTTCTGCCGCCGGTGGGTAGCGCGGCTCAAGCGTTGGGACCGGCGCGACCGGATCGGCGTCATGTCGCTGTGGGATACGCGGGCCCCCGGCCTCGCCGGCCGGAGCGCCGACGCGTTGAGACACGCGGCGCACGTGGTCATGCCGTCCGGAGAAGTTCATGCGGGGGCGGCGGCGCTGCGCGCGCTCTGCCCGGTCCTCCCCGGGGGGCGGTTGGTGGCCGGGTTGTTCGCCCTTCCCGGGGCGATGGCCCTGGCCGAACGGAGCTATCGCTGGGTTGCCCGCAGGTGGGGCCCGGTTGGCGGCGGCGAGCGGGGCGCGTAGGTTCGGTGTAGGAAGTGAATGACGGACGCCCGCGCCGTCGGCCCCGTTCGCGCGAAGGTGACCATGACAGCACTGACCGAAGAACTCATTCGCAAGACGCTACGCTCGGTGAAAGACCCCGAGTTGAATCTCAACATCATCGATATCGGGTTGGTCTACGACGTGGAAATCGAGGGTGGTGACGTGGAGGTCAAGATGACCCTTACGTCGCCGGGGTGTCCCGCCGGTCCGGAGATCCTGGGCGACACGGAGCAGGCCATCAAGACGCTCGATGGGGTCGAGAGCGTGAATATCGAGCTGGTGTGGGAACCGTACTGGACGCCCGAGCGGATCGATCCGCGGGTGCGGGCGTTCCTGGGACTGTAGCGATCCCCCCTAGCGGGCCGCCTCGAGGATCGCATCGTCGCCCAGGGCTTCCCGCTGCCACTGCCGTAGCTCCACGATACGGGCCAGGTGGTCGGTCGACGTGGGCGCCGCCCGCGCGATCGCGAGCAGGGTCCCGTTGGGGCACAGCAGCCCCTGATCCAATTCGACGATGCGCGCGGTCGCCATCCGGAGGTCCCGCAGGCGCTGGTAGCGCTGCTGCGCATCGGGGTCGGTCTGCGGACGGGTCTGGTGTTCGAAGCGTGGCCAGTCCTTTTCGGGGACCGCCAGGCCGCGCGTCACCGCCGCGACCAACGCGGAACCGTGGCGACTTGCAATGGTCTGGGGAACCCCCTCGGTACGGCTCAGCGCGCTCGTGTTCTTGGGTGCGACCCGGGCGATCGTGATCAACGCCGAGTTGTGGATCACCCGAAATGGTGCTCGATCGAGCGACGCCGCTTCCCGTTCGCGCCATTCCCACACGGCTTTCAGGACGGCAAGCCCCTTCGGTGGCAGGGTCCGCGCGCCTTTGATCCGCAGGAACGCGTCGCCCCCGTCGGTTTGCGTCCAACGCACGCGTTCGAGCCGGTTGAATTCCTCTTCCGCCCAGTGCAACCGGCCCATCTTCTCGAGGCGCTTGGCGAGTTCGTCCTTGAGGGCGGGGAGATACGCGGTGTCGGCGGCCGCGTATTCGATCATCGCCGGGGTGAGCGGCCGGCGCGACCAGTCGGCGCGCTGCAGTTTCTTGCTCAACCGCAGGTCGAAGTATCGCTCCAGCAGCGCCCCAAGGCCGAACGCCGTCTCGCCGGCCAACTGCGCCGCGATCCGCGTGTCCCACAGATTCCGGGCGCGGAACCCGTAGTCCCGGTCGAGGATGCGCAGGTCGTAGTCCGCGTCGTGGAAGATCGTCTCGAGCTTGGCGTCGTTGAGCAGGCTTCCGATAGGAGCGAGGTCATCGACCGCGAGCGGATCGACCAGTGCCGTGTCTTCGCCGGAGCTGATCTGAATGAGGTAGACGCGGTCGACATAGCGATGGAAGGACGCTGCCTCGGTATCTAACGCTATACGGGGCTTATGTTTAAGCCGCTTGGCCACGTCGCGTAGCGTCTGGGAATCCGCGACGAGCTGTGTCGTGCGATCGGTCGGTGGCAGTGTCGGCATGTGTGCGAGAATCATCGCCAGGGACGGCTGGATTTGCCACCCGGGCCGCTTTCCATCGCGTCACCGTACGCGGGCCGCTAAGTTACCAGCGTGCCTTCCCTTCCTGCGGTGGAGTTCACGGTCTATCCGGACGACTGTGACGCGTACGGGCACCTGAATCAGGCGAGTTTCCTGGTGCTGTTCGAGCGCGCGCGCTGGGACGCGCTGGCCGGTGGGCCGGGCATGGATGCGTTCACGCGCCACCACACCTGGCCGGCGGTGCGCCAGACGACCATCGAGTATCTCGCACAGGTGCTCCCGGGCGACCGGTTGTCGTTCGCGATCGACATGACCTTCCACGGGCGAACCAGTTTTCATCTCAGGCAGGTTGCGCGGCGCGTCGAGGGTGGTGCGGTCGTCGCCGAGGCCGAGTTCAAGTTCGTGTGCATCGGCAAGGATGGTCGTCCGAGTCCGGTGCCTCCCGAAGTGAGCCTGTACTTCGGCGCGCGCCCCTCCCGGCGGACGGGCGCGGTCCAGCACCTGTCCGTGCGAGGTATCGCGACCGCGGTCGAACTCCACGGCGACGGAGCGGCGCTGCTGTTCGTGCACGGGTTTCCGCTCGATCGGACGATGTGGCGGCAGGTCGCGTCGATGAACACGCGCTGGCGGCGGATCGTGCCCGATTTGCGCGGCATGGGGTTGACGGACGCGGGTGAGGGAACCCATGGCATTCCCCGATACGCGGACGATGTGATCGGGCTGTTGGACACGCTGCACATCGAGCAGGCGGTGGTCTGCGGGATGTCGATGGGCGGGTACGTCGCACTCGACCTGTTGAGCCGCCACCCGGATCGTGTTCGCGCGCTGATCCTGGTCAACACCCGGGCCGCGGCGGACGACGACAAGGGGAAAGCCGGCCGTAACGCGATGATCGCCCGGGTGCGGCGCGAGGGACCGGGGTTCCTCGCGCATGAGATGATTCCCAAGTTGTTCGCCCCGGCCTCGCTGAAGATCATGCCGGAGGTGGTAGCGCAGGCGCGCGGAATGGTGGCGCACTCGACGCCGGAAGGAGTCATTGGGGCGCTGGAGGCGATGCGCGACCGTCAGGATAGCACGGCGTTGCTGGGCGAGATTCGCGTGCCGACGCTCGTGTTGGTCGGGAGCGAGGATCAGTTGATTCCCGCGACCGTCGGACGAGCGATGAGTGACGCCATCCCGGGCGCGCAGTTCGCGTCGATTCCCAACGCGGGTCATTTGGCGCCGATGGAGCAGCCGGTGAACACCAGTCGGGTCATCGGCGAGTTTCTCGACGCCCTCCCCTGAGGTGATCCCGTCAGTCATGCGTATCGGCGTACATCAAGTCCCCTGGTGGCTGCTGGCGGGAGCGATCGCGTGTACCCCGCGCGCCGAGGAAACGGCTGAGACCGATGCCGTCGAAGCCCGTCGCGACACCGTGATGTTCGAGACGACTGCCGGCCGCATCGTCATGGAGCTGGAGAACGAGTTGGCGCCGATCTCGGTGGAGAACTTTCTGCTCCACGTGCGTTCGGGATTCTATGACGGGCTCGTGTTCCACCGGGTCGAGCCGGGGTTCGTCATTCAAGCGGGCGAAGTCGATCCGGACATGCGCAAGCGGATCAGTAGCGTGTTCCCGATCGAGAACGAGGCGACCAACGGACTGAAGAACCTTCGGGGGACGGTGGCGATGGCGCGGACGGGGGATCCGCATAGCGCCACCAGCCAGTTCTTCATCAACCTGGCGGACAACGCCAAACTCGACTTCACGGCACAGACCGCGACCGGGTGGGGGTATGCGGTGTTCGGGCGCGTGATCGAAGGGATGGATGCGGTCGATTCCATTACGCGCATTTCCACCACGCGCCAGCGCACCTACGCGCATCTGCCGATTGCCCCGCCGGTGATCACCCACGCGTCTATCGTGAGCGGTCGCTGAATCAGACGCCACCCCCGGAGAGCCTCCAGCTGGCGCTGCCGGCCTGGGTCGTGCCGTCCGTATCCTGGGACCGCGCCTACGTGAGCGATGACGACAAGATGCGTCTCGTCATCGCACTGGCGCGCGGCAATGTCGATCACGAAACCGGCGGGCCGTTCGGTGCGGCGGTATTCGAACGCGATGGGGGCCGCTTGGTCTCGGTCGGCGTGAACACGGTGGTGACGTCGCACAACGCGATGCTGCATGCGGAGATCGTGGCGTGCATGCTGGCTCAAGCACGGGTCCGGTCGTACACGTTGTCCGCGCCCGATCTACCGCAGCACGACCTGGCGGCGTCATGCGCGCCATGCGCCATGTGTCTGGGCGCCGTGCTGTGGAGCGGCGTCCGCCGCATCGTGTACGGCGCTTCACGCGACGACGCCGTCGACTGCGGGTTCGATGAAGGCCCCGTGTTCCCGGAGTCCTACACTTATCTGACCAGCCGGGGCATGGCCTTCATCGGTGACGTGCGACGCGATGAGGCGCGTGCGGTGCTCGACACGTACAATCGTCGCGGCGGGACTCTCTACAACGGCTGACGCGATCGCCACATTATTGGGGAACCTGGGGCGCGCCCCGTGCCGTTTCACTTACGACCATCGTTCCGCCCCACCACTCAGGAGACCCCATGACCAAGCGCAAGATCGCGGAGTGGAGCAGTCTGCAGGATCGGATTCCGGCCGGCGCGCTGGTGGGCAACGTGGATCTCGTCGTGGTGCGATACGACGACGAGGTATCGGTGTTGTACGGGCGCTGTCTGCACCGCGGTGCGTTGCTCGCCGACGGGTACGTCGAGGGTGACAACCTGATCTGCGGCGTGCATCAGTGGGACTACGGGTTTCGCACCGGCGTGAGCGAGTACAACAACCAGGATCAACTACGGAAGTTCTCGAGCTTCATCGAAGCCGATGCGGTGTGGATCGACGAGGACGAAATTCGTGCATGGGAACGTGAACATCCGCAGCCGTACAAGCGCGACGAATACCAGGGGGCGTTCCAGGACGTTCACGGAACGGCGGAGGAGCCGCACAACGCCTTGATCCGCGGGCTGGCCGCACGCGGATTGGCGGGGGAGCACGGACCGGTTGCGGCGATGGGCGTGCCGGGATCGGAGTTGCCGCGCTGGGATCACATCCAGTTCGTGACCGCGCAGCTTCGGACGCCGCCACAACTCGACGATGCCGTGGTGCATACGGATCTCGTGATCGGCCCGGCCGCGCGCCGTCCCCTGCGGATGGAGATCCCGCTGTTCGTGTCGGACATGAGCTTCGGCGCGTTGTCGGAGGAGGCGAAGACCGCGTTGGCGCGCGGGGCGGAACTGGCGGGGACCGGCATTGCGTCCGGGGAGGGGGGGATGCTACCCGAGGAGCAGGCGGAGAACTCTCGCTATCTCTACGAATTGGCTTCAGCGCGGTTCGGGTTCTCGATGGAGAAGTTGCAGAAGGTGCAGGCGTTTCACTTCAAGGGCGGACAGGCGGCGAAGACCGGAACGGGCGGCCACCTGCCCGGCGCCAAAGTGAGCGCCAGGATCGCCGAGGTCAGGAGGCTGCCTGAAGGGCAACCCGCGGTATCCCCCGCGCGATTCCCCGAGTGGACCGAGCCCGCGCAGTTTCGCGCGTTTGCCGATGACGTGCGCGATGCGACCGGCGGGATCCCGATCGGGTTCAAGCTTTCCGCGCAGCACATCGAGCAGGACCTCGACGCCGCGCTGGAGATCGGGGTGGACTACATCATCCTCGATGGGCGCGGCGGGGCGACGGGAGCCGCGCCGCTCATCTTTCGTGACAACATCTCCGTACCCACGATTCCGGCCCTCGCGCGCGCGCGGCGCCATCTCGATCGCATGGGTGCGTCCGACGTCACCTTGATCGTTACCGGCGGCCTGCGTACGCCGGCCGACTTCGCCAAGGCGCTCGCGCTGGGAGCCGACGGCATCGCGGTGTCGAATGCGGCGATTCAGGCCATCGGGTGCATCGCTATGCGGGCCTGTCATACGAACAACTGCCCGGTCGGTATTGCGACCCAGCGCCCGCACCTGCGCGAGCGGCTCGTGATCCAGCCGGCGGCGGAGCGGTTGGCGCGATTCTTCGGTGCCGCGGTGCAACTGATGACCGTCATGGCCCGCGCCTGCGGCCATACGCACTTGAAGCAGTTCACGCTGGATGACCTGACGACCTGGGACCGCGAGATGGCGTATCTCGCCGGCGTGCCGTACGGCGGGGTGGAAGGACCGGCGACCTGGGCCGCCGGGCTCGTGTCGGGCGGATCGGCGTGATGGGGGCGGCACACGAGTTGACCTGGCATCGGGTGCTCGATCTCGACGAGCTGCCGGAAGGACGGGTCAAGACCGTCACGGCCGGACATCGCCAGTTGGCGATGACGCACTTCGAGGGTCGTTACGCGGCCCTCAGCAACACGTGTCCACACCAAGGGGGCCCGCTGGGTGAGGGGTCGATCGAAAACGGCTGGCTACGCTGCCCGTGGCACGGTTGGGATTTCCACCCCTGCACGGGGAAACCGCCCGGCGGGTACGACGACGGGGTGCCCACGTTCGAGGTCGAGCAACGTGAGGACGGGATCTACGTCGGCATACCTGAGGAGGCGTCGCACGTCCGGACCGTATCGGATGTCATGGTCGAGACCATGGTGCATTGGGGTGTCACGCACGTGTTCGGCATGGTGGGGCACTCCAACCTCGGACTTGCGGACGCGTTTCGCCGTCAAGCGCAAGCGGGCAAACTCACGTATATCGGCATTCGCCATGAGGGCGCGGCGTCCTTTGCGGCGTCAGCCTATGCGAAGCTCACCGGAAAGCCGGCCGCGTGTTTCGCCATCGCCGGCCCCGGCGCCACCAATCTCCTCACGGGGTTGTGGGACGCCAAAGTCGATCGGGCGCCGGTGTTGGCGCTGACGGGGCAGGTGAACACGCAGGTTCTGGGCCCGGGCGCGTTTCAGGAGATCGACCTCAACTCGGCGTTCGAATCGGTCGCGGCGTGGAAGCAAACCGTGCTCTCCGATAGCCGGCATGCGGAGCTGATGACCCTGGCGCTGAAGCATGCCACGATGCGGCGGGACGTGGCGCATCTCATCTTCCCCGACGAAGTGCAGACCATCGCCGCACCATCGAACGCCGTGGCATCGGGACCGGCCGGGCGCGTTCCGAACCTCGCGGTTACGCCGCCGCGCGCCGCGCTGGATGCGGCACTGGATCTCCTCCGGAAGGCGAAACGACCCGTGATCATCGTCGGCCACGGCGCCCGGTTCGACATGCCGGCCATCATCGCGCTGGCCGAATCGATGCACGCGCCGGTGATCACGACGTTCAAGGGCAAGGGACTCATTGCCGACAATCACGCGCTCGGCTGCGGCGTGCTGGGCCGCAGCGGCACGCCGATCGCGAGCTGGTTCATGAATGAGGCCGACCTGTTGCTCGTCTTCGGCGCGTCGTTCTCCAATCACACCGGGATCACGCCGAAAAAACCGATCATCCAGGTCGACTTCGACCCGATGGCCCACGGCAAGTTCCACCCGGTCACGGTGCCGCTGCTGGGAGAGATCGGCGTCACGGCGGAAGTGCTTCGATCGGAGATCGGGCCGACGGGAGCCACCGACCAACGCGGTGAAATCGCGACGCGCTGGACGATCTGGCGCGCCGAGAAGGCCCGCCGCGCGCTCGACGATCGCGGCAAGGGCGTGAATTCCGCGTCCATTTTTGCCGCCATGACCGATCTCGTCCCCACGGATGCCGTGATCGCGGTGGACGTGGGCAACAATACCTACTCGTTCGGTCGTTACTTCGAGTGCACGCGGCAGTCGATACTCATGTCGGGGTACCTGGGATCGATCGGGTTCGGCTATCCGGCCGCGATGGGTGCGTGGGCGGCGGCACCGGATCGACCGACGGTCGCGGTCACCGGTGACGGCGGGTTCGGTCAATACATGGCGGAGCTGACGACCGCGGTGAAGTACGGCATGAACATCACGCACGTGCTGCTCAACAATCACGAGCTGGGCAAGATCTCCAAGGAACAGCGGGCGGGTGACTGGGACGTGTGGCAGACGTCACTGCATAATCCCGACTTCTCGGAGTACGCCAAGCTGTGCGGCGCGTTCGGCGTGCGCGTCACCGCGCGCGCGGACCTGCACGACGCCATCCGCGCGGCGCTGGCGCACGACGGGCCGGCGATGGTCGAGGTCATGACCGATCCGGAACTGATCTAGTCCCTCAGAACTCCTCTTTTGGAAAAGGGGACGGTACGAGCGTGAAGTTGGCGACTTCGCGCGTCCACGAGCCGGACCTCGAGGTTCATCATCGGCGGCGTCATCCGCCGAATCGCCGCCGCGCGCACGACCGGTAGGGCCTCCGGCTCGAGGTCACCGTGCAGATCGACTCGCATGACGGCGTCGGGCGGCGCCTCGGCGATCACGGCGCGCATCATGCGGTCGAGATCCGTGCGGCCTACGCCCTGCGCCTGCAGGCTGCGTACGAGCATCGGCCGTGCCGGTAATGCCTCGAACCTCCAGCTCCGCAAGACGCCGCCGCTCTCCACCCCTGGCTCGAAGTCGAGTAGCAGGTAGCCCTTCGGCTCGTCCTTCTCGGCAAAGGAGGTCCGCTCGATCGATCCGGGATAGAACACGGGCGACGGAAGCGCGCGGCGCGCGAGATCGTGCGTGCGGACCTGGTGTCGATGGATGTGGCCGCAGAGGACCGCGGCGACTCCCGAGGGAAGATCGGAGCCGCGCACCACGTCCTCGCCGGCGCGAAACACGTAGTCCGCCGGCCCGACGGTCGCTCCCTCGACGCACTGATGCATCAGGAGCAGCTTGATGCCGGCGCCGGCGTCACGCCATCCCGTTGCCTCCAACACCGTGGCGAACTGCCCCCGAACGTCGCGGCGCACGTTGGGGAATCCGGCGAGCGCGACCCGCGTTCCCCTCACCTCCGCCACGAAGGTGGTTGGCTTGTGGAACACGTGGATGTGCGGGTGCTCGGCGAGCAACGCGTACGGAATGGCCGATCGTTCATGGTTGCCGGGCACCAGGTATACCGGGACTCCCGTCTCCGCGACACGCTTGAGCGGAAGGAGCGCGCGCTGTACCAGGTCCACCGCCACCTTGCTGCGGAACAGCAGATCTCCGCCGTGCACCACGAGATCGGCGCCGCTCTTCGGAACGGTGTCCAGCACCCGTTGGTAGTTGTCGAAGAAGTCATGCCCGCGCCGCCGCCGCGTGACACGGGGGTGTCGTGGCAGGTCGAACCCGAGACGCGTGTCGGCGAGCAGCAGAACGCGCACGCCACTCCTCGATCGCGGCATGGTCCTCCAGGCGTCACGCAAGTGTAGCCGGAGCGGACTTGGCCGTCGACCGTGCTGCGCCGATGACGAGGGGACGAAAGGGCCGCGGCGAGGTGCGCCCGGCCGCTCAAGTGGTCTGCGCCCGGGTGGCGGTAGCGCCGCGTTCCAGTTCGAGCAGGTATTGCTTGCGCCACAGGCCGCCGCCGTAGCCCACCAACCGGCCGTCGGCGCCGACCACGCGGTGACAGGGGATCACGACGGCGATCCGATTGTCACCGTTGGCCCGCCCGACGGCGCGCACCGCCTTCGGGTTGCCGATGGTGCGCGCAATCCAGTCGTAGCTGGTTGTGGTTCCGTAGGGAATCGTGCGGAGTGCATCCCACACCGCCCGCTGGAACGGCGTGCCGGGGACCACGAGCGGCGCGGTGAACGCTTGCAGCGTTCCGGCGAAGTACGCCCGCATTTCCTCGGCGATGTGGGTGAGGTGGTCGTGTTCGCCCGGCACGATGGCGCAGGCGAGATCGCGGGTCAGCCGCGTGAGCTGGGTCTCCAGCATGCGCCGATCGGCGAACTCGAGCAGGCAGATTCCTGCATCGGTCGCGCCGGCCACCATGGGGCCGAGCGGTGTCAGCACGCGCGTGACGGTCACGAGCGTCGTCGACCGGCCGCGACCGGGCGCATCGCCGATCAGTCGCTGGAACGCGTCGCGAAACCCGCTCAGCGACTCCCAGCCGGTGGCGTACGCGGTCCGCGTGAGATCGTCGCCCTGACGAATCTGGCCGAGTGCCACACCGAGCCGGCGCGCGCGTTGATAGGCGTGGAAGGTCATGCCGTGTTGCGCGCGGAACCACCGGCGCACGCGGCCCGGGTCGAGCGCGCGGGCTCGGAGGTCGGCGTCGGTCCAGCGCCGCGCCGGATCTTCCTCGAGGTCACGCAACAGCGCGTCCATCCACGCCGGGGTCTTGCCGTTCAATTCCATCGGCCGGCACCGCTTGCACGGTCGAAATCCCGCCAGCAGGGCGTCCCGTGTCGAGGGGTAGAATTCGACGTTCTCGGGCCGTGGTTTCTTGGCCGGACAGGTCGGCCGGCAGAAGATCCCGGTGGTCCGGACCCCCATGTAGAACAGGCCGTCGTACGCGGGGTCACGCGCGCGCGTGGCCTGGAACATCTCATCGACCGGGGGCAGATTGCGTTGTGCCATGTGACGAATGTAGGTAGTGGCGCGGGCCGAATCCACCGAAAACTGGGCAGCGAATTCGAGGTCAGGCGACGCCGGTGAAGATGGGGACATTCAGCGCGGTATGACGGACTCGGCGACGCGTCACGATACGCACGCCCGCATCTACGCCGTGGTTCGGCGCATTCCGCGCGGCCGGGTGGCGACCTACGGCCAGATCGCGCAATTGGCCGGATTCCCGCGACAACCACGCCTGACCGGATACGCGCTCCACGCGTCGACCGACGACCGTGTGCCGTGGCACCGGGTCATCAACGCCCGGGGGAGAATCAGCCTGCGGGCGCGACCCGGCGCGGCGTCGGAACAGCGCGCGCTGCTGGAGGTCGAAGGCATCGAGTTCGGAGCCGATGGTCGCGTGTCGCTTTCAGCCTACCAGTGGCGGCCTCGGCGGCGCCCGAGCGTGGCACGATGAATCTGCGTGATGAGTTCGGCGACATCGACATCTACCTGTTCGATCAGTTGTTGCGGCAGCGTGTCACGCCCGGCATGCGCATCCTCGACGCGGGATGCGGCGGTGGCCGCAATCTCGTGTACCTGCTGCGCGCCGGATTCGACGTCTATGGCGTCGACCCGTCGTCGGAGGCGGTCGACCGCGTGCGCGCGCTCGCCGCTCGGGTGGCTCCCCACCTACCGCCGACCAACTTCCGGGCGGAATCGGTCGAACGGCTCTCCTTCGACGCCGCGTTCTTCGACTTCGTGATCTGTCACGCCGTGCTGCACTTCGCCGATGACGAACGGCACTTCGACTACATGCTCGACGGGCTGTGGCGCGTGCTGAAGCCGCAGGCCGTCCTGTTCGCGCGGCTCGCGTCGATCAAGGGGATCGAAGAACTCGTCGTGCCGATTCACGGACGGCGATACCACCTGCCCGATGGGACCGACAGATTCCTGATCGATGACGGAGTGCTGCAGGAAGCCACGGAACGACTCGGGGGCGTGTTGCTCGACCCGATCAAGACCGTGAACGTGCAGGATCAGCGATGCATGACCACCTGGTGCCTTCGCAAGCCATGACATGCCACCGAAGCAGCGGGTGCGGTCGTGCGATACGGATTCGAAACGTTGACGCTGCATCGGATTCACGCGTGCTACATGACAGGCAACCCGGCGTCGGGACGGGTGATGCAGAAGATCGGCATGCGTCTCGAGGGAACGCTGCGCGAGCACGTCCAGAAGTGGGACGAGTTCACCGACCTCGACTTCTACGGCATACTGCGCGACGAACACAAGGCGCAACAGGGTGGATGACGTGAAGACCATCATCGAGCCCTTCCGGATCAAGGTCGTCGAGCCCATTCGGATGACGACGCGGGAGGAACGCGAGCGCATCCTGCGCGAGGCGCGGTTCAATGCGTTTGCGATACACGCGCGTGACGTCCTGATCGACCTGCTCACCGACAGCGGAACCGGCGCGATGAGCAGCCTGCAATGGTCAGCGATGATGCGGGGAGACGAGTCGTACGCCGGCGCCGAGAGTTTCTTTCGGTTCCGCGACCGGTTACGGGAGATCACCGGATTCGACCACATCCTGCCGGCGCATCAAGGTCGTGCCGCGGAGCGAATCCTGTTCGAGCTGGTGGGGGGGCAGGGGAAGGTGGTGCCGAACAACAACCACTTCGACACGACCCGCGCGAATATCGAGCACACGGGCGCCAGCGCCGTCGACCTGGTGATTGAGGAGGGCAAACAGGCGGCGTCCAGGCATCCGTTCAAGGGGAACATGGACGTCGCGAAGCTCGAAGCGCTGATCGCCGAGGTCGGCGCTGCCAACATCCCGCTCTGCATGGTGACGGTCACCAACAACTCGGGTGGAGGGCAGCCCGTGTCGCTCGACAACCTCGGGCAGGTGCGCGCGGTGTGCGATCGGCACGGGATTCCGCTGTTCCTCGATGCCTGCCGGTTTGCGGAGAACGCGTACTTCATCAAGCTGCGCGAGCCCGGCCAGGCGAATCGCTCGGCGCGGGAGATCGCGCGCGACATGTTCGATCTGGTCGATGGGGCGACGATCAGCGCCAAGAAGGACGGTCTGGTCAACATCGGCGGAGTACTGCTGCTGCGCGATCGCGACTTGGTGGAACGCGCCGACGCCTTGCTCATCCTCACCGAGGGGTTCGTCACCTACGGCGGGCTGGCCGGTCGGGATCTGGAGGCGATGGCGCAGGGATTCGACGAGGTGTTGCGCGAGGACTATCTCGCCTATCGGCTACGGTCGACGGAGTACCTGGGGGAACGCTTGCTGGCAATCGGCTACCAGATCGTCGAACCGCCGGGCGGCCACGCCATCTACGTCGACGCCGGCGCCCTGCGTCCCGATATCCCGCCGGCCGAGTTTCCCGGGCAGGCGGTGGTGTGCGGGCTCTACCGCGAGGGCGGGATTCGCGCGGTGGAGATCGGGAGCGTGATGTTCGGCGGTGCCGCCGCGCCGCCGATGGAGTTGGTGCGGCTCGCTATCCCGCGCCGCGTGTATACCCAGAGTCACATCGACTACGTGGTCGAAGCCTGCGATGCGGTTTTCGCGCAACGGCATGACCTGGTAGGCCTGCGGATGACGAACGATCCGCCGTACCTGCGGCACTTTACGGCCGAATTCGAGGAGATTGGCTGATCATGCTCGGAACCGGTCTCGCGCTGCTCGCGACCATCGCAGTCCAGATCCCGCAGCAGTCCGGCACGACCACCGAGTTCCGCGGCCTCCACGCCGCCAACGACCGGGTCGTGTGGGCCACCGGCCGCAATGGTGTCTTCACGCGAACGATCGATGGTGGTGCCACATGGGTGGCCGATTCCATACCTGGCGCTGATAGCCTGTTTCTCGTGGACGTTCACGCGACCAGCGCGACGGTGGCGTGCGTACTCGGGACGAATTTCAACGGCGGACACGCACGCATCTTTCGCACCGACGACGGAGGACGGTCGTGGGAAACCGCGTTTGATGTGCGCCATCCGGAGGTCTTTCTCGACGGGCTGGCATTCTGGAACGAGCGGTACGGCCTCGTGTTTGGCGATCAGGTCGACGGGGCGTTCTTCATTGCGCGAACGGAGGACGGGTGCCGCTCGTGGACGGTCGTGCCGCGCGACCATCTTCCGCCGGCCCGTGCCCGGGAGGCCGGGTTCGCGGCAAGCGGCACGGCGATCGCGGTGGCGGACGAGACATGCGGCTGGATCGGATTGGGTGGCGGGACGACGGCGCGCGTCCTCAGGACCACGGATCGCGGGGTGACCTGGACCGCCCACGAAACCCCGCTCCCGGCCGGGGCGAGCGCCGGCATCTTCGGGATCGCGTTTCACGATGCCCGCAATGGCATTGCCGTCGGCGGTGACTATACGCAGCCGACCACGCGGTCGGACAACGTCATGCAGACGGCGGATGGCGGGGAGACGTGGCGGATCGTCGGATCGTCGGCGCCGGCGGGGGTGCGCTGGGGCGTGGCGGCCATACCCGGGATGCCGGCGTGGTATCTCGCGACGGGTCCGGCGGGTTACGGACTGACGGCGGATGGGGGTGCCAGTTGGGTCGCCATCGATACGGCAAGCGTCAACACGGCCGCGGCGGCGGTGGGAGGGGTGGCTTGGGTTGCCGGACGAGCCGGGCGGATACTGAAGGTGATCGTAGAGGACGGCAGGGAACGGTAGCAGGATGCCGGTCGGGTATTCGGGCACGCCATTGGTCCGGAAGCTCGGGATCAAGCCGGGGATGCGTATCGCCGTAGTGCGGCCGCCCGACGACTACTGGGAATTGTTGGGCGACCTGCCACAAGATGTGCGCGTGTGCGGCGCGTCGGCCGGGCGGCTCGACTTCATGCACGTCTTCGGGACGTCGCGCGCCCGCGTCGACGCCTCGGTGCGCAGCGCGCGGGCGCGGATCGTGCCCGCCGGCATGATCTGGGTTTCCTGGCCCAAGAAGGCGTCCAAGGTGCCGACGGACGTCACCGAAGAGGTCGTGCGGGCGGTGGCGTTCACGCACAAACTCGTCGACGTGAAGGTGTGCGCCGTCGACGCGGTGTGGTCGGGCCTCAAGCTCGTCATCCGCCGGCGCGACCGCTGATGCGGACTCCTGGGGGTCAACCGCTGGCGCCCGAGACGGGTTTCCCAATAGGTTACGATCAGCCAACCCTGAACGTGCAGGTGTAGAAAGTCCATGAGCAGCCCCACCACCACCTCCAGAGACGTGCACGCACGCGAGATTCGCGACGCCGTCGTCATACGGTTCGCCGGCGACTCGGGCGACGGCATGCAGCTCACCGGTTCGCAGTTCATGCAGGAAACCGCGCTGGTTGGGAACGACCTCGCCACCTTCCCCGACTACCCGGCTGAGATCCGTGCGCCGGTCGGTACGACCTTCGGCGTGTCGGCGTTCCAGATCCAGTTCGGGTCGATCGACGTCAAGACGCCAGGCGATGAGTTGGATGTGCTGGTGGCGATGAATCCAGCGGCACTGAAGGTGTCGATCGGCGATCTGCGCGTCGGCGGCACCGTGGTGGTGGACTCGGCGTCGTTTACCGACCGGAACCTGGCCAAGGCGGGCTACGAGCGGAATCCCCTGGAGGACAACACGCTGGCACGGTTCCGCGTGCTGAGCCTCGATATCACCCAGCGCACGCTCGACGCGGTCGATGGGCTGGGACTCGGGCAGAAGGATGCGCTCCGGTGCCGGAACATGTGGGCGCTCGGCCTGATGCTCTGGATGTACGGCCGCTCGCGGGCGTCCACCACACAATGGCTTGAAACGAAGTTTGCCAAGCGGCCCGACGTCTCGCGGGCCAATGTCGCGGCGCTGAACGCGGGTCACGCGTTCGGGGAAACCGCCGAGATGCCCTCGCACGTGCAGGGCTACACGGTAGCCGAGGCTGATCTCGAGCCGGGTACCTACCGGACCGTCAGCGGAACGGAGGCGCTCGCGTGGGGGTTGCTGGCCGGGATGCGCGCGGTCGGGATGAAGAAGATGATGTTCGGGTCCTACCCGATTACCCCGGCGTCCCCGCTGCTCCACGTCCTGGCGCACTTCAAGGGCCATGGGGTGATCACGTTTCAAGCCGAGGACGAGATTGCCGCGGTGTGTTCCGCCATCGGAGCATCGTATGCCGGGGCGCTGGGCGTCACGTCCAGTTCCGGCCCCGGAATCGCGCTCAAAGGAGAAGCGATCGGTCTGGCGGTCGGCGCGGAACTGCCGTTGGTGGTGATCAACGCGCAACGAGCCGGTCCATCGACAGGACTTCCCACCAAGACCGAGCAGTCCGACCTGCTCCAGGCGGTATACGGCCGGAACGGTGACTCGCCATTGCCTGTAGTAGCACCTGCAACTCCAGCAGATTGCTTCGCGGTCGGCGCGGAAGCGGTCCGAATCGCCGTGAAATATATGACGCCTGTTATGTTGTTGACTGACGGGTACTTGGCGAATGCCGCGGAGCCGTGGCTGCTACCGGATGCTCACGATTTGCCTGGCCATCCGGTCGAGTTCCGCCACGAGCCCGATGGGTTCCACCCGTTCGTGCGTAACCCCGATACGTTAGCGCGCGCATGGGCCTTGCCGGGGTCCCCGGGGTTGACCCACCGACTCGGCGGACTGGAGCGGTCGTACGACACCGGTCATATCTCGTATGATTCTGCCAACCACCAGCGGATGACCGATGTTCGAGCCGCGAAGGTGGCCCGGATTGCGCGGGACATCCCGCCGCAGCAAGTCGCGATCGGGCCCGAACGGGGGGCGGTCGCCGTGGTGGGATGGGGCTCGACGTTCGGACCGATCTACCAGGCCGTGAAGCAGCTCAACGTCGAGGGGGAAGCGGTCGCGCACATCCACCTGCGGCACATCGTTCCTTTCCCGCCCAACCTCGGCGAGTTGCTGCGGGCATTCGACGCGATCGTCGTGCCGGAAATGAACACGGGCCAATTGGTCACGTTGTTGCGGAGTACGTACCTGCTGCCGGCGGAGGGGTTCAACAAGGTTTCCGGCAAGCCGTTCAAAGTCTCCGAGATCTACGACGCGATTCGATCGCGATTGGAGTCGTAAATGACTGCCGTTGCCCCGGCGGAGAAACGGTCACCCAAGGACTACGCGTCGGACCAGGAAGTCCGCTGGTGTCCCGGGTGCGGCGACTACGCCATTCTCAAAGCGGTGCAGAAGACGCTCGCCGACCTCGAAGTCGATCCCGATCGAACGGTCTTCATCTCGGGCATCGGGTGCGCGGCGCGGTTTCCGTACTACATGGAGACCTATGGCTTTCACACGATCCACGGACGGGCACCGGCGATCGCGACGGGTGTGAAGCTGGCCAACCCGGCGCTGGACGTCTGGGTGATGACGGGCGACGGCGACGGACTGAGCATTGGCGGCAATCACATGCTCCACGTGCTTCGGCGCAACGTCAACCTGCAGATCGTCCTGTTCAACAACGAAATTTACGGTCTGACCAAGGGACAGTACTCGCCGACCTCGCGACGCGGCACGCGGTCCCCGTCCACGCCGCAGGGCTCGATCGACAACCCGATATCGCCCGGCGCGTTCGCTATCGGGGCCGGGGCGCGGTTCGTCGCCCGCTCCATCGACACGCTCCAGCCGCACCTTGTCGGTGTGCTGAAGCGCGCGCACGAGCATCAGGGTGCGTCGTTCGTGGAGATCTTCCAGAATTGCCTCGTGTTCAACGACGGGACCTTCTCGAGTTTCACCGACAAGAAGGCGGCGGCCACTATGCAGTTGCATGTGGAGCACGGGCAGCCGTTGATCTTTGGCAAGGACCGCAACAAGGGCCTCCGGCTCGATCCGCACACCCTGCATCTGACGGTCGTGACGCTCGGCGAGAACGGCGTGTCGGAGTCGGACGTCCTGGTACACGACGAGAAGAACCACGTGCTCGCGTCGCTGCTCGTCGGTTTACAGCCACCCGCGTTTCCGATGGCGATCGGCGTGTTGTACTGTGATCCTGCCGTGACGTACGAGGATGAAGTGCTCCGTCGGGTGGAGTTCCGCGACGAGACCGACATAAACGCCATCATCCGGTCGGGGCGGACCTGGACGGTAACGGGCTAGACCGGAGACGCGCCCCGTTCGTCATTTCCCGCCCGGCACCGGCAAGTGGAACAAGATCGAGCACCGACGGCCTTCGCACATCGGATTGAACTGACGGGGCAAGCCGCTGGTGAGTCTGGCGGCCATCGTCAGCTTGATCGGCGCCACGACCACCGCGGCGGGGCTCCGTGTCCGCTCCGAACTCGATCGCGACCGCTACCCCAAGGGGGTGGCCCCCACAATCTGCAATCTGCAATCTGCAATCTAATCTCTCGGCTCCCACAAGTTTCGGAAATAGTACCCGATCGCCAAAAACACCCCTCCAAACGACAGGAACAACAGGATCCTCCAGATCGCTTCGATTTCCCGCATGTCGAACAGTATGAGCTTGGCCACCGCCAGAAACAGGGTTCCCAATCCGACGTTGCGCGTCTTTCTGGCGAGTAGCAGCAGCCCGAGCCCGTAGACTCCCCAGGAAGCGGTGACGATCGCGTCGCCGACCGGAAGGGTAGCGAGTTCACGCCACAACCAGGTCAGGATCGCGACGTGTGCCGCCAGGCGATACCACGGCCGCGATTCCCGCTCGGTCCAGCGGGTGGCGACCAGGGCCGCCGCTATCACGGCGGCGTCGGTGAGCGCACGGAGGTTCCACACGGCGCGGTCGGGGGCCGGCTCCGCCGCGATCCGCTGTATCAGCCAAAGCCCAACCACGGCGAAGAGCGCGTGTGCCGCGATCCGCAACGGCACGTCGCTCAGCCGCTGAGCGAGCAGGTGCAGTCCGAGCGCCAGCGCGGCCCAGAGCAGGAGCAACAGGTTGCCGTCGAAGAGCAGCGTGGCGGCGACGGCGCTGAGCGCCGCGCCGGTAACCAGGTGGGCCGAGACCAGTGCGGCCGCCACGCGCCCCCGGCCTAACCAAACGGCCCCCAGTCCGTAAAGCGGAACCGCGGCCAGGGTGACCAGACCCCACACGCGGTCGTCCAGCTGCCACACTCCCCGGGAAGCCAACCAGGCCGCGAACGCGGTGGCGAATACCAGCACGGCCAGATCGTCGTGGCGCTGTTTCGCTTGGTCGCTGGGTCCACTGGTTCGAGGCGTTGGCCGAGGCCAGCGTGCCGGGTCGCGCAACACCAGCGCCTCGCGGCCGAGCGGTATCAGCCAGAAGAGGAGCCAGGTCAGCACCACCGCGGCTTGAAGCGCGAGACGGTTGCCGGGTGTGTCGGGCTGAAATCCCAGGCCTATCACCAGCCATCCGCCGGCCGCCGTGGTCCACAGCAACGAGCGCCATCCCTTGAACAGGTAGATGGCGCTGGTGCCCATCAGCACGAGGCCGTGGTATCCCATGAGCCCCGGGACGGATCCCGACCCGGTGTAGAGGAAAAAGGGTGTACCGAGCCCGCCGATGGCGCCGAGCACCGCGAGGGCGGCCTCGCCGTGGCGCACGCTGACCACGAAGGTGAACACCGTGACCAGTACCATGAAACCGAACGCCACGGGATGACTCACCACCTCCAGCAACTGAAACGCGGCGAAGCCGGTGATGTACCAGGTGGCAGAAGCGCCGCCGAGCATGATCTGACTGAACCAGCGCTGCCGCCCGCGAACCACGAAGCCGATGGCCGCGAGTGTGGCACCGAGCGCGACTCCGAAGAAGATGCGTATCGGCGGCGTGAGCCAGCCCTGGTCGACCGCGTACTTGAACACGAACACCACGCCAACCAGCAGCAGGCCGATACCGACTCGGCTGATCCAGAACTGAGGGCCGCGTGCGAGCAGCGTTTCGAACCCCCCGGGGGCCGATGGGAGCGACATGACCGGGGCGCGAAGCGAAGGCCCCCGAGAAGCGGTGGGCGCCGTTTCCGCAGGCGGCTGAGCTCTGCGCGTCTGGCTGGCTAGCCGGTCGTCGATGAATCCTCGGAGGGCGCGCTCGAGACGGTCGACCGAGATCTCGAGGGAACTCAACCGCTCTTCGACCGAGCGCTCGTCAGGTGGATTCATGCGGCTAATGTACGCCGGCTGTTTGCGGATGCCAGATTAGAGATTCGGGAATTCTGCGATCTTCAATCTCGCAAGGTGCGTCGCGCGCAAAAGGCCGTCGCCAAAGTGAAAGAGACTTCAGGGGCTAGCCACTAGCGCCCAACCGGTGCGGCTGTGAAGGCAACGGAATCTGCATCGGTTGCTGCCAGTTCTTGACGTATACTCGACCCGTATCGGTCATTAGGACCTTGGTTGCCGGACCCTTCTCGAATGCGATGGTCATCAGGTGATAGAGGGTAAGAACGTGCTCCTGTAGTTCTTGGTTGTCCTCAAGGTCCTCTACGGCGAGTCCGACGGATCTGGCTTCAGCTCGATCTATGCGCCGGCCGTGGCTCTTGTGCGACGACGCGTCGTTGAAATGGCGCGCCGCTTTCCTCGCGCGCTTGTCCTTCGCGGCTTCATTTCGGAACATGTACATTTTGAGCCAGTCCGCGACCATCCTCTCGCCGTAGTCCAGGGCGTTGTGCGCTTCCTGAAGCAAGGCCGGGCCGATGGACTGAAGCACTGGTGCCCAGACGTGAGCCGCCAGCGTGTTCTCCAGAATTTCCGCTTTCGCGCGCTCGAATTGGTCTACCACTGCGCGAGCAGAGAGCGCACCTTGGCCGACCAGAAACTGCGGGTCTATTGGACCCAGTTGGCTTTGCCGACCCATAACGATTCGGTCAGCCCCGAGGCTAATCATGGTTCCAGGTGACATCGCGAACGTCGGGAGCACGACCTCGATGTAATCGAACTTGCTCCGGAGATAGGCCACCACGGTCTCGGCAGCGTTAGTGATCCCGCCGGGAGTGTGGAGTATGAGAGTGAGGCCTTTCGCCCAAGTCATGCCGTAGACGACGGACATGAAGGCGTTCAGATCCTCGGAGGTGATCTGGATGTTCTGGGGTGGGACCTGTGGTTTCTGAAGGAAGGCGGAGCCATACAACAAGACATGCCTCTCACCACGCAGACGACCGACCTCACGCAGCGCGGCAGTCTGACGCTCGTGAAGCCAAGTCGCCTTCTGAGGGTCCGCTACGGCTTCAAAGTCTGTTACGAGGTCGTTCCAAGACGGCAAACGCTAGCGAGTCGGCCAAATGGTGAAGGACAGAGGCACATCGTTGCTCGGCACGGCAGGGACCTGGGGACTCAGCGCTTTGGTGAGGTCGGCAAGCTTGGCGAGCTCAACGTACGTCTCGTACTGCTTGGTCGCCTGCGCTAGCAACCCCGCAGGATCCGGGTTCTCCGGTGGGCGCGGCTGGATTGTGGCCATGGTCTCAACCTGGGGTTCTGGCAGCAAAGGCACAAGGGAGGGCTGGGAACTGCCTACGAGGAGCGGCGGGCTCGCTACACCGGGTTGCCGCAACCGCTCGCCGCGTAAGGAAGACAGATAGAACTTCATGAAACCGGACGGCGTCTGGGGAGTGGCCAGCGCTGCAGGGCCAGGAACCAGCGGCTACGGAGCCTCCACGCTCTCCCCATACGGCATCTATTGCAGTGGATCCGCACCAGCTCCGTCACGACGACCGGGGCTGGCCGGTGGAGGCTGATCCTCGCCGACAACGTCCGGGTCAATGTGAGCCCTCATGAAGTTCTCCGGCTCGACCGGATGGCCGGCCAAGCGCCGAAGCAGGGCCAGCTGTCCCGCATGCGTCATGGCATCCGAAAAGGGGCCCTGGAGAATGGCCTCCAAGGATACGTCCACGGGCTCAGCGCCCGCCTCCAGAAGATCAGAAAGGTCGGCCAACACGGAATGGAATCTCCCGAGCTCTTCGCTCCACGTAGCGCACGTGGCGATCTCGAACGTGTCGCCGCCAAACCGTGCTCGGGCGTACCCGAGCACGCTTGTCATGTGGCAGACGAGCTCTTGCGGCGTTCGCACGCGATTCCCAACGCTGAAATGAGCGAAATCGTCCGGAGCCGCCCGGACTGCCTTCTGAGTCCGATAGGCTAGCGTGGCAAGGAAATGGCGGAGCAGCCGATGTTTGTCTGTCACGTAGCGGTTTCGTTCACCAGACGGGCGAGGTGCTGCTCATCGCAACCTCCGGGCGACCCCGGAGGCGTTCCTCCAAGCTATCACCCCGCACCGGGAAGAGCTCGTGGTCGCCGTCGAGTGCCTGTCCACCTCGTACTGGCTCGCCGATCTCTGCGCCGCCGAAGACATCCGGTTCGTCTGGGGTCACGCCCTCTATATGAAAGCCATCCACGGCGGGAAGCCAAGAACGACCGGATCGACGCCCACAGCCTGGACCAACTGATCCGTGCTTCCAGGGATGAGGTCGCCGCTTGAGGTCATCCCAACGCCGAGTCTCGATAGGTGTTTGGTGCAGAACAGCGCACCGATCCCGCAATGAAGTCAGAGCACCAGGGGCCGAGCCACACGTTCAAACGGGACACCCCACCCCGTGTTGTAGACCTACGTCGACTTGACAGCGGAGGCCTTATAGGTGTAAGGCGGCAAGCACGTGGTGCTAGTCGTGCAGCCGCCATGCCCCGCCCTCGAAAGAGACGATGGTGGTATCGAGCTTGTACTCGGGCGTAAATGGCCAAACGCGCTCGAGACGCAGATGGACATCGTCAACCCACTGCACATGTCTCGGTTCCCATTCCTTCGGTTCGATACTCCATTCTTGCGCAAGTATGCCGTCATCCTGCAGGCGCCAGATTCGTGAATCGATTGGGACCGTATTGTGCGTCGAGATCACCGGCCGCCACCGCTACCCGCTCACCCGACGGGGATGGTACAGGATTATCGTCTATCACCAATTGCGATCCCGTGTGCACATGGATGAGTCGAACGTCACTTCCTTCATAGTACTGCACCCAAAGCACATGGAATGGTGGGTTGTCAAGCGTGCCTATGTAGCGCGCGTGGCCCTGGAACATAGGATCACCCATCGTGCGACCGATGCATCCCTTCCAGCCATTACCCCTGAAGCAAATACTATCAGCCGTTCCCCGAATCGTACTGGAGGCAGAGCCAATCGTCGCGCGCTCAATGGTGGCTGCGCAACGCCCTGAGTTCCAAATGGTATCGCAGATCCCGTGGCCCCACCGCACTTCCGTAATCGGTGAATAACCGCCGTCATGATTGCACGCCGTTACCCAGTAAACGATTAGCAGGTTGCTGAAAAAGTCAGGAGTGTGATGCGATGGCGGAAGCCCCTTGCGCAATCGTGCCAATGAGACAATGTAGCTCATGCGCGCCAGGCGTTCGTCTGCCGCATCCGAGGTCCCCGGAGACCCATTCGCAGGTCCCCCAACTGAAAACGAAGCTCAGAGGGAACAGCCCCGGCTTCCCGTTCACTTTTTCAGCAACCTGTTAGAAGTGGACCGACCGCTGGAAACAATTTCACTTTTGCCGCCTAGCGACCTAGCCATAGGCTGCCGCGGGGCCACGTGGAGTTCAAGACGGGCAGCGGGACGTCGGCCCCGCGGTCAGGTTTCATGGCTGGGTTAGCCCGCTGCTAAGGTGCGAACATCTCCTGCAACACTGTGAGCGCGTTCGCCAAAGTCGTCGAGGACACCTTCGCGATGCGACGGACCAGCCTCGCGCGATCAACGGTTCGGATCTGATCGAGGACGACGTGTCCGGCTTTGCCGGCGACCCGACACGCCACGCGAAATGGATATGGGTGGGAGCCGGTGGTCAGCGGGGCGACGATGTAGGTCCCGAGATGGGTGTTGAGCTCATCGGGCGACACAATCAGGCACGGGCGGGTCTTGCGGATCTCGCGGCCTTTGGTGGGCGCCAACGAGACGAGGTATACGTCGCCCCGAACGACAGCCGAGGCTACCACGCCCACTCCTCGCGATCAAACTGCGTCGGCGTCGGTGGATCCGGTCGTTCACCGCCCGCGGCAGCCAAGTCCGCCGCTGCCTCCTCCCAGCCCGCTCGTGGACCGTCGAGGGGGCGAATCACGATCGCGCCGTCGCGGACGTCCAGCTCGACCTCGTCAGCGAGCCCCGCCTGCTCAATGAGCGGTTTCGGGAGTCGGACACCGCGGGAATTGCCGATTCGTACGAGCCGCGCCTTGGTCTTCATCTGACCTCCTCGAAGTGATTACAAAGTAATCACCGCCCGGGTAGGGCGGCAAGAGGAGGAGCTTCGGGCAGGCGGGCTAACGCTCCGCGCTTCACCCGCGGGCGACTTGCCGGCGGGGCGGCACGGCGTTCAAACGTGCTGTGATGAACGCGGGCGCGCAAGTGAACGGGTTCCTTGGCGGCGTAAACGCCCGTCGGTGTGCAAGCGCTGGTTCGCCAGCGGCCCCGGGCAGGCGCGTGCGGCACGAGCGTGAGTTCAACGCCCGCGATTCCCGTTGTCCATGTCCGCCGCGATAAGCCACGGCCCCTGCGGCCTGCGCCGGAGGAGCAGAATGAACTTGCCGACCTCTTGGTCGCCGGGCGCCGTGGCGTAGGCTCCGACGATGTAGCCAACGGTGTCCGACGTGGCGTAGGCGAGGGCGCGAAGCGTAAGGGCCCCGCCTGCCCCTTGGTAGGCACGTGCGATGGCCTCGCGACCACGCACCGGCGGACGGCCGGGCTGCAGTACGAACCCGTCCTCCGCAAAGAGAGTGGCTAGGCCCTGGGGCGACCGCGCTCCCCATTCTCGTTCGTAGGCCCGAAGCACGCGGTCGAGTTCGGCCGGTAGGGTGATGGACGGCAAGACAGGCGGCGGCTCTCGTTCCTGGGCAGGAGCAGCGGCGGCAGTCGAGAGGCCAGCGGCGAGGACTAGCCCGGCGAAGCGGATCATAGGGTAGTTCGGTTGCCTCCAGGGATGTGCCGCTGGCTAAGGACTTTCGGTTTAACCTGCGGGCGCAACATGCCGACCTGAGGTTGTGAGGTGCAAGCCGAATAACCTCCGACCCTCCAAGCGGACCCCGTCAGGTTCAAACCGTAGGTAGAGAGAGCCCCACCCTGACCAAGAGATGCTGACCTCAAGATACGGGCCCATCGGGAGGCGTGACGCCCCGATCCGATGCGCCGTCATCGATGATCCGCCACCGCGTCATATGGGGCACTCAGATTGCGCTGTCATTCCGCGGCTTCCGTCAGAGCCTCGTGACCGTGTCGTCCCTGGTCCGCCCAACGAACCGAAAATAAGCTGAGGTCGCCGGCCGCGCCGACCAGGCACGGCGCCGCACGGTCCGGACACGGCGCGACGAAGCCGGACGAACTACAGGCAAGTCGTCGATGCGCGCGGTGTGGCTCGCCAGCTCAATGCGGCTGCCCACTTCGCAAGACCTCTCGAACTCGTGGGCTGGCATCTTCGATCAGGCGTCGGAGATACGCGTCGCTGCCGTGATCGTCGGGATGCTGAAGACTGATGCCTGCAGCCAGGAGCATCCGAACCACCGCAACATAGGCATCCTGGCGTTGCTCAGCGCCGCCGGAGTATCGAGATCCATGCACGGCCCAGCCGATCGGTGAACTCTCATGCGTTGCATCGAAGACGTCGAGCGGCGCTCCTGCATCGATCAGGAGGCGCGCATTCGCAGGCTGGCCAAACCACGCCGCCTGATGCAAAGGCATTCCATCATCGAGACCAGGCGACGTCAGGTTCGCGCCGGCACGCAGCAAGAGCGCCACGCTACCACTATCGTCGCGCCCGGCGACATCGGCCAACAAACGGTCTTCCTCGGGGTTCCCCGTTCGAACGGCACTTGGATGCGCCGCTACAATCGTCCTCGCCTCGTCCAAGCGGCCGTTCACAATCGCTACGGCAAGCCGGTCAGCCTCATTCAGCACGGTGCTTGCTCCCCGCGTGCGTAGCAACTCTGCGACCTCATCAAACCTGCGGCGCGCAGCGTGCGCATAGGCCGTCTTCCCGCCAGCAGTCGTTGCGTCGATGACGGCTCCGCGAATAAGAAGAATCTCCACAGCGCTGGCTCGGCGGCGCCGAGTCGCAACGTGAATGGGAGCCTCCGATTGCGGTCCCGCTCGCTCATTCGGATCTGCGCCATCATCGATCATTCGGCGCAGTACATCATCGCCGTCCGCGCCGTAGTTGCAATCGAGGAATTCATGGAGCGTCATGTGGAGCGACCTCTGGATTCAAGCCGTATAAGGTCGCGCGGCTAAGCGGCGGGCGACGTGCCCGCTCGTACACAACCCTCGTTCCTTATCACCGCGACAGCGCCACCTGTCACTCGGGCGCTCGCCGGTGGAGCGCCCGCCCGCTTCAGCCGCTCGTTCGACACCGCGCCTACTCGTAGGCATCGCGCCGATGCCTTACGACCCGAATGTCTACCAAGCGCTCCCGGTCCGCTATGGCATAGACCACGCGGTATTCGCCGACGCGAATCCGCCAGGGATTGCCACGTCCACGGCGTTTCCGACAGCCCGACGGGGCGAGGGTTCGTGGCAAGCCCTTCGATGCGCCGCAGCAGGCGCCCCACCAGCGCGGCGTCCAACGCCTCCAGTTCGCGACGCGCGGAACGGGTGAAGAGGACGCGGCAGTCAGCGGTCACGCGCCAACTTGCCGGACCGCTGCAGCCGCGCTTTCACCTCTTGCAACGATTTCCGCGGCTCAGCCTCGCGCTCCCGCGCGATCGCCGCGTCGTAGATATCCTCCCTCCGCGCCGCATTCTTCTTGAGATCGATGAGCACCGCCGTCTTGTGGCCCTGTTCATCGACCAAGAACTGAACGCCCGGGACTGCACCGTTTTTCATCTCAACATCCAGGTTGGTTCGTCTCCAACCACGGCGAAGTAGATCGGCAGGTCCGCGGCCGTTGCGAGCGCCTTCGCCGCGCTAGCGCAAGGAGCTCCGCCCGCTTGACACCGGAGGCCTTATAGGTGTTAAACGCCAACCCGACGGAGCTCGCTAGGCCCAGATCTTTGAGCGCGGCGAGGATCGCCGGTAGCAACGGGCGCAGATGGAGCATCCGGTTCGAGGCTGCGCGCACCAGGACGACACCAAATGGCTGGGTGGTGAGCGGTTGCTGATCCTTCAGGTTCTTGTCCATCGTCACCAAGGCATCGAACCGCCCCGCCATGCGGCTCAGCAATTCCCCGTTCTGTATTCCCTGCCAGCCCAATCCGGTGACGGTCTGCACCTGATGGCCGAAGAGGCTGCCAGCAAGCTCGACGGGCAGGTTCTCGTCAAGAAGAACGCGCACGCGTTGCGAGCGACTCCCGAGCTTGTTCCAGCGCCGCTATCGCTTGGGCCTTGGTCACCGACGGGAACTGCCGAAGGAACTCGTCGAGGGTTTCACCGCCCTCGAGGTAGTCGAACAGGGACTGGAGCGGTACCCGGGTGCCCGTGAAGACGGGGGTCCCGCCAAGGATAGCGGGGTCGCTGTGGACGGGGGCGTTGGTCGAGGCCATGCAGAGAATCTAGTCGGCAGACGGGTTGGCGTCTAACGCCCGTGGTTCTGCTGCAAGCGCGCTTCAATCATCGCCGCAGCGAGCGTAGCGAGCAGCGGCTTCCAGTTGTCCGCGCTTGGCAGCAGCAACCACTCGTTAGACCGCGCCGAGTCAACGCATCGGCGCATTCCCACTCCAGCTGATAACGCTGACCTTCCAGCCGCCATCGACATAACGCCAGACGGCGAGGTATTTGCCTTCATGGCGAGTAGGCCCCTGCGGGCCCGGGAGTACGACATAGTTACGACCGATGTCGTACGCGAGGTCGCCCGACGAAGCAACAACAATCGTATCGGACTGGCCGCCGACATCCGTGTACGGTAACGCGAAGAACTGCCGGTAGAAGGTGCGGACCGCTTCCGTGCCCACGATTGGCGGTGCGTCGGGTGGCTGAAATACCGCCCGGTTATCAACGAAAGGCATGATGCTGTCGATGTCGCGTCGCACTTCGGCAGCAAACCACGTCGCGTCGGCGGCTCGGATGGTCGCGGCCGCGGAGGCTTGATCGGAGGGCCGTGGCGCACAGGCTGTGGCGATCGCCAACAAAGCTGCTAGGGACCATCGCATGGTAGGATTCTCCAGTACGGTATGAAGTCGACGGTCTAGACAGTATGACTTCCGGCTTGCGACGGCTGACCCCCGGTAACATCGCGGGTTGGCCGATGGGGGGCCAGAGCCCCATGCTGGGTCAACAGCCAACCAGCTTTCCGGAGGTCAGCCCATGGAGCAGCCTACGACGCTTTTCGTCGGTTTGGACGTGCACAAGGATTCCATCGCGGTGGCCCACGCGCGGGCGCAGCGCACCGACCCGCCGCACTTCGTCGGCGCGATCGGCACGCGCCATAGCGACATCGACATGCTGGTCCGCAGGCTGCAGAGCAAGGCACCGCAGCTCGTGTTCGCCTACGTGCGAGGCCGGCCCCTGCGGCTACGTGCTGCAGCGATACTTGACCGGCAAGGGCTTCGATTGCCAAAACGTAAAGGTTATTCTTGCGCAGACCCCTAGGCGGCCCGCACCGGCCCTCCCGACCTAGCTCGCCGTGCCCAAACTCGTGGCAAGCCGACCCCCATCATCGCAGCGAGCACGAAGGTCCCAACCCACGGTTGCCAGGAGAGGACACTTGCTTCGAAATGGAACCAGTAGTCGCTGTAGCCCGCGAGCCCGCGAGTGCCTTCGAGGACAACGAACGCTGGCTGGATGGTGACGAAGACCAACCAATCCACAACTGCTACATCTACGAGATTCACCACCCATGACAGGGCGAGCGTGTGCAAAAAGACGGACTTGAAGCCCGGTGCCCAGCCGTGCTCACGGCTCGTCAGCCAGTTGGAGTAGAAGATCCCGCCGAGCAAAAAGCTGAAGAGGACCACAGCCGTGGCAAGCCGGAGTGGCAAAGGTGCCTCACCGGCAGCACCGGCCGCCGCCTGGATATCCGCCGGGTAGTCCTCGATCCAGATGCGTGCGTCTAGCCACAGAGACCCGACAGCTACCAGTGTAAAACCGGCTCCCAGAAGTAAGCCGTCGACTATCATTCGACGAGGCGAGAGTTGCAGTCGATCGCGCATCGCTAGCACCTAAATGGGGCCGTCACCCAGGACCGCCTAACGGCCTTGCCGATCAGCGGCCGGCCGAAGGCCGGTCCGCTGCATCGGCTTGTTGGGCAGCCCTCTCTGCCAGACGCTGAAGCAGTGGATCTTCGTATCGATGACCACGCAGCCACGTGAGAAGTTCTTCGTAGCTCATGTCGGCGATCTCTGCGCTGAGCCTGTCGCGAGCCTGGCGCATGCTCTGAACGCAATCGAATGTCTTGGACGTGGATTCACTCATCGCCTGGGACCTCCCGAGGACTTCGGATTTCGAGGAGGGGGTAACCCCTCTTGAGATTGACCGCGTTGTACGCGTGGATGCGCTTCAGGTTGACGATGTGCTTGAAGTTCCAACTGACGAGAACGTCAACGCGAGCGACCGTCGCGAGGGCGATATGCAGAGCGTCCGCGCGCATACGTGCCCCGATCGTGCCGTCATCGATGTAGGCGGCCGCGAGTTCTTCCGACGCTTGGGACAGCGCGACGGTCTCGATGTGCGCCGCCGGCACGCTCTCGAGGACGGAGCGGACTCTCTCGGGCGCGGCTTCGAGCTCCCGGACGGTGACCTCGGAGACCACCATGGTCAGCTCTCCACGGCGGAATGTCTCGAGCAAGCGGCGAGAATGCTCGCGGAACTCTTCGTCCTCGCAACCGCCCAGAACGGATGTGTCCGTGTAGATCCGAGGCTTCATGCGGCAATTCTATCCCAGCGGTGTCGCGTAACCCACTCCGTTCCCCCGGCGGCGCTTCCACCCGCCGTCGCCCTGGGGGCCAGCGGCGCGAAGGCCGGTCCGGCTGCAGCGCCTTGCTGGACCATCTCGTTCGATTCGGGCGCGTTCATGCGATGATCCTTACGGAGGCCGTGTCACAGAAGATCAGCCACTGATCGCCATGCTCGACGATGTGATAGCGGCGGAGCTTGGCCATCTTCTTGACTTCCGACCGTGAGGCGTACTTGTCGAGCGAGGATATCTTGCGACGGACAACACCGCCCCGCTTGGCGATGTTCGGCTGGACGATCTGGTTTACCCACGCACTCATCTTCGCGTGCTCCTGTCTGCCCAACGATCCGCCGTTCAGCTGCGTGGACAGTCAATGGGAGCGGCGGCGCCAGCCGCCGCCATGCGCAGCGTCCACGGCAGTCTGCAACGGCTTGTTGGGCCGAGTCCACACCGCTACGCGGCCGTACCGACCCACGGTTTGATCCGTCGCAGGGCAACGGCGAGTTCTTTTGCCGCCACCTCAGTGTCATGGGCCGCCTGCGCCCGAAGCCAATAGCCGTTCGAGAGGCCAAAGAACCGGCACAGTCGCAAATCCGTATCAGCCGTAATCGCGCGCCTGCCCGCCACGATCTCGCCGATGCGCTGGGCCGGCACCCCAATCTCCTTCGCCAGACGATACCGCGTCAGGCCCATCGGGACGAGGAACTCCTCGAGCAGCAACTCGCCTGGCGTCACGGGCTTGAGCGTCGTCATGATCTCTCTCCCCTAATGATAGTCGTGGGGTCCCTGTAAAATACCACGGACCGCGTACTTCTGGCCAAAGGCGTTTGCCTCTCCCAGCTCGGCCTCACCAGAGCGCGCGAGCTCTCGCAGCGCCTGCTGGAGTTTCGACCAATCTGCCTGGGTGAATCCCAGAGTCTGGAAGAAGTGCGCCTTGGCGCGCCCGATTGGATGTTGCAACGAAAGCAGATAGCCGCGGACCTTCGCCGGCTCAACGACGGCGCGATCTGCGGCCGATAGCTTCACTCAGCGATCTCCATGATCTGGTGCGGCATAACGGATCGGTGCTTGAGCTGCGGGCATCATCTCTCCAGCAACAACGTGTGTCAACGACGTAACCTAGGAACCCACCACGCGAGTGAGCGCGACGCCAAGCGCGCAGCCCCGCAGCTCCAAGCACCTGATACTCATGAAGGCTTCCTGTGGAGCTTACCATAGGGGGTAGGCTCAGTCGAATCTCACCCTCACCCAGGAGGCCTCCATGAGGTTCTACACCCAGCAGCACCAACACTACTGCGGCATCGATCTCCACGCCCGCACCATGTACCTGTGCATCCTCAACCCGGCGGGCGAGGTCCTGCTGTACCGCAACCTCCGGGCGACGCCGGAGGCGTTCCACTGGGAGCCGAGAAACACGTTCAAACGGGACCACCCCACCCCCGTGTTGTAGAGCTACGTCGACTTGACAGCGGAGGCCTTATAGGGGTTAGGCCGGGTCGTCGGCCAAAGGCTCCAGGGCGCCTATCGCAGCCTCGCATGTCCATACCGTTCGTAGAAGCGGCTGGAGAAGAGCTCTGACGGATCATAGAAGCGCTTGCGCTCAAAGGCCCAGAGGGCGTTCGGATATGCTCGATGGAGCTGTTGAGGCGTCGGATACAGTTGATACGTCAGATAGTAGGTTCCCCCGGTGCCGATCGCAGCGTCCACGATCTGTCGAGTCACGTCGGAAGCTTCCACCTGGCCCTCTGTGGTCAGGTCGACGTTCATCAAGAGGACAACCGCTAGGGCCTCGGTTCGAGGCGCGTATGCGAGCGCCACGGTCGAGTCAGGGGTGACGTAACGCACTGTCGCGCTCAGCAGATTCACCCGGTGCGCAAGCATGATCGCACGTAAAGAGTCCATGAAGGACACGAAGGAGCCAATGGGGACGAAGTACTCCTGCAAGATGTCCGTGTCCTGATCCGAGTGGTACTCGAGAAACTCGACCGGGACGATCGGTGGGCGCATCGCATTGTTACGCGAAATCGGCTGCGCGTTTGACAGCGTCGGCTCAAGGCGCTTCTGGAGGTTCCACCGGAATGCCTTCGCCCAGTCGAACTGACGCGACAGGCCAAAGAAGAAGCGGTCCCGCAGCACGTGCCGCTCGTCGGTCAACTGCGCTCGTGCAGGAGCGAGCCCGGGGAGCCGGCGCCATGTCGCCACAACGAGTTCCCTGAGGAAGAGGTCCGCGTCAGGATCGATTGAGGGCCGAGCGATCATCAATGCGACGGATGAATCTGACTTGACTTCCTGCTCCAAGTACTCGGGGAGCTCCGTGTAGTCGAGGACGACAGACCCCGGCTGATACCACTCGTCACGGGTGACCTGCAGCGTCACGTCGAGGATCACTCCATACAACCCATAGCCACCGACGACGAGCGAAAAGAGTTCCGGGTGGTCCGTACGACTGACCTCGACGACCGAGCCGTCGGCGAGGAGGAGACGTAGACTCTGGACTACTTCGACCATCTGGGTGATGTCCACGTCACGTCCATGCGCGTTCGCGCTAACGGAGCCTCCGACGGTGAAGACGTTCGAGGATTGCATCACCTTTAGCGCCAGCCCTGCGGGCGCGATCACTCGTTGAACCTCGTCCCATGTGGCGCCACTTTGCACAGCAACAGTCATGGCCACGGTGTCCACTCCGAGAACGGCGTTGAACTGGCGCATGTTCAACACCACCCCGTTCGCCGTGTAGGTATGGCCACCTTGGCTATGGCGGCTACCTGCGATGGAGACCTTGAGGCCGCGCCGCTGCGCGTCGGCCAGCGCACTGCGCAGGTCGGCGAGTTGATGAACCTCTGCGACTCGTGCGACGCGCGTCGGGGTCAGGCGAGCGACGTCTGACGCAAGAAGGGGATCGTGGGCCTGAAAGAAGGATCTGTACGAGGCGACAAAAGTGCTCGCGTATAGACCGAAGCCTAGAACGAGCGCTACGAGTAGGGCGGCAATCCGGACCCGGCTAGTGGCAATCACCTTTGACCACAGATGTGCCATGCGGCCCCCATCGAGATTCGGTCAACCACTCCGTTTACTCCACGCGGCCTAGACAACGGCACTGCGGTTCTGCTGCGGGCGCTAAAGCCCACCAGACGAACCGTCCGGTCAATGACCTGGGCATGGAGCCCTCCAAGCGCCCAATTCTCAGCCCGGCGCGAGCGCCCGGCAGCAGCAACCGCCTGTTGCGGCAGCTTGGCTATCCGATGTTCGAGACTGTTGCCTCACCCTTCCCAAACGTAAACACAAGATCCTGGCGCTCGGCCCCGGCAGTGCGGACCTTCATCGACACGGTGACTGCCCCGCCACGCCATGACAGCGGCAGGCTAATCGCCTCGCCGGTCCCCGACCGCTCCGCAGCTCCCGCCATCGTCTTGAACTGAGCTACGATGGCATCGTACACACCCGCCGGGAACTTCATGATGGCTTTCCAGTTGCCAGCCCTCTCGGCCTGAGCCTCGCCAGACGCGGCCACTAGTCGCAGAGCCGTGAAGCCGCCCTGCAAGCATTCCCGGAGCAGAAGGTGCACGAGGCGAACGGCCGGGCGTAGGCGCGTGGCTTCATCGGGCAACTCATCGATCGAATAGGTACTTTCACCGCTCACGGGATTCTCCCTTCCGGAGTGGCGCTGCCGCATAACGTCCTGGCAATCACCTGCAAAGCGGGCCAACAGGAATGCTCGATGCACCACGACGGTGGGCCCGCTTTGGCAGGTGCATTGCCGTGATACTCATGAAGGCCTCCTGTGGAGCTTACCATAGGGGGTAAGCTCAGGTGGCATGTCACCTTCACGCCAGGAGGCCCGCATGAGGTTCTACACGCAGCAGCACCAGCACTACTGCGGCATCGATCTCCACGCCCGCACCATGTACCTGTGCATCCTCAACCCGGCGGGCGAGGTCCTGCTGCACCGTCGCCCACGGTGAAGACCAGCATCTTGTCGCCAGCCGCATAGACCGATTTGTTGATGGCCGGATAGAGCTTGCGATACACGCCGATGACGGAGCCCCTGTGAAAAACCGCAGCGGAGTTGAAGAGCCGACCCCGTGATGCACGCTCCGTGAATCCGACGATCGTTGTGACTCGATTGCTCGCCAGAGGCGCCAGAGCGGTGTGTAGCTGTCCACCTTCGACGTCGATCGCGAAGGCCATCGGCCGCGGCGCGTAGTCAGCGAGGCCTCCCAGTACGCCCTCCGGGCAACACAGAATCTCCACGCCCTCGGATTCGCACCACTCGACTCGCTCACGAATGAGACCCAGGGCGGGCTCTGTCGAACCAGCGGGAAGTAACGGAGCTTGGTAGGCAGCGACTCTCAACTGTTTGTCCGATTGGATTAAATACGGTCAACGCCTTGGCCATAAGTTGCGAGCGCCCTCTCGCCAGCGGGACGGCAGGCGAGGGGAGCTCGACCTTCCCACGCGCTCAATCATTCCGCCACCCATCGCGCTCGTCAACTTCATGGCCTGGTTAGACCGCAGCCTCCGCCATTGACGTATATCAGCCAATGACGTAGTTTCGCTCATGGAGTTAGTCGAAACGCCGATCTTCACCCGGCAAATCGCCGCAGCCATGGACGACGATG